>Ga0307424_1001127_pt1 | contig 14170 bp, 10 predicted proteins | sample SalMarWE160320MG_FD_202157 | JGI IMG/M metagenome (GOLD analysis project Ga0307424, IMG submission 202157) | Salt marsh sediment microbial communities from the Plum Island Ecosystem LTER, Massachusetts, United States - WE1603-20 | ecosystem: Environmental > Aquatic > Marine > Intertidal zone >... | reverse complement strand
GCGACGCTTAAAGGGTCGCTTCATGTGTGTAAACCTTGAATATCTCGTAATGACCGCTGCTATCATCCTAACGGCGAATTCACGGATATCAAGCAGTTCTGCAGTACCCGCACCGATCAGCGCAGGTCAAAAAACCTGCGAGAAGTAAGGTAACAACCAGGTCTTGGGCCAATTTCGAAGGAGTCAACGTATAATCTTCACTGCAGTTCAGCCATCGTGACAGTGGAGGTTAAGCATGCGTTATAAGTTCCTGGGCCAGACCGGCGTCAAAGTCTCCGAAATCTGCCTTGGCACGATGACGTTCGGGGGTGATTCGGACGAGAACACCTCGGCCGACGTCTACCGCTGCAGCCGGGAGGCCGGTGTCAACTTCTTCGACTGCGCCGATGTCTATGTCGGCGGGCGCTCGGAGGAGATTCTCGGTGAACTCATACGTGGTCATCGAGATGAAGTCATCCTCGCCACGAAATCGTATTTCTCAACGGGAGAAGATATCAATGCTGGCGGATCGTCCCGCCGGCACCTGATGCAGTCTGTGGAGGGAAGCCTGAAGCGGTTGGGGACGGATCGCATCGATTTGTTCTACCTGCATCGCTTCGATGAGACGACACCGTTGGAACAGTCACTGCGGGCGCTGGACGACATGATCCGGCAGGGCAAGATCCTCTACTTGGGAGTGAGCAACTTCGCCGCCTGGCAGGTAGAGAAGGGACTGGGCATCTCAGCGCTGCACAACTGGACGCGTTTTGAGTGCATTCAGCCGATGTACAACCTGGCGAAACGCCAGGCTGAAGTCGAACTGCTGCCGATGGCTGCCGCTGAAGGTCTAAGCGTCTTCCCATACAGCCCGATCGGCGGCGGCCTGTTTTCTGGAAAGTACGGGGTTAAAAAGCAGCCCGATTCCGGACGCCTGGTCGAGAATGAAATGTACTCCGTACGCTATGGGGACGAATGGATTTACCAGACGGCAAGCGACTTCACGGCCTTGGCCGAACGCTTCGGTTACCATCCTGCCGCCCTGGCCGTGGCCTGGGTAGGAAGCCACCCGGCCGTTACAGCCCCAATCATCGGCGCCCGGACGCTGGAGCAGTTGACGCAGAGCCTGTCGGCAATCGAGATTGAAATGACACCCGAGCTCCGGGCTGAAATCTCGGCGCTGTCCCCCGAGCCACCGCCGGCCACCGACCGCAACGAGGAGCGGACGTCGAAGACCTTCGGCGTGCGGAAGTAGGGAACTGGAGCTCTGGCAGTCGTCGCGTGGAAGCGTGGTTTGATGGGTTGGCTGCCTCGAGGAAAGCATAGGGTTAGCTTTCCGCGCTCGCTTCGCTCGCGATGGCGGTTCGGAATCAGAATGTGCGCGACCACTCCTGCGGCCAGCGCTCCACGACGACCTTGGTCTGGGTGAAAAACTCCACGGCATGGCGGCTCTGGCCGTGCAAGTCACCAAGGAAGCTGTCCTTCCAGCCGCTGAAGGGGAAAAATGCCATCGGCGCGGCAACGCCGATGTTGACGCCGATGTTTCCGGCTTCGACGCCGGTCCGGAACGCACGCGCTGCGGCACCATCGCTGGTGAAAATGCATGCCATGTTGCCGTAAGAGCCCGAGTTGACCAGCGTAATGGCCTCTTCGATGTTAGCGACCGGCATCAGGCCCAGAACTGGTCCAAAGATCTCGGTCTGGAAGACTTCTCCGCCGGGTCGGACATCTCGCAGCACGGTCGGGCGTACGAAACTGCCCTTCTCGTAGCCGGGAATGGATGTGCCCCGACCGTCGACGGCCAGCTCGGCTCCCTCCGCGATCCCCTTTCCGATCAATCCTTCGATGCGGGCTTTGCTCTCCATTGTGATCACCGGGCCCATCTCAACCCCCTCGTCCAACCCGTATCCCACCCGTCGTTCGACGGCTGCACTTGCAATCGCCTTGCCGAAAATGGCATCAGCCTCTCCGACAGTGATCGCCAGCGATGCCGCCAGGCAGCGCTGGCCGGCATTCCCGAAGGCGCTATCGGCGGTGATACGCACTGTCATGTCCAGGTCGGCGTCGGGCATGACGACGATCGGGTTCTTGGCACCGGCCTGGCATTGCACGCGCTTGCCATGCGCGGCCGCTGTCGTGTAGATGTGCCGGGCAACATTCGTCGATCCGACAAAACTGACCGTCCGAACGGCCGGGTGTTCGAGTAGCGCATCGACGGCTTTACGGGCGCCGTTTACCATGTTGACCACGCCCGAGGGAAAGCCAACTTGTTCGAGAAGCTCGAAGATCATACGCATCGTGCGCGGCACTTTCTCGGACGGTTTGACGACGGCAGTGTTCCCGCATGCAAGCGCATACGGCAGGAACCAGAAGGGGATCATGCCGGGAAAGTTGAAGGGGCAGATGATGGCGCTCACGCCAACGGGCTGGCGGATCATAAATTCATCGATGCCGCGGGCGATATCTTCCGAGAAGGTGCCCTGCATCAGGATCGGGATGCCGCAGGCAACTTCGACGTTCTCGATCGCCCGCCGCATCTCACCTTTCGATTCGCCGAGCGTCTTGCCGTTCTCGAGCGTGATCGACCGCGCAAGCTCCTCGAAGTTCTCCTCCATCAAGCCTTTTAACTTAAACAGATATTGAATACGGTCGACGGCCGGCGTGCGGCGCCAGCCCTCATAGGCGGCCGCTGCCGCACTCACGGCCCGGTCCACATCGCCGGCCGAGGAGAGCGGTACCTGATCTAGCGTCTCGCCGGTGGCGGGATTTCGCACTGGCAGCGTTTCTGATGCTTCAGCCGCCGTCCATTCACCCGCGATGAAGTTCTTCAAGGCTGGACTGCCCATCCGCTTGCTCCTTGTTTTCTTTGTCCGCTAATTCCAGGGGTACCACCAGGGCTTGATCCCACCTTCAATCTCCCAGTGAACGTGCTTGGTCTCGGTAAAGGCTTCAAACCCTTCCACGCCGAGCTCGCGCCCGAGCCCGGAGCGCTTGAAGCCGCTGAACGGGCCAGCCAGCGCCGGCGCGATCTTCCAGCTGAGCAGCAGCAGCGGGTAGTTCCAGGGGACAATGCAGGCCATGACACCCAGCGATGATTTCAGCACCAGTGAGAGCTGGCTGCTCTCCGGCGAGGGGATGACGCGCCCAATATGATGGCGGCCAATCTCGGCGTAGTAATCGAAGCAATCCGCCGACCACTCCACGTAACCGCGGTTCTTGCGGAGTGTACGACCGGTCTCCAGCGTCAGCTCGGTGGCGACCGATTCGGCAGCGGCGCGCAGCCGGTTGGCGACGCTGTGCAGCAGCGCCGCACGCACCGTGGCAGGCGTATCGCGCCAGCCGCGGAAAGCGGACTTCGCTGCGTCCACGGCGCGATCGACATCGCCGCTGTCGCCCTGGCAGGCCTGGCCGATGATCCCCTTGGTTGCTGGATCGATCACATTTATCGACGCACCGCCCCCGTCAATCCCGACGCCATCCACCCATAGTTGTCGCAATTCAGGCATCCTCCATGCGTGTACTTTCAACCGTTAAAAGGGCCAGCCCTGTCTGGAGCGATGGCTATTCGATGGCTAACTGGTCGGCGACCCATGCCAGATCCAGGGACTCAAGCGTCGCCCGGGTGGGTGTCCCGGTTTGTGGATCCCACCCACAGCATTCGTAATACTCTGTCTTGGCGGCTTCGAGCACGTCCGGATCGAGCGCGACGCCGTCGCTGGCGCCGCCCCGCAGGGCTTGGTACAGCTTCTTCGGCAGCCGGTCTTCGTTTCGGCTAAAGCCCTCCCGGGCGTTGAACGCCCGCTGCAGATTAAGACGGCGCTCGCCGACCCGGAGCACTTCGTCGATATCAACGTCCCAGCCGGTGATCTTCTGGATCGCGTCGACCAGCTGGCCAGCGCTGTAAAGCTGCCAGGCTGGTCCGAAGACGAATTGGCACATGTTGTAGCTGTCAAGCGCCGCATACAGGTGCTCGGTCTTCAGGGCATAGCGCACCTTGGCCAGGTTGAGCACATCATCTGGCTGCGGTTCGCCGGTGATCCCGATCTCGGCCATTCGTTCTGGATATTCAGCCCAGGAGGGATCGTGTTCGTGTGATTGGTGGTCGGCGCCGAAGGGATTCACGGCGTAGATCAACCCTAGGCTGCGTTTGACCTGCGGCATGTGTGCTGGAAGCTCCTGTCCTTTCACCGCGACTACCCGGTCCACACCCTTGCCCAGCAGTTCGGCCGCCCGCTGGGATCCTTCGGCGAGAACATCGCCAAAACCCGAGCGGGCAGCGATCATCTCGACCAGGCTGACCATCATATCGGCGTCGCCAAAATGAAGCTCCAGCCCGCCGGTATCCTCACGATCGATCTCACCGGCTTCGAAGCAATCCATCGCCCAGGCGATGGTAGCACCGCATGATATTGTGTCCATCCCGTTCATGTTGCAGAGCTGATTGGCATAGGCGATTGCTTCCAGGTTCCCGATCCCGCAGTAGGAGCCAAACGTGGCCAGCGTCTCGTACTCCGGCCCGCCGTATCGCGGATCCACTTGGTAAGGTCCCTCATTGACCTCAACGACACGTTTGCAGCGTACAGTGCAGGCGTAGCAGGTGTCGCGCTCCTTGAGAATCGTTTTTGCCATCGTGGCGCCGTCCAGCGCCAGAACCTCTTCGAACGTTCCGCTGCTCCAGTTGCGGGTTGGCAAGCCGCCGGCCTTGTCCTGCCCACGAGTGATCTCGGCTGTCCCGAGCAGCCCCAGGCCGTAGACATCTGATTCTTCGAAGTGTTCAGCCCCCCAACGGGCTAAATCGATCAAGCCGCGCCGGTCCGCTAAAGCAGGCCTGTCCTTCCCCCGCACAGCTACGGCTTTCAGACGTTTGCTGCCCATGACCGCGCCCATACCGGTGCGTCCGTTGGCACGGTTGGCCATGTTGACGATGGATGCGAATCGAACCCCGCGTTCACCGGCTGGCCCGCATTGGGCAATCTCGATCCGCTCATCCCCCAGCTCCTCACGCAGGAGTCTCTGAACCTCGCCCGTCACCCGGCCCCAGAGATGGTCTGCCGGGCGCAGTTCAGCCAGGCCGTCGTGAACCCAAAGGTAAACCGGGGCAGGGGATTGGCCGCGCAGCACGATCGCATCAAACCCGGCGAATTTGAGCTCAGCCGGGAAGAAACCACCGCACTGCGCATCTCCTACCGCGCCAGTCAGTGGCGACTTGGCGACTGCGGTCATCCGGCTTTGCCCGGAAATTGGCGCGCCAGTTAAGACGCTCAGAGCTAGGACCAGCACATTCTCCGGGCTGAGTGGGTCCACGCCGCGCGGCACACCCTGCAACAGGTAGTACAACCCCAGAGCGCTTCCGCCAACATACGTTCGGTAGAAGGCATCATCGGGCTCTTCAACCTCGGTTACCCCTTTGGTCAGGTCGACGTGCAATATACGGCCATGATATCCGTCCGGCATTGTCCTCTCCGTCCTTGTTTCTCTCCTGAACGTGAGCTCAGTTGAGCTAATTTTCGGCTTTCAACTCTGCAAGCGACTCTTCGAAAACCTGCAGGGTCCTGGCGACATCGGCTTCGGTCAGGCTGTAGCACAGGAACCAGGGTTCCCTTCCGTCGGCATCAGGCTGGACGCCGCGCTGGATCAGTTTCATCGCCAGGTGCTCATAAAGATTAATATCGCTCTTGTGGTAGCTGCGCAGGTCCCTCGGCTGCAGGTCGGTGCCCAGTGCGAAACCGAACATCGCCGGCACACCCATCACCACATGCGGAATCCCGGCATCATCAAGCAATTCACCGATGCCGCTCATCAGCAGTTTGCCGTGTTTGTTGATCGTATCGTAGACCGGCTCGCTAGAGAGAATGTCAAGCGTAGCCGAAGCGGCGGCCGTGCCGACGACGTTGCCCGAGTAAGTCCCGCCGTGGGCCATATGGCCGGGCGAGATGGTCATCATCACTTCTTCCTTGCCGGCGATGGCCGCGATCGGGAAACCGTTACCGAGCGCCTTGGCGTACGTTACCAGATCCGATTGGATGCCGAAGAATTCCTGCGCCCCCCCAGGTGCGATGCGAAAACCGGTCTTGACCTCGTCCATGATCATGACGATGCCGTATTCGGTACACAGGCTTCGAATCGCCTCCAGGAATCCCGCCTGCGGCATGATCGAACCCAGGTTGCCCATGATCGGCTCGACAATGATCGCGGCGATATCGCCCCAGTGAGCCCGCACTTCCTGCTCCAGACGATCGATATCGTTGTAGGGCAGATTGATCACGTACTCGACGATGCCCTTCGGTATGCCGGAGGTCATGGGCACGTTGATCGGATTGTGAGCTGAGCCGACGGCTGAGAGGGGGACGGAGGCATTGCTGAACATGAAGTAATCGAGCATGCCGTGGTACTGGCCTTCAAACTTGATGAATTTCTCTCGCCCTGTGTACGCCCGGGCGATGCGTAGCGCGTGCATCGTCGCTTCGCTGCCGCTGTTCGTCAAGCGTACCTTGTCGACCTTGCAGATCTTGCTGATCTTCTCGCACACCTCGATCTCAAGCGGTGTGGTCCAGGCGAAGAGTGTCCCTTTTTCGATCGCTCTTTGGACTGCCTTCACGACAGCAGGATAGCCATGGCCTAAAATGATCGGGCCGAACGCCAGGCGGTAGTCGATGGACTGCCGGCCGTCAGCGTCCCAGATGTAGGCACCTTCACCTCGCTCGATGACGAGCGTGTCATCCTGGCCCCAGTATCGGAAGTTCGAATTGACGCCGTGTGGAATTACCTTTGTCGCCCGTTGGTAGAGTTCCCTGGTTTTCTTCCCTTGCAGACCCATATGACTCTCCTTGTCATGCGTCCATGGTTTTGAGCTAAATTGGAACCCGAGTTCAGCTCGTTCAGAGTTCAGCAGTTCCTGGTGTGTCGCAGTCAGCCTGGCTCGAGATGCCTTTTCTCAGCCGGCACGCAAAATCGTAAAAGTGACGGCCGCGAGCCGGGGCTGGGCAGTTAATCCTCGAAGACATGATCGAGATCCTCATCGGACACATCGAATACCGCATTGTGCGGTGGAAGCGGCTCACGCGTCAGCCATTTCGGCAGGCGATCATCCTTGGCGGTAAACCCGGCCGCCTTGTTGAAGGCCCGCTCGAGCCTGAGCGTCTCCTCGCCCAATTCGCGCAGGATGTCATCCCCAACCTCCCATCCGTAGCGGCCTTTCAGCAGGTCACGTATCGCGCCTGGCGCCTTCGCAAATCCAAATCCAGCAAAGATGCACACGCCGAGCGTGTCGTAGCCGGCCATGCTCACCTGCGCCGCCCGTGATACCTCCGCCTGGCCCTTTGGATCGAGATGATCGATCTTGGCCCGAATCGTCAGGCCGGCGGTGTGATCGGCGCCCTGCGGGGAGGTGGCATAGGTCACGCCCGTTCCTTTGATCGCTCGTGGGTCGTAGGCTGAAATCGCCTGGCCTTTTGCGACCGGCACGCGTTCGATCCCCAGGTATTTTCCCGCTGCCGCCGCACCATTCCCCAGAGCGCGGCCAAGTTCAGTGCCCGCTCGGATTTCATCGATCAGCTCAAGTGCCCGATCAACATCGCCGTACTCCATCAGCCCGGCTTCGGCAGCCACGCCGAGCGCTGCGCCAACCTCGATGCTGTCCAATCCGAGATCGTTCGCCTGACGGTTCATCAGGGCAATCGCATCCAGGCTGTCGATGCCCAGGTTCGAGCCCATCAAACCAATCGTTTCGTATTCGATCGGGGAGACGACCCGATCACCCTGCGCGCTGCCGAAGCAGTTCGAGCAGCGGATGATGCAGCCAGGCATGCAGGCGTGGCTGGGATCGCTCTCGCCACCGCGCGCCAGCAGCGTTTCGCGCAAGCTCTCGCCACTGATTTTCTCAGCCCCCTCGAAGCTGCCGGAGGTGAAGCTGCGCGTTGGCAGCCCACCGAAGGTGTCACACATCATCGTCATTGCGGCCGTGCTGTATTCCTCGTAGGTCTTAGTCTGCGGGTGGGCAAGCAGCTCGCGGGTGAAATACTTCTGCGCCGCCTTGAAGAATGCAGGATCGTGGAGAGGCGGGCGTTCTCCACCTTCATCATCGATCACAATGGCTTTAAAGCCTTTTACCCCCATCACGGCGCCCATCCCGCCGCGGGCGTTGATGCGCGAGGGCTCGAGATCCTTATCCAGGTTGAGAATGCCGGCTGCGGTCAGCCGCATCTCGCCGCCGGGGCCAATCAGGATGCAGCCGCGTTTTGTACCAAAGCGCTTGACCAGGCGGGACGCGGCTTCATATACTCCCATTCCGGCCAGTTCGCTGGCCGGCTCAAAGGTTCCACCGTCCTTCTCGAGTATCAGGATCTGAAGCTCATCATCCGGCGGTGCCTCTTCCATGATCATGGCCTTGATGCCGAGGTACGCCAGGCGCAGGCCGGTCGTTCCGCCGGCGTTGCTTTCCTTGATCCCGCCGGTGAGCGGGCTCTTGCCACCGACCGAGATGCGGTCGCTGGAGGAGAGCATGTGACCGACGAGCAGGCCGGGAGCCCAGATCAGCTTCGCCTGGGCACCGAGTGGATCGCAGGCTGGATCGGTCTCGTCGAGCAGGATGCGCGGGATCAGAGCGCGTCCCCCGAGACGCTCCCAGCCAGGTGGGACAGCCTCATGGACCACACGCCGCTCTGCAACATTCACGCGCACAATTCGTTCTTCCACGCTTCCTCCTCTACTTGACGAACTAAATACCCAGGGCCGCGATCATTCCGTTGTTGCACTTCAATCCGAGTACGACTCGAGCACATCCCCGAGAATGGAAAGGGCCTGCACCACTTCCTGCTCGCTCACAGTTAGCGGGGGGATGAAACGGATGGTGTTATCCCATGGCCCGCAGGTGAGCAGCAGCAAGCCGGCGTCGAGGCAGTCGTGCAGAATCGACTTGGCCAGCTTTGTGTCCGGCTTCCCTTCCGAATCGCGCAGTTCCATGCCGATCATCAAGCCCAGCCCACGCACCTCGTCGATGCGGGGGAAGACGGATTGGAAGGCACGCAATCCACCCTGCAGCTGCTCGCCCCGTTGGCGGGTATTTTCAAGCAGGTGCTCATCACGCATGACCTGGATCGTGGCGGTCGCCGCGGCGCAGGCTACCGCATTCGCTCCATAGGTGCCGCCGTGCGATCCCGGCGGCCAGGCCTTCATCAGTTCCATGCGAGAAAAGACACCCGAGAGCGGCAGCCCGGAGGCCAGCCCTTTGGCGCTGGTCATAATATCGGGCACGATATCGAAATGCTCGAAGGCGAACCACTCCCCGGTGCGCCCCATCCCGGATTGAATTTCATCGGCGATCAGCAGGATGTCCTGTTCGTCGCATATCTGGCGCAAGCCCTGCATGAAGCTGGCGGGGGGTACGACATACCCACCTTCGCCGAGAACCGGCTCAACCAGGATGGCGGCCGTCTCGTTCGGTGCAGTCTGGGTCAGCAGCAGATGGCGCAGTTCTTCCAGGCACCATCTGCTCGTCTCTTCCGGTGTCCATCCGTAGCGCAGCGCGTAAGGGTAAGGTGCGACAAAAACGCCCGGCATCAGCGGCTGATAGCCGGCCCGGTAGATCGTCTTGCTGGTCGTAAGCGACATGGTGCCGATTGTTCGGCCGTGGAACGAGCCCTGGAAGACGATGATATTGGGTTTTCCGCTGGCGGCTCGCGCCAGCTTCAGCGCACCCTCGATCGCCTCGGCACCGCTGTTGCTGAAGAAGAATCCGTCAATCTCGGCCGGCAGGATATTCTGCAGCTCTTCGATCAGTTTCAAGAGAGGCGGGTGCAGCACGAGGTTCGCTTGACCATGCAGCATCTTGCCGGCCTGCTCGGTTACGGCAGCTACAACCCTGGGATGGCAGTGACCGGTGCTCGTCACCCCGATGCCGGTAGTGAAATCGAGGTAGGCTCTGCCGGCCGGATCGTAGATGTAGCTTCCCTTGGCATGGTCGGCCACGATGTCGGTGTAGCGGTACCAGACCGGTGAGACGTGTTCACGTGCGGATGGAGTCATCGAATGCACCTCTTGGAAACCGAATCGTACCCGGTAAGCAGGATTAATTGAGTCCTCAGCAGCTGATGGTTGCGGGTAGGAGAGTGCGGAGGATCAGGTTCAATCATAGGGATACCAAAAGTCCTTCTGTGCGCCGATCATGTCCCAGTGGACGTGCTTGACCTCGTAAAACTCGTCGATGCCTTCCTGCCCGAGTTCGCGGCCGAGCCCACTCATCTTCATTCCGCCAAAGGGACCGGCGTAGTTGTCGGTAAGTGGATCGTTGATCCAGATTGTCCCCGCTTCAACCTGTTCATAAAACCGCTTCACAAGGCGCAGGTCGTTGCTCATCAACGAGGCTCCTAAACCGTAGGGGGTGTCATTCGCCAGCTGGATGGCCTCGTCGAAATCCTTATAAGGCATAAGCGGCAGCACGGATCCGAAAGTCTCCTCGTGCATAATCTCCATCGAATAGTCTACATCGACCAGGACGGCTGGCTGCAGGAAGAAACCACGATCCAGATCTCCCGGTCTATTCCCTCCAACGAGCAGGCGGGCGCCTGAGCTGGTCGCCGCATCAATCTGCCGCTCAACTTTCTGGCGGAAGTGATCCCGTATCATTGGACCGATATCGGTGCCTGCCTGCAGTCCATTTCCTAGACGCAGGCTGCTGACAAAGTCAGCCAGCTCCTCTGCAAAGACCGCATAGCGCTCGCGCGGCACATAGACGCGCTCGGTGCTGGTGCAGACCTGTCCGGTGTTCAGCAGGCCGGCATAGGACAGCGCCCGCACCGCGGTATCCGTATCGATATCCAACCCGATGACCATTGGATCCTTGCCGCCAAGTTCGAGGTGGAGTTTCTTCATTTCAGGTCCGGCCAGGGAGGCGATGCGCTGGCCGGTCGCGAGCGAGCCAGTGAAGGCGATCACGCGCACATCGGGATGCGAGACGAGCGGTTCGCCCGCTTCTGGTCCGTATCCGGTGATGACGTTGACCACGCCCGGAGGCAGCCCATCGAACGCAAGTTCGGCCATACGCAGTACGCTCAGCGGAGCCAGTTCGGAGGGCTTGATCAGGACCGTGTTCCCGGCGGCGAGCGCCGAGGCGACCTTCCATGCCATAAGCAGCAGGGGATAATTCCAGGGAACAATGCAGGCTGCGACGCCGTAGGGCGTCTTCAAAACGAAATTAAATGGATCCGGATCACCAGGCGGCAGCACATGGTCGCGATCGTGGCGGCCCAGCTCGGCATAGTAATGAAAGGTGTTGATGGTCCATTCCAGCTCCTCCTCGTTCTCGGGGAGCGGTTTGCCCACTTCCTGTGTGAGCAGCCGCGTCAGTTCGGCGATGTGCTGGCGCGTCTTGCGAGCGACCTCGTGCAGCAGCGCGGCACGTTCCGCAGCTGGCGTGCGGCGCCATTCCGGGAACGCCTCCTGGGCTGCGGCTACGGCTTTTTCGGCCGATTCTGATCCGGCGCGTGGCACTTGCTCGATCATCTCCTCGGTGGCCGGATTGAGAATCTCGATCGTCTCGCTCAGGCCTTCGAGCGTCCATTCGCCGTTGATCAGCATCGGTCTCGTCATACAGTACTCCCGGGATCGAGCGAGGTGCGCATTCAACACAGGTTCAGAATACGCACACTCGCTCACTTCCATCAGGCGCTACTGGGCTTTGACTTCAGTCCAGATGCGCTCATAGACCGGGGTGGCGTCGCCGACATCCTCGATCCACTCTAACTTGGCGAACACGTCCGGGGGTGGGTAGATAGCCGGCTCTTCCAGGATCTCGGCGTCGATGAACTCCTCCGCCGCGCTGTTGGGGCTGGCGTACCAGGTATAGTTCGTGATGGCTGCGCCCACTTCCGGTCGGAGCAGGTAGTTGATGAAGGCCTCCGCCGTGTAGCTGCTGGGAGCTGATTTGGGGATGCACAGATTGTCGACCCAGATCGTGCCGCCTTCCTTCGGAATCGCGTACCAGATGCGCTCATCTTCGACGGCGGCCATGAAGAAGTCGCCACTCCAGCCGTGGGAAAGCAGGGTTTCATCGGCGCTGAGCAGATCTTCGTACTGATCGCTGTCGTACGCGTATACCCAGGGTTTCTGCTGCAGCAGCAGGTCCTTAGCTTCGTTCAACTGGGCTTCATCCGTGCTGTTGAGCGAGTAGCCGAGGTACTTCAACGCTGCACCGATCGACTCACGGCTGTCGTTGAGCATCGTGAGCTGACCGGCGTACTGGCCGGCGATCTCAGGATCAAAGAGATAAGCCCAGCTGTCGGGCGGCTCATCGAAGACATCGCTGTTGTATCCAATGCCGGTCGTGCCCCATTGGTAGGGAACGCAGTGCGTCATGCTGGGATCGAACGGGGGTGAGATGAATTTCGGATCCAGGTTGCTGATGTTGGGGATGTTGTCCTTGTTGAGCTCCGCCAGCAAGTCCTCACCGATCATGATTTCGACCATGTAATCGGATGGCACGATCACGTCGTAGCCGGTCGCACCAGCCTGGAGTTTGGCGAGCAGCTCCTCGTTGCTGGCGAAGGTATCCTCGATGACCTGCACACCGAACTCCGCTTCGAAGTCGGTCAGGATCTGAGGATCGATATACTCCGACCAGTTGTACAGGTAGAGTTTATCGGCCAGCTCCTGCTTGCCGCTTGAAGTGCCGCACGCGGCAAGTGCCAGGGCAAGCAAGACAAGCATCAGGGGAAGGGCGAATTTTCTCATCATTTTCTCCTTCATTTGCGAATAGTCAGCTCGTTGGCTTCGATGGAACTGCGGTCGAGCTCCCTCGAACGTCATTTAGATTGTCGCGATCTGGGGGCCACCTCCTCTCTGAAGAAGGTAGGAAATGAAGACCAATACCATCGAAACCAGGATCATCATGCTGGAGAGTGCATTCACCTCGGGGGTGACGCCCAGCTTGACCATCGAGTAAATTCGAAGTGGGAGGGTGGTCGAACCGGGACCCGAAGTAAAGAAGGTGATCACGAAGTCATCAAGCGAAAGGGTGAAAGCCAGCAGCGCACCGCCCAGGATGCCCGGCATGAGCAGCGGCAGCGTCACCCGGCGAAATGTCTGCCAGTTATCGGCATACAGATCGGCAGCCGCTTCTTCTACCGTCATGTCGAACTGCGCCAGGCGGGCGCGCACGACAACCGCGACGAATGAGATGTTGAAGGCTACATGCGAGATGATGATGGTGTACAGGCCGAGCGGCATGTGGGCGAGCACGAAGAACATCAGCAGCATGACCGCCATCGCCACGTCCGGGATGATGATTGGCAGGTAGAGCAGGGCATCGAAGGGCAGCTTGCCCCAGAAATCATAGCGCTCCATCGCCAGCGCCACCATCGTTCCGAAAATGGTCGAGATCGTCGTCGAGGAAAGAGCGACGATCAGGCTGTTGCGCAGGGCTGAGCCAATCGCCTGATCCTGGAACAGCTCGATGTACCAGCGCAGCGATAAACCGCGCCAGTTGTAAGCCAGCTTGGATGCATTGAAGGAATACAAGATCAGGATCAGGATCGGGGCATAGAGGAACGTGAAGGTCAGCAGTGCGTTCGCGTTGAGGAAATGGCGCAGCGGTCCGCCTTTCATATCCCCGCCTCCACGCTTTCAACTTCTGGACTCCCGCTCGTGCCCATCCGGAAGTAGATAATCGTCCCGATCACCATCACCGCCATCAAACCCATGGCGACAGCCGCGCCGAAGGGATAATCGCGCGCCGCCATGAACTGTGAGTAGATAACATTTCCGATCATGACCGAGCGCGCGCCGCCGAGCAGGTCGGGCGTGATGTACGCTCCAAGGGAGGGGATGAAGACCAGCACCGAGCCGGCCATGATGCCAGGCAGCGTGAGCGGCAGCACCACGCGCGTAAAAGTCCTCAGCCGGTTAGCGTACAGGTCCTCCGCGGCTTCGCTGAGCGAGAAATCGTAGCGCTCGATGGCGGCGTAGCAGGGCAGGACCATGTCCGGAAGCCAGCCGTAAACCAGGCCGATGATGATCGCCAGGTCGGTGCCGAACAGGCCGAGCGGGGCGGCAGTCAGCTGGCTCAAGGAAGATGTGAATCCTCCGGGCAGTGTCGCGGCCAGCCATAGGGCAGCCGAATGAAGCGGACCGGTCCACGCCAGGTTCACCAGGCCTTGATCACGCAGGATCAGCAGCCAGGCGTATGTACGAACGAGAAAGT
>Ga0307424_1001126_pt1 | contig 14191 bp, 13 predicted proteins | sample SalMarWE160320MG_FD_202157 | JGI IMG/M metagenome (GOLD analysis project Ga0307424, IMG submission 202157) | Salt marsh sediment microbial communities from the Plum Island Ecosystem LTER, Massachusetts, United States - WE1603-20 | ecosystem: Environmental > Aquatic > Marine > Intertidal zone >... | reverse complement strand
CGGGCTTCGCGCTGCCGATTGTGCCGGCGCTGTTTCTCGGCGTGGTGTACGCGCACCTGAGCACCTGGAAGCCCCGGCGCGGCGAAGCCAACCGGGTGATGCGCGCGGGCTACGACGGGTTCAGGATGGCGGTGCCGGCGATACTGCTGCTGTTCGGCATCGGGATGCTGCTGCAGGCGACCATGCTGCCGGAGGTCACGCAGGCGGTGGGGCCGCTGGTGCAGGGAGTGGTGCCGCGCACGCCGCTTATGTTCATCGCCGTGTTCACCGTGCTCGCGCCGCTCGCGCTCTACCGCGGGCCGCTGAACCTCTACGGCATGGGCGCGGGGATTGTGGGGCTGCTGCAGCAGGCGGGGCGCCTGTCGTCGCCGCTGCTGATGACCGCGTTTTTCTCGGTGGGGATGATGCAGGGCGTCTGCGACCCCACGAACACGCACAACGCCTGGCTCGCGGGCTTCCTCCGCGTCCGCGTCCTGGACCTCACCCGCGCCACCCTCGCCTGGGTCTGGCTCATCTCCTTCCTGGGATTGGTGGTTGGCGTCCTGATGTTCGGGGGGTGATTGTCTGCGCTCTAGTAGGTCCTAGTAGACGACTGATACCTATATGTATCAAGGTAATTCAAGAAAGCTTGCCCCATGGGAGTAAGGAACACAGTGTTGTTGGCTCGTTTGACCAGGTCCATATCTTCTAGGAATTTCAAATATGCTTCAAAGTACGCGTCGCGGTTCTGCTTGATTCTCTCCAGCAACACGGCACTCATCCACCAACCTGGGGTTTGTTTGACCTTCGCCTCGTGCGCGACGAAGTAGTTGGATTTAACTACGTCCACACCCATCTGTCCACTTCGGAGAGCTGCCAACAGGTCAACCTGCGTACCATAGATCCATTGCCACACTCTTTCGCAGTGCCAGTAAATAAACCACATATAACATTGGTGCTGAGCTGAAACATCGTGAGATTTCATCACTCCAAACTCGTATGGGGCTACTTTTCCAGCCAGGGCTTCATATGCCTGCCATATCAATCGGATTGCCTCAGCCTTCTCCTCGAGCGAGTCTCTAAGCGCCTCAGTGTTTACTTGCGATTCCTGTAATGCTATCTCTACTCCTTCCTCCTTTGGTTTGGCGGGCTTCTGCGCAACCACCTTGTCCCCCATCTCTAGCCTAGCAGGTCCGATCGTCGCTGCTTTGATACGATCTATAAGTGAGGCAATCTGCTGTCTGAAAACGAATATAAACAGCACAACCAATGCGGCGGTTATAACTGGCCACAAGACCGCCTGGATAATTCGATAGCTCAGGCTTGTGCCTCCTGGGGCATGCGTCTGGATAAGAACGCAAACAACCGGACAACTTGGTATTAACGATGCCATTGCCCTACCCTCCTATCTAGAGGACATCGCCTCTTTCATTTGGTTTAGCTCATCAGCGATGACCGAACACAGCCCACCGCGAAGAGAGTATCTGTTGGATTCACGCTTCCAAATAGCACCTGGGTGGGAGCAGTCGCCAATCCCCTCGCGGTACTCCCTGCGGTGATTCATTGCGCCAATCAAGTGCTGCATTACGATGGCGAGATTAGCATTGGCATAAACATCTGTCAAACCCTACTACGTGGGATGCTCCGTACTTGTAGTGGGAAACACTGCCCGCGCGCCTGGGCTGGTTTCTCCACCTCCTCGGCCTCCTCGGTGGCGTGCTTATGTTCGGGGGGGTGCAGGGGCTACCGACGGCGAGCGTGGTGGCGCCCACATCGGCGCTGCGCGCGGAAAGCTCGGCGTCGTTGGTGATGACGAAGACCTTGCGCTTCTCCGCCACCAGCCGCTCCGCTTCCGCCACCACCCGGTCGTCCCCGCTTTCCTTGGAGCTGATGCGGTTGCCGTGGGGGAAGACCACACGTATGCCGCACTGCTCGGCCTCCTCATAGGCGTGCACCGTGTCAAAGACCACGCACCAGTCGCCCTCAATCTGCGACTTGAGATAGTCCAGGTCGTGGATGAGCCGGTCGCGGCATTCGCCGAGCCTCGCCACCTGCACCCGGTAGTTGTAGCGCGGCACGCGGCCAATGACATTGTAGCCGTCCACGATGAAGCAGGCATCCTCGTACCACGGGGAAATCTGGCTGAAGAGGTACTGGAGGTTGAACAGGCGCTCCACGTCTTCGCTGCTCATAGCAGGCGAAGCGGCGGGCACGAGCGGGGCGCCTTCCATCTGCGCCAGCACCCCGTACTTGCGCTCCTCCTCCTTGGCCTGGTCGCGGCGGCGCTCCGCCTCCTTGAACAGCTGCGAGTTCATTTTGAACAGCTCCGCCTGGATCTTGAAAAGGGCCTCAAGGGCCTGGTTGTTGCGCTCTTGCAGTTCCGCGTAATACTGCACGGTCTCGGTCAGCTCGTTAATCTCGTCGGCCGTCGCCGATGCCGGGCTGGGGACGCCGAGCATTTCGGCAATCTGCCTGATCAGGCTGGCGTACGGCTCGCGCAGCCGGAAGCGGGCCTTCTCCCGGTGCAGCTGCTCCTCGGCTTGCTTCCGCTCGCGCTCCTGCACCTTGCGTTCTTCCAGCCGCCGGTCAATATCCAGCAGCATCGCGACGACGATTTCCACGTCTTCTTCTGTGTACTTGGGCACATCCATTCAATCCCTCCTCCACCAATGTTGCCGCTGGCACAGCAGGCCGCGGGCGGCTATGGCGCCTGAATCCCCCCCCTACAACGGGACATTCCCGTGCTTGCGGTTGGGGCGGGCCTCCACTTTGGTGCGCAGCATCTCCAGGCCGGCGATGAGCTTGAGGCGGGTGTCGCGCGGGTCGATTACGTCGTCCACGTAGCCGCGCTCGGCGGCGATGTAGGGGTGCATGAACTGGCGGCGGTAATCGTCAATCAGATCCTGGCGCTTCTTCTCGATCGCCTCGGCGGCCTTCTTCGGGTCCTTGACGCCCTCGGCGGCGGCGGCCAATTCGCGGCGCATGGTCACATTCACCGCGCCCTGCGCGCCCATCACCGCAATCTCGGCGGTGGGCCACGCGAGGTTGTAGTCGCCGTGGACGTGGCGGCTGCTCATCACGCAGTAGGCGCCGCCGTAACTCTTGCGGGTGATGACCAGCAGCTTGGGCACCGTGGCCTCGCAGTAGGCGTAAAGCAGCTTGGCGCCGTGCTTGATGACGCCGTCCCACTCCTGGTTGGTGCCGGGCAGGAAGCCGGGCACGTCCTCGAAGGTGATGAGCGGGATGTTGAAGCAGTCGCAGAAGCGGATGAACCGCGCGCCCTTCATGGACGAGTTGATGTCCAGGCAGCCCGCGAGCTCGCGCGGCTGGTTCGCCACCAGGCCCACCACGTAGCCGTTCAGCCGGGCGAAGCCGACGATGAGGTGCGGCGCGTACATCGGCTGGACTTCAAAGAAGCTGTCCAGGTCGGTTACCAGGCGGATGATGTCGCGCACGTCGTAGGGCTTGTTGGGGTCGTCGGGGATGATCCCGGCAAGCTTTTCCTCGCGGCGCTCGGGGGAGTCCAGCGGGTGCACGTAGGGCGGATCCTCCGCGCTGTTGGCCGGGAAGAAGCCCAGCAGCCGGCGTATCTGGCGCAGGCAGTCCAGCTCGTTTTCCGCCGCGAAGTGCGCCACCCCGGAGCGCTGGTTGTGGGTCAGCGCGCCGCCCAGCTCCTCAAACGTCACTTCCTCGTTCAGCACCGCCTTGATGACGTCGGGGCCGGTGAGGAACATGAAGCTGGTGTTGCGCACCATGAAGATGAAGTCGCTGAGCGCGGGCGAATACACCGCGCCGCCGGCGCAGGGGCCCATGATGGCGGATATCTGCGGGACGACGCCGCTGGCCTGCACGTTGCGCCAGAAAATATCGGCGTAGCCCGCGAGGCTGAACACGCCTTCCTGGATGCGCGCGCCACCGGAGTCGTTGAGGCCGATGATGGGCACGCCGACCTTCACCGCCAGCTCCATCATCTTGCAGATCTTGGCCGCGTGGCGCTCGCCCAGGCTGCCGCCCATCACCGTGAAGTCCTGCGCGAACAACGCGATGCGCCGCCCTTCCACTTCGCCGAAGCCGGTGACCACGCCGTCGCCGTAGACCTTCGCGCCGGGGCTGGCGACGAACATGTCCACTTCCTGAAAGGTGCCCTCGTCCATCAGCAGGTCGATGCGCTCGCGCGCGGTGAGCTTGCCCTTCTCGTGCTGCTTGTCAATCGCTTCGGTGCCGCCTCCCTGCTGCGCCCGGGCGCGCAGGTCCTTGAGCAGCTGGATGCGCCCGATGGTGGACTTCGCGGTGACGTCTTTGATGACGGCGCGCTTGGCGCCCTCGGGTTTTTTGCCGTCGTCCTTCTTGTCCTTCTTATCCGTCATTGGATGGCTCCAGTGGTTGCTTGAATTCGGTGAGCACCCCGCAGGCGTCCTTGGGGTGCACGAAGAAGTAGGCGTAGCCGCGCACGCGCCGCACTTCATCGCTGAGCGTGCGCACGCCGTTTGCGCGCAACGAGGTGAACAGCGCTTCGGCATCCTCCACGCGGTAGCAGAGGTGGTGGATGCCCTCGCCGCGCTTGTCCAGGAAGCCGCTGATGGGCGAATCCTCCGCCAGCGGCTCCATCAGCTCAATCTCCACGCCGCCCAGGCGCAGCTCGGCGATGCGCACCTTTTCCTGGGGGACTTCAGTGGTGTGGACGGCGGCCGGGTCGGCGCCGACGAGCGCGGCGTAAGCCCGCACGCTCTCCGCCAGATTACGCACCGCAATACCGATATGATCGAGGTTCATCGCCCTGGAAGTGCAGGAATCTTATCACACCCGCCTCAACCAGCGCACTCCTCCAAACACGCCGCGAAGCGGGCGGTGACCTGGCGCATTTCGTCTTCGGTGATGGTCAGCGGGGGCTCGATGCGGATGACCGCCGGGTTGTTGATGGTGTGCGCGACCAGCACGTCCTTGGTGAAGAGCTCCTTGGCGACCTTCACGCCGGTCTCCACCACGTTGAACTCGATGCCGATGAACAGGCCGATTCCGCGCACCTCCTTGATGAGGCTCGGATGGTTGGAGACGGCCTCGCGCAGGAGGTCCAGGAAGAACTCGCCCTTGCCGGGGACCGCGTCAATAACGCCGTCGCGCTCCAGTATCTCGATCGTCGCCAGCGCACAAGCGCAGGCCGGGGCGCTGCCGCCGAAGGTGTTGGTGAGCCACCAGGGGTTCTCGTCCAGGCGGTGCCACGCGCGCTCGTTGCCGTGCAGCGCGCTGATGGGGAATACGCCGCCGCCGAGGGCCTTGCCCAGCGTCATGATGTCGGCCTCCACCCCCCAGTGCTGGGCGCCGAACCACTTGCCGGTGCGCCCGAAGCCGGTCTGTATCTCGTCGAAGTGTAGCAATGCGCCGTGCTGGTCGCACAGCTCGCGCACGCCCGAAAGATAACCGTCGGAAGGTATGTTGATGCCGCCTTCGCCCTGGATGGGCTCGATGATAACGCTGGCGATCTCGCTGCTCATCGCCGCTTCCAGCGCCTCCAGGTCGTCCCAGGGAACTTCAATGAAGCCGGGCACCAGCGGCTGGAAGGGCGCGCGCACCGGCTCGCGGTTGGTGGCGGACAGCGAGCCCATGGTCTTGCCATGGAATCCCTGGGTCATGGAGATGTGCTGGGTGCGGCCGGTGGCCAGCCGCGCGAGCTTGATGGCGGCGTCGTTGCTCTCGGCGCCGCCGCTGTGGAAATAGGAATACTTCATATCGCCGGGGGAGAGGTCGGCCAGCTTCTTGGCGAGGAAGGCCTGGAAGGGATTCAGCAGCTCCTGCGAGTAGAGGCCGATGCGCTTGTACACCTGCTCCATCGCGTCAATGACTTCCTGCGGCCGGTGCCCCAGCGCGTAGATGCCGTAGCCGCCGAGGCAGTCCAGGAAGCGGCGGCCGTGGATGTCCACCATGGTGGCGCCGTGGCCGCCCCACTCCACCGCCTTGCTGTCCGAGCTCTTTTTAAACTTGAGGAAGCCGGGGTTAAGGTGCTGGCCGTAGTACTCGGCCGTGAGGTCGATAATCTGCTTTTTTTCTTCGGCGGAAAGGTCTTCTTTCAGCAGGAGTTTCCACATAGCAATCTCCACCAAACGGAATTATGGCAAGGCATACTAGCAGATAGCCCGCAATCTGATAACCCCCGGATGGCGCCGTGACCGTAGTGTTATAATCGCGCGACCTTCGGGAGGAAAACATGAGACAACTCGCAGTACTCGCACTGATATTCGCGCTGATTTGCATAGCGGCGCTGCCCGCAGCGGCGGAGCCGGGACTGGGGGAGAAGGCGCCGCAACTGACAGGCACAGATCTTGGCGGCAATCCAATCAGCCTCGCCGAGCTGAACAAGTCGGGGAAGTTCGTTTTCATCGATTTCTGGGCATACTGGTGCGGTCCTTGCATGCGGGAGATTCCTCATGTTGCACCTTTCTATGACGAGATGAAGGGAGACAGCTTCGAGCTCATCGGTGTGTCGCTGGACAGCCCGGCAACCGAAGAGAAGATGCACAGCGTCATTGCCGAAAACGGGATGCACTACCCCATCATCTACGACATCCATTCCTATCCAATGATTACGGGGAAGCAGGTGAAATTCCAGCGTGGCGGTGGATGGAAAAACCGGCTGGGAGTGCGGTGGGGAATCAGAAGCATCCCCGCGACCTTCCTGGTGAATCCCGACGGCGTGATTATCCTGAAGAACATGCGCGGCGAAGAAGGGCTGGCGCTGGTGAAGAAGATCGTCACCGATATACCCGACTTCCTGCCGCCGGACATTGAGGTGTCGGCAGTGTTGAAGGACGGCGCGGTGCGCGGTTCCGCCGACCTGAGCAAGCTCCCTTTCAGCGCCCATAAGCTCGTTATCTCGGTCGCCTACTACCAGCCGCCAGCGGCGGAAGGCGAGCCGGGCGAGTGGATGGGCGGCGATTACGAGCTGACGCTTACACCCGCAGACGATGGCTACATCGCCAAGGTCACGCCCTCGCCGGACAACGAAGGCAAGCTGTCCATCACCATAGTGGTGGCGGACGGGTTTCTCTCGGTGACGCTGGATGTGGCCGAAGGCGTAGAGACCGCATACTTCGACCTGAGCTACTTCGCGCCGGAGCTGGACGCGGCGATTTCGGTCGGCAGCACCTACGCCCGTGCGCCGAAGGAAGAGCCGGCGGAGGAGTAGGTCGCGGCGGTCATTCAACACTACCCGGGAGCCGGAGAGCGAAGCAAGCCCGATGGGCGCGAATGGGCGCGAACGGATTCGAACCGCTGGCCTTCTGGGTGTAAACCAGACGCTCTAACCATCTGAGCTACGCGCCCGGCGGCGGGGATATTATACGGCACACCTCGCGCGCGAGGCGTGCCGGTTGTTGGTTGTCGGTTGTTCGTTGCTGGACAGAGCAAGAAAACATGGGCCCGGCCGGATTCGAACCAGCGACCAAGTGATTATGAGTCACCTGCTCTAACCAACTGAGCTACGGGCCCAGCGGCAGAGTCATTATAACGCGTGGATTGCGGCGTGGCGAAGTGGGTGGCATGCAAACGAGAAGAGCGGCGGGGCACGGGTCCCCGCCCTACAGGGCTGCTACTTGCCGCGGGTGGCGAGGAGGTTGCGATAGCGGCCGAAGTCTTCCAGTATCTTCTGGGTGCCCAGCACCACCGCCGACAGCGGGTCGCTCGCGACCTTGGTCACGATGCCGGTGTCCTTGTAGATGAGCATGTCCAGGTCGCGCAGCAGCGCGCCGCCGCCGCACAGCACGATGCCCTGGTCGATGATGTCCGCGGCCAGCTCCGGTGGGGTCTCCTCCAGGGTGTAGCGCACGGTCTTGAGGATCATATCTATCTTCTCCCACATCGACTCGCGCACTTCTTCGGTGGTTATCTCCACAATTTTGGGCAGGCCGGTGACCTGGTCCACGCCGCGCATCTCGGTCGTGAGGTTCTCGCTGCTCTCGTGGGCGCTGCCGACCTCAATCTTGATGCGTTCGGAGGTGCGCTCGCCGATGAGCAAGTTGTAGCGCCGCCGGGCGTAATCAATGATGGCCTTGTCCAGCTCGTCGCCGGCCACGCGGATGGACTTGCTCACCACGATGTCGTTGAGGCTGATAACCGCGACCTCGGTGGTGCCGCCGCCGATGTCCACGATCATGTTGCCGATGGCCTCGTGGATGGTCATATTGCAGCCGATAGCCGCGGCCATGGGCTCGTCCACCAGGTAGTCCCACTGGGCGCCGGTGCGGTGCGCCGCGTCCACCACCGCGCGCTTTTCCACCGCGGTGATTCCGCTGGGGATGCCGATGACGACCTTGTGGGCCAGGCGGATGAACCTCTGGGGGCGCGTCGCCTTGTGGATGAGGTAGCGGAGCATCACCTCGGTGTACTCCCAGTCGGCGATGACGCCGTCCTTCAGCGGGCGCATGGCGACGATGCGGCCGGGCGTCTTGCCAATCATTGATTTGGCCTCTTCGCCGACCGCCAGCGGCTCGCCGGTGGGCAGGTCTATGGCCACTACCGAGGGCTCGCGCAGGACGATGCCGCGCCCGCGCACGTAAACGAGCGTGTTGGCGGTGCCGAGATCAATGCCGATCTCGTCGCGGAAACTACCGATGAATTCCTGCCACCAGCCCACGTGCCGCCCTTACAGATAGCGTTGAGATGCGCCAATTGTAGTGTTTTTTGCAGGCGCTAACAAGTTTGGGCCGATTTCCAGCAAGCTGTTACCCCGCCCTCCAGGCCTTTCCGCGCTGCTGCTGTTGAAATAAAGCCCCCGGCGTGATAATCTACAGGTTCGCATTTAACCTGGAATCCGGAGGAAATCGGCTAGTGCCACTAATCTCATTGCGGCAGCTGCTGGAGTGCGGCGTGCACTTCGGGCACCCCACGCGCAAGTGGAACCCGAAGATGTCCCAGTTCATCTACACCAAACGCAACGGCATCCATATATTAGACTTGCAGCAGACAGTGCAGTTCATCGACGAGGTTCACTCCCACATCGGCGAGCTGGTCAACCGGGGCGGCAAGGTCATGTTCGTCGGCACCAAGAAACAGGCGCAGGACTCCATCCGCGAAGAAGCCACCAAGTGCGGGATGCCCTTTGTTGCGTCCCGCTGGCTCGGCGGCCTGCTAACCAACTGGGAGACCATCAAGAAGCGGGTCAACCGGATGAAGCTGCTGCAGAAGCAACGCGACGAAGGCTACTTCGACAAGCTCACGAAGAAAGACGTGCGTTTCCTGAACGACGAGCTTGACCGGCTGGAGAAGTTCCTCGGCGGGCTCGCCGAGATTGACGACCTGCCAGACGCGCTGTTCATCGTGGATGTCAAGAAGGAAAAGAACGCCGTCGCCGAGGCGCGCAAGCTCAACATCCCCATCATCGGCATCCTGGACACCAACTGCGACCCCGACGACGTGGACTACAAGCTGCCGGGCAACGACGACGCCATCCGCAGCATCCGCCTGTTCTGCCAGATCATTGCGGACTCGGTGCGGGAGGCCAAGCTGGGCTATCTGCCGCCGGATTCGGTGTTCATCCACGCGATGACGGAAGAGGAGATGCGCGAGGCCGGCCTGGAAGCGAGCGTGGATACCGACCGGACTCCGGACAAGGACGACGAAGAAACCGGCAAGCCGGAGGGCGAGGAATAATGGCTGAAATCACCGCACAACTCGTAGGCGAACTACGCAAGCGCACCGGCGCCGGACTGATGGACTGCAAGAAAGCCCTGATGGAAACCGGCGGCGACCTGGACAAGGCCATTGAGCAGCTGCGCATTCAGGGGCTGGCCACCGCCGCCAAGAAGGCCGGGCGCGAGACCACTGAGGGCATCGCCGGCACCTGGGTAAATGAGGCCAACGACGCCGGACTGATGCTGGAAGTGTTCTGCGAAACGGACTTTGTGGCGCGCACCGACGACTTCCAGGGGCTGGTCGCTCATTTGCAGAAGCACTTTGCGAGCGGAGAGCGCTTCGCCCAGACCGCGCTCTACGAGGACCCGGAGGAGCTGCTGGCGGACCCGTTCTTCGAGGACACTTCCCGCACGGTGCGCGACCTCATCGGCGACGCCGTGGGCAAGATCGGTGAGAACATCCAGCTCGGACGGCTGGCGGTCGTGAATCTCAGTGGCAAGAGCGCGCGCGTTCAGCAATACATGCACATGGGCGGCAAAGTCTCGGTACTGGTCGGGATTGAAACCGGCAAGCCGGAAACACTGATCAACGAGCGCTTTCTAGAGGTGGCGAAGGATGTGTCGCTGCAGGTGGCGGCGGGAGTGCCGGTGGTGCCGGTGGCGGTAAGCCGCGACGGCGTGCCAGCGGACGTTCTCGCCAACGAGAAGCGCATTGTCCGCGAACAGACATTGCAGGAAGGCAAGCCGGAGAATCTCGTGGACAAGATCGTGGAAGGCCGCATGAACAAGTTCTTCAAGGAGGCCGTCCTCCTGGAACAGGCGTTCATCAAGGACGACAAGCAGAGCGTGAAGCAGATGCTGGACGCAGCCGCCAAGGAGCTTGGCGACACTATCGCGCCCGTGCATTTCTTCCGCTTTGCCATAGGCGGTGACTAAGGCCGGTTCGCCGGCCCAGCGGATGTGGGACCTAACTAAGAAGGCGGTTGCCTACTCCGTGATGGCAGCGCTGCTCGCGGTCATTGTCGCGAGCGGCTTCCTCACCGCGCAGTACCTGCGGGTCCAGTCCAACATTGAGAGCATCGTCAACATTGACCTGCCCCAGGGGCTGCAAACCACCAAGATCTACGCCGGCGACTACGACCCTGCGACCAAGAAGGGCACGCTGCTCGCCAATCTATTTCTGGAGCACCGCGAATTCGTCCCGCTGCAGGACATACCCGACAAGCTGGTGCTGTGCACGCTCGCCAGCGAGGACAAACGCTTCTACCACCACCACGGCGTGGATGTGGCGGCGAATCTGCGCGCGCTGGTGGCAATCGCCCGCAGCCGCTCCATCTCCCAGGGCGGCAGCACTATCACCCAGCAGCTCGCCCGCAACGTGTTCCTTCCTTATATCAAGAGTCAGAAAACGCTGAACCGCAAGGTGCAGGAGGTCGTGCTGGCGCAAGCGCTGGAAAAGAAGTTCAGCAAGAACGAGATACTGGAGAGCTACCTGAATAACATCTTCTACGGCGCGGGCGCGTACGGCGTGAAGGCGGCGGCGTCCACCTATTTCGGCAAGGACGTCAAAGACCTGACGCTGGCGGAATGCGCGCTCATCGCGGGCCTGCCCCAGCGCCCCAGCGATCTTAATCCTTTCATGAACGAGAGCGATGCGCTGGAGCGGCGCAACTACGTGCTACGCCGACTGCTGGCGGAGAAGCAGGGCAACAGCCCGCTGGACCTGGACTCCATCAGCGTGGAAGACGTTGAGGCCGCGCTGGACGAGAAGATAGCGCTGGTGGAACGCACCGAGCCCGGCGTAATGCGCGCGCCGTACTTCACCAGCTGGGTGCGCGAACAGCTCTACAACAAGTACGGCGAGGACCAGGTGCTGCGCCAGGGGCTGATTGTCGTCACCGCGCTGAACTGGGACTACCAGCAAATCGCCGAGAAAGCCATCACCGAGGCGATTGACAAGAACCGCGAATCGCGGCGGGTGTCGCAGGGCGCGCTGGTATGCGTTGAGAACACGACTGGCAATGTGCTGGCGCTCGTCGGCGGCTATGACTACAACGTGAGCAAGTACAACCGCGCGGTGCAGGACGGGCGGCAGGTGGGCTCGGCGTTCAAGCCCTTCGTCTATGCCACCGCGCTATCCCAGGGCATCCCGACCTCCACCATGTTGCGCGATCTGCCGATGGACTACAAGCTCGGCCCGGGGCAGTACTACAGCCCCCGGAACTCCGACATGACCTTCAAGGGAATGGTCAATATGGTCTACGCACTGCAGTACTCGCGCAACGCCGCCAGCGTGGACTTGATGAATCGCGTGGGCCCGGAGAACGCGGTGGAAACCGCGCACAAGATGGGCGTAGAATCCGAGCTGCCGCCGGTGTTGTCGCTGCCGCTGGGCGTAGCGAATGTGAAGCCGATTGAAATGGCCGCAGCGTTCGCCTGCTTCCCGCGCGGCGGCATTGCCATCGAGCCGGTGGCCATCCTGCAAGTGTACGACCGCAACGGCGTGCTGCTGGAAGATCATACGAACGATGTGCAGGTACGCACGAGCCGGGCGCTGGAGCCCGCGGTGGCTTGGCAAATGGTGCAGATGATGCGCCGCGTGGTCACCGGCGGCACCGGCACCGCGGCGCAGTTCCGCAACGGTGCGGGCCAGCTTCAGCCCGCGGGCGGCAAGACCGGCACCACCGACGACTACGGCGACGCGTGGTTCGTGGGCTACACGCCCACGGTTTCCACCGCCGTGTGGTTCGGCAACGACGACCACCGCATCAAGATGGCTCGCGTCTTTGGCGCTACTATCCCTGCGCCCACCTGGAAGACGTTCATGGCGGGCGTGTACGCCAACCGTCCGCTGGAGGAGTTCAAGGCGCCCGCCGGCGCGGAAGGCGTGGGCATCGGCGGAGCGGCCTCGCGCGGGCTGGAATCGCTGGAGGACGTTCAGCTGGAGGGCAGCTACACCTACCCCTTCACCATCCGCGTGAAGGACATTGATGAAAGCCTGATTGAGGAGAATAAGGATGAGGAGCAGCCGCCGGAGCAATCCCCCGGCGGCGGTGGCGGCGGCGCGGAAGAAGGACACCACGTCTACTTCTAGCAGGCGGTTGCACGGGCGCAGCCGGGTCTGCTAGAGTTCACCGCCAATTGCCGCTGGAGGCGCATTATGCCGGAACTCAAGGGAAAAGTCGCACTGGTCACGGGCAGCACGCGGGGCGTGGGTTACGAGGTCGCCCGCCTCTACCTCGCCGAGGGGATGAAGGTCATCATCAACGGCCGCCGCACCGAAGTAGTCAACCGCACAGCGAGCAAGCTCAACTCCGAGTTCGGCGCGAACGCGATTCCCATCCCAGCCGACCTCAGCGACCACGAGGAAACCGAGATGCTGGCCAACCAGGCGCTGGCGCTGGCCGGGCGGATTGACGTGCTGGTGAACAACGCCGGCATCGGCAACTACGCGGTCATGCCCGCGCTGGAGCCGGAAGCGGCCCGCGAGATGATTGAGGTGAACCTCTACGCGCCGTACCTGCTGACCAAGCTGCTGCTGCCGCAGATGCTGGAGCGCGGCGACGGCTACATCATCAACATCGCATCGCTGGGCGCGCGCTACACCTGGCCCGGCGGCGCGTTCTACTGCGCCACCAAGGCGGGGATACTCCAGTTCAGCAACGGGCTGCACACCGACTTGATGGGCAAAGGCATCAAGGTCACCTGCGTGCTGCCGGGGCGCATTGACACCGAGTTCGCGGGCCGCCGCCCGGGCAATCCGAATACGCTGCAGGCGGGCGACGTGGCGAAGGTCTGCCTGGATCTTCTGAAGGACGCCGGCACTGCGCTGGTCTCGCGCATTGAAGTGAGGCCGCCGATGCAGTGAGACGGGAGCGGCGGCGTACGTGTAACGGTGGCGCGGGCGTCACGCCCGTGATTCGGATGGTTGGCAGGCGAGACGCCTGCCCCACCAGCCCAGCGGCGGGGCACAGGTCCCCGCCCTACAACTACTCCTCCTCCTTCAGCCGCTCTGCAGTCTCCACCAGGTTCTTCAGCAGCGATTCCATCCGGCGCACGGTGCTCTTTTCGGCCAGGCGGCCATCCTCGCCGAAGGCCTCCGCCGCGGTCGCCACCAGCACCCACGGCCCCGGCAGCACCCACGCGTTCAGCCGCGCCAGCACCCACCGAAGCTCCCGCTGGGAGTTCACCGTGCCGTGCTGGCCGATGGACGCGCCCATGATGGCCACCGCCCGGCCGCGCAGCAGGTTCTTGGGCGCGCGGCTGAGCCAGTCCACCGCGTTCTTGGTGGGCCCGGGCAGCGAGTGGTTGTACTCCGGCGTGCAGATAACCAGCGCCTCGGCGGCGGCCACCGCATCGCGGAACGCGGCGGCTTCCGGCGGCGGGCCGTCCTTTTCCAGGTCTTCATTCATCTGCGGCACATCGCCGATGTCGAAGACCTCGGGCTCATGCCCCTGCCCGCGCAGGATTTCGGCGGCCTGCGCCGCCAGCTTCTTGTTCCACGACTCCTTGCGCAGACTTCCGGCGAATATTAGTATCTTCATGGCAGCACCATATTGATGAGAATACTCCGGCCATTATCCCACAGG
>Ga0307424_1001125_pt1 | contig 14197 bp, 5 predicted proteins | sample SalMarWE160320MG_FD_202157 | JGI IMG/M metagenome (GOLD analysis project Ga0307424, IMG submission 202157) | Salt marsh sediment microbial communities from the Plum Island Ecosystem LTER, Massachusetts, United States - WE1603-20 | ecosystem: Environmental > Aquatic > Marine > Intertidal zone >... | reverse complement strand
TCATTTTTTCATATCCCCGAGGCGCTTATTGAGGAAATCGACCTGATGTTTGAGATTACGATCGGTCTTCATCTTGTGGTCGACAAGTTCTACTGAATAGAGCACGGTGGAATGGCTCCGGTTTATGATCTTCCCTATTCCCGCCAGGGTCTCGTCCGAATGGTGGCGACAGAGGTAGGTATAGATATTGCGGGGAGTGGTATAGACCTTTTTTCTCGACTTGGAGCATACTTTCTCCCGGTCAACATGGTAATAACCGCATACAAGCTTGATGATCTCCTCAGGGGTGATGGAATATTCCCCCGAAACCAGGGCGCTTACGACCTCTTTGGCCAAATCCATGTCGATTCGCGCCCCGATAAGCTCTGCCCTTGCCTTGAGACACTTGAGGGCGCTTTCCATCTGCCGGATGTCCTGTTTAAGGCGCTTTGCGAGATAGTGGATAACCTCTTCCGAGAGTCCCACATTATAAACAGATGCCTTTTCGGTAAGAATCTGGACCCTGGTTGCATAATCAGGATGAGCAATGGCAGTGACTAAACCAGAGGTGAGGCGCGAAGTCAACTCCTTAGACATGCGGGGGATGTCCTTGGGTGGAAGGGCGCTGGTAAATATGATCTTTTTATTGTCACCGGCCAAGGCATCCAAGGTATATCCCAACTCGGCCTGGATTTTCTCCTTGCCCCCTAAAAAATGGACCTCCTCCAACAGAAGCACGTCGCAGTGACGGCGATACCTCTTTTTAAACTCTTCAATCCGGTTGGTCCTGAGGGATGAGATCATCTCATTGGTGAAGTCCTCGGCAGTCATATAAAAGATTCGAGTGGAGGGGTTCTTCTCCAATATCCTGTGTCCTATGGCCTGGGAGAGATGGGTCTTACCCAATCCTGTGTTGGCTAACATCAGGAGAGAATGATAATGACATGGGTCCCCCGATGCCATGCTCTTTGAGGCAGAATAGGCAAACTCATTGGACTGGCCCACGATAAAGCGGTCAAAGGTGAACTGGCTCTTAAGCCAGAGATTCCTGCGGCCCTGTCTTGTAGGCAGGGAGGGGAGGGTTAACTGGTCAGGATCGGGAGGCAAAGAGGAGAGGGCGGGCGCCCTCTTTTGGCGTGTTACCTTAAACAGGAGTTCCACATGACTGAGGCCCGCCTCCTTGAATTTGTCCCGGATAAGGCCAAGGTAGTTTTCCTGGACCCAGTTCTTGGAAAACCTGTTGGGGCAACTGAGGACAATCGATTTCTCCTTGCTCTCTAAGCATGAAATGGGGTCTATCCAGAGGGAATAGCTGTTTTTTGGAAGGGCAGGCTTTATCTGGTTCTTGATTTCGTCCCAGAGGGGGCTCATTATGGTCTCCTGACGGTAGGGAAAAGGGTGAAAGGTGTAAAAGGCTAAACAGTATGCGAGGTTCTTACACGAAAGTTGAAAGGCCTGTCAAAGTCAGTTGAGGGGAATGAACACTTACCTGCACTCTATTTTTCAACAAAGGGTAACCTGTTCCGCTTACAGGCAAAATGGGGGTCATGGTTGTAAGGGGTCGATAAAAGGGCGGATTTTGGATATAAAAAATAAGTTGCAAATTCATATAATTAAATCGATTTGTCTTTTTGTGGATAAATTATTTCACAATTGCAAACTCCTAAAAGCTACCTTTTTCTCCCTTTTTTGTCTCTTTTTAATTTTTTTGGTCTGATTTTTTGGTAGTTTCTAAATCTGTTTGATCTGATCGGATTGACCGGATCGTTATAACGGTCTGATATCTGATCTGAATAGAATATTGAACATTGAATAGTGAAGAAAGATATAAGGGGCTGGATCAAAGAACTTGATCGAAAAATTTTTGTAGGAAGAGAGGAACACCGGGGTGAAGAACAAAATAAGGGTTGCTGTCTTAGCAGGCGGTTGGTCAGGTGAACGAGAGGTCTCCCTGAAAAGTGGTAAGGCCGTTTACGCCGCCTTGAATAGGGAGAGATATGACGTTACCATGTATGACCCCATGTATAACCTGGAGGTCTTGACAAAAAGAAGAGCCGAGATAGATCTTGTGTTTATCCTTTTACACGGTAAATTTGGAGAGGATGGGCGAGTTCAAGGGCTGTTAGATATCTTGCAGATCCCTTTTGTGGGTTCAGGGGTCTTGGCGAGCGCTATGGCGATGAATAAGAGGATTGCCAAGGATGTTTTCAGGGGCGCTGGTCTCAGGGTGGCCGAGGACGTGATTCTTAAGCGGAGAGAGCGGATGTCTGTGGATCAGTTGGTGGAGACACTTAGGTCCCCAGTGGTGATAAAACCGGTATCTGAGGGCTCCAGCCTGGGGGTTGCTATTGCGCATAACAGGGAGGAGATCCAGGAAGGGATAGAAGCTGCATTTCAATATGATGCGGAGGTCATGGTCGAGGAGTATGTCGGCGGGACGGAGATTACGTGCTGTATTCTCGGGAACCAGGTTCTTGAGACGCTTCCTATTGTGCAGATTGTACCGGATGTCTCTCACTCTTTTTTTGACTATGAGGCCAAATACGAACCCGGCGCAACAAATGAAATCTGCCCGGCCCCTATTTCCCCTTCCTTAGCGGAGGAGGTAGGCGCTTATGCGAAAATGGCCCACCGGGCCCTGGGATGCAGTGCCTGGAGCAGGAGCGATATGATCATTCGGGATGAGACCCTATATCTGTTGGAGACAAACACCATCCCAGGAATGACCGAGACCAGTCTTTTTCCCTTGGCGGCCCGGAGAGCAGGTATGACCCTTTCAGATCTTTTGGACAGGCTCATCTCTCTCTCCCTTGAGCATTCCAGGGGATGACCGTTTTTGGGACTTGTTTCACTATCTGCGAGATACAAGCAAGCAGGCAAGATGCTCGGGTTTGCAATCTTATTGTTATAGCCCTTCAGGTGGTACGAAACTCACCTAAATCCATCGATTCACAGACTGATGGAGATCGGAACAGGCGACGGATTTATTTGTTAATTAGGCAAATACCTGGTATGAAGGCTTACTTTACTAATAACCTTATAATAAGGTATGGACGTTTGCGGGTTTTTTTGCGTAGGGAATTCAGGAGCTAATTGCACCTGACCGATATTTGAAATGTTTTATAGAGGCAGCACATATAAACGCGTCTTGGGCCGACAATCGGGCTGCGTGGAGGCAGGTTTTGTGATCAGTTTATTAGTAATCCTGCTTATCCTGATTGCGCCTGGTTTTAGCGGGGCGCAACCAGCAAAAAATCGGGGAGGGCCACCCCCCGCATTGGTCCAGGTCTCGCCGGTATTGGAAAGGATGGTGGTTACCCGCGTTACGCTGGTCGGGACGGCTGAGCCCTGGTCCGAGACGATTGTTGCCTCGGAGGAGGCGGGTCTGGTCCGGAAGATGCTTGTGGATGAGGGGGATAAGGTGACGAAAAACCAGACCCTCTGTGTACAGGACGCAAGCCAGCTGAGGCTGAAAGTTGAGGCTGCAGGGGCGATTGTTGCCGAGGCCGTCGCCAATAAAACCCGTGCGGAACGCGATTGGGAACGGTTGAAACGGCTTTACGCCATTAACTCAGTATCAAAAAGAGCCTATGAGGAGGCTCAATTTGAGGCCGAGGCAGCGGTCAAGAGGGTGGCGCGGCTACAGGTGGAGCTTTACACTTTGCTGGACCAGGTAAAAAAGAAGGTCGTTTATGCGCCTGTTTCAGGAACCGTGGTTGAACGTCATACCCTTGTGGGCCAGTGGTTGAGCAAGGGTGATCCGGTGGTGACCCTGAGTGTACTGAATCCCATCCGGGTAATGGTGCCGGTTCCTGAGCGGTATGTCTCAAGGATAAAAAAAGGGGAGCCGTCCGAGGTGACCTTTGATGCGCTCCCGGACCGTGTGTTCAAGGGGGTGATTAACGCGATCATACCGAAAGCGGACGGGGCGGCCAGGACCTTTCCGGTGCGCATAGATATCCCCAATCCGAAAGGAATCATAAAGACCGGTATGTTGGGGCGGGCAACATTGGCTGTCGGGGATCCCCACAAAGCGTTTTTGGTCCATAAAGACGCCTTGGTTCTGAGCGGCGCCGGAAAATCCGTTTATGTGATCAACGATCAGACCGCCCATCTCGTTTCCGTGAAAACAGGCCCGACACATGGATCTCTGATTGAAGTTCATGGGAATCTAAAGACCGGTCAGAGGGTCGCGGTCCGTGGTAATGAGCGGCTCGTCCCGGGCCAGCGCGTGGCGGTTGTCGACAGCCCGGGCAGCACCCCAGCAGGCAGTCTTTCAAAATAGTGTCTCTGCTGGTCTTTGATTAGACGGACCTCTTTTCCGGCCAGCGGGTGGGCTCATATGCAATCGTCAATCAACAATCAACTATCAACAAACTCTACTGCCCATGAAATTAGCTGACGTCTCCATAAGACACCCGGTATCTGTGATCGTGGGTGTCTTTTTTGTTGTCCTTTTCGGCATGCTGGCCCTGTTCAGCATCCCGGTCCAGCTAACGCCCGACATCACCCGGCCCCAGATAACCGTTACCACGGTCTGGCCCGGGGCTTCCCCCCAGGAGGTTGAGCGGGAGATTGTGGACAGACAGGAGGAGTATCTCAAGAGTGTCGAGGGCCTGACCCGACTCACCAGCGAATCGCGGGATTCCAGGGGGACGGTCACCTTGGAATTTTCCGTGGGCACGGATATCGATGCTGCCTTGCTCAAGGTCTCCACCAAACTGGATCAGGTTCCGTCATACCCCGATGATGCGGATAAGCCGATTCTGGTTTCTGCCAGCGAAAACGCTCCCCCCATTGCCTATATGGTCCTGCGCCGTATCCGGTCTGACGCCCCTCCCGTCTATACATTAAGGAATTTTGCCGAGGATTATATCCAGCCCCGTCTTGAACGGGTTCCGGGAATCGCCAAGATAAATGTTTACGGGGGACGGGAAGAGGAGATGCAGGTCGTCTTTGATGAGATGGGCGTGGCGGCCCGGAGGTTGACGATCAGGGAGATCGCCCAGGCCCTGTCTGCCGGAAACCAGAACATTTCAGCAGGGAGTTTTGATGAAGGGAAGCGACGATACCTGGCGCGTACCCAGGGTGAATACCTGAAACCGGAAGATGCGGAAGCGGTCGTCATTAAATATGTGGGCGGTGTCCCGGTCAGCGTCAAGGATGTGGCCAAGGTCGGCTATGGATTCAAAAAACAGGAGAGCGTAACACGCCATAAAGGGGAGGCCACCCTGGTCATGAATGCGATCCGTCAGGCTGGATCAAATGTCCTGCAGGTGATGAGAGGGCTCAAGGATGGCATGGCGGAGCTGAATGAGACCATTTTAGCGGAGCGGGGGCTTCGATTGGAGCAGGTTTACGATGAAACCACCTATATCAACAGCGCCATAGACCTCGTTCGTCAGAACCTCTTTGTGGGCGGTTCGTTAGCCATTATGGTCCTTCTCCTTTTTCTTCGGAGTTTTTCATCGACCCTCATCGTGACCTTAGCCATCCCCATCTCCATCATCGGCACCTTTTTGATGTTGGTCCTTTTCGGCCGGACCATCAATGTTATCTCTTTAGCCGGATGTGCCTTTGCCGCCGGTCTGGTGGTGGACAATTCCATCGTGGTTCTGGAGAACATATACCGGCACCGGCAGATGGGGGAGTCAAGGGTGACCGCCGCCCTGTCCGGGACAAAGGAGGTGTGGGGCGCCATATTGGCCAGCACCTTGACCACATTGGCGGTCTTTCTCCCTGTTATTTTTGTCCAGGAGGAGGTGGGGCAGCTCTTCAAGGATATCGCTGTGACCATCTGCTTCGCGGTTTTTTTGAGCCTGATCGTGGCCATCACGGTGATCCCCTCCTTGGCGAGCCGTATTATCACCGCTGCTGACTGGGAGCAGGGTTCGAAGAAGCGGTTTGGAGGGGGTCTGAGGGGTCTTTTCGGGCTTACCCGTGTTGCAGCATGGTTTGCCGAGGGGGTCGCCGCATTTGTCTACCGGGTGTGCGGGCGAGTTTCATCCCGTTTGATAGTCGTGGGGTTTCTGGTCGGCGCGGCTGTGGGCATGGCCTGGTTTCTTGCCCCCCAGGCGGATTACCTTCCGGAAGGGAACAGAAACATGATAATAGGGATCGTCATTCCCCCGCCCGGCTACAGTATAGGGGAATATGAATCTGTTGGCAGATTTGTTGAAGGAGAAGTGAAGAAGTACTGGGAAGCGAATTCAGAAAACGCATTAGACGGTCCCGCCATCGAAAACCTTTTTTTTGTCGCTTTTGGCCAGCGGGTCTTTATGGGGGCCAGTACCAAAGACCCGCTGCTTGCCAAGGAGTTGATTCCGGTACTGAAGCGGGCTCTCGGTAAAGTTCCTGGGATGATTACTGTGGTGAAACAGACGAGTCTTTTCGCGCGGGCCACGGGGGCGGGCCGATCCATTGACGTGGATATCAGCGGGCCGGAACTGACCCGGTTAATGGCACTGGGCCAGCGCGTTTTTGGCGATATACTGGTGCAGATCCCGGACTGCCAGTTGCGTCCCATTCCGAGTCTCGATCTGGGGAACCCTGAGATACGGATTATTCCTGACCGGGACAAGGCCGCCAGGGTTGGTCTGACGGCCCAGGAGATAGGTGTGAATGTGGATGCGTTGTTAGACGGGTTCAAGGTGGGCGAGGTGCGGCGGTATGGGAGCAATATCGACCTGACGTTGATGGGCCGGGAAAACACCATAACCGGGACGGGTGATTTTGAAACCCTTCAGTTGAACACTCCCCTTGGAAACAGGGTGACCTTAGGCTCGGTCGCTGATGTGGCGCTGGTTGCAGGACCCGCACAGATTAATCACATCGAGAGACTGAGGTCGGTGACGATCCAGGTGATCCCGCCCAAGGAGATGCCTCTGGCTAAGGCCATGGAGATCATCCGCAACCAGGTGCTGGCGCCCCTTTCAGCGGCGGGTGAGCTGAAAGCGCCGTACATGATCAATCTTTCGGGAACGGCCGACGACCTGACCCAGACGCGCAAGGCCCTCCAGGGGAATTTCCTCCTGGCCCTGATCATTACCTTCATGCTCTTAGCCGCCCTTTTCGAGAGCTTTCTATACCCGCTGGTTATTATGTTCAGCGTTCCGTTGGCTGCGGCCGGGGGGTTCCTGGGGCTCGACCTCATGAACCGGTTCATCGCTTTTCAGCCCCTGGACGTGTTGACCATGCTCGGTTTTGTGATACTCATCGGGGTCGTGGTCAACAACGCCATTCTCATTGTGCATCAGGCCCTCAATTTTATGCGGGACTCGGAACTGCCTCCCCGCGAGGCCATACGGGAATCTGTGCGCACGCGGATCCGGCCGATCTTCATGAGCGCTTTTACTTCTGTCATGGGGATGCTTCCGCTTATTCTCTTCCCCGGGCCGGGGTCCGAGCTTTATCGCGGTTTGGGGAGTGTGATCGTGGGCGGCCTGATCGTTTCAACCGTCTTCACCCTGTTTTTAGTCCCGTCTCTTTTTTCTTTGGTAATGGATGCCAGGATGGCCCTGCGTCGGAAGGTCAAAGAGGGGTAGTTGCGCTACCCTTGCGGTGCTGCGGCCTCAACCGTGAGAAGCCATTCTCTCAGGGATTGGTTCAGGATTTTCTCTGCATGTTTCACATCAAGCCGGTATTTCTCGGGGATAAAGGAAAAGTCTATCACATAGATGCCGTCCTGTTTGGCTAAAAAAGGGCAGGCATCCAGGCAAGTCGGGGCCTGATGCGAGAGGTGTCGGTATACTCGATTCAGAACCGCTTTACATCCCTTGATCTTAACGCCCTGAATTGTGTAATTATTGGCAAAGAGCTTCAGATCGTTTAAGTCCTGATCCGGAAACGGCGCCTCCGGTGTGATGCCGTTACGCGTCAGAAAGAAAAAAGGAGCGACTACGGACACCGAAAGCGATGCGCCCGGCTTTTTGGAAAAACCCTTTTGGGCCTCCTGGATGATGCCGACAAGCCTCTCTTTGGATTCATCAAAATCCTGGAACAGGATGCGTTTTTCCAACCGGGGGAATTTGGCCAAGATCTCCGGCCGTGCCGCTTCCGGCATCAGATAGATACATGGGCGGTCTTCTGTATCAGGCTGGTCGAGGTCCTCTAATTCCAGTTCTTCCGGGCGTTTGATATAAAGAATGTAGAGGCAGGTTCTCAGGTCCTGCCGACTTTTTGCAGACGCTTCTGCCACAAACTTGGCGTGGGGAACGAAAACCTTTTTCAGGGCAGCCAATTCGTCCGGGTTGATGTAGGCAATATCAGCGGCCTGCACAACGTGGTCCACCGCTACGACCTGCAGCACGTGACGCCGGTAATCAAAAGGATCATGCTCACCTTTCCATTCTGGGTACGTGAGGATTTGAAGCTCCTGTTTCAGGGCCTCCGGCAGCCGCTTAACACCGTGCTCATCTTCAAGCGTTTCCTTGGGGATAATGATGTTCTTGCAGCCCGCATCGGCGGCGGTTTCGAGTTTGACGTCAAGACCGCCCACGGCGATGATGCGGCCCTGGGTATCAATTTCACCGGTCATGGCCACGTCTCTGCGGATAATGCGCCCGGAGAGCGCTGACGCCAAAGCAAGCGCAATGGCGCCACCGGCAGAGGGCCCATCCTTTCGGGTTGAGCTCCCCATGAAATGGAGGTGCACCGGTGTTCCCGCCTGGCTCAGGTCTATCCCCAATGCTTCGGCACAGTGAAAAATGGCCGTGGTGGCAACCTTCCGGCTTTCATCCATGATTTTTTCAATATTGCCGGTGGCGTGAACCATGCTCAAATATCCTTCCCGGGTGGTTTTCCCTGTTCTTTCGAGTCGGATCGGCGTTGCCTGGATCGGAATGACAGAGCCAATACCAAGCTCCACGTTAACGCCTAACGCCAAGATTTCTCCTACACGGCTGTCGTCGCTGATCTGCCTCGGAGGAGTCGGCGTCTCTAAATACTGCTTTATCTTTTCTCTGGTGATTTGGACGGACGTCTGACCCTTAGCCAGGATCTCTTTTCGAAAGATCCGCAGAAACAGGGTTCGGATAATCCGTTCCAGTTCCCGAACGCCCGGTTCATGTGTGTACGTCTTGATCAGGTATTTGAGCAGGTTGGCTTCCTGACCGGGGTCAAGGGCGATGATGTCTCGGCTGATTTTGTGGCGTTTGCGCACACGCTGTATCAGGTACTGCCGGCCGATGGCGATCTTTTCCTCGATGCTATACCGGTCTAAGAAAACAACTTCGCACCGGTTGATCACGGGCGGGGGCACCGTTTCCAGGGTGTTGGCCGTGAGGATGAAGTGGCAGTTGGAGAGGTCGATGTCCACTGTGGTCATGGTGAACTTATCGTGAAAGAGATGGTTCTGTTCAGGGTCTAAGATTTCTAAAAGGGTGGAAATGGCGGCTGGCTCGGTTTTGTCGGCCTCGTCCATAATGAACATGCCGTTCATGATGCCCATTTTTATTAGACCCTGGACAATAGCCCCCGGTTTGGAGCCTTCGTAGGTGAATCCGTGACCCCTGAGGCCCGACTCCTCGCGCATTCCCCCCAAAGAGACCTTGTGATAGGGGATGCCTAAATTTTCTGCTATGGAAATAGCCAGGGAAGTTTTGCCAACTCCCGGGGGTCCTACAAATAGAAAGGAACTTCCGGTCCGACTCATCGGTTCATCTGCCCCGCTGAAGTGCCGGTAGCGCCAGATGAGGTTGGCAAAAAGATCGCAGACCATCTCCTTGGGTCGCTTCAAACCATAATGGGTCTGGTTAAGACCTTCCTCAAAATCTTTGGGATCAACCGTAATCTTTTGAGTTTTTCCCCAGGGAATGGCAAGCAAGGTTTCAATAAGCTCTGTATACTTGGGGCCGCTGTGGCCTACGGCGCTTACCTTATTTTTGTCTATGACATCCAGAGCCTGGCGCGGAAATAAGGGGTCATTTCGGGCTTCTTCAATACGGTCCTTGAGACTTTTTGTCGGATCAGAGATAATCTGTTGCACAGGGGTTGGGATTTTGGGTGGGAGAGGGGCCAAAAGGTGGGGAGAGTCTTCAAGAGAAATTTTTTCGAGGCTTTCTTTAAAGAAGGCAAAGAGTTCTTTAGTGTTCTTTTCTTCTATGCTCGTTTCCGAAAGGCCCAGCTCCCGGAAGAGGTATACCAGTCCCCAGCGGTCTTTAAAGGCCCCGAATATTTTTTCGGCCTCCTTCTCATCCTGTTCCATAGTGAGAGCGAAAAAGCGAAGCACCTCCTGTAGACAAGAGGTCCTCTGCATCAGAGAGTAGGATGCCTCGCGACTCCTGCGGTAACATTCAACCAGGAGTTTTGTCTTGAGATCAGTGTCGAGGTTAGGAAACGCCCGATGAAGCAGGTATCTCGGAATATCAGCCAGGCTAATTACGAGGGAAGCAAGCATTCTGGTGATGAGGTATTCATACGGTCGATCCTCTTCAGCGGAGTCGAAAAGGGCCAGATATGGTTTTCCCTGCAGCCCGTTCATTTCATCGGCCAAGACATTTCGGAGCATACGGTAGAAGGTGGGATCGTTTTTGCGCTGTTCCATGGCAAAGATGAGATCTGAACGGACGACCTCGCGTTCGGATTTCTCCGGGTAGAGCATGTGCTCCGCCTGATGCCGCAGCAGAAATTCGGTAAATGCGAGGATTTTTCCCTCTTCGGCCGAGTGTCCGCCAAGCCTTGATTCAGGATCGCTCGGTATCACAAAGGCTAAGAAATCGAAGATGCGCTCATGGATATTGATGATCCAGGTTTTGTCCTTTTTGGACAAGAGGCTTACAATATGTATGCGATTTTCGTCATCTTCCAGCCGACTGATGACAAAGTCTTCGGCTAACCGGGCAATCAAGGTGAGATCGGTCCCCCTCTTCTTTTTGAAATAGATCATGACCCGTCCCATGGTAATGGTCTTGAGGATCTTCAGGATCTCTTTGATTCTTTCTGCACCCGGGACAGGAAGGGTCTCGAGAATCTTATGGTCGAATTCCATGGGAAACATGATTAAATCCCTCCATTTTTCGGGGTTGCGCTAAATTGAGCCGGGATCCAAAAGAAAGCCGGCTTAGACCTTCCTCCGTTTTTTACTTCAATATCATAAAATACTATTTATCAGTGATCAAGAAGAGCCTTTTCGCCTAAGTTGCCGTAGCGGTGATAGTTGTTGCAGAGGGCCTGCTCCTGGAAGTAGTTGATCATCTCGATGCGGCCTTCCATGAGCACGGGATGGCGGGCGATATGATACCCTTTTTCGGCCGCGGCCTCATAAACCGCGAGGGGCACCCGATCGGGGGCGGCGTAGCGGATCAGGGGGATCTCTGGAATGCTCTTAATTAATTCTTCGTCGGTCTGGTTTTGGGGGACCAGCCCGTCTAAAAATTTGATCCCGTCTGTGGAGTCTAAGAAATCCAGGACATGGGAGCCGGTGTGGGGCGGGATGCTCAGGATGGTTTTAGATCCGGCAATGCGGGCCGCGGCCATACGGGCCAGGACCTCGAAGAGAGTGTCCCGTTCATGCACCCGGACGATGGCCCGGGCCCTGGGGCTGTACCGGAAGAGATTGTCCTGGCCGCGGAGTTTAAAATAATCCGCTTGCTTTGAGAACTCTTCCTCCATCCAATAGAGATAGCTCCTGACGGCGGAAATGGTCCTTTCCAGGTCGGTCCGCCATTTCGTCAATTTGCCCCAGACCAGTTTGATTTCCCACTCCTGGATGACCGAGACGAGCCGGTTTGTTTTGCCTAAAGGGCCGGACCGGGGAAAGTCCTCCTCCTGGAAGTCCATGAACTGGAGGACGTAGTTGGGGCCACCCACCTTGATGCCCGCCCCTAAGGCCGATTTGCCCATACCGCCGAAGGGCTGGCGCAGGACCATGGCGCCGGTGGTACCGCGGTTGATATAGAGGTTGCCGGCCTTGATGTGCCTTTGCCAGTAATCCTGTTCCCTTTCATCGAGGCTCTCCAGACCGGAAGTCAGGCCGTAACCGGTTTTGTTTGCAATTTCAATGGCTTGAGCCAGGTTTTCGGCAGGAAGGACGCTGAGGGCCGGGCCGAAAAATTCGGTCATGTGGGAGTGTGATCCGGGCCGGACCCCGTACTTTATTCCCGGAGTCCAGATATGGGGGTTCTCCTCTTTCATCTCCGGCTTGAGGACCCACTCTTCGCCCCTTTCGAGCGCGGTCAGGGCCCACTTGAGGTCTCCGGAGGGCGGGTGGGTCAGTGGGCCGGTCTTGTGAAGGAAGTCCCACGGGGAGCCCACGGGCAGGCTTTTGGCCGCGTCCGCGAGCTGACGTTTGAACTTTTCGTCCCGATAGACCTCCTCCTCTAAGATGAGCAGGCTGGTGGCCGAACATTTCTGTCCCAGATGCCCGAAGGCGGAATGGACCACATTCTTGATAGCCTGGTCCCGGTCGGCCATGGAAGTGACAATGGTGGCGTTCTTGCCGCCGGTCTCGGCGGCCAGGAGGCCGTCGGGCCGGGCCTTTTGAATCTCCAGGCCGGTTTCGGTGCCGCCGGTCAGGATGACGTAGTCCACGTCCGGGTGGGGCGTAAGGATTTTACCGGCGGTGGCGCCGGGGCAAGGGAGGAACTGGAGCGTACTCTTTCCTATACCTGCACGCCAGAAGCACTGGCAGAGGCCCCAGGCGGTGAGAACGGCGGCCGAGGCGGGTTTGAAAAGAACGGTATTCCCTGCAGCCAGAGAGGCTGCGATGCCGCAGCAGGGGATGGCGATGGGGAAGTTCCAGGGACTCAGGACCAGGCCAACGCCCCGGCCCCGGTGTTTCAGCCCGTTCAGTTTTTCAAGAGCGTGCACCGAGTGGGGATAGTATTCCACAAAGTCGATGGCCTCGGAAACTTCAGGGTCGGATTCGTAAAAGACCTTGCCTGTGTCGGCCGCGGCAGCGCCGATGAGATCGGCCCTGGCCTTGCGTATTTCCATGGCGGCTTTTCGCATGGTGTTGTGGCGCCGGGCGTGGGTCAGGCTTCGCCAACCGTCCGGATCGGCCTTTGCCGTGGCCACGGCTTTTTCGAGGTCTTTTTCGCGTGCCTGGGCGCAGAGAGCCACAACCGTGTGCGCGCCGGTCTCGGGATCGCGTTGGGACGGGTCGGTCAGGGTCCTGGTCGGGTGGCCGGAAAAGACTTGGCGGCCGGAAAATACGAGGGGTATCTTGATCGGGGCGTCGGAGGGTTTTTTCATCCACTTCTCACGGATCGATTCGGCCCAGGTCCGGTTGGCGGTCAGGGCCCAGTCCGTGTCGGGTTCGTTGCGGAACCGGCCGGTGAAATAGGGGCTGACCGCTTCCGGGTATTCCTCAATGTTGCGGTTCTGGGTCCGGAAAGCCTTCGCCGTGGTCTGGTCTTCACGGACCAGGGAACGGAGAAACTGGGTCTTGAGGAAATCCCAGTCCGGGGTTTCGGGTTCGAGGTGACAGGAATGGCGGAGGAAATTCTCCTCACCGGTGTTCTCGTCTAAGCGCCGGATAAGATAAGCGATGGCATTGACAAACTGCTCCCTGTCGGCCACCGGGGCGTACAGGACCAGGTCCCTGGAGGTCTCCTGGATGGCCCGCCGGACATGGTCGGCCATTCCTTCTAACATCTCCACGGAGAGGTGTTCCAGGACCCGGTTGTCTTTGGCCAGCCCGTAGGCGTAGGCCAGATCAAAGAGGTTGTGGGAGCCTATGCCCAAGTGGACGGCCCGGATATTCTCCGGTCGGACCCCGTACCGGACCATTCGCTTGAAATTGGCATCCACATCCAGCTTGTTGTCGTAGGGGGCCAGGGGCCAGTTGCGCAGACACGATTCCACCTTTTCCATCTCCAAGTTGGCGCCCTTGACGATACGGACCTTGATCGGGGCGCCGCCCTGGTCCACCCTGGCCCCGGCCCACGCGCACAGGTCTTGCTGGATGCCGTAGGAGTCGGGCAGATAAGCCTGCAGGGCCAGGCCGGCCGAGACATGGGTGAACTCGGGCTGGTCCAGGGTCCGCATAAAGGCGGCCACTGTGATTTCCAGGTCCCGGTACTCTTCCATGTCAAGGTTAACGAACTTGGGAACGTGGGTCCCGTCGGCCCTGATGAAGTGATAGTCCTTAGCCGCCCTCAGGAGCTGGGAAATACGATCGACCAGGATGCCCACGGTGTGTTCGAAGGCCAGGGAGGATATCTGGGAATAGATGGTGGAGATCTTGACCGAGATGTATTCGACGTGGGGGCTCTTGAGG
>Ga0307424_1001124_pt1 | contig 14201 bp, 14 predicted proteins | sample SalMarWE160320MG_FD_202157 | JGI IMG/M metagenome (GOLD analysis project Ga0307424, IMG submission 202157) | Salt marsh sediment microbial communities from the Plum Island Ecosystem LTER, Massachusetts, United States - WE1603-20 | ecosystem: Environmental > Aquatic > Marine > Intertidal zone >... | reverse complement strand
TGTTGAGATAAGAGCTCAATACCTGAAAGAGGGCCTTTTGCTCCGATACCTCTTATTCACTATCTCTTCCTCCCCGTAATCAGCGAACGGCGAACCACCCAAGAGTCCGGTTTCTCGTTTCCCTGTGTAATCTTGTTCAAACCAGAGTAAAATCATGCTCAGCTACGTTTTCATGAAAATTCTGGAAAGTCGCCCCAGGTCTTATGACAGGGCCATGGATAAGGCATCAAGGGGCCGTGTGAAGCAAATGAAAGAAAATGTGGCCGCCGAAGTGCCAGATGGCTCCCGGGTGCTTGAAATAGGTTGTGGTACTGGAGAATTAGCCGCCATGTGCATCGCCCGGGACTCCACGGTTGAAGGGTTTGACGCAAGCCCGGCCATGGTAGAGGTGGCCCGTCAGCGAATCGCGGAGGAGGGTCTTCATGACAAGATGACTGTCGAACAAATGGGGGTGGATGGTATGGATAGTCTCCCTGATGCAAGGTACGACGCAGTTGTTTCGACACTCGTTTTTAGTGAGCTTTCAGATGACGAGAGGCGATATGCCCTCACGAACACGCGCCGGGTGCTCAAGCCTGGCGGTATCTGCGTTATCGCCGACGAGGTTCGGCCGCGAACGTCAGGACAAAGGTTGCTCTATTCCATGGTTCGCGGCCCGGCCTTTGCCTTAAGTTATCTGGTGTCAAAAGCGATTACGCGACCGGTAGAGGACCTTGCCGGAGAAATGAAGACCGCCGGTTTTTCGGTGATAAAAGAGGTGCGCAGTCACGGTGACGCATTTGCCATGGTCGTGGGTACTCTGGAAAGAGTCAGCACATGAATCCATTAGCATTCATCTGGGGTCTTTTCTTTAGGCTGTTTCCCTGCCCCACAAGGTTGGGTCTTTTACGCATCGGAACCCCCGGCAAGAGCAGCCCGGTGCTTGTAACCTGTAATTTTTATATAACCGTCAGGAGGCTTTTTCGGGCGTTGAAGGGGTTGGACCTGTGGCTGCTGGTGGCCGACTCCAAGGGTGTAAATGTGTGGTGCGCTGCGGGTGCGGAGGAGTTCAACACCCGGTCGGTGGTCTCCGCGGTAAAAACAAGCGGAATCGCGACCCTGGTTGACCGCCGGAGTCTCATCCTCCCGCCTCTCGGAGCCCCTGGTATATGCGCAAAAGACGTCCGGGAAGAAACCGGATGGTCGATACACTGGGGGCCTGTTCGGATGAAGGACATTCCCCGTTATCTAAAACAGGGATGCCGACGTGACGAAAATATGAAACGGGCTACCTACAACTGGAAGGAAAGATTAGATACGGGAATGGGGAGCCTCTTTCCCTTCTATTTTGTCGGCGCACTGTGCTTTTTGATATTTGCCCGTGATCTTTTCTTGCCGTACCTTGTAGTGGGTGCCGCAACTTTCCTTTTTTTCATGCTTGCCTGCCCTTACCTTCCGGGAAAGCGCGGTCTGACCAAGGTAATCATTCTGGAGTGCGTCTTAGGGTTGGCCCTCGTCATCACCGAGGTCTGGCATATTCCGAGTTCATTCTCATTACGCTCATACCTCATTATTGCCATGGTCTCGCTCCTGATCTACGGGACGGAACTCGGCGGACTCGCCTCCACGTTGCCCAGTGATCTGGACCCCTTTATGGCAAAGCTGGGCATAGGCGCTCTCGGAAATGTATGCTGGGCCGGGACGATTCGCACGGATCTCCTTCTCGGGAGACGCCTGCTTACCTTTTACAAAGACCGATGCATCGGTTGTCGATCATGTGTGGAAGTGTGCCCTCAGGGAGTGTGGGAAATGGCTGAAGACCGGCGGGCGGTCTTCGCACACCCTGAATCTTGCACCGCCTGTCGCGGTTGTCTGGTCCAGTGCCAGGGGGAAGCCATCTCTGCCGAACCGAATACAACGCACACTGCTGCAGCTTGAATCAATCTCTTGAGAGATGTCTGACCTCCACAAAAATTCGATCAGGACAATCGCCACTCCCGATATGCTGATGCCCATGTCGATTCAAGGTTCGCTCTTTTTTGCCTTAAAGCTCACCGGCCTTCTTAAGAAGAAACAATGCGCCTTTATAGGACACAGCAACAAGGATTAGCCACGAAACGAGCATTAATGCAACCATCTCAAACCTCCTTAAAATCACAATTCAAATAGAAAAAGGGGCGCGTATGCCACAGTAAAATTGCCTTCTAATACATCTCATCCGCCTGCTTTCCGGTGACCTCTACTGCACTGATCTTCCTGGCATCCATGAGATACCACACATACGCGATATAAGCCAAGACCACGGGAACAATCAGTGCCACATAGGACATGGCGGTGAGCGTGTAGTGGCTGCTCGACGCATTATAGATGGTCAGGCTTGACTGAAGAGCTGCCTTGGACGGATAAAAGGCCGTGTTGTTAAACCCCGCAGTAAAAAAGACCGCAAGCCCCACCAGGACCGTACCCAAACCACCAAACCAGATACCGTTGTTCTTTCCTCTGAAACCGGTCGTCACAACACCCCAGATAACTAAAACAAGACCGGCAAGCAACAAAATCAGGACCAGGGGCATGGACAACAAATTACCCAGGTACTTTCCGCTCACCATGGCTACAATCCCGGTCTTGGGGTCAAAGCCGAAACCATCCATCACTACAAGGCTGATAACAAAGTAAAGGAGGAAGGGGAGGGACCAGAGAAAATTAACCAGGACTGACCTGCGGGTGCGTGCCTCGAAATCCTCATGGCCGGTGAAGTCAATGTTGTTGAGGAGATACATGGCGCCCAAAACTCTTGCGTTAAAGACCAAAAAAAGCCCTAAGGAGAGATTGAATAGGCTGAAGGCGGCCTCAAGCCCCCGCAATGGGTTCGTCCATGTGACGAGGTTATATTCATTCAATACAAAATTGGAGCCCGTAAAAAATGTGCCCACTGCCGCGCCGATAAGTAGGATACCCACACTCCCGTTAATAAAAAGGAAGAGTTCATAGACCTTCTCACCTAAAAAATTGTTGGGCTTTTTCCGGAATTCATAGCTCACAGCCTGAATAATAAAGGTAAAAAGGATGAGTATCCACACCCAGTATGCCCCTCCAAAACTGGTGGCGTAGAATTTTGGAAACGCGGCAAAAAGCGCCCCTCCAAAAAGAACTAAGGTGGTGAAAGTAATCTCCCATTTCCGGCCCAAAGAGTTAATGATCAGGGATTTTTCCACATCGGTTTTGCCCAACTGCCAGAGCAGGGTCTGGCCCCCCTGTACGAATATCAGGAAGAGGAACAGGGAACCGACCAAGGAATCAATAATCCACCAGAGCTGTTGCAACGTCGTCGTATCTAAATTTCCAAACATTTTATTTGCCCTCCGGTCCGATTTGAATTTGTTTCAGCATGATCCTGATTTCTGCAATAAGGAGAAGCGTAAAAATAGCCAAAAACATAAAAAACGTTGTCTGTACGGTGCCTGCCGTCAGGTTAGAGCGTGCAACGGTGACGGGGAGCAAATCCTGAATCGCCCACGGTTGACGCCCAACCTCGGCAACAATCCACCCGCACTGGGACGCTACAAAACCCAAGAAAACAGATATTACACCAAGGGCTAACAACCATTTCTGATGTATGATGGTCCCTTTCAGGGTGAAGAAGAGATAGAGGAGGAAAATGATCGGGAAAAGCCCTCCCAGAGCAACCATAATGTGAAAGGCGTAATAAACAAGGGGGACAGGTGGCACTGCCTCCTCCGGTGCGTTGAGATAACCAAACCCGAGGTAATCCTTGTTCTGATTGAAGACTGTCAGAGTTGCCTCTGCTCCCGCATTATCTCCGGACTTCTTTGCCTTCTTATAAAGGGCGAGTTGTTCAAGGGCGGCCTTCCCCTTTTTGATCTTTTCGCTCGCGCCCATGATATTTTCTTTTTCATTGCCGTAGACCAGGTCCTTGATCCCGGGCACAAAGCTTCCCAACTCCCTGTTGGCAAGAAGGGAAAGGAGCCCGGGGATCCGTATCTCAAGATGAAAGGCGTCCTGATCATCATTAACCTTCTTGGAGTTGTTTATGATCCCTGCAGCCATGAGTCCGGCGCCTTTTTCACCATCATAGAGACCTTCAAAGGCAGCCAATTTCATGGGCTGTTTGTGGGCGTCGTTATATGCCGCCTCGTCTCCGGTAAATCCCACATAGGCGGAGGCGAGGAGCCCGAAAACGGCAGCTACCAAGATACTCTTTTTGGCCATCTGTATGTGCCGGCCCTTCAGGAGATACCAGGAAGAGATGGTAATCACGAAGAGTGATGCCAAGAGAAACCCGGAACTGGTGGTATGTGTAAACTTGCTGATGGCAACCGGTGAAAAGAGGACGGCCCAGAAATCCTGCATCTCAAAACGGGCCGTATCGGGATTAAATGCCATGCCCGTGGGGAACTGCATCCATCCGTTGGCAACCAGTATCCATAGGGCGGAAAGGTTGGACCCTATGGCCACCATCCATGTGGAAAAGAGATGAAACTTCTTTGAAACGCGTTCCCAGCCAAAAAACATTACAGCAAAAAAGGTCGCCTCTAAGAAAAAGGCCGCAATCCCTTCCACTGCCAGTGGCGCACCAAAGATGTCGCCCACCATCCATGAGTAATTGGACCAGTTGGTCCCGAATTCAAACTCAAGGATGATCCCTGTTGCCACACCAATGGCGAAGTTGATACCAAACAGGATCATCCAGAATTTGGCGATTTTCTTCCATTCCTCGTTTTCGGTCTTCACATAGATGCTCTCAAAAAAGGCGATGAGAAAAGAGAGCCCCAATGTGAGCGGGACAAAGATCCAGTGATACATGGCGGTCAGGGCGAATTGGGCCCTCGCCCAGTTTACCATCGTCAGATCAATCTGTTCTACCATGACAAGCTGCCTCCTTCTTTTATTATTTTGGGTTCTGAACCGGCTGGGTTATCATGCCCAGCACATGATCGGCCCGTTCTGCATCTGTTGTAAAATTGGTATTGAGGTAATTGGGAAAGAAAAAAAGTTTGAGAATGGCAAAGATGATGAAGAGCTTTATAAAGATGATCTTCCACAGGGTCCGACCCGTTGTCATGGAACGAAAACCATCCACATAAAAACCGATAATCCGTTTTGGATACAATCTGGTCATTTTTACCCTCCCCCCCCCGACACCCCATCAATCCTTGTTAGTGCCCGTCCATAAATGGCTATTTTCCGTCCCGCCTCGGCGGGACGTCAGATTCGGATTTTAATCCTCGAAATACTGTAATGTATTCCTGTGGTTAATCCCGCTAAAGCGGGACTCATCTTTCTTGACCTTGCGAAAACTATCTCATTTCTGGATGGACACTTGTTAAGTGCATTTTCCTCTTCCACTCTAAATATTCCCCGTGGGTAAGACAGGGTCCCAACTGACCAGATCCCCTGCCATGCCCTCCTTTCCGGCAAATGCGGCAGCGATTATTACTGCACATCTGGCATTCAATGCAGTCCGGGCACTTCTCACGTTTTTCAATATCTGGAGCCATTATATCCCGGTAAGGGAGCTTGGTAGTAATGCTTAACCTGTAGCACCTCAGGTGACGATGATCTCTTCGTCGTAATGGGCTAAAATGTGATCACATCAAAGCCTTCCTCTCGATACCGGAGAATGCTGGGGTGACCGGTCATTTCATCCAACAGCCTCAGGCCCTCTGTTTGATTCACTTAAGGAGTAATAGCACCTCTTGGGCGACATGACCTCTCCGCTTTTTTTCAGTTTACTGATGACCTTTGAGACATCCTTGCTCTCTTCACCGATCATCTCCGCAACCTCTCCCGGTCTTACCGGTTTCCCCGCCTTTTTCATTGCAGCCAGTACCTTTTTTTCCATTTCTTTCTCCATTGGTTATGGTTGATTCGCTGAGTGATTAATTCGCATCCAACTCATCTCTGAGCCAGTCCCTGATCTCATCTTCAACGGCATATATACCTTTGTCTAAGCCATGCCCCTTTTGCAGTTGATTTTTTAGATCATCCGGCATTTCAATTTTTGCAAGCTCCACTGCACCTTCATAATTTCGCCTGATAAAAAAGATGGCCGGGATATCTTCCCAGGTATTCAGGACAAAGTAATATGTTTCATCATTCTTTGACCTGACCATGCGATACCCCCGACTCCAGTTGTTACCCCATTCAAGATAGAGCCTGACTGCCTCCTCAGGGGTCATTTCCCAGTCAATAGAATCTATCAGCGGCCTGCTTTTCTTAAGTTCCTCTAATCCCATCATGACCCATCACCCCTTTATTCAACCCATCTTTCTTCCCCCTAACTATTATCAATCAAACCAAGCTGTTTTGGTTTTCTCACTCCTTCCACCAACCCTTTCTGATATGCGCATCCCTTTCTGCTTCTGCTAACTTCTTAATCTTAAACGCAGAATCTCTGAGTATGCCATAGAGCACACCGCACCCGTTGTCTTCGCGCACCCTGTCACCATCATCGGCTGCTTTCAGCATTTCTTCTGCAAGTCCGATGGTCTCTTTTATACTTTCATCACATGGCCTCATTTCCTTATCCCTCCGGGAGCAAATCAGATACTGCTGGTAAAAGCAGGTTCTGTGCCAAAAAATATTTTTCAAGGAATAGGCAGCAAAATAGCTCTAATATCAAAGAGTTAAGTTCTGTTTAACCGTTAGACTAAATCTTAACCCGCAACCATCAGGCAAAAATCACGAGACAGTAGTGTCTCACTAAAAATAGTGGTGGCTAACCTACTGATATTATAATGTTTTATAAAGGCCAGAAAAAGGGATTTTGCAGTTCAACCAAAACCGGAAAAGACCATAAAAAATTGGGCGGGGAAGATTGCTTTGGGATTAGATTAAAAAAGTCATTTAATATTAGCAGGTTAACCCTATGTCGGAAGGGAGGTGAGCTAAGGTTCGTAAAAAGGGGGGGTGGGGTGGATTGTCTCATACTATAAAATGAGACGGAAATGTATCATGAGACACCTTTATGTGTCGCAGGACTTGGCTTAAACCATCCCACCCAACGAATACCCCCTGAATACATGGTCCCGCTGGGAACAAGAAAGAGTATCTGCCTAACACGGATAAACCGGAACCAAACAAAGATTTTACCACGAAGGCCACTAAGAGCACGAAAAATGAGTTTCTGATGGTTTTATGGTCTCTTCGTGATCTCCGTGATCTTCGTGGTGAAGGGATTTCTGACCACTATAACTATATGACAAATCTTGCCCAAACATGATTTAATTTGAATGAATAGGTACTAATCTCATGCGTTTGATTTTTTGAGCCGGTCTTGAATTATCTCCAACCTGGGCGAGGCCATTTGGATATCCTCTTCATCGAACTTAGACTTGATCTTCTCGTTGAGGCCCCAGCGGCCGGTAAGAGCATACTTCCTCTCGACCCAAAACCGGGCCTTCATTTCCATGAAGTTTGGAGAAAATTTGTCTATGACGACCCTCGGGGCGGGTTTCTCCAATACCTTTTCATCCTCCTTCAGGATTTCACCGACCAGACCCTTCACTTTACCCACATCCTGATCATAGGGGATAAAAAAATCGATATCCAGACGGCGGTTGGGCCTGGCGCTGGAATTAACCACCTGGTCGTTCAGGACCTTGTGGTTGGGAATGTAAATAACCTTCCCGTCAAAGGTCCTTACACGTGTATGCATAATGGTGATTAAGTCCACGATTCCCATAGCCCCGGCCACCTGGATGATGTTGCCTTTCTTGAAGGGAAGCTGAGGGATATAAGGTTTGGCGATTATGTAGGACGCCAATCCCACCATGACAATGATCATGATGACTCTGAACAGCAAAGCTCCAGGGAACCCGGCCATCTTGAGAACAACCAGGGCCCCGATTAGCAGAACCAGGATATGCAGCCCCGTAACGGAATAAGCTGCCTTCCGTTCGGGTACCCCGATTTTTATGAGAAGCATTGCCACAAAGCGTCCCAGGTATTTGACCAAAAAAAGGAGAATCACCAGTAGGATCATGGCCTTAACCACCATGGGGCCGAATTCACCACCGATTTTGCTAACCTGTTCCACATAAGCGCTTACGCCGGAAGATAGGGTATCCATAGACGGCTCCTTTCTACATGATTAACTCAAGGGTCGATTATCTAACATCGTCCAATCCTTTCTGCATCAGAAAACAACTTTTATCGGGATCCGCGACCTGATCCTGCAATCCCGTCTTAAGCGGGACTCATTTATAGATGGACACCAAGGGCACGGAAAGGATGTCTCATCGGACATCTGGTAGATCTGCCAGGAACCGGTAAAGAGTAGCCCTGCCTACGCCGAGGAGTCTGGATGCCTTGGCCTTGTTCCCTCCACTCCGGGTGAGGGCCTCTCTGACACTTCCCGTGTCCAGTTTCTTTGCCGGGCCTCGGGGAGACTTCTTCACTTCCAATTCCCTGAGTTCCAACGGAAGGTGTTTCGGTCCTATAATCCGGCCTCTGGACTTTACAAGCGCAAACCAGATGGAGCTTTGAAGCTCGCGAACATTCCCCGGCCAGGAGTAATCCCTCATTAGGTTCAGGGCCTCCTTGGAAAAACCGGGGCTTTCCTGTCCCTCTTCCACGGCCCTATCAAGGAAATGCTGCACCAATAGAGGGATATCGTCCTTACGTTCCCTGAGGGGGGGCAGATGAATCGGAACCACGTTGATCCGGTAGTAAAGATCATCGCGGAAGGCGCCTTTTTCCATTTCGTGTCTAAGGTCGCGATTGGTGGCGCTGATAAGGCGTACATCCACCGAGATGGTTTTCTCCCCCCCCACCCGCTCAAAGGTCCCCTCCTGGAGGACCCTGAGGAGTTTTACCTGAACCATCCTGGGTAAATCTGCCACTTCATCCAAGAAGAGGGTGCCGCCATCAGCTAATTCAAACCGGCCTTTTTTATCCCGCACCGCTCCCGTAAAGGCCCCTTTTTCATGCCCGAATAGTTCACTTTCCAGCAACCCCTCAGGCAACGCACCGCAATTGACCGGCACGAATGGTTCCCCGGCCCGTCTGCTCTCATTGTGGATGGCAGTTGCCACTAACTCTTTTCCCGTTCCGGTCTCACCGGTAATGCACACCGGATAGTCATTGGGTGCCAGGTACTGGATCTCCTTATAAATCCGGAGAACCTTTGGATCCTGCCCCACAATCCCGGCGAAGCTCTTTAGCTCTCCGATTTGTAGCCTCAGCCCGATCAGCTCTGTCACATCCTTAAAAGAGGCAAGAACGCCGACAAAATTACCCTCATTGTCCCTCATCCCGGTTATGCTCATCTCAACCCGCCGTGATTCGTCTTTCGCAGTCAGAATATTGAGGGGATAGTAAGCGTGTTCAAGAAAACCGGGTGGGCCATCCTGAAAGGAGCAGTTGCCCCCGCAAAAAGGTCCCCCAAAGGCCTCATGACAGTCCTTTCCAACGACATCCTCCCTGCGATAACCGGTTATCTCTTCGGCAGCCCGGTTGAAAAACACGATGCGTCTCTCCAAATCGTGGGCAAAAATCCCCTCTGAAAGGTTATCGAGGATACGTTCCAGGTTCTCTTTGTCAGAGACCAAACTCTCGAGGGTTAAATCTTTCATTGTGGTTTATCCTAAGGGTTCGCTAAGTAGCAAGGTCCATTTAGTCAGAGTCCATGTCAAACTGTGAAAAGGAGCTCAGCTTGGCGGATGTCGGTTTGGGCGAATATTTTTTTGGTTCGGTCCCCTCTTGGAATGACTGGAATACGGTCTTTTTGGAATACCGTCCGGCTAAGAGACCGGTCTCTGCATCGATCTTTGCAAAGACAATACCCTCAGGGACGTTAAAGTCCTTCACCGGTTTTCCTTTCACCGTTTCTGACATAAATCCGAGCCATATGGGACTGGCCGCCCTTGAGCCGGTTTCACCTTTTCCCATCTCTTTCGCATCATCATAGCCCACCCATACCCCGGTTACCAGACCGGGAGTATAACCGATAAACCAGGCATCTTTAAGATCATTGGTGGTCCCGGTCTTGCCCGCTGCAGGCCGTTTCATCGCCCTGATTCTCCATCCGGTTCCCTCGGTAATGACCGCCCTCAAAAGATCGGTCATCAGAAAAGCGGTCTCCTTTGAAATAGCTTGAACTGTTTCAGTCTGATTCTCCTCTATGACCTGACCGTTCCGGTCCAAGACCCGTTTGACATAAATCGGCTTTGTCAGCACTCCCCCATTAGCGAATACCGCATAGGCCTTAGTAAGTTCCATCAGAGAGAGGCCGGAGGAACCAAGGGCTAAAGAGAGATCCGAGGCCATGGGGGATTCGATACCCATTTTCCTTGCGTAGTCAATGGCGTAATTGACGCCAATCTTTTTTAGTATCTTGACGGTAATAACGTTTCTGGACTTGGCAAGGCCAGTCCTGATCAATGTGGGGCCATAAAATTTTTCCTTGTAGTTTTTAGGTTTCCACGCCTCTCCTTCCCGGTTCCGCTTTGACACGTATGGGGCATCTATTATTACGCTTGCGGCGCTCATTCCTTTGTCAAGAGCGGCAGAATAAATCAGCGGTTTAAAGGCAGACCCTGGTTGACGCCGAGACTGGATTGCCCGGTTAAATTGGCTGTCTTTGAAATCCCGGCCGCCGACCATTGCCTTGACATCTCCTGTTTCAGGCTCCATACAAAAGAGCGCCCCTTGCGCTTCCGGCAACTGCTCCAGCGCGACCTCATAGGTGAACTTTTTTTCCTTTCTTCTTTCTTTCCCTCGTTTCTTTCCCTCAAGGGCCAACTGGGGCTCGTCATATTTCTTCAAAATGCGAACAAGAACAACGTCCCCCGATCTCAATGCCTCAGAAGGCTTTCTTATCTTAGCGGAGTAATATGCTATTTTTCTGTTCGGCTTCCTGGCCCACCTCATCTTTTTCAGCGGGAGGAGTGCTGTCTCATCCCCGATCTGAATCGAGACCTCCTTTTTTTTGTCATCTACCTCAACCACAAGGCCTTCGAGTATGGAGCCGGCCTCAGGCGGCTTTGATGCAAATTTCTCCACAGCCGCTATCCTGAAATCAGGGATGTCATCAGCCGTAAGATGCCTGACCGGGCCTCTGTACCCCTCCCTCTTATCTAACTCGTACAGACCTTTATTCAAGGCCATTCTCGCCAGGCCCTGCATCTTCAGGTTTAATGTGGTATAAACCTTTAGTCCCCCCCGGTAAAGGAGGTCTTTTCCATACCTTTCAAGGAGATATCGCCGTACATGCTCTGTAAAGTAAGGGGCACGCTCAAAGGTGTTTTCTCTTTTGATACCTATGTCGAGCGTTGAGCTCAAAGCAGTGCTGAATTCTTTATCATTGATGAGGCCTTCCTCGCGCATCCTTTCTAACACATACTTCTGTCTCGCTTTAGCGCGTTCAAAATGAGAGACCGGGGAATATCTGGCCGGGGCCTGAGGCAGACCGGCCAATAGGGCGGATTCAGCAAGATTCAGCTCTTTGGCCGGTTTGTTGAAATAGGTCCTGGCCGCCGCCTCCACACCGTAGGCGCCTTGCCCCAAATAGATCTGGTTAAGATAGAGGAAGAGGATATGCTCCTTGGAAAACTCTTTTTCAAGCTGGATGGATAAAATGGCTTCCCTGACCTTTCTCCGGTAGGTCCTCTCAACGTTTTTAAGGAGCAGGGACTTTGTTACCTGCTGGGTAATGGTACTCCCTCCCTGCCTGATCTTCCCCGATCTCATATTCTTGATAAAAGCCCTGACAATACTCTTGATATCCACCCCTTTGTGCTCAAAGAACCTGGAGTCTTCCGCAGCCACAAACGCCTGGATCAGGTGTTTAGGCATCTTGTCTAAGGGAAGGATTGTCCTGTTTTCCTCCCAAAACCTGCCGATCACCTCACCGTCATCGCTGAAAATTTCTGTAATGATAGGGGGCCGGTATTCCTTCACCGATCCAATGTACGGGAGATTGCTGGACCAGACATACCAGAAATAGGCGCCGGCGCAGAGACCTAAGAATACCACTATTGACAGAGACCAGATTATGAATTTGAAAAACCGTTTCATCTCAAAATTTCCCCTTTCCACCTCTGATATGTCCAATCTTCCGGTGGCGCAGGGGGATCATAGCCCTCATTATGAGTCTTGCATTTAGCAGACTGAGTCTGAAATTGTCCCAAAAGAGATGGAAATGGGAGACGCGTTCCGCGGGTGAGGGGTAGTATATGGAAACATCTACCTCACGTAGTTCTATACCGGCCCAGGCCGCCTTGACCAATACCTCGATCTCAAAGGAGTAACGCCGTTCGCGTAATTTCAATTGCTCAAACAGGTCAATTGGATAGGCTCGAAAACCGCTCTGGGCATCCCCCAATGATCTACCGGTCTCCACCCGAAGCCAGAAGTTTGAAATAGCGCGGCCAACGCGTGATGACGCAGGAACATAGGCCCCATAAAAATCCCGCTTGCCTACTATTATTGCATCAGGATGCGCCTCTAACTCCGGAATAAAATGGCGGAGATCATCCGGGTCATGCTGGCCGTCTGCATCCATCGTCACCATGTGAGTCATTCCTGACCTTAGAGCCCTTTTTGCCGCAGATAAAATGGCCACACCCTTTCCTAAATTCCTGGGATGGCGAACAATATCTACCTCAAGGCCCTCAAGGGCATCAACGCCCCCGTCACTGCTGCCATCGTCAACCACCATAACCCTGTCGTGAACCTTGAGGGACCTTGTCACCACATCTCTAAGGGTGCCGGCATGGTTATAAACGGGTATGACAATGACTATCTGAAGCGCATCGGACTCTTTTGTCCTGTTCATGGCTGCGGGGCACACAATTTCTCCTGCTGCCAGTGCCGGCTGCAAGTCTGCTACTGCTCTGTTTTTTCTAATGATTTGCAGTCACCTTTCCAAAAAGCCCTGTCGACCTTGTTATTCTTGGTCACCTCAAAATAGGTGATGCAGTAGTCCATTGAAGAAACGGATTGCCCTGTAACATTCCCCTCTGTCTCGCCGGTGCGTCCTTTGCGGGGGTCAATGCGGGGTGGATATTCAATGAGTGCAGAGTGGGCCAGGGGGTTTAAGGTGTATTCGTCTCTCGTCTCAACATACACGAATACCTTCTTTTGGCCCGCGGCATCAAAAGTTCTGCCAGGCTGTCCCCAGGAATCAACGAGTTTACTGACGTCATTTCCCACGTAATTCTGGCATAAATCTGTATACCCTTTGCCGGTGGGTAAGCCCATACTCTTGCAGCCCGAGAATATGAAAGCAGTAAACATGAAAAGCATAAAAAATAAGATTATTGTTTGTTTCATAGGACCTCCTCATCCGTAAAGTGATTGAATAGGGTTTTCAAACAATAATGATTTATAGCCCTAAGATCGACCTGATGTCAAAATATTCCTGTATTTTCTATCGAGATCATTCCTTCGGCGGCGTTCCACCCAATTTCTCCACCTCCTCGGCCGTGTCTGTCTTGGGCCTCCTCTTGACTCCAGCACTCTTAGGAATGTATAAGCTTCGAGGGAGGCTAATAATGGATGATATTTCTCCCTGCCTTATATTTATTGATAAGGAGGGGCGTTGGTACCACCAGGGGGCCGAGATGATCCACAGGGAATTTATCCGGCTCTTTTACCAGAATATGGAGCTTGATTCAGGGGGCAGGTATCTGATCAACTGGGCGGGTGAGCGTTGTTATGTGGAGGTGGAGGATACAGCCTTTGTGGTCAGGCGGGTCTCTTATGAGGAAGGGAACCGGGGTCGGGCATCCAGGATCGAGCTTAGTCTGAGCGATGACACCAAAGAAGCGCTAATGCCGGATTCTCTCTGTGTGGGGAGGGAGAACGTCCTTTATTGTAAGGTCAAATCAGATTTTTTCCCTGCCCGTTTCAACCGCGCAGCCTATTATCAATTGGCTGAATACATTGAAGAAGAGGGCAGGACCTATTTCCTGCCTCTCAACGGTCGAAAGTACGTTATTCAGGTGAGAGAACCATAAGGTTTCAAGTCTTGCTTTGTGGATTGGGTATTTGAAATTTGTTTTTGGATTCATACTCTTAATCATACTCTTAATCATAATCGTTTTGAGTAAGATTACGATTAAGATTAAGATTATGAAATAGGGAAGTCATTTCGTTCAGGCACTAATCATAAATCATGACTCCCCACTCACCGGGGTAACAATTTCTATATCTGCTTTTTTTCGCAGGTTTTGAAGCCAGTTATCGAAAACACGACC
>Ga0307424_1001122_pt1 | contig 14215 bp, 10 predicted proteins | sample SalMarWE160320MG_FD_202157 | JGI IMG/M metagenome (GOLD analysis project Ga0307424, IMG submission 202157) | Salt marsh sediment microbial communities from the Plum Island Ecosystem LTER, Massachusetts, United States - WE1603-20 | ecosystem: Environmental > Aquatic > Marine > Intertidal zone >... | reverse complement strand
AAGCAGTCTCGCTGTAAAATTGACAGTGCATATTGGCCAAAGGTACTTTGAACGCGTGACAGACTCGGCGGCCCGCTCATGATTTACCTCGATTACGCCGCCACCTCGCCCCTCAACCCCAGGGCCCTCGATGCCATGCTGCCCTACCTGCAGCAAGGCTTCGGTAACGCCTCCGCCACCTACTCGGTAGCCCGTCAGGCCCAGAAAGCCATCGACGACGCGCGCAAGGCCGTCGCCTCCGTGCTCGGCTGCCGCACGTCAGACATCGTCTTCACCAGTGGCGGTACAGAATCGATCAATACCGCGCTCAAGGGCGTCGCCTTCGCGATGAAGAAATCAGGCGCCGGTAACCACATCGTGACCACCAAGGTGGAACACGACGCCGTCCTGCACACCTGCAACTACCTGGAGCAGTTCGGCTTCGAAGTCACCTATCTCCCCGTCGACCGCCTCGGCCGCGTCGACCCCGAGGCCGTCGCCGGCGCAATCACAGACAGCACAGTCCTCGTCTCCGTTATGCAGGCCAACAACGAGGTCGGCACGATTCAGCCCGTCGCTGAGATCACTCGCCTCGTCGCCGAACGGGGCCACCAGTCGCGCAAGCGCATCCCGGTGCACTCGGACTCGGTGCAAGCGCCCGGCGCCCTCCCCCTTCGCGTCGACGACCTTGGTGTAGACCTCCTCAGCCTCTCCGGCCACAAATTCGGCGGTCCGAAGGGCAGCGGCGTACTCTACATCCGCCGTGGCACGCCTTTCGTTTCTCAGCTGACCGGCGGCGGCCAGGAGCGCCAGCGACGCGCCGGCACGGAAAACGTCGCCGCCATCGTCGGCCAAGCAGCCGCGCTGACCATCGCCGAATCGTCCCGGCCGGCCTACGTCGAATCTACGGCGCGGCTTCGCGATAAGCTAATCGAAGCGTTAACGGGACAGATCCCGGACGCACTGCTCACCGGCGACCCAGTCAACCGCCTCTCCAGCATTGTCAGCATCAGCTTCCGCGGCGTGCGCGGCGACCAACTCGTCCTCGCCCTCGACAAAGAGGGCATCGCGGCCTCTGCCGGCGCCGCCTGCGGGTCCTCCACCTGGGAACCTTCCCACGTTCTGCTCGCCATGGGCCTCGGAATGCCGGAGGTGGTCGGCGGCCTGCGCCTCTCGCTTTCGCTCGACACTACGGAGGCTGAAGTCGATGAAGTCATCGCCGTCCTGCCCCGCGTCGTAGGTCAGCTCCGCCCCGTCGCCGCGGCTGGTTAACCCCCTGCGAGTCAAAACGCCGCTAATATAGGCAGGCATGACGTCTGATCATTCTTCGCGCTCCCGCCAGTATCAGGATGCCCTCTACGAAGCGCTCGCCGGCGACGCCAACGCGGTCTCTGACGCCGAACCGCTCGTTATTCTCAACGGCCTGATCGAGCGCTGCCGCCCCCTCGCCCTTGAGGACACGATGGCGATGCAGGCGGTAGATGCGCTGTCTCTGATCGCGCGCCGTCCCAACCTGGAAGCCGCCCTCTCCGACGTCGCGATCCGATTCGAATCGCCGCAGCGCTTCCGCGAAGCGCTGCACTTCCTGCGCTGCCTCGAGCGCGACGCCGGGACGGCCCTGGCTTTGCTTGATGCACGCTTCTACCTGGAGATGGCCGTCACACCCGCTTCAACCGACGCCGACCTCGCCGTCGACCAGGCCGCGCTGCTGGACGGCAACACCTTCGCCACACTTTGGCGCGAGCCGGAGCGCCGCCAGTGGCTTCTCGACACGATCGAGATCTGGAAGCAGGCCTACGTGGCGCTCTACCTCTCGCGCCACGCCGCCTACAACGCCGAAGTCGCCGAGATCGCGCAGCAGATCGATGCCATGCAGACGCAGGCGGCAGCCGTGGAGCGACTCAACACTCTGGAGCGCCTCGGACCGCCGCAGGCGCAGGCGGCGCTGGGCCAGTATCACGAAATCGAGCGCCTCTTCGCCTGCCCGGCTGTCGAGGACCTCGTCGCCACCCTCCAGAACGCCCCGATCTGCCCATACTGCGAGTACCACCTGGGCGATGAGGCCCCTTCCGCGGACGCCAGGCGCGTTGAGCAGGCCATCGAGCGCGGCCTCGCCAGCCAACAGTCGCGTCTGGCCCAGCGCGTCGTCAACCGGCTGCTGGCGCGACCCGGCCGCGCCGGCAGCGACCGCCTGGACCGCTTCATCGAGGTCGTCCAGGCCAGCGACCTCACCGGCCTCGCCTCGGTGCTGGACGACGGCCTCATCGCCTTCCTGCAAGACCTCCTGGAAACACCGGAGCCCACCGTCACCCTGCTCGACCGGCTCTCTTACGCCTACCCAGAAATCACGGCAGCCAACCTGGACAACGCCCTCGCCGAGTTCCGTCAGTTGCTGCAGGACGAGCTCGACCACAACAACGGCCTGCTCCACCTCCGCCACGAGGACGCCGGCCCGTGACGGACTACCTCATCCTCGGCCTCGGCAACCCCGGCCCCAAGTACGCCCCCAGCCGCCACAACGTCGGGTTTCGCGCCATCGACGCGCTGGCAAGACGCCACGACATCAAGCTGCAGGGCCCCAGGTTCTGGCAACGCAACCTCGCCGAGGCCGGCCGCGGCCGCATCGACGAGGCCGAGGTCATCCTGATCAAGCCGCAGACCTTCTACAACGAAACCGGACGCGCCGTGCAGGCTTTCATGACCCGCGAGCGTGTCAAACCCGCCAACATCATCGTCATCTACGACGACCTAGACCTGCCAGAGGGGCGTATCCGCATGCGGCCCAACGGCAGCCACGGCGGCAACAACGGCCTCAAGTCAATCATCGGAGTCGCCGGCAGCGAGTTCGGACGCATCCGCATCGGCATCGGCCGGCCGCTGGACAAAGGCGTGCCGTCCTGGGACCCCGACGTTGTCATCCGCCACGTCCTGGCCGCCCCGCCGCCCGAATCGCTCCCCATCCTTGAAGCCGCCATCGACCGTACCTGCGAGGCCATCGAGGCCATCATCCACGACGGCTGGGAGCGCGCCATGGACGTCTACAATCGCGCATCCCCCAACGATCCGCCTCAGCGGGCGGAATCTACGCAAACCCCCGATTAACCGCCGTCCCTTCAGCCGGGTTACACTGAAGAGAGCCCTGCAACGGCGCAGGGAAAAAGAGCCCCCATATGGCGTGAGGGGCCGTTTGGCGTGCTTAGCTTATGGACCTATCCCGTCTTCTTGAACCTGTAGCCGCCTCGCTGGCAGGCGTTGGCGCCGGTACTCGTATTGGCGTCGGCGACGCCGCGCGCCCCGCCGTGCTCGCCACCCTGGCGCGACAGGCAGACGGCCCCGTCCTGATCATGGTGCCCAAAGCCGCGCGCGTGCCGGACCTGGCAGAGGAGCTCGGCAACTGGCTCGGCCCGGAGCAGCAGCGACGCGTCCGCATCTACCCCCAGCGCAACGCCTTGCCCTACGAACGCGTCGCCGAAGACCCCTGGGACGTCCGCACCCGCATCGAGGCGCTCTCCGCGCTGCACGCCGGCCAGGACGTCATCATCGTCGCCGCCGTCGAGGCCGTAGCGCAGCGCACGCTATCGCCCCAGGCCGCGCGGGCAGCCGTCACCCGCATTGCCGTCGGCGATTCGCTGAGCCCAGACGACCTCCTGCGCGGCCTGCAGTCCTCCGGCTTCGAGATTGTCAACCTGGTCGAAGCGCCGGGACAGGCGGCGCGGCGCGGCGGCATCGTCGATGTCTTCCCGCCGCAGGCCGAAGCCCCCGCCCGCATCGAGTTTTTCGGCGCAGCGGTCGAGAGCATCCGTGAGTTCGCCGTCGACACTCAGCGTTCCCGCGAGCGCGTCGACGTCATCGGTCTCGGCGCCGCTAGCGAGGTCAGCCCGGATCCGGCGCAGGCGAACAAGCTGACCCGAAGCCTCGACTTCGCAGCCTGTGACGAGGAGACGGAGCAGCGCCTGCGCGAAGAGCTGGAGAACCTGGCGCGCGGCGTCCTGCCCATCGGCCCCTCTTTCCTGCCGGCGCTGCTCTCCCCCTACTCGCTGCTAGACCACCTTCCGGAAGACACCGCCGTTCTGCTGGACGAGCCGACGGACCTCTCCCGCGCCCTCGACGAATACGTTGCCGAAACGGCCACGATGCGCATCGAGCGTGAGGCGCGCGGTCAGCTGCCGATCGGCCTGCCCGCAGCACAGGCCAACTGGAGCGACCTCCAACCCGAGCTGGAGCGCCGCAGTGCCATCGAGCTCTCCCGCTTCGCCACCGAGGACGTTCCTCTCGATGCCGTTCCAATCGCCAACACCACACGCCCACCGTTCGCGCCCGCTCCTGGATTTGGCGGCCGCGTACGCTCCCTGGCAGGTGAGCTCGCAGACCTCGTACGGCGCCGTGAGAGCGTCGTCATCGTCTCACAGCAGGCGTCCCGGCTGTATACGCTGCTTAGCGACGAAGGCCTGCCTGTTCGGCTCCTCGACGCCTCGACGCCCGAACTGGCCGCGCCAAACCTTGATGCCAGTGTCATCCAGCTCCTGCGCGGCTCCCTGCCGCACGGCTGGGTCCTGCGCGCCCAGACCAACCTCACCCTCCTCAGCGACGCCGAAGTCTTCGGCTTCGTCAAGCAGCGCCGCGCCCTGCGACAGCCCGGCCCCGATCGCTCCAACCTCATCGCGGACCTTTCGCCCGGCGACTACGTCGTGCACCTGGAGCACGGTATTGCGCGCTTTGCCGGCCTGGTTGTGCGCGAGGTCGAGGGCGTGGAGCGTGAGTTCCTCGAGCTCACCTACGCCCAGGGCGACCGCCTCTTCGTCCCCGTCGACCAGTCGGACCGTGTCGCCCGCTACATCGGCCCCGGCGATTACAGCCCCGGCCTCACCCGGCTCGGCAGCGGCGAGTGGTCCCGCGCCCGCGACCGCGTCCGTCGTGCCGTTGCGGACGTTGCCCGGGACCTGCTCGACCTCTACGCCTCGCGCCAGGTGCTGCAAGGCCACCCCTTCAGCCTCGACACGCCGTGGCAGCAGGAGCTTGAGGCGTCGTTCCCTTATGTCGAGACGCCCGACCAGGTCGCCGCCATCGGCGCAGTCAAGACAGATATGGAGAACCCGCGGCCCATGGACCGCCTGATCTGCGGCGACGTCGGCTTCGGCAAGACGGAGGTGGCCGTCCGTGCCGCCTTCAAGGCCGTCATGGACGGCTACCAGGTAGCCGTCCTCGTCCCCACCACCGTCCTGGCACAGCAGCACTACAACACGTTCAAGGAGCGCCTCGCCTCGCTGCCGGCCCGCGTCGAAATGCTCTCGCGATTCCTCAGCGATAAAGAGGCGCGGAACGTCGTGCGCGAAGTCGCCGACGGTGGCATCGACATCCTCATCGGCACGCACCGCATTCTGCAGAAAGACGTCGAGTTCAAGAAGCTCGGCCTCGTCATCATCGACGAGGAGCAGCGCTTCGGCGTTGCGCACAAGGAGCGCCTCAAGCAGATGCGCCATGAGGTCGACGTCCTCACGCTCTCCGCCACGCCGATCCCGCGCACCCTGCACATGTCGCTGGTCGGCATTCGCGACCTCTCGAACATGATGACGGCGCCTGAGGACCGCTCGCCCATCCGCACCTATGTCCTCGAATCCGACGACCAGATCATCCGCGAGGCGATCAATCGCGAGATGGAGCGCGGCGGCCAGGTCTTCTTCGTCCATAACCGCGTCTACAACATCGAGCTCGTCGCGGATCGCATCCGCAAGCTGGTGCCCGAGGCCGAAATCGGAATCGGACACGGCCAGATGCACGAAGACCTGCTCGAGCGCACGATGCTCAATTTCGCCCACGGCGAGATCGACATCCTGGTCTGCACCACGATCATCGAGTCCGGCCTCGACATCCCCAACGCCAACACGATCATCATCAACCAGGCGGACCGCCTCGGCCTGGCGCAGCTCTACCAGCTTCGCGGCCGCGTTGGACGCAGCACCGTACGCGCCTACGCGTACCTGCTCTACGACCGCGGCCGGCCGCTCTCGGAGACCGCCCAGCGCCGTCTCCAGGCCGTCTTCGAGGCCACAGAGCTTGGCGCCGGCATGCAGATCGCCCTGCGCGACCTCGAGATTCGCGGCGCCGGCAACCTGCTCGGCTCGGAGCAGAGCGGCCACATGGCCGCCGTCGGCTTCGACCTCTACGTCCGGCTCCTCGGCGAAGCCGTGGAGCGCCTCAAGGCGCTGGACCGCGGCGAGACGCCACCGCCGCCCGTCTCATCGCGTCCCGCCGTCACGCTGGACCTGCCGCTGACGGCATACCTGCCCACCGGCTACATCCCAGACCTCAACCTGCGCCTAGCCGTCTACCAGCGCCTGGCGCAGGCGACCGACGATACGGAGGCGGCAGCGATCGAGAATGAGCTGCGCGACCGCTTCGGTGAGCTGCCCGCGGCGGCGCGCAACCTGCTCTGGGTCCTGCGATTACGCCTCTTGGCCATGCACGCCGGCGTTGGCGCCATCCAGGTTGAGGGCGACGACCTCGTAGTCCGGCTCCTGCCCGGCCTCTCGCTCGATCGCGATGCTGTCGCCAAGCGGGTCCCGCCGCACAGCACCGTCCTCAGCCACCAGGTTCGCCTCAACCGCGATCTCGTTGGCGAGGGCTGGCGCCAGGCCCTCGTCCGCGCGCTGGACGCAATTATCCCAGCGGCGGCAACAGCGGTTTCCTGACCTCGCGCCGGCCGAGGGCTACACACCTCGTGCCAGCGCGCCTAGTTGCTCCTTTTCCGCAGCAGATGAGGTCGATTGCCTGTACGCAGCCAGCGTTAGCCCGCCGGGGGCGCCTCGACCGCATTGGTGAACCCAGTCGAATCGAAGTGCTCGACCTGCGAAATCCGGTCGCAGGGTATGCGAGCCCGCATGGAGTGGTGCTCGATCTGCTCGGCGCTCTCCGCTTCGTAGATACAGAGGACGCGCTCGCCAGCCCTGTCCCAATACGAGCTTATCCAACGCAGGCCGGCGTAGTTGAACGCACAAGCGACCGCGCGGTAACCCGCAGCGTCGAGGTCTGCTTTGGTTGCACCCGGGAGCTCGCGCTCGATAGAAAAGAGAGGCATTACTCGCTCCTTTGCGTTAGTCCGTGTCGCCAGGTTCTATGGGTTCAAGGACGGACTGCAGGTCTGTGGTAGAGATGCGAAGGGATCGTTGTCCTGCAAGACGCTTGGCCTTCAGCCTGCCGGACCTTATCCATGAGCGTACGGTCTGAACCCGCACGTTGAGGTAAGCTGCCGCCTCTTCAGGCGTGTAGAGCTCCTCCAGCACCGGACGGGCCGATTGAACCCGCCGTATGTAGGCTTCCACCATTTCCGATGTTACGCCCAATTCGCCGAAGACGCGGCCAGGGAGTCCCTCCGTCGTGTTCAAGAAGGCCATGAGAAAGTGGAGCTCGTCCATGCGTCGCCTGCCCGACCGGCTGACTTCCTGCACCAGGCGCCCCGAAAAGGCAACTAGGTCGTCGGACCAGGGAGGAGCCCCACCGTCCGACCCGCGTGGGATCGTTCGCTCGACTAGGTCCTCGACCAGCCGGACGTCGATAGTGATCGGCCCGAATGTGAAGAAGCCGAATCGAGCGAGATGCCGCAGATAGACGAGGAAGTAGAGGTCGAGGGTTTCCTGGGCAGCCGAAAGCCGGATCGCCTCCGCGTCAAGCTCCCGGTTGAGGTTGCGCAGGAACGCATCATCGCGTCCCAGCTCGGAAAGAGGTACATCGACCATACTTAGAGTATCTCGCGAATACCAACTGATGTAAACCACTGTTAACATACTTTGGCATCTTGACATTGGGAAATTAAGTGATGTTAAGATATGTTCACGTTCATTTGGACGGTCTATTTGAAAAGGAGAATCGGACATGCCACTGATCCAGGTAAAGGTCATCGAGAACGTATTCACCGACGCGCAGAAGGAAGAGATCGTCAGCAGGCTCACCGACACCATGGTCGCCATCGAGGGAGAGAGCCTTCGGCCCGTGACCTGGGTCATCGTGGAGGAAGTAAAAGGCGGCGACTGGGGCATCGGTGGCAAGCCACTCAGCGCGTCGGACGTGCACGCCCTTCAGGCCACCGCAGCCGGTTAACGGTCGGCTTCGTTCGTCACTACTAGACCCTTGCAGGGGTCGCAGGAACGGGGCTGCGTGTGCGGCAGCCCCGTTTCATACCTTCCGCCCTTGCTCGCTCTCCCTGCGGCTCGCTACAATCCGAGAGTCTCCTGAGCGCCCCGTTTCGCACTCACGACGGCTATCCACTCCCGGGGGGCGCTGGTGCGCATATTGCAGACCGAAGACGAACTCTGGTCAGATAACTCCCCCGACAGCACCGGCTACGACGGCGGCGCCAACCTGCCCGTCCCGGCGACGCCCTTCAACTCGACGCGGGTCCCGCTACTCGTGGTCGTCTACGCCGTCGGCCTGGCGCTGTTTCTTGCCGTAGAGCCCACGCGACCCTGGATCCTGCTCATGGTCACCGCCCTCGTTGCCCTTGGCACGGACGGCATCCTGCGCATGCACCCCTCCGCCATCGAGCAGGAGGACGTGGCCTGGACCGCGCCGCTGCTCTTCCTGCCGACGCTGATGGCGCTGGCCTCCGGGCTGTTCCTGGAAGACGTGCTGACCGGCTACTGGGTCGTGCCCGGGGTCGTCATCGCGGGTGGTCTCATGGGCGCCGTGCTCTACGCCGACTTCATCTCGGTCGAAACCTACAGCCCGCAGTATGCCGGCGCCCGGTTCGTCCTCAACCTCGGCACCTTCCTCACAGCCTTCGGCTTCTACGCCGTCGTCTACTCCTTCGACGTGGCACTGGTGCCCGCGGCGCTGACCGTGGGCCTTGTCAGCCTGCTGCTGGCCGTGGAGGTCCTGCGCGAATCGGAGGCCGACCCGGTGCGGGCGCTGGTCTTTGCCGCCGCGGTTGGTGTGGTTGTGGCGCAGGCGCGCTGGGCGCTCTATTTCCTGCCGCTGGAGAGCTACCTCGCCGGTGTCTTCTTGCTGCTCGTTTTCTACCTGACCTCAGGCCTCGTTCAGCACCACCTCAACGACGACCTGCGGCCGCCCGTGGTCGGCGAATTCAGCCTGATCACGGTACTCGGCATCCTCATCGTCACCCTCGGCCGCATCTTCGAGTCCAGCTAGCAGCCGCTAGCTCCGCCTCTAATCCGTGACTGACTTCTCCCGGTCTGGCTTGAGGAACAGCGCGCCCAGCGGTGGCACAGTCAGCATCACCGACCACGGCTGGTCCTGGTAAGGTACCGGCGCCGCCTCGACGCCGCCGAAGTTGCCTTGCCCGCTACCGCCGTACACCTCCGCGTCCGTATTGACCAGCTCCCGCCACTGCCCCGGGAACGGAACCCCAACGCGATAGTTGTGTCGTGGCACCGGCGTAAAGTTCGCCACCGATATCACCACGTCGTCCGGGTCTTCGGCGCGGCGCATCAAGGCGACTACACTGCGATCCGCGTCGTTCGCCTCGATCCACTGGAAGCCGAACGGCTCGCAGTCGCCCTCGTGCAGCGCCGGTTCCGACGCGTACATCGTGTTCAGGTCGCGCAGAAGGCGCTGGATGCCCGAGTGCCTATCGAACGCCGTCAGGTGCCACTCCAGGCTCTCCTCATGGGCCCACTCGCGCCACTGGCCGAACTCCGACCCCATGAACAGCAGCTTCTTGCCCGGCTGACTCGTCATGTAGGCATAGAGGAGCCGCAGGTTAGCGAACTTCTGCCACTCGTCGCCCGGCATCTTGCCCAGGATCGAGCCTTTGCCGTGCACCACCTCGTCGTGCGACAGGGGCAGCACGAAGTTCTCCGTGTAGCCGTAGACCATGCGAAACGTCAGCTCGCCGTGGTGATGGCGGCGATAGACCGGCTCGCGCTGCATGTACTGCAGCGTGTCGTGCATCCAGCCCATGTCCCACTTCAGCCCGAAGCCGAGTCCGCCAAGGTACGTTGGCCGCGACACCATCGGCCACGCCGTCGACTCTTCTGCCACGATGAGCACACCCTCGAAGGCGCCGTGCATGTCCGTGTTGAAGCGCCGCAGGAAATCGATCGCCTCCAGGTTCTCGCGGCCGCCGTACTGGTTCGGCTGCCACTCCCCCGCCTTGCGTGAGTAGTCCAGGTACAGCATCGAGGCGACCGCGTCGACGCGGAGGCCGTCAGCGTGGTATTTGTCCAGCCAGAAGTAGGCGCTGCTCAGCAGGAAGCTACGCACTTCGTTGCGACCGTAGTTGAAGATCAGGCTGCCCCAGTCGGGATGGAAGCCGCGCTGCGGGTCCGCGTGCTCGTAGAGGTGCGTCCCGTCGAAGTAGCTCAGTCCGTGCTCGTCCGAAGGGAAATGAGACGGCACCCAGTCGAGGATGACGCCAATGTCCTCCTGGTGCAGGTAGTCGATCAGGTACATGAGATCCTGCGGCGTGCCGTAACGGCTCGTCGCCGCGAAGTAGCCCGTCGTCTGATAGCCCCAGCTGCCGTAGAAGGGATGCTCCATCAGCGGCAGGAACTCGACGTGCGTGTAGCCCAGCCACTTCACGTACTCCGCCAGCGGCTGTGCGATCTCCCGGTAGGTCATCGGCCGATCGCCTTCAACGACATGCCGCCACGACCCCAGGTGCAGCTCGTAGGTCGAAATCGGGGCGGACAGGGACTGGCGCTCCTTGCGTCTCGAGAGCCAGGCGCTGTCGCCCCACTCGTAATCCAGCTCCCAGGTCTTCGATGCCGTCTTCGGCGATTGCTCCGCATAGAAGGCGAACGGGTCCGCCTTGTCGACGCGATAGCCGTTGAGATGGGAGACGATGTGATACTTGTAGGCCTCGCCAGGCCGCATACCTTCGATGAAGCCCTCCCAGATACCGCTGGAGGCCCTCGCCGTCAGCGCGTTGGCCCCGCGCGACCAGCCATTGAAGTCACCGATGACGGAGACGGCGCTGGCGTTCGGCGCCCACACCGCGAAGTACACTCCATCCTTTCCGTCACGCTTGCCCGGGTGCGACCCCAGCTTGTCGAATAACCGAAGGTGAGTGCCCTCGTTGAACCAGAAAATGTCGTCATCGGAAAGAAGAGACCGGTTTTCTTCAGCGACCATTGCGTTTCTCCTTCCCCCGGCGGCCCGAGGCCTGGCCGGTTTCCATACTCGGCTTCGGGCGCGCTTCCCGCATCAGCGCCATCGCGTCCGTTATGTCATCTATCGTGTCGAATTCTTCGATGCCATAGTGAGCCCGTCGTACCCAGTTCGGATGCTGCTCACCGTTGGTACCCGGTATGTTCTGCGGACGAGTCTCGCCCCAGGTGTCCTCCAGGCTCAGCATCGCCCATCGCGCCGGGCTCTCCGCCAGCAGCCGTGTCGTCCCTTTGTAGACATCCGCCGTCCAGGCCGCCTCACCGACGAGCCCGCGCTTGCGCAGTTGCGATCGCAGCGCACGTTTGCCCTTCGCACGCTCCCGCGCCATACGCCCGGCGGCAGCGTCGCCGATCACGCCGATGCTGCGGCGCTGCTTCAGGTCTTCGTCCGTCCAGAACGCCGCGAATGGCGCCAGGTCGTGCGTACCGAAGCTGGCGATCGAGTCGCGCTTCGGCGGGCGCAGCGGCTGCCGCACCTTGCCCGTAAAGGCGAACGACTGCACGTACATGTCTCCGATGCCGTGACGCGCCATGCCGCGATTAACCTCCGACGGCACCAATCCGAGGTTCTCGCCAACGACCACCGATGCAGCCTGGTGCGACTCCAGCGACAGGATGGCGTACAGCTCCTCAGCTGGCTGCCGTACGAACACGCCGTCGTGTCCGCTGCCGCCCTCAGGGATCCAGAACAGACGATGCAGCCCTATCGCATGATCGATGCGCAGAAGCCCCGCCGTTTCCATCTGACGGCGCAGATACGCACGCATGTAGTCGTAGCCGTGGAGACGCAAGGCGTCCGGGTTCAGCGGCTGGAAGCCCCAGTTCTGCCCGTCCAACGCCAGCAAGTCCGGCGGCGCCCCCACGCTCATCTTCTCGACGAAGAGGTGCTGATAGCGCCATGTGTCGTAGCCGTCCGGGTGTACGCCAACGGGCAGGTCCAGATATAGCCGGACGTCGCGGCCATGCGCCACGTCTTCCAGGCGCGCGATCTGCTCCTGCGCCTGCCACTGCGCGAAGGCGTAGTAGTCGGCCGCCTCGGAGTCGTAATCGGAGTCTGAGAGGGAGCCGCCGCGTTGCGGGGAGGGCCATTCGCGCCAACGGGGGCCTAGAGATTCCAGCGCGGCGCGAAAGGCTGCGTAATCGCTAAGTGCCGGCCGCGCCGCTTGGAAGCTTTTTGCAGCCTCGTTGGCGGCGGGGCTCTGAACTAGAAGGCGGGTAAGCTTCGTCAGAGCTCGACGCTTGAGAACCATTACCTCACGGAAGGGCACTGTCTCTCGAGCGTTCAGGCGGCGCGCTTCTTTCGCAGTCGCGGCCGGCACCGTCACATCCTCACCTAACGAGCCTGCCAGCGCCGTAACGGTGGCGTCGATATCGATAAAGATCTCATTCCAAAACAACCGGCTCACCGGCTCGTACGGGCTCGGCACGAACGGTTCACCCTCCAGGAAAGATGCCAGCAACGGCAGCGTCCCGACGAAGTCCGCGCCCTGATCAGCCGACCATTCGACCAGCGAACCCAGATCGGTGAGGTCGCCGATACCCCAACTGCGCTTGGAATGCAGCGCGTACAGCGGCAGGAATACGCCCCAGCGCTTTCCCTGCGGCGCCGCATGCGCGTTCAGAGGCGCGGCGATAACCACCGAGCGCAGCTCGTGCTCTCCAGCGCGCAGCGTCATCGCGTGATAGCCTTCCGGCAACCGAGCAGCCAGTGGCAGCTGCAACGCCATATAATCTCGCCCTGCTAGATTCGTCTTTGAGCTAACCGAAGCGTTAGAAAGGCCGACTCGCAGCTTCTGGCTGCTGCCGCCCTCCAGCGCAACCTCGATCTCGACGTCGCCCGAAGCCTCGCTAGCCGGCAGCCGGAGTTCGATGCTTTCGAGCATACCGTCCCACGCCACCTGAACCGGCTCCAGATGCCAGCACCACGTCTCTTCTTCACGCTGGCGCAGCGCCGCTGGCGCATCCGCGATGCGTTCCAGCGGGGCGCCGAGGCCACGCAACGCTGCCAGCAGCGACTCCGGGCGCGCCTCCACGCGGCGTTTGGCGGCGTCCGTGAACCTGGTCTGTACACCGTACAGCCCGGCCAAGCGCCGCAGCGCCGTCAGCTCGCTACGAGCCGATGTCACGCCTCTACCTGAAGCAGTTCGAGGATTCCTTGCAGGGGCACGTTGAGCCAGTCTGGCCGGTTATTCAGCTCGTAGGCCACTTCGTAGACAGCCTTCTCCAGCATGAACATGTCCAGCAGCAACTCCACCTCTTCCGAGCCCGCTGTGAGGAATCCGGCGCGACGCGCCTCCTCCAGATACGAACCGAGGAAGATGCTACTGACCCAGACCTGCCAGAAGCGGCCCCAATCGTGCGCGCGCTGGGTTGACTCTTCCGGCAGGCCGCGCTCCTGGCGCTCCCTGATCGCGCTGTGCACCGCGTAGCTGAACGAACGCAGCATCCCCGCCACATCGCGCAGCGGGGACCGCTTCAAGCGCCTCTCGTTCAGCGACCGCGCTGGCTCGCCCTCGAAATCTGTGATCATGAAGTCGTTGCCGGTGTACAGCACCTGGCCCAGGTGGAAGTCGCCGTGGTTTCGCACCCGGGTGGAGGTCAGCGGCCGGTTCACGATGCCACGGAACCGCGCCAGGATCGTCTCCTCGAGCCGCAGCACGGCGATCTCCTCCGGCGAGATCGATTCGTCCGCTTTCACCCTCTGCGCCAGCAACGCGAAGCTGTTCGTCGCGAGGTTGCGCATCGACTGATACATGGACCGCTGGTAGAACGGCGTAAACGGCTCCTGAACGAACTCGGAGCCTTCGCCGCCGGAGGCAAGCGCGGCATGCATCTCTGCAGTCCGCACTCCCAATAGGCGGGCCGATTCTGCGAACGCGCCGACGGTCTCCCCGACCAGCGCCGGTGCCTCTTCCTCGGTCAGGCGCAGCAGGCTGCTCACCGTCGCCGGCACCGCATCGACGTCTTCCTGGAACGTGGACGCGCGGTCGAAGAAGTCGCGCAGCGAGTCCAGCGTGAGCTGCCACGCGTCACTCTCTTTGTGGATGAACTCGGAAAGCACCCCCAGCGTGATCGGCTCCTTGCGGCGCCTCTGATATTCGATCGCCCCAGCGACA
>Ga0307424_1001121_pt1 | contig 14220 bp, 9 predicted proteins | sample SalMarWE160320MG_FD_202157 | JGI IMG/M metagenome (GOLD analysis project Ga0307424, IMG submission 202157) | Salt marsh sediment microbial communities from the Plum Island Ecosystem LTER, Massachusetts, United States - WE1603-20 | ecosystem: Environmental > Aquatic > Marine > Intertidal zone >... | reverse complement strand
ATGATCTCGTTTCCGTAATGATCCCGGATCTGGATGCCCTCGTCGTTGTTCATGAGGATCTCGTTGCCGGAAGGCTGGGTGATGTGGATGATCGGGACGCTCGCACCGTCCAGGTTGATCTTGTTCTCGACGTGGTCGGTGATGACGCTGTTATCGATCGTGCCGGACCAGAGCTTGTCCGGCAGGTTGTCGGCATTGTAGACACGGCCGGTGATGAGCGGCTGGTCCGGGTCCCCCTCGAGGAAACTGATGATCACCTCGTGGCCGATGTGCGGCGGGAAATAACTCCCCCAGCCGGAACCGGCCGAGTTCTGCGCCACGCGCACCCAGCAGGCATTGCCCCCGGAATCCTGTCCCTCCCGGTCCCAGAAGAACTGCACCCTGACCCGGCCGTAACCATCCGGGTCCGGCCCGGCATCGATGACGACCGCGGTCTGCGGCCCCTGGACGACCGGTTTCGGGGTCACCCGGGACGGCCGGAACGGCGTCTTGCCGTCGATCACCGTGAACTGACACTCGAAGCCCGCGTCACCGCCCGCCTGGAGCGATTGCGCGATATCGTAGGCCGTCTGGATGACCAGGTATTCCTTGTTCTGATCCTTGCGCGGGTACTTCTCGAGCTTGAACAGGCCACCGGCGGCCATGGTACTCAGGTCGGTCACACCTTCCGCCTGGGTATGCCGGACGTGCAGTTCCTGGATGCGGATGTCGGCATACTCGCCCTTCGTACCCTCGAACCGTCCCGCGTACTCACCGGGATAGTCATAGATCTCGTATTCCGACCCGGCGTGATTTTCCTGTTTCTGCTCGCGGACCCGGAGCACGGCCTTGGGGCGCTTGTAGTCATAGTCGTTGGATGCGAAGGCGCCCGGCTGCACTTCGGCGTGCACCGACCAGTGGGTGACGTCTCCCCGGACGCCGGACTCCTTCGTGTAATAGATCAACGCCTCTTCCCGGATCTTCTTGTGGGCACTGCCGGAATCCGCCAGCACCAGGGTATGCTTGCCATCCTCGTGCTTGAAATAGTAATAGATCCCTTCCTCTTCCATGAGCCGGCTGATGAAGTTGAAGTCGGTTTCCCGGTATTGCACGCAGTATGACCAGGGTTTGTGGGATTCATTCAGCTTGTCTTCCACGTCGGGGAAGCCGCGTTCACTCAAAATCGCCTTGATGATGTCCGGCACGGATTCATCCTGGAAAATGCGGCAGTCCGAAGTACGCGTGAGGAACCATAGCCAGGGCCGCAGGGTAAGCCGGTACGCCGCCCCCTCCGTCGGGAGCTGATCGCCGAGGCTGAAGGAGCTGACGATACCGTTGAAATACCGCATCTCCCCACCACCGGTATCGAAGTGGAGCGTCACGTTCTGGCCGAGAATGTCGTCGATGTGGAGTTCCGGGTTCTCACATGTCACATCGAGATCGAACTGGAACAGTCTTCCCAGTCCCTCATGGCCCTTCATCTGCGAGACAAGCAACTTGTCCTTGAGTGGCGTTTTCAGATCGAGGGCATACTTGGCGGCGCTCATGGCATGTTCCTTTCCTGGAGATCAGGACGAAGCGTTCATTATTACTATTCAAGCATATTCTCAATGCATTCTTGTTCCCGGCGCACGGGCGTGCAAACGCACGCCCCGCCCGGGATAATTCTTTGATGATTATAGGCTAACAGGCCGGATAATGAAGCAGTATTCTCCTCGCAACCCGGCGTGTGCACGCCCCGGCGGGGAAACATTCCCGGTCCCCGTTGAACGCGCTGCCCGCTGCCCGTAGCGGATCGTGGGCGCCGGCACGTAAGCCCGCGGCCTGTTCCGGATCAGCCGAAGTCATAGGCAAACTGGCCGTCACGCACCGTGACATGGACGCTGGCGGGCAGGTTGCCCTCCATCATCCTGGTCAGGAATTCCTGGCTGATTTCCGGCAGGACCGTGTTGGTCAGAATTGAATCGATCATGCGGCCACCGCTTTCCAGCTCGGTGCAACGTTCGGCGATCAGCCGGATCACGTCGTCATCGTAGCTGAACGGGATACCGTGGTTCACCCGGATACGCTGCTCGATCCGGCCCAGTTGCAGGCGGGCAATCGCCGCAATCATCTCGTCACTGAGCGGATAGTACGGGATCACCACGAGGCGCCCCAGCAGGGCCGGCGGGAAGACCTTCAGCAGCGGCTCGCGCAATGCCTTGGAGATACCCTCCGGGTCCGGCATCAGCTCGGGGTCCTTGCACAGGTTGGTGATCAGGTCGGTACCGGCGTTCGTCGTCAACAGGATCAGGGTATTCTTGAAATCGATCACGCGCCCTTCGCCGTCTTCCATCCAGCCCTTGTCGAAGACCTGGAAGAAGATCTCGTGCACGTCCGGATGTGCCTTCTCGACTTCGTCCAGCAGGACCACGCTGTAGGGCCGGCGCCGCACCGCCTCGGTCAGCACCCCGCCCTCGCCGTATCCCACGTACCCCGGCGGCGCACCCTTGAGCGTCGAAACGGTGTGTGCTTCCTGGTATTCGCTCATGTTGATGGTGATGACATTCTGCTCACCGCCATAGAGCGACTCGGCGAGCGCCAGCGCGGTTTCCGTCTTGCCGACGCCGGAGGTGCCCGCCAGCATGAACACGCCGATCGGCTTGTTCGGGTTATCGAGACTGGCACGCGAGGTCTGTATGCGCTTCGCAATCATTTCCAGCGCGTGGCGCTGGCCGATGATGCGCTGTTCCAGCGCGTCCGCCAGGTGCAGGATCGTCTCGACCTCGTTCTTGACCATGCGCCCGACCGGGATACCGGTCCAGTCCTGCACGACCGAGGCTACGGCCTGGTGATCCACGGTCGGCAGGATCAACGGCGACTCTCCCTGCAATGCATGCAGCTTCGTCTGCAGTTCCTGCAGGCGGGAAAGCAGCGCGGCACGGTCACTGTCGGGGAGCGCGTTTCCATCCCCCGTCCCGGGATTCGCGGTTTCGACCGCGACCGTTTCGGCGGTCTTGTCGGCGACCTGCTCCAGTGTGCTGCCCGTGCCTTCGACCGTGCCGGTGATGCCACGCAGTTTGCCGCGGATATCCAGCAACTCGTCGACCAGCGTCTTTTCCGCATTCCAGCGTCCTTCCAGCTCTGCCAGCCGTTCCCGTGCATCGGCCATCTTGCTGTCGACATCGGCCTCGCGGGCACCGATATCGACACCGACCGCCGCTTCGCGGTCGATGATCTTGCGTTCGGTCTCCAGGGCCTCGATCCGGCGGCGGCAATCCTCGACCTCGGCCGGTACCGAGTGCAGGCTGATGGCCACCCGGGCGCAGGCCGTATCCAGCAGGCTGACGGACTTGTCCGGCAGCTGGCGCGCCGGGATGTAGCGGTGCGACAGCTTCACGGAGGCCTCCAGCGCTTCATCGAGCAGCTGTACCTTGTGATGTTTTTCCATCGTGCTGGCCACGCCCCGCATCATCAGGATCGCCTTGTCCTCGGATGGTTCGGATACCTGCACCACCTGGAAACGGCGCGTCAGCGCCGGGTCCTTTTCGATGTGTTTCTTGTACTCGGCCCAGGTGGTCGCCGCCACGGTGCGCAGCGTACCGCGTGCCAGCGCCGGTTTGAGCAGGTTGGCCGCATCGCCGGTGCCGGCCGCGCCGCCGGCACCGACCAGCGTGTGTGCCTCGTCGATGAACATGATGATCGGTTTCTCGGAAGACTGGACCTCCTCGATCACCTGCTTCAGGCGGTTCTCGAACTCGCCCTTCATGCTCGCACCGGCCTGCAGCAGGCCGACGTCCAGGGAGCGCAGCGTGACGTCGCGCAGCGGCGGCGGTACCTCGCCGGCCACGATGCGCTGCGCAAATCCCTCCACCACCGCGGTCTTGCCGACACCCGCCTCGCCGGTCAGGATCGGGTTGTTCTGGCGCCGGCGCATCAGGATATCGACGATCTGCCGGATCTCTTCGTCCCGCCCGACGATGGGGTCCATCTTGCCGGAGCGCGCTTCCTCGGTCAGGTCCACCGTGAACCGCCGCAACGCCTCCTGCTTGCCCATCTGGGCCGGTGGCATGGCACCGCTGGCCTCCCCCGGAACGGCACCGCCACCGGCCTGGAAGCCGTCCGTCGCGGCCAGGCCTTCCTCGGGCGAGCCCGCCACCACTTCACTGAAACGGTCCGACAGGGTGTCGTACTTGATCTTGTCGAACTCCCTGGAAATGGCCAGCAGCTCGTTGCGCAGGCTGCGGGTATGGACGATCGCGACGACGAGGTGGCCGGTGCGCACCTGGGATTCGCCGAACAGCAGGCTGCCGTAGACCCAGCCACGCTCGACCGCCTCTTCGACGTGGGCGGACAGGTCGGAGATCGTGGTGGAACCACGCGGCAGGCTGTCCAGCGCTTCGGTCATGTCGCGGATCAGCGTCGACGGATTGATGTTGAACTGCTTGACGATGTGGTGCAGGTCGGAATCCTGCAGCTGCAGGATCTGGTGCAGCCAGTGCACCAGCTCCACGTACGGATTGCCCCGCATCTTGCAGAACACGGTGGCACCCTCGATCGCCTTGTAGGCGACCCTGTTCAGCTTGCCAAACAGCGCAGTACGGCTGATCTCAGACATGTCTGTCTCCTGTTATCTTTCTGTGTTCAATCAAATCAGTTCCTGCATCGGGTCCAGGTACAACTGGTCCGGATCGTGGTCGGGCAGCCGGCCGGATACCCAGCTCGTCCAGCCCAGCTGCCCGAACTGGCCCAGTACCGTGGGCTTCACCTGTTCCCGCTTCAGGATCAGATGCACGTCCCAGTTGTATTCGTCGCAGGTATAGTTTCTGACGATCGCGATCAGCCGGATCAGGCTGCTGCCGCCCGGCAGCAGCCGCCGGTAGTCGTCCATATCGAGCGGGCCGAACGTCAGCCGGAATTTGTGCTGGCATTCCCACACGCGCGCCCCCAGCGTCGAGGTCTGGCCCAGCGCACCGGTCGCCGGCGACTGGCCCAGGCGCATCTGCAGCCTGCGTGGCATGTCGAGCCATTCACCGACGAACTGGGTCAGCGCGACCGGAACGTGGAAATAGCTCGCCAGGATCGCCAGCAGGCCCTCGGCATTCCGGGTCTGTGCGGACAGGCGCCCGGCAAAATGCAGCTTGGCGAAGTCCGGCATGGCATCCCGGTCGCGCAACGCAGGTAAACCGAGGCCCGGCAGTGGTGCGACCAGCGCCGAGAAGCGGTCGTTCTCCGGGCGGTCCAGCCCAACCGTCGGCTCGGCGTCCGCCCAGGCGCGGAAAAAGAGCGACAGCATGCGGTGGTGGAACACATCGGCAAAGCGCGCCAGCGTGGGATCGCCGTGGTTGCGGAGCCGGTTCCGGGCGTATTCGGTCAGGTGCAGCGGCAAGGGACCGTTCGGCCCGAACAGGCCGAAGAACAGCACGTTCAGCCGCGGCGGGAATCCCTTGCTCGACAGGGTCAGGGCCGAGAGGGTCGAAGGCGCGAATGCCATGGAGGGTTCCTGCCCGAGACGCAGCGGGTCGTCCACGGGCCGGCTCGACAGGCCGATCCGCGCCTTGTCCGGATAGGCGCACTCGATCTGGCGCAGCGCGTTGAAATATCCGAAGCTCCAGGGCGCCGCTGCCAGCCTGCGGAGCAGGCTCAGAGCAGGTGTCGCTGCCCGGCTCTCACTGGCCATCGCATTACCTCACCGCGTTCCACCGTCGTCACCAGCGTCTCGGTGAATGAATTTATGGAGACATAGCGGGCGAAAAACTGTTCCAGGACGGCGCTGATCAGGAACACACCCGTACCCTTGAAGGCTGCCTCGTCGAGGGACAGTATAATTTCCAGGCCACGGCCGAAGGCGATCGGGCCCGGCACCGGGATGCGGCGCGTCACCTGTCTGGATTCCACCGACTTGACGCCCTCGACCTGTTTCTTCACCCCCGGCGCGGAAAGATCGGCGTACAGGGACAGCATCTCCCGCAATGCCGCGGCACCCTGCCGGTCATCGGTGTCGTTCAGCGAAAGATAGTTGAGCGACAGGTGACTGATCAGGCGCCAGGCGGTCTCGCCCTGCATGTGTGCCAGTGAAGGCCGCGGCCGCGTCGGGCCGACGAGGCAGCGCACCGCTTCGACCGGTGCGCTGATGTCCAGCGTCAGGTCGGTCCGCCCGCGGCCCACGGGCATCTGCAGCGGCAGGTCGCGGTTGGTACACAGGGTATGCACGGACAGCTGCTTGAGGTTGCTGGAATACGGCGCCTCCCTGGCATCCACCAGCGACACGTACGTTTCACTGCCGATGTAACTGGAACGGGGCCCGCGCCGTTTCTGCACCGACGACAGGACCCGCCGCTCCCGCCGCAGGGTATAGAACGCCATGTGGTCGCTGTAGTGGCTCAGGTCGTTGCAGGCGTAGAACGGCAGGAATTCCTGTTCATCCTCGGCACTGGTTCCGTGCCCGGTCACGCCGGTGACCTGGAACACCTCATAGTCCAGTGGCCGGGTCCGGTCGGGGATGACGTGGTATTCCGTGTCACGGTCCACGAGATGAATACGGTCGGCACGCTTGGGAAACAGGTTGATTGCCGGCGTGCAGAACAACGCGAAGTTGCCGGCGCTGACCTTGTTTTCCAGTTCCGCGTCCAGGCGGTCGAACAGCGTGACCAGTTCGAGTTCGTCGCCCTCGCAGCGGGCAAATGCTTCCTGCAGCCCGGTGAACTCCAGGAACAGGAAGCGCTCGGGAAATGCGAAATATTCCTGCAGCAAGCGGTAGCCGCTGAACGAACGCGGACCATGCGGCAGCAGGGCCTCTTCGTCCGCGAAACCGACCTGCCGGATCGTCGACCCGCCGAGCACCTGCTGCCAGGGGGTGGGCCGCTTGACCGGCCGCACGACCACGGCACGCGCATTGCCGATGAACTGTTCGTAGAGCTGCATGGGCTGTTCATCCTGCCCGCGCAGGTAGACCACCAGACGGTCCAGGCCGATTTCCTGCAGTGGTTGCCCGCCGGTCGACCGCAGCCGCAGGCGGATGCCCGCCTTGAGCTTCAGATCCGGCGCCAGACCAGCCCCCGAGACAACGCCCAGGTTGGTGAAGTATTCCGCTTCCGCGATTTCGAGCGGCCACAGGGTCACGTCGTGCGCCGTGCGATACTCGCAGGGGGTCTGCTCCCCTTTACCCAGGACGCTCCGCAGGCTGGTGTGTTTCGGTAACGTGACCCCTGCGGCCAATGCCCCCTCGGTTGCCACCGGCTGGAACTGCACGATGGTCATGGAGGGAATCGGCACCAGGTAGTGCGGATAGATGATTTCCAGCAGGTGCTGGGTGAAATCCGGGTAGCGCGCATCGATCTTGAGCTGCACCCTGGCCGCCAGCAGGCCGAACCCTTCCAGCAAGCGTTCCACGTACGGGTCGGCACAGTCAAAACCTTCCAGTCCCAGGCGGCCGGCGATCTTGGGAAATTCGCGCGCGAACTCCCCGCCCATCTCGCGGATGTACTGCAGTTCGCGGTTGTAGTACCTGAGCAGCAACGGGTCCATCGCGTTTACCGCCCGGACGACTCGGTCAGGCTGACTGCTCCGGTGCCGAGGTCCACTTCCGTCTTGAGATACAGCCGTTCGGGAACGGGTTCCGCCCACATATCGAATTCGATCTCGAAGTGCAGCGCCCGGGAGGACATTTCGTCACTGGTTGTCACGTAGACGTGCAGGGAGTTTTTCAGTATCCGTGGCTCGTAGCGCAGGATGACTTCCCGCACGGCGCGCGCGATGCTCTCGGTATCCGCGCCCGCCACCCACTTTCCGGTCAGGTCCGGCATGCCGTAGTTGAGCACCGACTCGGCCACCAGCGGATAATCCGACAGGTCCTGCACGCCACCGAGGTTACCGGTGTTCAGCAGCCAGGCCAGGTCGCGTTTCACGGACTCGCGCAGGCGGCGCACCGACAGCACACGCTTGTCCCGGGATTCCTGCGTGCTGCCGGGTTCCTCATCGGTCAACCGGTCCAGCAGGGAAGGTTGCAACCGTTCCTGCGTTTCCAGTTCCGCCATGGGCGATCACTCCGGCTGCTGCTCAGCGGCGGCCGCGGACCAGTCCGTTGCACCGCCACCGTCATCCCGGTTGTCCAGGACGATCTCTCGCAGTTCCAGCAGGGGATATTCGTTCTCGTCCGTCACCAGCATACGCTGCCCGATACCCGCGTATTCGTCCTCCGCAACCGTCAGCCAGTCCGTCTTGCGCGCCAGGCGCAGGCTGTTGTCTGCGCTGGATTCGGAACCGGGGTAGCGCGTGGGAATCAGGCCGACTGCCTGCCCGCCATTTGCCCAGGTAAACTCGGCGGCCGTCCACACCAGGTCACGCAGGTCCTCGGGTGGAGAAAACTGGATGCGCCGGATGCGCCGGAACGGGACCCAGTAGTAGTTGCCGTTGAGCACGACCTCGAGCAACGGCCCGATCCTGGAGTCGGCATCGGCGATCCAGGCAAACGGCCGGCCGTCCGCGCTGCCGGCGGATCCCTCGGCCGCCGCGAAGGCCCGCTCACGCAGGTCCCGCGCGCGGGCATGGTCATTCGCGGCCGATGCCTGCAGGGCCTGCAGGGCAAGCGCCACCCACTCCTCGGGATCACCGAAAATGAGCGGGGAACGCTTGCCCTGGAACACCTCGCGGCGCAGCACCTCGCAGCGCAGCGCCTCGCGGTAGGTCTGCACCATGGCCAGCGTGGCGGCATCGAGATCACCCGCCACATCGAGCTGGGTCAGCGCGCGCCCCCACTCACCCAGCACGGCCAGCAACTGGAACAGGAACACCCGCCGCTTCGCATCGGCGGGATGGGTACGTACCTGCTCCTGCAGTTCCCGCAGGGCATCCTGCAGGTTGCCTTCCTGCAGGCGCTGCTCGGCCTGTCCCGCAGTTCCGCTCAATCAGGGCGCTCCCGGCACAGGCCGGACGCTATCCGGCGACGATCAGGCATTTTTCCGCGTTTCCCTCTCGAACTCGATAGCCGCATGCATCTCGGAGTTGCATTCCAGCTTGATCTTGCCATAGGAGACCTGGACAGTGGTCTCGGAGGTCACATGGCCGCTGTCATCTTCCGACAGCCGGGTATTCACACCCACCACCCGGGCCTGTTCCAGTGTCATATTGACCCCTTTCATCTGGTCTTCCCTGGCCTGCATGCGCCATTCCACGGTCGCCGTCGTTTCCTTGTTATCTACCATGTACTTGATCAGGTTGGGAATGTTGGCATCGTGCTTGATGCTGAAACTGAACGGCGGAAACGTGGAAGCGCCGGACGGCCGTCCATCCGAGCCCATCGTGGCGGTGCCACTGAAGCTGTACGTTGTGGCGTCAAACCAGTCTGCGTGTTGGCCATCCTCTGAATCCGCGCTGATACCGTCAATTTTTACGAACAATGAAGACATTTCCACTCTCCTCTAGGTTGGAATCAACAACACATCAACAATACACCACCGACGGTCACGACTTGGCGGAAGGCAGCTTGGAGACCAGCCGTAACGATACCGAGAGCCCTTCCAGCTGATAATGCGGCCTCAGGTAGAACTTGGAAGTGTAGTAGCCCGGATTGCCTTCCACCTCCTCGACCACGACCTCTGCAGCGGCCAGCGGGCGGCGCGCCTTGGTGGTCTCGGAGGAATTGGCCGGGTCGCCGTCCACGTACTGGCTGATCCACTTGTTCAGCCAGCGCTCCATCTCGTCCCGTTCCTTGAAGGAACCGACCTTGTCGCGCACGATACACTTCAGGTAATGCGCGAACCGGCAACTGGCGAACAGGTACGGCAGCCGCGCCGCCAGGTTGGCATTGGCGGTGGCATCCGGATCGTCGTACTCGGCCGGCTTCTGCAGGGACTGGGCGCCGATAAAGGCCGCGAAGTCCGAGTTCTTCTTGTGAATGAGCGGCATGAAGCCGTTATTGGCCAGTTCCGCCTCGCGCCGGTCGCTGATGGCGATTTCGGTGGGACACTTCATGTCCACGCCGCCGTCGTCGGTCGGGAAGGTATGGGTCGGCAGGCCCTCCACGGCGCCGCCGGACTCGATACCGCGGATCCGCGTGGTCCAGCCGTACTCCTTGAAGGAGCGGTTGATGTTGACGGCCATCGCATAGGCGGCGTTGGCCCAGGTGTACTTGCCGTGATCCGCGCCGTCGGTATCTTCCTCGAAATCGAATTCCTCGACCGGATCGGTCTTGCTGCCGTACGGGAGACGCGACAGAAAGCGCGGCATGGCCAGACCGATATAACGGGAGTCTTCCGATTCGCGCAGCGAACGCCAGGCGGCGTATTCCGGGGTCTGGAAGATCTTGGTCAGGTCACGGGGATTGCTCAGCTCCTGCCACGATTCCATCTGCATCAGGGACGGGGCCGCCGAGGTGATGAACGGCGCATGCGAGGCCGCCGCGACCTGGGCGATCTCGCCGAGCAACTCGACATCGGGCGGGCTGTGATCGAAGTAATAATCGCCCACCAGACAGCCGTAGGGTTCACCACCGAACTGGCCGTATTCCTCTTCGTACATCTTCTTGAAGATCGGGCTCTGGTCCCAGGCCGTGCCCTTGAATTTCTTGAGGGTCTTGCCCAGTTCCTTTTTGGAGATGTTCATGACCCGGATCTTGAGCATCTCGTCGGTTTCGGTGTTGTTGACCAGGTAATGCAATCCGCGCCAGGCGCCCTCCAGCTGCTGGAACTGCTCGTTGTGCAGGATGAGGTTGACCTGCTCGGTCAGTTTCTGGTCGATTTCCGCAATCATGGCCTCGATCGTCGCGATGACGTCATCGGAGATGACCGCGGTTTCCCGCAGGGCCTCCTCCGCGAGGGTCGCGACGGCGGAAGCGATGGCCTCCTTCGAACGTTCGGACTTGGGCTTGAATTCCTTATCGAGCAGCGCTGTGAAATCGCTGGCTTCCAGCGTGCCTTCTGCTGCCTGTGCGCCGGTTTCTGTCTGTGTCTCGGCCATTACTTACTCCTCCCCGCCTTCGGATGACTTTTCACCGCCGGCGTCGGGCTTGGGTGACGCGACCAGTGATTGCAGCAATGCCGGGTCTTCCAGCGCCTTCTTGATCAGCTCCTCGGCACCGGACTTCCCGTCCATGTAGGTGATCAGGTTGGCGAGCTGGGTGCGCGTCTGCAGCAACTTGTTCAGGGCACCCACCTTGCGGGCGACCGCGGCGGGCGAGAAATCATCCATGCTGTCGAACGAGATATCGATACTCAACTCCCCATCGCCGGTGAGCGTATTGGGCACACGGAACGCTGCCCTGGGCTTCATGGCCTTGAGACGGTCATCGAAATTGTCGACGTCGATTTCCAGTGCCTTGCGATCGGCAACCGGCGGGAGCGGATCGGCCGGGTTTCCGGACAGGTCGGCCATCACCCCCATGACGAACGGCAACTGGATCTTTTTCTCCGCGCCGTACACCTCGACATCGTATTCGATCTGTACACGCGGAGCCCGGTTGCGGGCAATAAACTTCTGACTGCTCTGTTTTGCCATTGCGATTCTCCTGGTCGATTCTCATGCCTGTGGCAGCACATGAAAACTTGGTCTTACACCCTCAATTCTTCTCTTCGATTCCGCCGATGGAGGCCGCCTGTGCCACGCCGTTGGGCGCCAGGTCCTTCAGGATATCCATGAAGCTCATGGATACCAGCCGCTTGGCCCGGTTCATCAGCAAGGGAATCGGGCTGGACGGCTCGGTGCGTTCGAAATACTGGCTGATCTTGTCCATCATGCGCACGGCATCCTCGCGGCTGTTGATCTCGCCAGCGGCCGCCCGCACCGGGGCTGCGCCCGGCTGGCCGGCATCCGCTGCCGTTTCTGCATCCGGTCCCGGCTGTGCCACGTGACGGTTCAGGATGGACTGCATGTGTTTCAGCATATCCTGCAGGGCGGACAGATCGGGGGCGTGAGCCGCCCCCGCCTGTTCCATCAGGATGGCATCGATCGCCACCAGGTCGCCCAGGCTGCGGGTCACGCAGTCCGCCGTCGCCTGTACTTCAGCCGCATCCGCATCCATGAATGCCGCATTGATCGTTGCCTGATCCGGAACGGACTCCCCCTCGCCGGCCGTTGCAGCCTGTTCACCGGCGGAGATCTGGATCTGGCGCAGGCTGAAGCGTCCCAGTGCACGTGAACTGACGAGCGGGACATCCTGGAGGGCCAGCAGCGTAGCCGTACGGTCGCACAGGGTGGCAATGGTGTTGACCCGGAAGGTCGGGTCGTTGTCGTCGTCGGGGTCGAGCTGGGGATGGACGCAGGACCAGTAGCGCTCGAGCAGTGCACGCACCAGGGACAGGCCGTCGGCAAATCCTGCCACCCCATCGGTGTTGAGCGAGGCCCGTGCGAGGTACACGGCCACGCGCAGGTCGAGGGTGCGCGCAAACAGTTCCAGTGAACGCTTGCGGACATCACGCCAGTCCGGCGGTTCGGCTGCCACCACGGCATCGCCCAGGGATTGTTCCTCCTTGCCCCGTGCGGCCCGTTCCAGCTCGCCAAATGCCGGATCATACTCAAGATTTTCGCCGCAGGGAGAATCCGGCGAAAGGTCTTTCACAAGTCCGTTGATGTCGATCACGCTCATTTTGCTTGTTATACAGGGCCGGAGCAGATTCCCCTGTCAGCAGGTCAATCTGCCACGCCCCCCCGGTTGTTCGCCCCAGATATCAGACTACTGTTATAAATAGCTGAAACACCTTGAATCTTCAACCTGTTATTTATCCATGTCAGGATGATCCATCCGGGGGTGCCGTCTGCCTAGAAGGATTTCTTCGGTTGTGGCGTGTCGTCCTGAAGCAGTGATACCTGCCGGAATCCCGAGAGCACTTGCCACCCGCGCAGGGTATTCACGAGCAGGCTCGCGTCCGGCGACACTTCATTCTCCATGCTCAGGTTATCTTCCAGCTGGTCCGGCGGCAGCAGCAGGCCCGGCTCGACCACCCCGAACAGGTTCAGGTCTTCGGAAAACAGCGACCAGTCGACGTACCCGATTTCCTTCAGGCTGAGCTTCGAGTTCTGGCCTGCGGCGCTCTGCGCAGCCGCCCGCCGGGCATTGTCCACGCCCACATTCGAGATTAACGTGGTATCCAGGTGCGTCATGTCGATGAATGCCGGACCGACGCCCGCCGTCAGGGTGATCGAGCCCGCGCTCGGTACGTCGAAGACGATCCGGTTGTCGGTATCCGCACCAATCCTGCCACCGGCATCCAGAATGGCTGTGTCCGCCATGATATTGGTGGAATTTCCGTTTGCACTGAGGATGTCGCCGCCGGAGGTCAGTGACACGCTCTGGCCGGTGGCGTCGATCAGGCCGAGATTGATCGTGCCGGAATTGTTCACGATCACGTCACCGACCGTATTGGTGATATTCGGGAGCGCAAGTGTCCCCGTATTGGTCAACTCGACGTTCCCGGAGCCGGCGTTGGTCGCCGAGAAACTGGCTACGGTGTTGTCGCCTGTCAGGACCGTACCGCCGCTGGAGTCGGTCACCAGGCTCGCAGCATGAATTCCGGTGCCCGTCTGCTGGTCGATGGCACCCCCGGCCACGAGATCGAACGTGTTGCTGCCTACGTCGATGTCACCCAGGGTAATGGCATTCGCCTCGTTGACAAAGGCATCGCCGTTGGAGCCGGTGATTGCCAGCGTTCCCACACTGGTGTCGAGACGATTCCCAGAGGAACCGACTGCGGTTGCACCATCAATGGTCAGGCTGCTGGCCCCCAGGCTGGCACCGGCTTCATCCGTTACCGTTTCGGCGGTCAGACTGATGTCTCCCGTGGAGGCAATTACCTCGCCTGCCTTGACGGTCACCGTATCCAGATCCGCTCCGCCATCGACCGTCATGTCACCCGTGATGCCGGCATACAGGTTGAAGTTGTCGGCACCGGCATTGCCCGACACCAGGCCGGTCACATCCGCATCGAGATTGAAAGTGTCGGCACCGGAACCACCCGCCAGGTTCTCCATCGATGCAAACGCAACCGTGGTGTTCAGGGTTCCGGTATCCTGGGTCGTGATATCCCAGCTATTGGTCGCATCGGGACCGGACAGCGTGTCGGTCCCGCCACCACCCTGCAGGTCGAGGCTCACTCCGGCTGCAGTCACATTGAAGACATCATCCCCGCCATTGCCCGACACCGTCCCGCTTACGTCCGCACCCAGGTTGAACGTGTCCACCGCCGAACCACCCGCCAGGTTCTGCATCGACGTGAAGTTCGTCCCGTTCAGGTCACCCGTGTCCAGCGACGTCACGTTCCACGTGTTCGT
>Ga0307424_1001117_pt1 | contig 14245 bp, 9 predicted proteins | sample SalMarWE160320MG_FD_202157 | JGI IMG/M metagenome (GOLD analysis project Ga0307424, IMG submission 202157) | Salt marsh sediment microbial communities from the Plum Island Ecosystem LTER, Massachusetts, United States - WE1603-20 | ecosystem: Environmental > Aquatic > Marine > Intertidal zone >... | reverse complement strand
ACATTGACCAATGACGGATTTACCCGGGTGGATGGCGGCGAGCTACAGGTCAAGTACCAGCCGGCCCCGCACGATTTCATCTCGGCGCAGATATCCGTGGTCGATACCGACGCCATCTGGCGCAGGCAGGTGAATCCCGACGTGATTTCGTATTACCCGGAAAACATCGCCCCGCGCTATACCAGCAGCATACTGCTCGGCAAGTCGCTCCCGGACGGCTTCGAGGCAAGCGCCGGTGTATACCATCTGTCCAAGATGGTCTGGCTGGGTGACGGTGACCGGCTGAAACCGTACACGCGCGTGGATGCACGCCTGGCGCGGCGCTGGCGCTCGGGGAATATCCGCCTGCTGGCCGAGGCCATCGTCCAGAACATCGGCAAGACCTATCGTTCCTTTCGCGACGAAAACCTTTTCGACACACGCGCCTACCTGCGCCTGACCGCCGGATTCCCCTGAGTACCACTCAGAACGCAGGTCTGCTCAGGATGCTCGCAACCCGTACCCAGATGATACCGGCGTGCCGCGCCAGCATGGTGCTGGTGATCGTACTGGCGTTGCTGTGCCCCTGGGAAAGTATCGCGGACCGAAGCATCCCGGTTGCATTACTGGCGTCAGCCCGGTCAGCACTGTATGAACAATTCATCACGGCCTACCGCCAGGCGCTGGAATCCAGGCGCGACATTACGATCACGACCCACTACCTGGACGACGACCGGTTCAGCAGTGGCGAAATCGGCCAGGACACCGCCCTGCTCGTCACGATCGGCAGCCGCCCCGCAGGATTCGCCAGCGAAAAGCTGTCGCACATTCCGGTGCTCAATACGCTGATACCGGAAAGCAGCTTCGACGCCCTGGACGGCCGGCCGGACTGCAGCCGGCGCAGTGCCATTTTCATCGACCAGCCGGTCCGGCGCCAGGCTCGACTGGCGGAGCTGCTGTACCCCGACGCACATACCTACGGCATATTGCTGGGCCCGACGTCCCGGCGCAGGCAGCAAGAAATCAATGCGCTCCGGTTACCCGGCAATATCCACATCCAGAGCCTGGTGTTGACACAGGAGCCCGGAAAGGCGCCGGACACCCTGCCGCTGCTCAAGCAGTCGGACCTGCTGCTGGCCATCAATGATCCCCTGGTACTGAACCGCGAGAGTGCCAAGTGGCTGCTGTACGAGGCCTATGAGCAGCAGATTCCCGTAATCGGGTTTTCCCTTGCCTACGTGCATGCCGGCGCGGCCGCGTCGGTCTTCTCCGAACCGGGACAGATGGGCACTCAGGCGGCCGAAATCACCCGGCACTGGCTGGACAAGGGGATGCGCTGCCTGCCGGCTCCGCAGTACAGCAAATACTTCCGGGTAGCCGTCAACCGCTCCGTGAACGCCTCCCTCGGGGGGCGCGATCTGGACGGGACTGCACTGGTCAGGTCGATCCGTTCCGGGGAGAAAACGCAGTGAACCAGCCAGTATTGCGCGGCGGAATCGGGCAACGCATTGCAGTGACGTTCGCGGTACCGATGCTGGTCGTCATTCTTTCCCTGGGCTGGTACATCACCGGCCGCTACATGAACGACACGCGTGACGCGCTGCAGGAACGCGGGTCACTGCTGGCCAAGCACCTTGCCGCGTTGTGCGAGCTGGGCATGTACTCCGAAGACCTCCACGAACTGACCCGGCAGGGCCACCAGGTACTGCGCGAATCCGATGTCACCGGGGTGGAGATCAGCAATGCCGGCGGTGACGTACTGGTGCAGCTGGGTCAACCGGCCAACAGCGGCGCGGATGCAACCAGCCTGGTGTTCAACGCCCCGATCGTACGCACGGGTGTCGCGGTATCGGACTTCGAAGCCGACCTGCAGCATCCGGAAACCGCCAGCCCGCTGGATGCCGTCGGCGCGGTCCAGGTAATCATGTCGACCAATGACATGCTGCAGGCGCGCAATACCATCCTGGAGACCGGCATCACACTTACCGTTTGCGGTCTCCTGGTCAGCCTGCTGCTGGCCACGATCGTCTCGCGCAGGGTGGCGGAGCCCATCGTCCGGCTGACCGGTGTGGTACGCAAACTGACCGGCGGTGATTTGTCCGCACGTGCCGGCAGCGACTCACCCGGTGAGCTCGGCGTACTCGAACTGGGAGTCAACCAGATGGCCAGCTCCCTGGAAGACGCACAGCGCCGCATGCAACGCCGGATATCCGAAGCCACTGCCCAGCTGACGCACACCGTGAACATGCTGGAGGCACGCAACCTGGAACTCGAGCAGGCACGGGCGGACGCGGTCGACGCCGGCAATGCCAAGTCGGAATTCCTGGCGCGCATGAGCCACGAAATTCGTACGCCGCTCAGCGCCGTTATCGGCTTTGCCGGTCTGCTGCAGGAAACGAAACTGGAAGAGAACCAGCAGGAACATATCCGGACCATCATGCAGGCAGCCTCGCAATTGCTCCAGATCATCGACGACATTCTGGGCTATACCCGGCTCGACTCGAACACCATGAGTGTCGATCCCCGGCCCTTCGACCTGCATGAAACGCTGGAAAACGTGGTCAGCATGCTGAGCGGCCAGGCACACGAAAAACGTCTGGAACTGGTACTGTACATTCATTCGGACGTACCGCAGCGCATCGTGAGTGATCCCACCCGGATCAGCCAGGTGCTGACCAACCTGGTCAACAACGCCATCAAGTTCACCACGACGGGTCATGTGCTGGTCGAGGTATCCGTGGCCGACAGCACGCAGGAGAACACCGCCGTCACCTTCGCCGTCACCGACACCGGAATCGGCATGAGCGAGTCCCAGCAGCAGGTGATTTTCGATCCCTTCACCCAGGCAGACGTATCCATCAGTCGCCGCTACGGCGGCACCGGGCTGGGCCTGACCATCAGCAGCAGGCTGGTTGCCCTGCTCGGCGGCGAAATCGGCTTGCACAGCAGCCCGGGCAAGGGTTCGACGTTCAGCTTCACCATTCGCGTACCGGTTGAGTCCCCGCTCGGTCCGGACCAGTCGCGCGCCCTTGCCGGTTACAAGGTGGTCGTCTACGACCGCAACCCGTTCACGCTGCGCTCCCTGCGCAACCGGTTCTTCAACTGGGGTGCGAAAGTGTTCAACACCTCGGACCGGAACCGCCTGGTCGAAATGCTGGTGACCGACGCGCAGCATGGAACGCCCTGTGACCTGCTGGTGATGGGGCTCGCGCACGACGAATACGATGCCATCCCGGAAACCGACTGGCTGCTCGATGTCCGTGCATACTGCCAGGCACCAATCATCGTCCTGCTGGGTACGGAGCGTCACGACCGCAGCGCCGGCGACTGCCGGTTGCACATCCTGCCGAAACCGCCGCGCAGCGAGCGCCTGCTGCGGGCGGTACGCAGCCTGCTGCCGCTGGCGGAGCAGCCCGTGACAGGTGCGGAAGGCACATCCACCGTCCCCGACCAACCGCCCGCCGGCAACCTGGCCGGACTGCATCTGCTGGTCGCCGAGGACAATCCGTTCAACCAGCAGCTGTTCCTGCAGCTGCTTGCCAATTACGACATTGACGTCACCATCGCCGTGAACGGCAGGGAAGCCATCCGGCTCGCCGCCGAGGAAAACTACGACCTCATATTCATGGACATCCATATGCCGGTCATGGGCGGTGCGGAGGCCATGCAGGAAATCCGTCAGGGCAGGAACCGGAACACGCCGGTCATCGCCCTGACCGCCGACGTCTTCGTGAGCCAGCAGGACAACGAAGGAACCGCCGTCATGGACGACATCCTGTACAAACCGGTGTCCGGGCAAAAATTCATCGCGATGATCCGCAAGTGGTGCGTGCGCGAGGACACGGAAGCCGCCCCCGACGGCAGCGAGTTTGTCATGCCACCCGAATTCCGGGTGCGCCTCCAGGAGGAACTGCGCAGGCAGCTGGCTGCCCTGCGCGAGGCGGTCACGCACGGCCACGCACAGCAGCTGGCCGATCACCTGCACCAGATCAAGGGACTCGTTGGCTATTGCGGCCTGCCGGAATTCACGGCGGCGGCGGCGCAACTGGAAAATGCCGTACAGGACCAGGCACAGGATGCCATCGTACGGGCGCTCGAACACATGGAACGGCTGGCCGGTAAACAGGCCTGAGCACCGCCACGGCAGCCGGCGGTTTCTGCAGGCCCGGCGCGCCGGGCCCGGACGCCTCGTCCAGCACGCAGCGCGGGCGCGGCGGCGGCGGCGGCGGGGAAAACGTCTTACAGAAAGATTCCGTCCGGCAGCTGTGTGCCGAAACTTTCCTCGTAGCGCACCCGGAATTCCCCGCGGGTGAAGCGGTGGTTCTGGGTGCCATGGTGCTCGATCTTGATGGCGCCCATGAGTGCGGCGATCCGTCCCGTGATCTCCCAGTCGAGACCCTGCAACAGGCCGTACAGCAAGCCGCCACGGTAGGCATCCCCGCAACCGGTCGGATCGTTCAGCTCGCGTACCTGCGCGGCCGGAATGTCGATACGATGCCCGCCGGTATAGATATGCGACCCCTCGCCGCCGCGGGTGACGATGAGCGCCCGCACCCGGTCGGCGATATCGTGCGGTGACAGGCCGGTGCGTTCCTGCAACAGTTGCAGCTCGTAATCGTTGACACTCACCCAGTCCGCCAGGGCGATGAATTGTTCCAGTTCCTCCCCGCCGAACATGGGCAGTCCCTGGCCCGGATCGAAGACGAACGGAATGTCCTGTGCGGCAAACTGCGCGGCGTGCTCGAGCATGCCCTGGCGGCCGTCCGGCGACACGATACCGAGGGAAATCCCGCGCGCTTCCTCGACCCGGTTCACGTGCGCGGAGTTCATCGCGCCGGGGTGGAAGGCCGTGATCTGGTTGTCATCCATGTCGGTCGTGATGAAGGCCTGCGCGGTGTAGATATCGTCCAGCACGGTGACGTGCTGACGCCGGATGCCGTGACGGTCCAGCCACGACGCGTAGGACGCAAAGTCGTTGCCGACCGTGCCCATCGGCACCGGGTCCCCACCCAGCAGTTTCAGGCTATAGGCGATGTTGCCGGCACAGCCGCCGAACTCGCGGCGCATGTCCGGAACCAGGAACGACACGTTCAGCATGTGTACCTTGTCCGGCAGGATGTGATTGCGGAACCGGTCATGGAACACCATGATGGTGTCGAAGGCGAATGATCCACAAATCAATGCTGTCATGAAGGTATTCCTGTCGTGATTGTGTCGGGACCGGGCCGTACCGTCGTGGTCTGCCCGGGAGCCCCGCCGGGCCGGGGACCGGGGGGGTCAGCACCCGCTACAGGGCCGCACCGGACACCGGCGTGCGGCGGTTATCCGCCGCGTGGCGGCTGCCAGGCCAGGTCGAGCTCCCTGGCGGCGCGCACCTCGTCGAGACGGCGCACCGGTTGCGTGTGCGGTGCCTCCTTGAGCAGTTCCGGAGTCGTCTCGGCCTCTTTCAGGATGCGGGTCATGGCATCGATGAAGCCGTCCAGTTCTTCCTTCGTTTCCGTCTCGGTCGGCTCGATCAGCAGGCATTCCGGTACCAGCAGCGGGAAGTAGGTCGTGGGCGCATGGAAGTTGTAGTCCAGCAGGCGCTTGGCAAAATCCATGGCCGTGACACCCAGCGTCCTGTCCTGCCTTTTCAGCGTGACGATGAATTCATGCGTGGCCCGACGTCCCGGAAAGGCCACATCGAAGCCGGCCGCGGACAGGCGCGCCATCAGGTAATTGGCGTTCAGCGTGGCATAGTCCGCCACCCGGTGCATGCCCTCGCGACCCAGCATGCGCGCGTAGATGTAGGCGCGCATCAGCACGCCGGCGTTGCCCATGAACGCGGACAGCCGGCCGATGCTCTGCGGGCGCACCTCATCGGTGATCCAGTAGTACTCGTCGCCGTCGAACCCGACCACCGGTACCGGCAGGAAGGGTTCCAGGCGCTTGCTGACGCCGACCGGGCCGGCGCCCGGACCACCGCCGCCATGGGGGGTGGAGAAGGTCTTGTGCAGGTTCATGTGGATGACGTCAAAACCCATGTCGCCGGGGCGGACCTTGCCGAGGATCGCGTTCAGGTTGGCGCCGTCGTAGTACAGCAGCCCGCCGGCCTGGTGGATGACGCCGGCGATCTCCTCGATGCGCCGCTCGAACACGCCCAGCGTGGAGGGGTTGGTGAGCATGATGCCGGCCGTGTGCGGTCCGACCGCCTTGCGCAGCGCTTCCATGTCGACATCGCCGTTGCGGTCGGTGGGAATCTCGTGCACCTTGTAGCCGCACATCACGGCGGTCGCCGGGTTGGTACCGTGCGCCGCATCCGGCACCAGGATCTCGGTACGCGCGCTATCGCCGCGCGCGTCGTGATAGGCGCGGATCATCGCCACGCCGGCAAATTCGCCCTGTGCGCCGGCCGCCGGTGACAGCGACACGGCGGGCATGCCGGTCACTTCCTTGAGCATTTCCTGCAGCTCGTACATGCAGGCCAGGAAACCCTGCCCCATGGACTCCGGCGCCAGCGGATGACGCGCGAGAAATCCCGGCAGCATCGCCAGGTGGTTGCAGGCGCGCGGGTTGTATTTCATGGTGCAGGAGCCCAGCGGGTAGAACTGGGTGTCGATGGAGAAGTTCTTCTGCGACAGGCGCGTGTAGTGGCGCACCACCTGCATCTCCGATACCGCCGGCAGCCGTGGCGGCTCCCTGCGCAGCAGGTCGGCGGGAATATCCGGCGTGGTGGTTGCCTGGTGCGGTGCCTGCGCCAGCGCCCGGCGGCCGGGTCGGGATTGCTCGAATATCAACATACGCTGCTCAATTCCTCTCAGTGGAACCCTGGCCGCTTCCGGCATGGCCCAGACCAGCCTCTCGCCCGCTCTGCGGGCGCACCTTCCCCTGCCTCTTGCGGCAGCATTCGTACATCCATGTACCACGCAGGCACGCAATCATTCTGGTCACGTGGCCTGGTCCAGCGCCGCAAGTGCCGCATCATAGTCCGGTTCATCGGCGATCTCGGGAACCAGCTGGGTGTACTTCACCTTGCCGTCCGTCCCCGCCACCACCACGGCGCGCGCGGTGATCCCGGCCAGCGGTCCGTCCGTGATCAGCACGCCGTAGTCCCTGGCGAAACCGCGCGAGCGCATCAGCGACAGCGGTATCACGTTGTCGATCCCCTCGGCGCCGCAAAAACGGCCCTGCGCGAACGGCAGATCGGCCGAAATCACCAGCATGACCGTATCCGCATTGGCCTGTGCGTGCTCGTTGAATTTCTTCGTCGAGGTCGCACAGGTCGGTGTATCCAGGCTCGGTACGATGTTCATCAGGATCTTCTTGCCGGCGTAATCCGCCAGGCGCACTTCGTTGAGCTTGCCATCGACCAGGTGAAACTCGGGGGCCTGGCTGCCGACGGCCGGCAGCTCCCCGTTGGTGTTACAGGGGTTCCCCTGCAGGGTTATCTTCGCCATCTCCCACCTCCTAAAACAAGGGGTCAGATCCCTTTTCTCTGTGAGTCGTTACGGTATGTCTGCCAGCTGTGCTTGCAAAAAGGGATCTGACCCCTTTTTTATCAAGCCATCTTCGGCTGCACCGGGCACCCCGCCCGGGTCTGTGCCGCGACCACGCGGTTCAGATGGTCGGCGTACAGGGCGATGTCCGCATCGGTGCGCAACTCGGTGGCGCACACCAGCAACGCATCCCCCAGCTCCGGGTATTCCTTGCCAAGCAGGTACCCCGGCAGGAGATTGTGCGCGTGCAGCGCGCGCACCACGCCTTCGACCGGTACCTTGAGGCGCAACGGCGTCTCGTGGAAATACGGCCGGTCGAACACCGGCTCCACGCACTCGTTCTCCGTCAGTGCCGCCACCAGCCTGCGTGTCTGCTCGTGGCAGGCCTGGGCCACGCGCTTCAGGCCCTCGGCACCGAGCAGGGACAGGTAGATGGTGGCAGCCGTGACCAGCAGCCCCTGGTTGGTGCAGATGTTCGAGGTGGCCTTGGAACGGCGGATGTGCTGCTCGCGCGCCTGCAGGGTCAGCGTAAAACCCGCACGGCCGTCCCGGTCGATCGTCCGGCCGACGATACGCCCGGGCATCTGCCGCACCAGTTCCTGCTTGCAGCACATGAAGCCGAAATAGGGTCCGCCCGCCATCAGCGGAACGCCCAGCGGCTGGCCTTCGCCGATCGCGATGTCGGCACCGTCCGTACCCCACTGGCCCGGAGGCCTGAGCAGCGCCATGGCCGTCGGATTGGCGACGCCGATCACCAGCGCGCCCCGGGCGTGCGCCCAGTCCGTCAGTTCATCGACCTCTTCCAGCACGCCGAAGAAGTTCGGCTGCTGGATGACCAGCGCGGCAACGTCCTGTCCCTCCCAGGATTTGAGGGCGGCGGCCAGCGTATTGCCACCACGCGGGTCATAGGGCAGCTCGACCAGCTCGACCCCCTGGTTCTTCACGATGGTGCGCGCGGTCTTGCGGTAGTGCGGGTGTACCGTGGTCGGCAACAGCACGCGATGCGACTTCGACTTGCGGTTGCCGCGAATCGCCATCAGCACGGCCTCGGCCAGGCCGGAGGCGCCGTCGTAGAGCGAGGCATTGGAGACATCGAGCCCGGTAAGACCGGTCATCATGGTCTGGTACTCGTAGATCAGCTGCAGCGTCCCCTGGCTGGCCTCGGCCTGGTAGGGCGTATAGGCGCTGTAGAATTCGCCACGCGTGGTGATTTCCCACACAGCCGCCGGGACGTGGTGATCGTAGGCACCGGCGCCAAGGAAGCACAGTGGCCGCCCGTCACGTTCGGCGCGCTCCAGCATCAGGTGTGATATTTCCTGCTCGTTGAGACCGTCCGGCACACCGTGCAGGTTGCCGATACGCAGGCCGGCGGGTATCTCGTCGAACAGGTTCTCGATGCCGGCGGCGCCGATCGCAGTCAGCATGTCCTTCACATCGGCTTCGGTATGCGGAATGAATGGCATAATGTGTATTCCGGTTCAGGCCGGCTGCCGGGCAGCCGGTTGCTGGGTTTCAGTGTGCCTCGGCTGCCAGGAACTCCGCGTAGGCATCCCCGTTCATCAGGGCATCGAGTTCGGAGGCGTCCGACGGTTGCACGCGGAACAGCCAGCCATCGCCGTAGGCGTCCTGGTTGACCTTCTCCGGTGCGTCGCTCAGGGCCTCGTTGACCTCGACCACTTCACCGGATACCGGCGTATAGACGTCCGAGGCCGCCTTCACGGACTCGACGACGGCACAGGCTTCTGCGGCCGTAACGGTCTGTCCCGCTTCCGGCAGCTCGACATACACCATGTCGCCAAGCTGGTCCTGGGCGTTGTCGGAAATACCCACCGTGACCGTGCCATCGTCGTTGTGGCGTGCCCATTCGTGGGACTTCGCGTATTTCAGTTCAACCGGGATATTGCTCATGATTGCCTCGCTGAAAGGATTCACATGCGGATTGGAGAGTTACAATTCGATCCGGGCCTTGCCGTTACGCACGAACGGCGGCTTGACCACCCGTGCATTCAGCAGCCGGCCACGGACGTCGACCTGGCAGTGATCGCCGGTGTCCTGCGGCACGCGTGCAAAGGCGATGGCACGCTGCAGGGTCGGGGAAAAGCTTCCGCTGGTAATCTCGCCCTCGCCGCTGCCGGTCTTTACCAGCTGGTGATTGCGCAGGACGCCCCTGTCTTCCAGCACCAGTCCGACCAGCTTGCGGCCGGCGCCTTCGGCACGCTGTCTTTCCAGTGCCTTGCGACCGATGAAGTCGCGCTCAGCCGGTTCCCAGGCGACGGTCCAGGCCAGCGCGGATTCCAGCGGGCTGACATTTTCGTCCATGTCGGATCCGTACAGGTTCATGCCGGCCTCGAGCCGCAGCGTGTCGCGCGCGCCGAGTCCGGTGGGATGGACGCCGGCGGCACGCAGGCGGACCCAGAATTCCGCGGCCTCCTCCGCCGGCAGAATGATTTCAAAGCCATCCTCGCCGGTATAGCCGGTACGGGCGATGAACCACTCCCCGTCGAACACGCCGTAAAACGGTTTCAGCGCGGCGGCGGCCTCGCGCACGGACTCGCGCAGCAGCGGGAGTGTCCTGGCACGGGCTTTCGGACCCTGGACGGCGATCATCGCCAGTTCCGGACGCTCGGTGACGGTCACGCTGAAATCGACCGACTGCTGTTCCAGCCACGCCAGATCCCTGGCGCGCGTACCGGCATTGACCACCATGCGGAAGAAGTCGTCGCGAAAGTAGTAGACGATGAGATCGTCGATCACGCCACCCTGTTCGTTCAACATGCAGCTGTACAATGCCTTGCCGCTTTCCCTGAGCCGGTCGACGTTGTTGGCCAGCAGGTAGCGCAGGTATTCGCGTGTGCGCTCGCCGGTCAGGTCGACCACGGTCATGTGGGAGACATCGAACATGCCGGCGTCGGTACGGACGTGGTTGTGCTCCTCGATCTGGGAGCCATAGTTGATCGGCATATCCCAACCGGCGAAGTCCACGATCTTGCCACCGTCGGCAATGTGCTCGTCATACAGGGGAGTCTTGTGGGTCATGGGGATTTCCGAGTTATTTTCCCTGGTCAAAAAAAGGGCGACGCCGGCCGGTGCCGTGCGCCGCCCTCTGTCCGGTTACCTGAGAGAGTCGGCGAAGTCCTGCCTCACCTGTCCCCTTCGGTGGGTCGCGACGCGACCACTCTCCAGAGTCAACCCCTGCCACAGTCCTTTTGCCTGAGCGTTTCCTGGCGTGTTGCGCCTTCGGCGGTGCCCGGACCCGGTCCCGGCACGCTCTCCCGCAGCAGTGTCATGTTGAGGCGCAAATATACTCCCCGACGCGCGCGAGTTCCAGAATCCGGAGACGCCGGCCGGTCAATTTCCCCATGCGCCACGGGGAAAGCCGCTGCACCACCCCGCCGCGGTGCCGCAAGGGCCGGCCGCGCTGGCAGGCCGGTGCCGGCTCTGATAGTTTTCGTGCACCGGCGTATCGTCCGGCTGGCCTGGCTGTTTTCGACCTCATGATCAGGGTTTCTCCCGCTCCCCATGCGCAAACCGTCCAGTCCCTGCTGGCTGCGTACCAGAGCCGTGCCAGCGGACTGTCCGCCGACGAAGCCGCCGCACGGCTGTTGCAGTTTGGCCCCAACCGCCTGCCGACGGCGGCCGGCAAACCCTTCCTGCTGTTGTTTGCCCGGCAATTCCTCAGTCCACTGATTTACGTCCTGCTGATCGCGGCCGTGCTGTCACTGCTGGTCGCCGAATGGCTGGATGCCGGCTTCATCCTGCTGGTACTCGGCGTGAACGCCGTGATCGGCTCCCTCCAGGAATATTCCGCACAACGCAGCGCTGCCGCCCTGCAGTCCCTGCTCACCTCGTCGGCCACGGTCCTGCGTAACCGGCAGGCACGGCTCGTGCACACGGACCGGCTGGTACCCGGCGATATCGTCCTGCTGGAATCCGGCGCCAAGGTGCCGGCCGACGTGCGCCTGCTGGAGGCGCAGAACTTCAGCGTGGACGAGTCCCTGCTATCCGGCGAATCGCTGCCGCGTGCCAAGCATCCACTGGATTTGCCTGCTGCGGACTGCGGGCTGCCCGAGCGCAGCAACATGGCATTCACCGGCACCCTGGTGGTCAACGGGCGGGCCACGGGCCTGGTCACCGCCACCGGTTCCGCCACCGAGCTGGGCCGGATTGCCCGCGACGTCCTGGGCAGGGAAGCCACGCGACCACCACTGCTGGTGCGGATGGAAAAGTTCACCTGGCGGCTGACCCGGGTCATGGGCCTTGCCACGGTCATCCTGGCACTGGTCAGCCTGTATCAGGGCATGCACTGGTTCGACGTGGTCATGCTGGCGGCGGCACTGGCCGTGGCGGCGATACCCGAGGGCCTGCCGGTCGCCATGACCGTGGCGCTGTCGATCTCCGTGCGCCGCATGGCGAAGCGGCACGTCATCGCCCGGCAACTGGTGACGGTGGAGGCCCTGGGCTCCTGCACCCTCATCGCGAGCGACAAAACCGGCACGTTGACGCGCAATGAGATCGTGGTGCAACGACTGGCGCTGCCCGCGACGGCCAGCATTGACCTGCCAGCACCGCAGCCGCTCCCGAAGCCCCGGCAGGCCCCGCTACTGGAGGACATCGATCCCGAAATCCGCGCACGACTCCTGCGCCTGGCCCTGGTCATGAGCCTGACCAACGAGGCGTTCTTCGGTGCACGGGAGGGGCAGTGGCGGCGCCACGGTGACAGCATCGATGTCGCATTGCTGGTCATGGCGCACCAGCTCGGGATCGACCGTGCCCGGGTGCTGGAGGAGTATCCCCAGGTTGCCGCCCTTCCCTATGAATCCTCCGCCCGCTTTTCGGCATCCCTGCACCGCGTTGCCGGTCAGTACCTCGTCTGCGTCAAGGGCGCGCTGGAAACCGTCCTGCCCATGTGCACTACGATGGCCTGCGCCGGAGGCGAGCAGGACATCGACAGCCAGGCGCTGCTGCAGCAGGGGCACGCGCTTGCCGCGCAGGGCTACCGGGTGCTCGTCGCCGCACAGGGCTTCATCCGGGACCGACAGCCCGACACCCTGGAAACCGGCGACCTGCAGCAACTGACGTTTCTGGGCATGACGGCGATGATCGATCCGCTGCGCGAGGAGTCCGCCCCGGCCATCGAGCAGTGCCGCGCGGCCGGTATCGAGGTCGTCATGGTCACCGGCGATCATCCGCTCACCGCCTTTGCCATGGGGCGTGAACTGAACCTCGTACAGACCCCGGAACAGGTCGTGACCTCGCAGCAATTCCGCACCGCCATGGGCGATGCGGCCCGCTCCCGGCAGATGCTGCAAACCGCGCGGGTATACGCACGCATGGAACCGCACCAGAAACTGGAACTGGTGAACGCCCTGAAACAACAGGGGCACTTCGTGGCCGTGACCGGTGATGGCGCGAACGATGCCCCGGCCCTGCGCGCCGCGCATGTCGGCGTTGCCATGGGTGCACGGGGTACGGATGTGGCGCGCGAAACGGCGGACCTCATCCTGACCGATGACAATTTCGCCTCCATCGTGGCGGGCATGGAGGAAGGGCGGGTCGCCTATGCGAATGTGCGCAAGGTGATCTTCCTGCTGATCTCCACCGGCTTCGCCGAACTGATCCTGTTCTTCCTGTCCCTGTTGTTCGGCCTGCCCATGCCCCTGACGGCGGTGCAGCTGTTGTGGCTGAACCTCGTCACCAACGGCATCCAGGACGTGGCACTTGCCTTTGAACCGGCGGAAGGACGGGAGATGAACCGGCCGCCACGCCCACCGGGCGAGCCGGTATTCAACCGCATCATGGTGGAACGCGTGGCCCTGTCTGCCGTGCTGATCAGTATCGTCACCACCGGCTGTTATGCCGTGTTGTTGCGGCAGGGGATGGAGCTCGAATCCGCGCGTAACTCGATCCTGCTGCTGATGGTCCTGTTTGAAAACATCCAGGTATTCAATGCCCGCTCGGAGACCCGGTCGGTCTTCACCCATACCCTGCTGCGCAACCCGTTCCTGCTGTGCGCGACACTCGGTGCGCAGGCATTGCACATCCTCGCCATGTACACGCCCGGTCTGCGCGATGTCCTGGAGATCGCACCCGTGAGCCTGTCGTCCTGGTTCCTGTTCCTGTCGCTGGCAGCGAGCCTGTTGCTGGCAGTGGAGCTGTACAAGCGCTTCCGGTCCGGGTGAGTACAACCCGGGCGGCCATACCCGGCAGTCGTCTAGCCGGAGATCGCCGCCCGTGCCAGTGCCGGCAGATCACCTTCCAGTCCCATGGCATGCCGCATCAGGAAATTCCGCAGCGGGGTGGCACGATTGACCAGCGTGAGCCCGCCGCTGCGCAGGCGACCCAGTACCGGGCTGGGGTTGCTGAACAGGTGGTTGATGCCGGTCATGGCACTCATCATCAGCAGGTTGTCGCCCCGGCGCCAGCGCTCGTAGCGACGCAGGGTGTGCAGTGTGCCCGGGTCGCGACCGCGTTCATGCGCTTCGGCCACCACCTCGGCCAGCGCGGCCGCATCCAGCAGGCCGAGATTGACCCCCTGCCCGGCCAGCGGGTGAATGACGTGTGCGGCATCACCGATCAGCGCCGCGCGCCCGGTGACATAGTGCTCGGCATGCTGGCGCCGCAGCGGCCAGCCCGCGCGCGGACCGGAATCCAGGATAGCGCCGAGACGATGCTCGAAGGCCGTGGCGAGTTCGGCATGGAAGTCCGCGGCGGCGAGTGCGAGGATGCGATTTGCCTCCCCGGTCGGCAGCGTCCATACGATGGCACTCCAGCCGTCGCCGAGCGGCAGAAAG
>Ga0307424_1001115_pt1 | contig 14269 bp, 4 predicted proteins | sample SalMarWE160320MG_FD_202157 | JGI IMG/M metagenome (GOLD analysis project Ga0307424, IMG submission 202157) | Salt marsh sediment microbial communities from the Plum Island Ecosystem LTER, Massachusetts, United States - WE1603-20 | ecosystem: Environmental > Aquatic > Marine > Intertidal zone >... | reverse complement strand
TTCTACCGCCGGCCGGACCTGGTCACGTGCGGTCGTACGCTCTTCGGCACCAAGCCACCGAAGGGACAGGAGATGGAGGACCACTACTTCGGCTCGATTCCCGAGCGCGTGCTCGAGTACATGAACGAGGTGGAGCTCGACCTCTACAAGCTCGGCGTTCCGCTCAAGACGCGGCACAACGAGGTGGCGCCCGGCCAGTACGAGATGGCGCCGATCTACGAGGACGCCAACCAGGCTGCCGACCACCAGCAGCTCACGATGTCGACGCTACGCCGGGTCGCCCGGAAGTACGGCCTGGCGTGCCTGCTGCACGAGAAGCCGTTCCAGGGCGTGAACGGGAGTGGCAAGCACCTGAACTGGTCGTTCGGAACGGACGACCAGAACCTGTTGGAGCCGGGCGAGACGCCCCACGACAACGTGCAGTTCCTCTTCTTCTGCGCGGCCGTGCTGAGGGCTGTGGCGCGCCACCAGGACCTGTTGAGGGCGGCGGTCGCGCACGCGGGCAACGATCACCGGCTCGGCGCCAACGAGGCGCCCCCGGCGATCATCTCGGCGTTCGTCGGTGACCAGCTCCAGGACATCTTCGAGCAGATCGCGGAGGCGGGCGAGGCCAAGAGCAGCAAGGTCAACGGCCTGATGGGCCTCGGCGTAAGCGTGCTGCCGCGGCTGCCGAAGCACGCCGGCGACCGGAACCGGACGTCACCGTTCGCGTTCACGGGCAACAAGTTCGAGTTCCGGGCGTTGGGCTCGTCACAGAGCATCTCCTTCCCGGCGACCGTGCTGAACACGATCGTGGCGGAGTCGCTGGACGTGATGTGCGGCCGGCTGGAGGCGGCGCTCGAGAAGGGCGACAGCTTCGAGGACGCCCTGCGCGCGCTCCTGGTGGACGAGGTCCGGGAGTTCAGGCCGATCGTCTTCAACGGCGACAACTACTCGGTCGAGTGGGTGGAGGAAGCCCAGCGCCGCGGGCTGCTGAACCTGCGCAACACGATGGAGGCGCTGCCCGGAATCGTGGCGGAGGACAACGCCACCCTGTTCGAGAAGTACGGCGTGCTCACGCACCGGGAGCTGGAGTCACGCCTCGAGATCTACGTGGATCACTATTTCAAGACCGTCAACATCGAAGGTGAGACGGCGCAGTACATGGCGCAGACGATGGTGCTGCCCGCGGCCATGCGGTACCTGAGCGACCTCCTGTCCACGGCCGAGAGCGCCGACAAGGTGGGCCTGCAGTCCGAGGGTGTGCTGGCGACGGCACGCCAGGTCAACGAGCTCATCGATCACCTGACCGCGAAGCTCGGCGTGCTCGCGGAGCAGAACCAGGAGCTCGGGGGCGACGACGTCTTCTCCAAGGCACACCACATGCGCGACAACATCGTTCCGGCGATGACGGCCGTGCGGGACGTGGTGGACAGGCTGGAGCGGATCATCCCGGACGATCTGTGGCCTTTCCCGACGTACCGGGATATGCTGTTCGTGAAGTAGCGCACCAGGCGACGTCGCGACGTCGCCTTCGAATGCCGCGGGTTGTCGACATGCCGTGTTTCTTCTCGTCTACTGCCGGGCGAGGAGGAGGCGTGCTCGGCAACCCGCGGTCTCGCTTTCCAGCGCTTCCCGTCAATAGGGGAGGCCGACGCTGGCGAACACCTTGGTGGATTCCACGCTGTTCGCGACGCCGATGCGGATCGTGCTCGGCTGGCCTGCCGGCGTGATCCAGATGCCGCCCCCGACGGAGGTGTGCCAACCCCCGGGGGACGCGCCGTCGAGGAACACGCGTCCGGCGCTGGCGAGCCCGAAGGCCCCCACCTCGGCGGGGACGAGCAGGCCGACGCGGAGCACGCGGAGACGCATCTCTCCGGAGAGCCACGCCGAGGCGTCGCCGGCGAAACGCTGCTCCGCCCAGCCCGCGAGCGTCCCGGGACCCCCGAGGAAGGCGGCCTCCTGCCAGGGGAACCGGCCCCAGACCTTCCGCCCGCCGGCGCGGACCAGGACGCTGGCCACGGAGCCGGACGGCTGGAGGAGGGCGGAGATCTCTCCCTCCGTGGTGCCGAACGACGTCTCCACGTCGCCCACGGCCGGCACGATCTCCCCCGCCGCTTCCGCACGAACCCGAACCGTGCGACCCGGCCGATCGGAATGCGGGTCGACGATCACGGAAGCACGGACACCGAGCCGGCCGAAGCCTCGGGCGCCGTAGAGCGTGTCCCGCACGGCCGCGAAGAAACGGCCGTCCCTTCCCGAAGCGCTGGAGGCGGTGACCACGAGGCTCAGAGCGGCCGTCACGCCGGTGCGCGACGTCGTCCCCACGCCGGCGGCGATGGATGCCGTGCGCGCGTCCACCGCGTGGAAGGTTTCTCCGCCGCCCCGCGTCGCGTTGCCGAGCCCGTAGTAGTGGATGACGTCCAGGCCTGAGACGCGGGCCTTCATGGCCGCGAAGACGGAGGAGTTCTCCCGGCGCCACCGGACGGCGACCTCCGCGCGGCCGGTGGCGTGCGCGGGAGCGACGCCGGCACGCAGGTCCACGGCGGTCCGGTAGGGCCGGGCGCGGAAGCCGTAGCGTTCCAGCCGTGCGCCCCCGCCCAGGAACGGCCCCAGGTCCGACGAATACGAGGACCAGAAGAGGGGCACCCACCGTTGTCCCCAGTCCCTGGGTTGGTCCCGGTCTTCCACGCTCCACACCCATTCCTCGAAGGGCCGTCGGTCGATTTTCGGACCATCGCCGCGGACCACGTTCGTGCCTTCGTCGTCGTACAGCCGGAGTCCGTCGCTCCCGGCCGTCGCCTCGAAGAGGTCGTCGCCCCGCCCCCCGATCACCCGCACGGTGATGCCGGGCTCGCCGGAGCCGTTGACGACGACCCGGTCGTCTCCGCCCTTCAGGTACAGTCGGATCTCCCGTGTCTCGGCGGCCGAGAAGCGACGGTTGAAGTACGGGCGCCCACCTTCCCCGGCGTCGCGGATCGTGACCACGACGGTCCCGGCGTTCGTCCGGTCGACCACGGCGATCTCGTCCGCGTCGGTGCCGATGACATCCACCTCGCGGGCCAGGAGCTCGTAGAGCGAGGTCCAGATGTCGCGCAGGTCGTCGCGACGCCATCGAAGCGTCGCGCGCAGGTCGTCGTTGTTCAGGTCGTAGATCTTCGGCGGGAGCCGCCTGATCGCCACGTCGATGACGTCGTCTGTGAGGCGCTCCTGGATCCAGCCCCCGATGGAGTCCCACGCCGTCCGCTCCAGCCCCGAGAGGAAGCGGCGATCGAGCTCGCGGCCGTTCCAGTGGAGGCCGACGATGTCCGGGGTGCGGGCCTCGAACGTCACGAGCTGCGGCTTGTACACGCGCACTATGCTGAAGGCGAGCCCGTCGAACCGCGAGAAGGCCTGGTCGCGATCCCGGGGGATGGGCAGCCACGTACGCCGCTCCCCTGAATCGAGCGTCGCCCAGCGCCACTGGTCCCGATGCCGGTCCCAGTCGCCCAGGAAGAGGTCCATGATCCGTGCCGTCAGGAACGCTCGGGCGTCCACCTGATCTGCGGAGCTCTTGTCGATGCGCTCCATGAGCCGGTCACTGCCGATCACGCGTGTCGCGCCGCCGAACGGCGGGCAGCCGTCCGCGTTCTCGTCGGGCTTCTCCTCGATGAGCCCCAGCACGCCAGCGAATTCCTCGCGGAACTCCCCGAGGGCCGGGTCGTCCGGCATGATCCGCAGGGAAGGCTCGGCATGGAGGACCCCGACCGCGTCCAGGAGGGGCGCCACCACCAGGGCGGCGAGGGGGTGCTCGGAGCTGACGCCGTCCTGGATCAGGTCGTCTACGATCGTGTTCCAGAGGAGGGAGTCCAGGATCGGAGAAGGGTCTTTGTCGACCGAACGGAAGGTGTACTCGCGGCCGTCGGCTCCCTGCAGCTTCAGGGACCTGGTCTGCAGGCCGCCACCTCTGCGCAGGGGCGTCAGCCCCCCGGCGAAGCCTTCGAGGTCGAGGACCGGCACCCGGAATGGCTCCGTCCACAGGTCGCGGTAGTGGCGACCCAACACGAGCTGGTGCACGGGCCCGGCTTCGTAGCCCGGCCCGGCGGCCACGACGACGGTGTCCATCGCCTGGGCCGCCACGCCCCCGGACGCACCGAGCGCTCCCCCTGCGCAGAGCAGGGCCGACAGGATGGTGGTGCGTTGTGTGAGCCCAGCGTGCATGGCCCGTCCTCCCGGTGCCTGAGTTCCCGCTCGGAGTTCGGGCCTCGTCCCCCTTCGTCGGCCCCATCCCCCCGGCTGTTGTGGAATACAGGGTTCCGGAGCGTTTCGGCTCGGCGTCGATCGTCCCGGCGTGCCCCCTGTTCGTCCACTCCGTCGAGGCCCACTTTGCGGCCGAGCCAGCTCACCGACCTCGCCCGTGGACGTTCGACCCATGCATCGCTTCCACCGCCTCGGCCGCCGGCATATCCGCCGGATGGGCCCCACCGCCTATGCAATCCTCCTCCTGGTGCTCGCTGCCGGCCCCGCCGGTGCCCAGGACGCCGCCACGCGCTTCCGTGTGCGCTTCCCCGCCAGCGCCGTCGATCAGCCCATCACGGGCCGCATCTACGTGGTGATCTCACGCACCGACGAACGCGAGCCGCGCCTGCAGGTGGGACGGACCGGCGTTCCCTTCTTCGGCCACGATGTGGAAGGGCTGGCGCCCGGCACCTGGGGCACCATCGACGGCAGCGAGCTGGGCTTCCCGCTGGAAGCCATGACGGACCTTCCCGCCGGCGACTACTTCGTACAGGGCTTCGTCAACCGCTATTCGGAGTTCCAGCGCGCCGACGGCCACACCCTGTGGATGCACGACGACCAGTGGGAGGGCCAGCACTGGCGGACGTCGCCCGGCAACCTGTACAGCGATGTCCAACGGGTGCACCTCGACCCACGGCTGGGGTGGGAGATCGAGCTTACCGCGGCGCACGTCATTCCCCCGGTCGAGATCCCGGCCGACACCCGCTGGGTGAAGCGTTTCCGCTTCCAGAGCCCCATGCTCTCGGAGTTCTGGGGACGTCCCATCTACCTGGGCGCCACGGTGTTGCTGCCGCGGGACTACGACCGGGACACGACCCGCTATCCCGTCCTCTACGACCAGGGCCACTTCTCGCTGAGGTCGCCCCTGGGCTTCCGCGAGGACGGCGACCTCTACCAGGCGTGGACGTCCGACGACTTCCCGCGCATGATGGTCGTCACCTTCCAGCACCCGACGCCGTATTTCGACGACTCCTACGCGGTGAACTCGGTGAACGTGGGCCCCTACGGCGACGCCATCCTGCAGGAACTCATCCCGGAGGTGGAGAAGCGCTTCCGGACTATCGCCGAGCCCTGGGCCCGCTGGCTGTCGGGAGGCTCCACCGGGGGATGGGAGTCGCTGGCGCTCCAGGTCTTCCACCCCGACTTCTTCGGCGGCACGTGGTCGTACTGCCCGGACCCGGTCACGTTCACGAACGTCGAGGGCTACGACATCTACGAGGACGACAACGCCTACGAGCGCACCCGCGGCTGGATCACCGTCCCCATCCCCAACTCCCGGGAGACCGACGGAGCCATCCGCACCACGTCGCGCCAGCGCAACTACTACGAGCTGGTCTCCGGCACGCGGGGCCGCTCAGGCGAGCAGCAAGACATCTGGCAGGCGGTGTACGGTCCGCTGGGCGAGGACGGTTACTTCGAGCCGGTCTTCGACAAGCGCTCCGGCCGCATCGACCACGAGGTGGCCGAGTACTGGCGCGAGAACTACGACCTGCTCGAGTACCTGAAGCGCAACTGGAGCACCGTGGGTCCCAAGCTGGTGGACAAGCTCCACATCTACACCGGGACCATGGACACCTACTACCTGGACGTGGCCGTGCGCCAGCTCGAGGCCTGGATGAAGACCACCGAGAGCCCCCACTACGAGGGTCATTTCGAGTACGGCCTCTTCCGGCCCCACTGCTACTCGGGGGACATGTCCACCCCCGAGCGTCTCCGCGAGATGGCGGAGCACGGGTTGGCACACCGGCCGTCCCGCGGGGCCGCGAATTGGTGGAGGAGGTAGGGCCCCTTCGTCCGGGCCCTACCCCCCGCAGTCCACTGCGCTACGGCATCCCGGGCGGTGATACCCGCCGCTTCGTCGCCTGCTCGAAAGCGTACGCCAGCTCGAGCAGCCGCGGCTCGGAGCACGCCATGCCCGTGAAGCTCACGCCGAAGGGGCCGGGCTTGGGCTCGAATCCCTCGGGGAACGATGGCCCGCCATCGTTCGGGACGAAGGCGAAGGGGACGATGACCGTCGGATAGCCGGGCTTGGCCGCGATCCCGGCGCTGCCGGGCCCGGGGAAGAGGAGCGCGTCGAGCTGGAGGTCGTTCATCACCTCGTCGATCCCGTGCTCCCCGTTCAGGCGCAGGTCCCGCGCACGGTCGGCCTCGTACGCGGCGCGGTCCTTCTCCAGGTCGAGGGTGTCCGCCCCGTCGAGGCGCGCCTGCTCGTACTTCATGGAGCCGGCGGCGCGATGCGCGAGGTTCCATTCGCGGAGCTCGGTGAGCGACTTCACCGGCGCGGACTCGCCGAGCGTCTGCAGCCAGGCGTTGAAGTCGCGCTTCATCCCGTAGTCGAGCACGCTGCTGCGGCCGTTCAGGAGCAGGTTGTTCGCGGAGTCGGGGTCCACGACGCTCGGGATGTCCGCTGGATCGACGATCGTGGCGCCCTGCTGCTTCAGGATCTCGATCGCCTCGTTCATCGCCGCGCGCCGCTCGTCGGAGAGGCCGCCCCGGTACCGATCGGAGCCGGGCGCCTGCACCGAGTCGTAGTAGAGCGCGCGGGGGATGCCGATGCGCGCCCCCTGCAGCCCGTCGGTGTGGAGGAACGCGGTGTAGTCGCCGTTCGGCGGCGGCTCGCAGCGCGAAGTCGCCGGATCGTTGGGGTCGGGCGCGGCCCCCTCCAGGGCACCCAGCAGGATGGCCGCGTCCGTGACGGTGCGCGCCATGGGGCCGGGCGTGTCCTGGTCGGCCGTGATCGGGATCACGCCCCACCGGCTCACGCGCCCCACGGTCGGCTTGACGGCGGCGAGCATGTTCTGGTTGGACGGCGACAGGATCGAGCCCGACGTCTCCGTGCCGACGTTGCCTGCCCAGAAGCTCATGGCCGTGCCGATGCCGGAGCTGGATCCGCCGGTTGTCAGCACGGGGCGGCCGTCGTCGCGCCCCTCCCGGGGATCGCGGCGCGGGTCGTACGGGTTCAGCCCGTAGCCGCCCACCGCGCTGTAGTTGCCCGGCATTCCCGAGGCCATGAAGTTCGCGAGCTCGGTCATCACGGTCTTCGCCAGGATGATCGCGCCGGCGTCCTCCAGGTTCTTCGCGAGCGTGGCCTCGTACGGGGGCGTGTAGCCCTCGAAGGCCAGCGCGCCACCGGTCGTCGGCATCTCGGTCGTGTGGGTGTTGTCCTTGAGCGCGACCGGGATCCCGTGGAGCGGCCCGCGCACCCGGCCGGCGGCGCGCTCGCGGTCGAGGGAGTCCGCGATCTGGAGGGCCCGGGGGTTCACCGCGATCGTCGCGTTGACGCGCTCCTCGTAGAGCGCGATGCGGATCAGGTGGGCTTCCACGAGCTGGCGTGACGTCGCGCGGCCCTCCGTCAGGGCCTGCTGCATCTCGGGGATCGTCGCCTCCACGACGTCGAACGGCTCGGGTCGGGACGGGGCGCACGAGGCCAGGAATGCGGTGGCGAGCGCGAGCAGGGAATGGGATCGACGCGGATATGCGGACATCGGATCATCCTCGGAACCGGGAACGGGCCGGCACCGCAGGCCGGCCGACGCGCCGACAACATGCGGGTGGGAGGGGGTGGGGGCCAGTCGAGGTGCGGGCGAGATGGGGGGCCGGCAGGCACCGACCCCCCGGGCCCTTCTTCAGCTGATGAGCTTCCGATCCTTCTTCAGGACCACCGGATCCAGCCCCAGCGACCGGATCAGCTCGTTGAAGCGCGCCAGGTCCTGGTCGAACACGGCCTGCAGGCGGCCCTGCACGTCGTCCACCTGCACGCGCAGCTCGCCGAGCCGCGCCACGGCCTGGTCGGTGGGAGGCGCGTCCACCGCGCCGACCGTCCCCGCCACCGTGTTGTACAGGTATGCCAGCTCGGCCGTGAGCTTCCCCGGGTAGTCGAGGGGATCGTAGAAGCTCTTGCTCTTCGTCTGCTGGATCTCCTCCTCGAGACCGGTGAGCTTCCCGCCCAGCGAGTCGGCGGCGGCCTTCACGCGCGCCACGTCCTCCTCCGCGATGCCCGCCTCGGCGGCGAGCCCGGCCAGGCCCTTCGACTGGTCGCGCACGGAGCGCAGGTCGTCCATCCGGCCGGCCATCCCCTCGATGATCCCGCCCAGGTCCTTCAGGAAGCGGTGCTGCGCGATGAAGTCCGCCTGCGGCACGTTCGTGCGCGGGTCGGGGAGCACCTGCAGCGTCTGGGTCTGCACATCGTCGCCGACCTTCAGCGTCACCGTGTAGGCTCCGGGAGGCGCGGGCGGCTGGGTGATCGTGCCGAAGAGCACGGTGCCCGCCGGCAGGCGCGGCTGCGGGTAGAGGAGGTCCCACGTTGCGCGGTGCAGCCCCTTGGTCTTCGCGAGGAGGTTGCCGCCGCCGGTGAAGCCGAACGCCGCGGCGAGGGCGGCGAACGCACCCAGGTCGGGGCCCTCCTGCGCCTCACTGGAGAGGGTGGTGGCGGTGTCGCCCTGGGCGTCGGTGATCGTGATCGTGATCGGGAGGTCCACGTCTTCCGCGAGCGAGTAGTGGATCATCGCTCCGTCCGGGGGATTCTGCGCCCGCTTGCTCGTGGGCCCCGCGCCGAGCTGCCCGCCCCCGAAGAAGACGCGGTGGGCCGGCCGGATGGGATAGAGGTGCGCGGGCGCGGCCATGGCTGCGGCGGTCATCGTCCGCAGCGGCGTCACGTCGTCGAGGATCCAGAAGGAGCGGCCCTGCGTGGAGAGGGCCAGGTCGCCGTGGTGCACCGCGATGTCGGTGACCGGCGTCACGGGGAGGTTCCGCTGGAGGGGCTGCCAGTGCGCGCCGTCGTCGAAGGAGACGTACGCGCCGAACTCGGTGCCGGCGTAGAGCAGCCCCTCGCGCTCCGGGTCCTCGCGCACGACGCGCGTGAAGTGGTCCGCCGGGATGCCGTTCGTCCCGTCGGTGAGCAGGCGCCAGGTCCGTCCGTAGTCGGTGGTCTGGTACAGGTAGGGGTGCATGTCCGCCTGCCGGTAGCGGTACGCGGCCACGTTCACGCGCCCCGGCGTGCGCGGGGAGATGTCGATGGAGTTCACCGTCGCACCCTCGGGGAAGCCCCGCGGCGTCACGTCCGTCCACGTGGCGCCGTCGTCGCGCGACACGTGGATGAGACCGTCGTCGCTGCCCGCCCACAGCACGCCCGCCTCGAGGGGCGACTCCTCGAACGCGAACACGGTGCCGTAGACCTCGACGCCCGTCCCGTCGTGCGTGATCGGGCCACCGGCGTAGCCCTGGTGCTCGGGGTTGTTCGTGGTGAGGTCGGGGCTGATGACCTCCCAGGTCTGGCCGCCGTTGCGGGAGCGGTGCACGCGGTTGGAGGTGTGGTAGAGCACGTCGGGATCGTGGGGCGAGATGCGGATGGGTGCGTCCCACTGGAAGCGGTAGCGCAGGTCGGAGACCTTCTGCGCCATCTGGTTCTGCGGGTAGGCAAGGATCTCGCGCGTCTGTCCGGTGCGCACGTCGTAGCGGTTGATGCTGCCGCCGTAGCACCCCGCGTAGACGATGTCCGGATCCCGCGGGTCGACGGCGACGTGGCCGCTCTCGCAGCCGCCCACCTGGTACTCCTGCTCGAAGTCGGAGATGACGGCGGGCGACAGCCTGCTGGGCACCGACACGGTCGAGTTGTCCTGCTGCGCGCCGTACAGGCGGTACGGGAACTGCTCGTCCACGGTCACGCGGTAGAGCTCCGCGGTCGGCTGGTTGCGCTGGCTGGACCAGCTGCGGCCGCCGTTGAGCGTGACGGTCGCCCCGCCGTCGTCGCCCTCGATCATGATGTTCGGGTCGTCGGGGTTGATCCACAGCTTGTGGCTGTCACCGTGGGGGACGGTGGGGATGGGGACGAACTTGCTCCCGCCGTCCACGGACCGGTACAGCAGCACGTTGTCGATCCAGACGGTGTTCTCGTCCTTCGGGTCGGCGGTCATGCGCATGTAGTACCACGGACGGTGGAAGAGCTGCTTCTCGTCGGTGAGCCGCCGCCAGGTGTCGCCGCCGTTGTCCGAGCGGTACACGCCGCCCCTCTCGTCGCCCGCCTCGATGATCGCCCACACGCGGTCGGGGTTGGCCGGGGAGACCGCGATGCCCGCCTTCCCGAACAGGCCGTTCGGGAGTCCGGCGGTGAGCTTCTGCCAGGTGTCGCCACCGTCCTTGCTGCGGTAGATGCCGCCCTCCATCGCGCCGGAGATCATGCTCCACGGGAGGCGCTGGGCACGCCACGCCGAGGCGTAGAGGATGCGCGGATTCGCGGGGTTGATGGCGATGTCGACGACGCCCGTGGAGTCGCTCACGTACAGAACCTTCTCCCAGCTCCTGCCCCCGTCCTTCGAGCGGAAGACGCCTCGCTCTTCGTTTCGGCCGAACAGGCTGCCCAGCGCCGCCACGTAGACGAGATCCGGGTCCCGCGGGTGCACCTGGATCTTCCCGATCTGGCCGGCCGCACGCAGCCCGATGTGGGACCACGTCTTCCCCTTGTCGGTGGAGCGGTACATCCCAATCCCGGGGGAGACGTTGCCGCGCGGCTCCGCCGAGCCGGTGCCGACGTAGATCACGTTGGCGTCGGAGGGCGCCACGGCGATCGCGCCCACCGAGCCCGTCTCGAGTTGCCCGTCGGTGATGTTGCGCCACGAGACACCCGCGTCGTCGCTCTGCCAGACGCCCCCGCCCGTGCTCCCCATGTAGAAGAGGAACGGCTCACCGGCCACGCCGGCCACGGCCGTGACGCGTCCGCCCCGGTACGGCCCCACGTTCCTGTAGGTGAACGCCGACAGGAAGGCGGGATCGACCGTGCCCGCCGGGGCCTGGGCGGACAGCAGGTCTGCGCCGCCCACGCACGCCGCGAGCGCAAGCAGCAGCGCCCGACCCAGGCTCCGGAAGGTGCACGGTGTGGCGAGGAACGGGATGGTGCGCCGTCCTCGACCGTCGTTCGGGTGGAGGCCGGTGCGGGACGGCGGGTCGGTCCGGGACGACGACGCGTTCATGGGTACGCTCCGAGAGGGTCCGACGACGGGAACGGCCAACACAATACGGGCGCACGGCTGGGCCGGCCAAGCTTCCGGTGAAGCGCAGAGGACGCGGAGAACGCCCTCCGGGGTCGGGGGGCGGGGGCTCTGCGCCCTCGGCGTGCGCTGTGGTGAAGCCCCGACCTCCCTTCGCGCCGGCGCTCCCCCTATCTTGGCGCGTCCCCGCCCACGACGCCCCGGAGACGCCCACCCGTGAAGTCGATCCCACCGCTCCGCCTGGTCGAGGCGCTCGCGCGCGTGGTGCGCGAGCGGCCGATGGAGCGGAAGCTGCTCGTGGCGCCCACCTTCGGCTCCGGGCGGGAGCTGCTGCGCCAGCTCGCCCGCGCGGGGCGGGGGTGGGTGGGGTTGGAGGTGACCACGCCCGGGCCGCTCGCGCTGCGGCTGGCGCGTCCGTCGATGGCGGCGGAGGGGCTCCAGCCGGTGGACGCATTCGAGCGGCAGGCGCTGCTCGACGAGGCGCTGGACGGGGCCCTGGCCGCCGGCGGGAACGAGGGGCTGGGCGAGCTCTCCGAGGGCGTGGGGTTCCGCGAGGCCGTGCACTCCTCCGTCGTTGCGCTCCGCCTGGCCGGCGTGCCGCCGCGCGACGTCCGGGAGGCCCGTATGCGCGACCGGCGCAAGCGGCTCTTCGTCGCGCGCGTCCTGGAGCGCTACGAGGGGTTGCTGCGCGATCGACGGCGGGCCGACGAGGCCTCGGTGCTCGCCTTCGCGATCGCGGGGCTGGAGCGCGCCGCCGCGGACGGGCGGACCGGGGCGCTCGGTGCCGACGTCGTGCTCCTGGTCCCCGGTCTGGGGCGGAGGGGGCTCGGCGGCCACTTCGTGGACGGCCTACTCCGCCACGGGGCCCGGGTGCTGGAGACGGATCCCGTCGTCGGGCTGCCCGCGCCGACCGCGGTGCTCTGGGAGGCCGGCGAGCCCGCGGCGGATCTCTCCTTCCTGTACGATCCGGCGTCCGCGCCCGGACGCGGACCCGCGGTCGAGCTGTTCCGGGCGGCGTCCATCACCGACGAGTTGCGCGAGGTGCTTCGGAGGGCGGCGGCCGGGGGCATGGCCTGGGACGACGTCGAGATCGTGTCGCCCGATCCGGCTGCCCACGGCTCGGCGCTCCACGCCCTCGCCAACCGCCTGGGGATCCCCGTGACGTACGCGGTGGGGCTCCCGGTCGAGCGCACGCGCCCGGGGCGCGCGGTGCGCACCTACCTCGACTGGATCGAGGACGGCTTCCAGGCCGCGCCCGTCCGGCGGCTCCTGGAGGCCGGCGACCTGCGCCCGCCCCGCTCGGCGGGCGACGTGTCCGCGGGCGATCTGGCGCGGCGCTTCCGGAGCCTCCGCGTCGGCTGGGGTCGGCGGCGCTACCGTGCGCAGCTGCGCGAGGCGGTGGCCGCGCTGGACTCGGCCGAGCCGTCCAGGGGGGAGCCGCCGGAGCGCTTCGAGCGACGCGTACGCCGGGCGCGGAAGGAGCTGGGCGCGCTTCGCTCGATCCTCTTTCCGGCCCTCAAGGCCACGCCGTCGGTGCCCGACCGGGCGGGGGAGGGGGGTGCGTCCGTCTCGCCGGCCGAGGTCGCACGCGGCCTGCGGGCGTTTCTGCGTCGCGTGCCGCGCGGGCGCGGGCCGGACGCGGCCGCGTGGGAGGAGATCGTGCGCGTGCTCGATCGGGTCGAGGCGACGTTGACGCGACGCACGGCCTTCCAGGCAGCGGTCACGATCCTGCGCCGTCACCTCGAGGTTCGCGTGCGCGCGCCCGAGCCGGAGCCCCGCGAGCCCGACGACGGTGGCGCCCCGTGGACCTCGGAGGGCGGGCACCTGCATCTCTCGGACTTCGAGCACGGGGGCTTCGCGGGGCGGCGGGCGGTGTTCGTGATGGGTCTGGACGCGGACCGGGTACCCGGCTCCGGTGCGCAGGACCCTGTGCTGTCCGATGGGGACCGGAGAGCGCTCGGAGACGGCTTGCCGACGTCCTCGGAGCTCCTGCGCGAGCGCTCGTTCCGCCTGGCCGCGCTCCTGGCGCGTCTCCGGGGCCGGGTCACGCTCAGCTACGGCGCCTGGAGCGCGGCGGAAGCGCGCTCGGTGGCTCCGTCGCCGGTCCTGCTCCAGGCGTTCCGCCTGCACCGGCGGGACGCGGCCCCGACCTTCGACGACCTGCACGCGGCGCTGGGAGACCTGGCTTGCGCGATCCCGCGGGGGAGCGGCGCGCTCCTGGACGACGACGACGTGTGGATGGATGCCCTGACCGTGAATGGGATCCTGCGCGCGGGCGTTACCACCGTACGCGCCCTGTTCCCCTCGCTCGACCGCGGGCTGCAGGCCCTGCGGGAGCGTACCGGGGGAGAGGCGGGGCCGTACCAGGGCGTGGTCTCGCCCAGGCCGGACGAGCTCGATCCGCGTCGGCGCGCCGGGCTCGTTCTGTCCGCCAGCCGCCTGGAGGACCTGGGCACGTGTCCGCTGCGCTACCTGTACCGCGGCGTCCTGCGCCTCTACCCACCGGACGATCCCGAGCTCGACCCCGATCGCTGGCTGGACCCGCTGCGGCGTGGCAGCCTCCTGCACGCCGTCTACGAGGGGACGCTGCGCCGGGCCGAGGCCACGGGGACGAAGCCGGGCGACGAGGCGTTCGGGCCCCTGGCCCTCGAGGTCCTCGGGGGCGAGGTCGCCCGGGCCCAGGAGCAGGTGCCGTCGCCCGGTGAGGGCGTCGTGCAGCGGGAGATCGTCGCGCTCCAGGAGGACGTACGCTCGTTCGTGCGCATGGTGCGCGAACACGGGGCTCCCTGCGTGAGGCTGGAGATGAAGTTCGGGCTGGCCGGGGGCGATCCGCTGGTCCTGCCGCTGGAGTCAGGGGAGCTCCACCTCCGCGGGGCTGTGGACCGCGTGGACTCGGACCTGTTGCACGGGATGCGGGTGATCGATTACAAGACCGGGACGCCTCACGAGTACGAGGGGGACACCGGCACCTTCCACGGCGGCCGGCGGCTGCAGCACGCTTTGTACGCGGAGGCCGCCGAGCGCCTCCT
>Ga0307424_1001113_pt1 | contig 14273 bp, 13 predicted proteins | sample SalMarWE160320MG_FD_202157 | JGI IMG/M metagenome (GOLD analysis project Ga0307424, IMG submission 202157) | Salt marsh sediment microbial communities from the Plum Island Ecosystem LTER, Massachusetts, United States - WE1603-20 | ecosystem: Environmental > Aquatic > Marine > Intertidal zone >... | reverse complement strand
GGGTGGAGTTCCTGGTGGCCCGGCGGGAGGCGATCCGGATCGTCCCCGTGACCCTCGGCACGCCCCCGGGCCTCCCCTGGCGCCTGGCCGTGGACCCCCGGGCGCCGGCGGAAGCGGCCACGGCACGAGCCCGGTGGCTGGGTTCGGCGGACTAGCGGACGCTCCCCGCGGCCCCCGCCGGAACCACCCTGGGAGCGCTCTCAGCTTCGTGGTACCTTCGTCGGGTTTTTGAGCGGCCACCCCGAGAGTTTCGCGGGCGCGAACGCAGACCGGATTCGCCGCCGCGAGGGGCCGGCCCCGATGCGTGAACCACCGGATCGAAACAGGAGCCCCATGCGCCGATCCCTGAGACGCTTCGTCATCGCATCCCGGCGGTGGGAGCAGCGATTCGCAGGGTTCAGCAGCGTGGTCCGGCTCCCCGAGAACACCGTCGTCCTGGCGGCGGCCGGAGTCATCGGGATCACGGGGGGAGTGGGGGCGGTCTTCCTGAACTGGCTCATCGCCAGGGTCCAGCACCTGGGCTATGGGATCCCGAACCCCTCGGTGGAGTACCTGATGGGGCTCCCCTGGTGGCTCAAGCTCATCCTGCCCACCGTGGGCGGGCTCTGCTGCGGCTTCATCGTCGTCACCTTCGCCCCGGAGGCCAAGGGGCACGGCGTCCCCGAGGTCATGGAGGCGGTGGCGGTCCGCGGCGGGCTCATCCGGCGCCGGGTCGCGATCTCGAAGGCCATCGCCAGCGCCCTCACCATCGGCACCGGCGGCTCCACCGGGCGCGAGGGGCCGATCATCCAGATCGGTGGGGCCATGGGGTCCACCATCGGGCGTTACATCGGCCTCAACCCGCAGCGGGTCAAGGTCTACGTGGCCTGCGGGGCCGCGGCCGGCATCGCCGCCGCTTTTAACGCCCCTCTGGCCGGGGCCATCTTCGCGGCCGAGATCATCCTGGCCGATTTCGCGGTACCGCGACTGGGGCCGGTGGTGGTGGCCTCGGTGACCGCCACCGCGGTGGCCCGGGCCTGGCTGGGCGACGAGCGCGCCTTCGCCGTCCCCACCTACGAACTTCGCAGCGCCCTGGAGATCTTCCCCTACATGCTCCTGGGCCTCCTCTGCGGTCTGGTTTCCCTCAGCTTCATCTGGCTGCTCTACCGCCTCGAGGACCGTTTCGACGGGAGCCGGATCCCCAGGATCATGCAGCCGGCGGTGGGGGGGCTCCTGCTGGGCGGGCTGTCCCTGGTCGCCCCCCAGGTGCTGGGCATCGGCTACCAAGGGATCAGCAACGCCCTCCTGGGCCAGGGAGCCTGGTACATGCTTCTGGGCCTGGCCGCGGCCAAGCTCCTGGCCACCAGCATCACCCTGGGCTCGGGGGCCTCGGGCGGGATTTTCGCCCCCAGCCTGTTCATGGGGGCCACGGTGGGAGGCGCCCTCGGGCACATCGTGCACTCCCTGTTCCCGGAGGTGACCGCCTCGCCGGGGGCCTACGCCCTGGTCGGCATGGGCGGGGTGGTGGCCGGGACCACCCACGCCCCCATCACCGCCATCCTCATCCTGTTCGAACTCACCGGCAGCTACAAGATCATCCTGCCCGTGATGTTCACCTGCGTGGGGAGCGTGCTCCTGAGTTCCCGGCTGAACAAGTACTCGATCTACACCGAGAAGCTGGCCCGCCGGGGCCTGGACCTCCAGGCCGGGCGCGAGGTCAACGTGCTCCGGGCCCAGAAGGTGCGGGACGTGATGCGGGAGGACGTGGAAACCGTCTCCCCCAACGCCCCCATGGACATGCTCATGAACCGGGTGGTGGAGAGCAGCCACTCCCAGTACTTCGTGCGCAACGAGGAGGGGAAGCTCCTGGGGGTGCTGCACGCCGCTGAACTCCGGCGGGTCCTCTTCGATACCAGCCTGGCTTCGGTGGTGATCGCCCAGGACCTCATGGAGCCCTGCACCCTCTACCTCAATTCCGACGACTCCCTGGACCAGGGCATGCGCCTCTTCGGCCAGTCCTCCCAGGAGGAAATCCCGGTGCTGGACCGCGACCGGCCGGACCACCTGCTCGGAATTCTGACCCACGCCGACTGCATCCGGGCCTACAATCGCGCCATCGCCCGGCTGGACATCGCGGGGGAGATCGCCTCTGCCAGCGGGCTCCTGGACCGGGTGCGGGAGATCCAGGTCTCGGACCGTTTCCGGCTCCTGGAGCTGGAGGCGCCGGCCCGGTTCCACGGAGTGACCTTGCGCAGCCTGGAGCTGCCCAAGGCCTACGGGGTCCAGGTGCTCCTGGTCCGCCGGCGGGGGCAGGGAAAGGAAGGCCTGCAGTCGATTCAGCCGGCGGCCAATCTGGTCCTGCAGCCGGGGGACCGCCTGGTGATCGGAGGTCCGCCGGAGACCATCTCCGCTTTCCGGAGCATCTGAGCCGGGCGGGAAAGGAGGCTCGTGCCGAACGCAAGGACGTCGCGGAGCCGGTGGGACCGGCTCCTCACCTATCTGGTGACCAACTTCAGCGTGGCCGTGTTCTGGGTGTTCTTCTTCGTGCTCAACCGGACCACGGTGACCGGCCGGGCCAACGTAGGCAAGAACATGAACACCGTGCTCATGTCCAACCACCAGTCGATGATCGACAGCTTTCTGGTGGGACTGGCCGTCTTCTTCCCCCGGTCCCTGGTCCGTCCCTCCTTCATGCCGTGGAACCCGGCCGCGGTCGAGAACTTCTACAAGACCCCGATCCTGGCCTGGATGGCCCGGCACTGGAAGTGCATCCCGGTCCAGGAGGGCCGCCGGGACCTGCAGGCCCTGCGCCGCATGATCGAGGTGCTCCCCAAAGGGGTGATGGTGCTCTTCCCCGAGGGCAGCCGGTCGCGGGACGGCACCGTGGGTCCCGGCCGCGCCGGCTCGGGGCTCCTCATCCTCTCCACCCGGCCCCGGGTGATCCCGGTGGCCATCGAGGGCCTGAACCGGGTGCTCCCGATCGGTTCCTCGATCCCCCGCATCTTCCAGCGGGTGCGGGTGAGCTACGGGCCGCCGGTCGACTACGCGGATCTGGCCGGGGAGACCCGGGGGCGGGAGACCGCCCAGGCGGTGGTGGACCGGGTCATGGAGGCCATCCGCACCCAGTACGAGACCCTGCGCGTCCAGGCCTCCCGGAAACGCCGTGGCTCGACCCCGCCGGCCGGGATATACTGAAACACCATCCCCGGATCCACAGCCGACAAGGAAGCCCCCCGTGCAAGATCTCGTCTATCGCGAACCGTTCCCCATGGCCTCCGAGTCCACCGCCTACCGGCACCTGACCGCCGACCCCGTCTCGGTCACCCGCTTCGAGGGGGAGGAGATCCTGAAGATCCGCCCCGAAGCCCTGACCCTGCTGGCCCGGGAAGCCATGCGGGACGCCTCGTTCCTGTTGCGCACCTCCCACCTCCGGCAGGTGGCGGCCATCCTGGACGATCCCGAGGCCAGCGAGAACGACCGGGGAGTGGCCCTGGCCATGCTCCGGAACGCCGAGGTCGCGGCCGGTGGCGTGCTCCCCTTCTGCCAGGACACCGGCACCGCCACCGTGGTGGCCAAGAAGGGCCAGCAGGTGTGGACCGGGGTCCGGGACGAGGCCTACCTCACCCAGGGCATCTACGAGACCTACCGGCAGGAGAACCTCCGCTACTCCCAGACCGTTCCCCTGGGCATGTACGAGGAGAAGAACTCCGGGAACAACCTGCCGGCCCAGATCGACATCTACGCCACCGAGGGCATGGAGTACCGGTTCCTGTTCCTGGCCAAGGGGGGCGGTTCGGCCAACAAGACGTACCTCTTCCAGGAGACCAAGGCGCTCTTGAACCCCGAGCGGCTGGAGACGTTCCTGGTGGAGAAGATGAAGTCCCTGGGGACCGCGGCCTGCCCGCCCTACCACCTGGCCTTCGTGATCGGGGGCACCTCGGCCGAGGCCAACCTGAAGACGGTGAAGCTGGCCAGCACCCACTACCTGGACGGCCTGCCCGAGAGCGGCGACGAGCACGGCCGCGCCTTCCGGGACCGGGAACTCGAGGCCCGCCTGACCGCGCGGGCGGCGGAGACCGGGATCGGAGCCCAGTTCGGAGGCAAGTACTTCGCCCTGGACGCCCGGGTGGTGCGGCTCCCGCGCCACGGGGCCTCCTGCCCGGTGGGAATCGGGGTCTCCTGCTCCGCCCACCGGAACGTGAAGGCCCGGATCGACCGGGAGGGGCTGTGGATCGAGCAGATGGAGCGCGACCCGGGTCGGTTCATCCCGGAGCGGTACCGGAGCGGCAGGAAGCAGGAAGCGATGCGGATCGATCTCAACCGTCCCATGGCGGAGATCCTGGCCGAGCTGCACCGCCACCCGGTGACCACGCCGCTGTCGCTCACCGGAACCCTCGTGGTGGCCCGGGACATCGCCCACGCCAAGCTCAAGGAACGGCTGGACCGGGGCGAGGACCTCCCCGCCTACATGAAGGACCACCCGGTCTACTACGCGGGCCCGGCCAAGACGCCGGAAGGGATGGCTTCGGGATCCTTCGGCCCCACCACCGCCGGGCGCATGGACCCCTACGTGGACCTCTTCCAGTCCCACGGCGGCTCCATGGTCATGATCGCCAAGGGGAACCGGAGCCGGCAGGTGACCGATGCCTGCAAGAAGCACGGCGGGTTCTACCTGGGCTCCATCGGGGGCCCGGCCGCGCTCCTGGCCCGGGACCACATCAAGAAGATGGAGATCCTGGAGTACCCGGAACTCGGCATGGAGGCGATCTACCGCATCGAGGTGGAGGACTTCCCGGCCTTCATCCTGGTGGACGACAAGGGGAACGACTTCTTCGAGCGGTAGGTCAGGCGCTCAGGAGATCGGCTGCGCGCTCGTAGTCATCCTGACGAACGTAGATGATGTAGCCGAAATTCCCTTTCCCGTCGGTCACCCCGTTGGCCGAGGCCACGTTGATTCCGGCGTCGGAGAGCGTCCCGTGGATCTCCACCAGCGCCCCCAGTTCGTCGTCGCCCTGGACGAGGAAGGCGGGATGGGGCCCGGTCAGGGTGAGCCCGGCGGTCTTTGCCACCTGCATCAGGGCCTCCTCGTCGTCGGGGAACAGCACCAGCTGGGTCTGATTGGGGCCCAGGGGGATCGAGTTGAAGGCCAGGAGATTCACCCGTCCCGCGGAGAGCCGGGACAGGAGCAGGTAGGCCTCGCCGGGCCGGTCCTGAACCATGGTGTAGTAGTAGCGCGCCCGGCTGATCTTGAGGGCCATGGAACTTCCTCCGGTTGCGTCCGGCGGCCGCCTCGGGGCCGGACTACGGTCTGGTGTACAGGGCCTTGATCCGTCCCCAGGAGGTGGCCCTGACCGGAACCCCGCCGCTCTGCTCCACCAGATCGACGAGATCCAGCCGGGTGTACCCGTCCCCCACCCGGCGCACGGTCAGGGTATACGTGCCCGGTCCCAGGCAGTGAGCGAGCGGCGACTGGACCCAGTCGTAGACGGCCCCGCTTCAGGTGATGCCGGATCCGGGTACGGTGGTCAGGGTGTCGGGGGCGCCGCTTTCCCCGCTCGGGACCGGGTCCAGGGAGAGGGCGAACTCGCGGACCAGGCCCGGATCCCCGGCGCTCCGCACCGAGTCCACGAAGCAGAAGGCGGCGTTCAGGGTGAACCGGAGCCGGAGCCATTCCCCGTCCACGTCCAGCCCGTCCACGGCCAGGAAGCCGGAGGCGGCGCCGCAACCGGTGACTTCGATGGCGAAGCCGCCGATGTTGTGGGACGCCGTCATGTCCTCGGCCTCCAGCCGGATATCGGCCAGGGCCGCGGAGGCGGCGACCAGAAGCAGGACGACGAAGAGGATTGCTGCGACCAGCCACTTCATGAAGCTATCTCCCGGGAGGCGCCCGGCGGCCGGGCGGACGCTTTCCAGTATACGTCTCCGGGCGGGGCGGGGGGACGCCTGTCTGTCCCCGGCGGCCAACCGGTGCGGAGCCGCCCGGGGAAAACCGACCGAAGAGCCTGCTTTTCCGGGCGGCTCCCAGGCGTCAGTTGTTGCGGGCGCCCTCGGCGATCCAGGTGCGGATGAGCTGGATGTCGGCCGGGTCCATGGCCGGGAAGGTGTTCGGCATGCGCGCCCCCTCGATCCCCGGCCGGGACTCGATCTTCCACACGAAGTAGCTCTCGTCGGGGGCTCCGGGGCGGATGGTGCACATCCCCTTGTTCACGGCCTCGAGCCCGCGGTGGAAGAGATCCTCGTAGGTGCTCACCGAGAAGTCCGAGCTGATGAGCGGGGCCCCGTGGCATCCGGAGTCGCCGCAGTGGTACCGCTCGGTGGCGAAAAGCGGCAGGATGTCCGCCTGGTAGCTCACGGTGGCCGGTTGGGTGGTGTCGGCCACGCTTGAGCAGTCCGGCGGGGGCGGAGGGGGCTTGGTGGTGGTCGACTTGCAACCGTGGGCCGCCGCCACGAGACCGCCGGCCAGAACCAGCACCCCTCCCAACCGCGTCCATCCCCAGGTTCCTACCATGTATCGGGCCTCGCGATCTTCCGTATCACGGAGTTGAAGCTGTCGGAGATCCAGAGATTCCCCTCGGCGTCGAAGAGGACCGCCGCCGGGTAATCGAGTTCGGCCTCGGTGGCCGGGCCGCCGTCCCCACTGTAGCCTTCGGCGCCGGTGCCGGCCACGGTGGTGATGATCCCGGTGTCCGGGTCCACCCGGCGGACCCGGTTGTTCCGGGCGTCGGCGATGTAGATGGCCCCGTCCGGGCCCCGCTTGGCGTCCAGGGGGGTGAAGAGCTGGGCCTGGGTGGCCTGGATCCCGTCCCCGTTGTAACCGAGGGCCCCCGTTCCTGCCACCGTGGTAATGATCCCCTGGGAATCGATCCGGCGCACCACGGTGGAGTCGGCGACCAGGAGTTCCCCGGAGAGTTCGTCGTAGCGGATGCGGTAGGGCCGGCTGAGCCGGGCCTGCACCGCCGGGCCCCCGTCCCCGGAGTAGCCGCTCACCCCGTCCCCGGCGATGGTGGTGATGGTGCCGGTCTGGTCGATCTTCCGGATGCAGTGGTTGTAGGTGTCGGCCAGGATGATGGGATAGCCCGAGGATCCCACCACCACCCCGCAGGGCGTGTTGAGCTGGGCTCCGAGGGCGGGGCCGCCGTCCCCGGAGTAGCCCTCGTAGTCGCTGCCGGCGATGGCGTAGACCTTGTAGTCCGTGGTCATCTTGAAGATCAGGGGCACGTGGTTCCCGGCCAGGTACATGTTCCCGGCCGCATCGTAGACGAAGGAAAACGAATGGTGGAGCGAGGTCTCCAGGGCCGGGGTGCCGTCGTAGATGATGGTGTAGGGGGGCTCGTACCCGGTGCCCAGGATCGTCCGGACCAGGCCGTCGTGGTCCAGCCGCCGCACCCGCTGGTTGTTGTAGTCCAGGATGATGAGACGGTCCTCGGAGTCGAACATGATGTCGATGGGATAGTAGAGGGCGACCTCGTCCGGCGGAGCCCCTTCGCCCAGGAAGGCCCGGCGTCCGGTGCCCACCACGGTGCAGATGTTGCCGGGGGTGTCGCAGGAGAGTTCGGGTTTGGAGGGGGTCTTCCCCTTGCATCCGGGAAGGACGACGAGAAGGGCGATCGCGGCCAGGAAGGCGGCCCCGACCGTCGGTCGAAGTGGTTGTTGCATCAAACGTTGGGCTCCGGGAATAGGGCTAACCGCTCAAGTTTACCAGAGTTTCCAGGCCTTGGCTGCAACGAAGGTGGTCCAGTGATATAATGCAATGTTCTGAGTCTGTTTCTTCCTCCTCTCGCAAAGGGTTCGGCCAATGAAACATCTCCTCCGCGCCCCTGCCCGGGGCCGCGCCTCCGCCTGCCTGTGCGCTTTTTCGACGATCGCCGCCGTGACGGGGCTCCTGTTCCTCTCCGCCTGCAACGACAGCACCACGCCCTCCGGCGTGGTCGAGTGCACGGATGAGCCCGGTGTCATCTGCACCTGGGCCGGGGACGGGGTCGCCGGCTTCGACGGCGGGGGCCATGCCCTCCTCAAGTCCAGCTTCTACTGGCCCGCGGACATGACCTTCACTCCCGACGGAACCGTCTACATCATGGACTGGAATAACCATGCCGTCCGGACCGTGACCGCCCAGGGCACGCTCGAGACATTGATCGGAACCGGCACGGTGGGGGACGGCCCCCTTCCCGGGGCCACGTGCACCGACCTCGCCGATCCGGGATGCCCGGGAACGGAGATCAGTCTCAACCACCCCACGGACATCCTTCCCATGCAGAACGGGAAGATGCTTGTGGTGTGCTGGCACAACCACAAGCTCCGCACGTATGACCCCTCCACACAACTGGTGCGGGTCATCTGCGGGTCCGATGCCGGTTTCGGCGGGGACGGCGGCCCCGCCGTCGACGCCCACATGAGCCAGCCTTCCCAGGCCGTCATCTCCAGCACCGGGGAAACCTACGTCCTGGACCAGCGGAACGAGCGGATCCGCATGATCGACACCAACGGCATCATGCATACCGTGGTGGGGACCGGGGTGGCCGGATTTTCGGGGGACGGCAGCAGTCCTGCCGACGCCCAGCTCCACTTCCCCGCCGGCTCCAACCCCCCCACCGCGGGGGGGCTGGCCATCGATGCCCAGGACCGGATCTACATCTCGGACACGCTGAACGAGCGTGTCCGCATGGTGGACTTCGACGCCGACCGGATCACCACCATCGCCGGAACCGGAGTGGCCGGGTACAACGGGGACGACATCCCGGCCACCCAGGCCCAGCTCAGCAATCCCCGGGACCTGGAAATCGGACCCGACGGACGGCTCTACGTGGCTGATGAGATCAACAACCGCATCCGGGCCATCGACCTCACCACCGGGATCATCACCACGGTGGCCGGCAACGGGGCGGCCGATTTCTCGGGTGACGGCGGCCCGGCCACCGAGGCCTCGCTGAACCGCCCGCAGGGAGTCGCTTTCGACCCCCAGGGACGGCTCTTCATCGTGGACAGCTTCAACAACCGCATCCGGCGCGTCACCCTCTAGGAGTTCCTCATGAAATCCCCGAAGCCTCTCTTGCTCATCGCAGTCCTGGCCGCGGCCTTGGCCCTGGTCGCCGGGTGCAACAACTCGACCCAGCCCAAGGCCGGACCCTACTCCCTGATCACCACCTGGGCCGGGACCGGCGTCCCGGGCCTGGGCGGCGATGGACAGGCCCCCAGCGAGACCGATCTCTACTGGCCGGCGGACGTGAACTTCGGTCCGGACGGGCGCATTTACATTGCGGACTGGAACAACCACCGGATCCGGGTGGTGGACCACGGGGTCACCAACACCATCATCGGGACCGGACAGCTCGGGGACGCCGAGGCGGGCCAGGCCACCGATGTCAGCCTCAACCACCCGACCCACGTCAGCTTCGACCCGCAGGGACACCTGATCCTGTGCGCCTGGCACAACTCCAAGATCATGACCATGGACCTCTCCACCGGGTACATCGAGCCCACCTGCGGCACCGGAGCCCGGGCCTACGGCGGGGACGGGGGGGCGGCCATCGACGCCGACCTGAACCTGCCCACCGCGGCGGTGTTCGATTCCTTCGGGCGGCTCATCTTCATCGATCAGGCCAACCAGCGACTCCGCTTCGTGGAGAACGGGATCATCGACACCTATGCGGGAACCGGGGTCAAGGGCTACGCGGGGGACGGCGGACTGGCCAAGGACGCGCAGTTCAACCTGCCGGTGGGCCAGGCCGCCTTCCCGGCCGGGAAGATCGACATCGACTCCGGCGACAACGTCTACATGGCCGACACCGGCAACCATCGGATCCGGGTGATCTACAGCGACGAGGTCCTGCCCGGTCCGGGCGTGCGGCCGTCGCACGAGACCAACATCATCGACACCGTGGCCGGAAACGGCACCCCCGGCTTCAGCGGGGACGGAGGCCCGGCCACCGACGCCCAGCTCTACCTTCCGGTGGACGTGGCGGTGGGGGTGGACGGCGACTTCTTCATCGCCGATACCTACAACCACTGCATCCGCCACGTGGACTCCGACGGCATCATCACCACCATCGCCGGCCAGGGCGGCCAGAAGGGGTACGCCGGCGACGGCGGCGATCCCACCAAGGCCCTGCTGAACGAGCCGGTGGGGGTGGCCGTGGATCCCAACGGGAACCTCTTCATCGCCGACCGGGCCAACAACCGGATCAGGGTGGTGTGGCGGAATCCCTAGTCGGACCACGAAACGCGATCAGGAACACGGCCCGGGCTCAACCCCCGGGCCGTTTTTCCTGGAAGCGGCGCTCCCCCGGCCCGCAGGCCGGTTCAATCGAGCACCCGGTCCACCACCCGGTAGACCAGGATGGGGAGCAGGGGCTGGAGCACGGTCCACACGTTGAAGCCGCCCTTTCCGGAGACCGGCCCCGGTCCCGGCGGGAAGAAGAAGGGCGCGAGACCGATGTCGGCCTCCAGCCACCGCATGACCGGACTCCGTGGGTATCCGGTGGCCAGCACGAGCCGGTCCACCACCGCGTCCGCCACCACCAGCATGCGGTTGTAGCAGGCGGTGGCCGAATCCGGCATGGCCGTGAGCTGCTTCCACTCCCCCACCAGGTGTTTCAGGTGCTCCCGCTGGAGCACCAGATCCCAGCACGCGGCGTGGGCGGCCAGGTCCTCGGCCTGTTTCGGAGTGGGTTGGGCGTCGTCGGCCCGGACCGCCGCGGCCCAGGCCAGCAGGAAGATTACGATCCAGTAAAGGTGTCGGAGCGACATGGCGTCGATCTCCCGGAGCCCCAGATGACGGGCGAGACTCCGGGCCGCAGGAGGAAGGCGGGATCCGGCCTACCCAGGAACCCGAGAGGTCCGGTTGGCGCAGACCGTGTGAGGAGAACCGGGGGAAGGAGAACGGATGTCCAGCGCGGACGAGCCGGGCCCGCTGCGGCGGGCACGAGTGGAGACTCGTCTCACCGTCTTCCTCAATGCATGGATGATGCCAGGCCCTTCCGGCTCCAGACGACAGGAGGCGTCGTTTGCTTCCGCTCCGGCCGGGTACGGGCTTCCCGGACCGGGTAGCCGGGAGCCGCTCCCCACCCTCTGCGCCGCGACGCGGAGCAGTGTTTTCGGTATGCTGTCGGTGGAGGTCCGGATGGCACTCACCCGCGAGGAAGCCTGGAAACAGCTCACGACCTGGACGGAGACCGAGTCGCTGCGCAAGCACGCCCGGGCGGTGGAGGTGGTCATGCGCCGGGCCGCCCACCGCTACGGGGACGGCGCCGGCGAGGAGCGGTGGGGCCTGGCCGGCGTGCTCCACGACGCCGACTACGAGAAGTGGCCCCAGGACCATCCGCAACGCATCGTGGCCTGGCTCCGGGAGCGGGACGAGGACGCGGTGGCCCACGCCGTCTCCGCCCACCACACCCGGTGGGGGGTCCCCTACGAATCCCCCCTGGATCGGGCGCTCCTGGCCTGCGACGAACTCACCGGGTTCGTGGTGGCCTGCTGCCTGGTGCGCCCGGACGGCGTGCACTCCCTCACCCCCAAGAGCGTGAAGAAGAAGCTCAAGGACCGATCCTTCGCGGCCAAGGTGGAACGCTCCGAGATCCAGGCCGGGGTGGAACTCCTGGGCGTGGACCTGGGGGAACACATCCAGTTCGTGATCGATGCCCTCAAGCCCCACGCCGCCGAGATCGGAATCGAGGGACACGCGCCATGATCCGCCTGGACGGGCTCCACCTCCTGCTCACCCTCAAGTGCACCGCCGAGTGCGACCACTGCTTCGTGTGGGGAAGCCCGGAACAGGACGCGACCATGACCCTGCACCAGGTGGAGCTCCTGCTCGAGCAGGCCCGCGACCTGGGCACGGTGGAGTGGATCTACTTCGAGGGGGGCGAGCCGTTCCTCTTTTACGCCCTGCTCCTGGCCGGCGTCCGCCGGGCCCGGGACGCGGGCTTCCGGGTGGGAATCGTGACCAACGGCTACTGGGCCACCGACGCCGCCGACGCCCGCGAGTGCCTGTCCCCGCTGGCCGGGGCCGTCCAGGATCTCTCGGTCAGCAACGATCGGTACCACGGCGACGCCGAACAGACCCGCCGGGCCGCGGTCGTCCTGGAAGCGGCGTCGGGGCTGGGGATCCCGGCCAGCGTCATCCACATCGCTGCCCCCGGCGTGACCGGCGGCGAACCCGTCTCCGGGACCATTCCGCCGGGGACGTCCCCGGTCCGCTTCCGGGGCCGGGCCGCGGCCATCCTGGCCCCCGGGGCCCCCAAGCAGCCCTGGTACACCTTCACCGCTTGCCCCTGCGAGGATCTGCGGAATCCGGGACGGGTCCACGTGGATCCGGAGGGGAACGTGCACATCTGCCAGGGGATCCTGATCGGGAACGCCTACGAGACGGGCTTGGCCCGGATTTGCCGGGACTACGACCCCGATGTCCATCCGATCACCGGTCCGCTCCTGGCCGGCGGACCGGCGGAGCTCATCGACCGGCACGGACTTCCCCTGCGGGACGACTACGCCGACGCTTGTCACCTCTGCTACATCGCGCGCCGCACGCTCCGGTCCCGGATGCCGGAGGCATTGGGGCCTCCGGCCGTCTACGGGGCGCGACGGGGAACCGCGTCGAGAGCGGCGCGCCCCGATCCCCGAGCCTAGTTCCTTCCGGGGACGTAGCGGGTCTTCAGTTGTCCCCAGGTAACCCGCACCGTCTCCGTCGGTCCCTCGCCGCAGGGGGTCAAGGTCGGGTTGCACCCGTCGGTGTCCAGACCACGGGCCGCCCCGCCCAGGGAGATCCAGCCCACCCGGTCCAGGCTCACCGTCTGATCCGGATCCACCTCGGCTCCGTCACAGTTGGCCACCTTCACCTCGTGCCGGAAATGCGGGAATCCCACCACCGACATGATGGAAGGGGAATACACCGTAACCTGGAAGTAGCCGGCCAGCACCGCCGGAGAGTCCCAGCAGGACACGTAGGTCAGGGTGTTGCCGCCTCCGGAGTGCGGCCAGTTGTCGTCGGGGAACTGCAGGTCCGCACAGTCGTTCCAACCCCAGACCCGGATCCCGGTCGGCGGGGACGCCCCGTCGTCCGCTTCGTCGTACCCGATGCCGAACTGGAACCCCCGGAGCCCGTCGTCCCCCGGCGTGCCCAGCACGTACACGAAATAGTCCCACGGCCCCTCGCCGGTCAGCTCGGCGGAGGTGACGATCTCCTCGGCCCGGGCGGGCACCGCGTCGCAGGGGCTCCCGCGCCCCGGGAGCACGTCCCCGACGTGGAGGATGATGGTGTACCCGTCGTAGATGGGCGGCGGCGGCGGGGGGGGCGGGGGCGGGGGCGGCGGCAGGGGGGGCGCGATCCTCGAGCAGGGCTCCTGGGTCGGATTGCAGCCGGCGGCATCGTCCGGAGCCGTTCCCGGGTTGAAGGCCACCCAGCCCAGCTTGCCGGCGTCGCACTCCAGGTACTCGCCGCGGCAGGCGTCCACGCCGGGGACGACGTTCCACGACGTCCGGGTCAGGGCCATCCGGGCCGGGCCGGTCACCGTCACCTCGAAGGCCCCGGCCACGACGACCTCGCCCTGATGACAGAAGGGATCGCCCACCTTGTAGGTGAGGGCGATCGAGCTTCCGGAGGCGGGCCAGGGCCGGATGTCCCAGTTCTGGTGGAAGCAGGTTCTCCAGTCGGTGACCCGGATCCCCGATTCGTACCAGATGCCCGTCTTGATCCCACGGATCCCGTCCGGCGGAGAATCGCGGTCGGTGGTGGCCAGGAGATAGACGGTGTAGTTCGCCTGGTCCGGAGCCCGGGTGACCGCATCCGGTCCGGCGGCCGGCGCCTCGGAGCAGGACAGGGGTTCCCCGGGCGGCCCCACGTGGAGGAACAGGACCGGGTCCTCGGCCGCTGCCGTCCGCGGGACGGCGAGAACGGGGGTCGAAACCGCCAGGACGGAGAGAAGCCCGAGGCTGAATCGTGCCGCTCGCATTTTCATACCTCCCGATTACGAGAGGGGAATCCTGATTTATGGAATCACTACAGGTATCAGGGTAGCACCGGATCCGGGTCGCGACAAACGCGCTCGCGGTCTCCGGCCCGAAGCCGATTCGACACATGAGTTTGGTCAAGATCAGCGATTGCCGATCGGGTGCGTCCGGTATCGGGTTTTCATCCTCCCCCAGGACGCGCTCCGCACCGGCGTGCCTCCGGGAGTGAAGGTGATCAGGAGGGACGGCCGGTTCTGCACGTCCGGACTTTCCCGGGAATCGAATCGCTTGGCGGTTCCGTTCGCGGTTTCATCCCCCCGGAGCAACCAACCGAAATCGAGCCCGGGATG
>Ga0307424_1001111_pt1 | contig 14288 bp, 13 predicted proteins | sample SalMarWE160320MG_FD_202157 | JGI IMG/M metagenome (GOLD analysis project Ga0307424, IMG submission 202157) | Salt marsh sediment microbial communities from the Plum Island Ecosystem LTER, Massachusetts, United States - WE1603-20 | ecosystem: Environmental > Aquatic > Marine > Intertidal zone >... | reverse complement strand
AGACCTCCTGCTCGGCCAAATGCTTGGCGAAGCCGTAGGGCCAAACGCTGCGAGTGGTGTTCCAGGCATGGGTCTCGTCCATCTTGGGGAAGCTGCCGTCTGGGTTACGATCGCGGTCCGGCAGGCCTAAGGAGGCGACTGAGGAGGTGTAGATCAGTCTCTGAACGCGGCTGCTTTGGGCGGCAGCAATCACATTGCGCGTGCCCTGAACGTGGCTCTCGATCATGTGGTCGGCTCTGCGCCACCGCGCAACCTGTCCGGCGGAGTGGAAAACGACATCGATCCCTTCAGTGGCAGCCCTCAAGGAGGGTGGGTCGAAGAGGTCGCCAACCGCAAACTGGAGCGACAGACCCTCCAGGCCGACTCTGGGGCTGGAGGATCGAACCAGGGCACGGACCAGGTGTCCTTGACCTACGAGTGCTCGGGAGAGGTGGGATCCGAGGAATCCAGAGGCACCGGTGACGAGTATCTTCACGTCAGGGAAGGGGTGCTAACTCAGCCACTCGACGATCGTGGCCTCGCCCTGGCCGACTCCAACGCAGAGCGTAGCCAAGCCGTAGAATGGGCGCGGCTGAGATGGGGCGCGACGTTTCATCTCATGCAGCAAGGTGGTCAGGATGCGGGCGCCAGAGCAGCCCAGAGGATGGCCGAGGGCGATGGCGCCGCCGTTGACGTTGGTGATCTCGGGCCGGAACCCCAACTCACGCATCACCGCCAGGGACTGCACAGCGAAGGCTTCGTTGAGTTCGATCAAGCCGATGTCATCACCTGTGAGGCCGGCCCTGGCGAGGGCTTTGCGTGTGGCAGGGATCGGGCCCAAACCCATGGTCCGTGGAGCCACCCCGGCGGCGGCGGACGATACGATCCTGGCCAAAGGCTTGACGCCAGCCGCTCCTGCCGCCTCGCTGTTCATGACAACCAGCGCGGCCGCACCATCGTTGATGCCCGACGCGTTGCCCGCGGTTACCGTGCCATCTTTTCGAAATGCGGGGCGCAGACGTGCGAGGGCTTCCAGGCTTGTGTCACGGCGAGGTCGTTCGTCGGTTTCCACGAGCACCGGGTCCCCCCTGCGCTGCGGAACCGGGACCGGGACGATCTCATCCGAGAACCTCCCCGAGTCCATGGCGTCGATCGCCCGGCGGTGGCTCTCCAGAGCAAACGCATCCTGATCCTCTCGGCTGATGTCGCGCGTCAATTCGTAAATGTTCTCGGCGGTCTCACCCATGGAGTCGTTGCCGTACATTTGCTTTAGTTTCGGGTTGGGAAATCGCCAGCCGAGAGTTGTGTCCCAGGCCGTGAGATTGCCCCAAGGGTAGGCCAGTTCGGGCTTGGGAACAGCGTAGGGTGCGCGGGACATGCTCTCCACGCCGCCGGCGACAAAGGCGTCTCCCTCCCCAGCCTTGATCGCCCGATAGGCGGCGTTGACGGCCTGCAGTCCGGAGGCGCACAGGCGGTTGAAGGTCACGGCGGCGACGTCCACCGGCAAGCCGGCCAAGAGGGTGGCCATGCGGGCGACGTTGCGGTTGTCCTCGCCTGCCTGATTGGCGCAGCCGAAATAGACCTCCTCAAGTTGGTCGGGATCGACCCCAGCGCGGCGGACGGCTTCTGCGATAACGAGTGCCGCCAGGTCATCGGGTCGAACAGCGGCCAGCGCGCCACCGTGGGCCCCGATGGGCGTGCGGACGGCCGAAACGATTACCGCGTCAGGCATGAGGGGGTTCCTCCAGGAGACGGTGGTGGCCGGGATTCTACCATCCTGTCCGGTCGGGTCATGGCGGGCGCGTTAGAATAGTCGTGGTCTGTTAAACATCGAGCCGCTGCTCGAGAGCCGTGGCGGCCGGAATCATAGGAGTGATGGATGTCTCTGGTTTCTAATTGGAAAGAAGTGATCGACACGGCCAACCTATCACCGGACAAACACATGGACGTCGTCAGCCGCTGGCTGATTATCACGCGAGCGGCTGTGTTTTCGATGACCATGACGTCCGGCTTGATTGGCGGCCTGCTGGCGGCCCAGTTGGCGCCAAACATCAGCTGGCTTCGATTCGCACTTGCCTTCGTAGGTCTGGTCCTGGCCCACGCGGCCAACAACATGATCAATGACTACTTAGATCTGGAAGGTGGCGTTGACACGGACGAGTACACGCGCGCGCTGTATGCGCCGCATCCTGTATTGGCGGGCTTGGTTTCGAGGCGTGGCCTGCTGATGGCCATTCTACTGGTTAATCTGGTGGACGCCGCCATCTTGATCGCCCTGGCGGTGATGGTCGGGTGGCCGGTGGTGATCTTCGCCCTGCTGGGGCTGTTCATCAGCGTCTTCTACGTCGCTCCCCCGATCAAGCTCAAGCACCATGGGTTGGGCGAGCCGGCGGTCTTCCTCGTATGGGGTCCGTTGATGATCGGCGGCACCTACTTCGCTGCCGCAGGGAGCATGCCGCCGGCCAGTGTTTGGCTGGCGTGCATTCCCTATGCCTTGGTCGTGACGACGGTGTTGATTGGCAAGCACATTGACAAGTTGGAAGTCGACAAAGAGAAAGGTATCCACACGCTCCCCGTGCTCATGGGAGATCGAACCTCACGTATCCTGAACGCCGCCCTGATGATCTTCTACTATGTTGCGGTTGTGGCCCTGGTTCTATTCGGAGATGTCGGATTGTGGGTTTTGCTGGTCTTCTTGGCGGTCCCGAGGCTGATCTCGGTGCTGAAGACCTATCGTGAGCCCAAACCCGAAGAGCCGCCGGAGGATTACCCGGTCTGGCCTCTCTGGTACGTTTCGGCGGCCTTCTATCACAACAAGCTGGCCGGCGGTCTGTTTGTGCTGGGTCTGATCTTGAACTGGGTCGTGCCACCTATCCTGCACGGCCTGGGCGTGGGCTAGACGGATCGGAAATTGGGGAGAGCAGGAGGACTGAGCCTTGGACTCAAAAACTCGAATCAGCAGGGTGGTGGTTTGAGTCCCTCCGGGGCATCATACACGTGGCGGTGCACCTCCGGTGCAGATATCCGGGGGATTGGGGCCGAGGCTCAGCCTGAATTACCTGGGGGATGGCCAATTCATCCATCTCGAGCCTGATCGGAGCGACCAGGTCTTCCAATGAGCATGGCGATACGCGGCGATGCCTGGTGCGGCTGGCCCAATGCCGGTCGGGAATCTTGGGCCGAATCCGGGTTTCGGATAGGCCATAGACGCCCTGTTCTTCTATGACTTCTCGCTGCCTGCCCTGGATACAGTTCAGGCGATCGGAGGGAGCACGCGGTGCCCTCTTGGCTGGATTGTAGTATGCTCAAAACAGCCCGGGACACAGCCCGGGAGAGACCCAGACCGATGTCCACAAAGAACATATGACTTCGCAGCTCGAAGGCGCTAGTCACAGCCGTCAGGTCGAACCAGTATTCCAAAGGAGGCATTGTCATGAAGAACGAAAAGCGGAACCCAACAACAACAGATGCCGGGATCCCCATTCCCAGCGACGAACACTCCCTCACGGTGGGACCCGATGGACCCATCCTCCTGCAGGATAACTACCTCATCGAGCAGATGGCCAACTTCAACCGGGAGCGGATTCCGGAGCGCCAACCCCATGCGAAGGGTTCTGGGGCCTTTGGACACTTCGAGGTCACCAAAGATGTCAGCGCCTACACCAAGGCTGCGGTGTTCCATCCGGGCACGAAGACGGACACGTTGATCCGTTTCTCCACGGTAGCCGGCGAGCGCGGCAGCCCTGATACCTGGCGTGACCCGCGTGGCTTCGCGCTGAAGTTCTACACCAGCGAGGGCAACTACGACATGGTGGGAAACAACACTCCGGTGTTCTTCCTACGCGATCCTATGAAGTTCCAGCACTTCATCCGCTCCCAAAAGAGGCGTGCGGACAATGGCCTGCGCGACCACGATATGCAATGGGACTTCTGGACCCTGTCGCCTGAGACGGCCCACCAGGTCACGTGGCTGATGGGTGACCGCGGAATCCCGAAGAACTGGCGGCATATGAACGGTTACTCGAGCCACACATACATGTGGGTCAACGCAGACGGCGAACGCTTCTGGGTGAAGTACCATTTCAAGACCGACCAGGGTATCGACTTCCTCGCGCAGGCGGAGGCGGACCGGATGGCCGGCGTTGACTCCGACTACCACCGGCGCGACCTGTTCGAGGCGATCAAGCGGGGTGATTACCCCAGTTGGACGCTGAAGGTGCAGATCATGCCCTTCGAGGAGGCCAAGACCTACAGGTTCAACCCCTTCGACCTGACCAAGGTGTGGCCACACGCTGACTACCCACTGCAGGAGGTCGGCCGGCTGACGCTCGACCGCAACCCGACGGACTTCCACACCGAGATCGAGCAAGCGGCATTCGAACCGAACAACCTCGTGCCGGGAATCGGTGTCAGCCCGGACAAAATGCTACTCGGCCGCCTCTTCGCCTACTCCGATGCCCACCGTCACCGCCTGGGGGTCAACTACAAGCAGATCCCGGTCAACCGGCCAAAGGCACCGGTACACAGCTACAGCAAGGACGGGGTGATGCGGGTCCAGAACGTGTCCGACCCCGTATACGCACCGAACTCTAAGGGCGGCCCGCAGGCTGACGGCGAGCGCTATCCCGAGGCAGCGATCTGGGAGGCGAGCGGCGAGTTCATCCGCGCCGCCTACACGCTGCGCAAGGACGACGACGACTACGGGCAAGCCGGCACGTTGGTGCGCAAGGTCATGGACGATGAGCAGCGCGACCGGCTTGTGTCCAACGTCGTTGGACACCTCAAGGGTGGCGTATCCGAGCCCGTGCTGCAGCGTGCGTTCGAATACTGGCGCAACATCGACGAGGAAATCGGCGACCGTATCATCAAGGGCATGAAAGGCGGCTGATCTCAGCCGTGCACGCTGCGCGGCGATCCTGATGGGCGGGCCCCTGACGGGCGCTTCGCTCAACCCGGCCCGAACGCTTGGCCCAGCGATCGCAAGCGGCAGTTATGCCGACCTCTGGGTCTATCTGGCGGGGCCAGCGCTTGGCGCCGGTCTGGCGGCATTGCTGGACTGGAGCCTGGAGCGCTAGGTCAGCCCTCCCCCGAACTCCTCTCGTTCCAGAGCTGGTTGGGGACGGGCAGCCCGCGCAACGAGCGGTCTGAGACCCAAGGTGCATAGGGAGCCATGGTCAAGCCGGCCAGAGCGAGCAGGGGCGTGTCGTAGTTGACGCGCCAGCCGCTGTAATCTCGCCACGCTTGGTCACGATCCGCCTTTAGGGGAACCCCCTGGTTTTCAAACTCGCGGCAGGCGGCATCGAATTCGACCCTGGAGATGCTGATTGGATCATCTGGGCGAGGCTGCGTGTCGTAGGGGATTTCAAAGAAGTCGGCGATCCGATGCAGCGCCAAGTAGCCGGACCGGATGCAGAGGTCGGCCTGGACGTCTTCGGGAATGTCGAGCGTCGACGCGGTCAGCGAGGCCGCGTCCAGCACGGCGCCGGCGGCGGTGATCCACGATCGGTCGCCTTGCGGTGATCGAAAGAAGACCAGCGCCGAGAGGGAAGTATGCGTTTCCTCGATCTCGGTGAACCAAAATTCCCAGCTGCGCCACAGGTCGTTGAGCCGGTCGAGACGCCCAAGGCGGTGGGCGCGCTCGATGAGGGTCGTGGCTGAAGGAGGCGAACCGGCGCGGATCTCAAGCATGGCCACGGCCGTCTCGCGCCGAGAGAAGGCGGAATAGATCGCCGGCAGATAGGCGATCAATAAGGCGATCAGGCCTAGGCCGATGGCGGCCTCTGTGAACGTGAGAATCGAAAGCAGCAACCCAGAGGCGCTGGTCGATCCAAGGGTCAGAAGCGATGCACCGCTGAGTTGGAAGGCCGCCGACCACTGCATGGGTCCGATCGCCCAATACATCCCCGTGTAGCCGAGCAGGACGATCACAACCCACACCACCGGCTGGGCAAGCAGCATAAGGGGGCCATACAGGGCCATGACCCGGTCTCGGTCTTCGTAGGTGCGGCTGCGGTTGGCCCGCCAGCGGAATGGAAGGTACAGGCCGCGCACGATCCAGCGTGTCAGGCGCACGTTGGCGCTGCGGGGAAGGACGAAGGTCAGGACGGCGGCGCTGAGGGTCAGGATGACGAGGTAAGAGCCCAACAGAAAGGCTCCGACCCGCATGATTGTGAAATATGTCACAAACTCTGCTCCGAAAGGCTATCTGGCATGGCGAGGATGGGAAGGTGTCTATCGTACCTTCGGCGAGGGGTTCCGGCAAGATCGGGCCCGGTAGTGGGCTTGAGCATGGCCTGACTTCGCCGTATAATCGCAGGAACAATTCTGTGTGCCCTCGGGCACACTTGGCGGCGAGCGCGGAATCCAGTACACGGGAAGCCTCTCCAGAGAGCCGGCGGATGCTGTGAGCCGGCGAGGCAGCTTGGTGGAATCCCTTCCGCCGGTCTCAGTGCAAGAGATCACGCCTACCCCGCAGGGGCGGATGGTTATCCGCCGTAAGGGAACGGGTCCGCCCGATACAGCGGCCAGAGGCCGGTTCGCCGGTAAAAGCAGGTGGCACCACGAGCGCCCCCTCGTCCTGCAAACGAGGGGGCGTTTTGAATCGCCATCAGGAGGTGGAGCATGTTGGATCTGCGAACCATACGCGAGGCGCCCGAGGTCGTGAAGGCGGCCATGGAAAGACTGCATGTGGAGGCGCCCATCGACGACATCCTGCGCCTGGATGAAAACCGGCGGGAGGTGCTCACCGAGCTTGAAGGCTTGCGGCACGAACGCAATGTGACGTCGGAAAAGATCGGCAAGATGAAGGACCAGGACGAGCGCCAGCGGCAAATCGAGGCCATGCGCGGAGTGAATGACAAGATCGGCCAGCTCGAGGACAAGCTTCGCCAAGTGGATCAAGCGCTGGAAGACGCCATGTACCAGGTCCCCAACCTGCCGCACGAGAGCGTTCCCGAAGGCGCCGACGAAAGTCAAAACGCGGTGATCCGGATAGAAGGTGAGCCCAAGACGGCTGAGAGTCTCGGCTTCGAACCTAAGCCGCATTGGGACCTGGGACCGCAGCTGGGCGTGATCGACTTCGAGCGCGGAGTCAAACTCTCAGGGAGCCGGTTCTACGTGATGTATGGGGCAGGGGCGCGCCTCGAGCGTGCCTTGATCAGCTGGATGCTGGATGTGCATGTCAGTGAGCATGGCTACCTCGAGGTGTATCCGCCGTTTGTGGTCAAAGAAATGTGCATGTACGGCGCTGGGCAGCTGCCCAAGTTTAGGGACAACATCTATCACGATGCCGAAGAGGACTTGTGGTTGGTCGGCACGGCGGAAATCCCCCTCACCAACCTGCACCGAGACGAAATCCTGGATGCGGAAACCTTGCCTCGCAAGTACGTTGCCTACACGCCGTGTTTCCGCCGCGAGAAGTTCTCGGCGGGTCGAGACGTGCGCGGCATCAAACGCGGCCATCAGTTCGACAAGGTCGAGATGTACAAGTTCACCACACCGGAAACATCCTACGCCGAACTCGACACCCTGCTCGACAATGCCGAGGACATCTGCCGCGCTTTGGATATCCCCCACCGCGTGGTGGAGATGGTGACCGGCGACCTGGGTTTTGTGGCTGCCAAGAAGTACGACGTGGAGATGTGGGCGCCCGGTTCGGGGGAGTGGTTGGAGGTCAGCTCCTGCAGCAATTGCGAGGCCTTTCAGGCTCGGCGCGCCAATGTCCGCTATCGCCCCGAAGCCGATGCCAAGCCGGAGTTTGTGCACACGCTGAACGGATCGGGCCTGGCGCTGCCGCGCACCGTGATCGCCATCCTGGAGAATTATCAACGCGAAGATGGGAGCGTGGAAATCCCCGAGGTGCTGCGGCCGTGGATGGGCGGCATGAGCGTGATTGAACCAGGGCCGCTTCCGTGACTGAAACGGCGATTATCGTCCTGGTGGCGGGGATCATGTTGATCGGATTGATCGGGATACTGGTCCCCATCCTGCCGGATGTGGTCCTGATCTGGCTGGGAGGACTGGTGTATGGGATCCTGGTCGGCTGGGGGGATATCGGAGGCTGGCTGTTTGCTGGGATGACCATCCTCGGCGCTGTGGGCGCGCTGTCGGAAATATGGGCGAGCAGCGTCGGTGCGCGTGTGGGAGGCGCGTCTTTCTGGGGAATCCTAGGGGGTCTTGCGCTGGGGCTGGTGGGGTTGATCGTGATCCCACCTTTCGGCGCCATCATCGGCCTGCTGCTGGGCACATTTTTGGTGGAAGCTTGGCGCCTCCGGGATATGCGCCAGGCAGCCAAAGGCACCCTTGGGATGGGCGTAGGCTATGGGATGGCGTTTGCGGTCAAACTGGTGATGGGACTGGGGATGGTGGGATTGTGGGTGGCGTGGCTCTTTAGGGGTTGAAAAACATCATACCGATCCCCAGGCGGTCGAGCCCCTCTTCGGCCCAGTGTGTAACCACGCTGGAAGGGTCATCTATACATTTGAACAGCGGACCGATCGCATCTGGATGCCGCATCTCGGCCAGGGCGCGGACAGCTTCAATGCGGACGGCCGGCATGGGATCCTTGGAGGCTTCGGCCAATGGCGGTACGGCGGGGGCACCAAGGGCGGCCAAAGCGTCTCCGGCCAGCCGTGCCGTCAACCGATCCTCTGAGCGCAGGGCGAGCATCAACTGAGAGAGCGCATCAAGTGAGGGATTGTGTTTCAGGGCCAGGGCGGCACACTGCTGGACGGCATTGTCTGGATCGCGCAGCATGCGGATGATAGCTTTCTGTGCTTCAGGCTCATCTTTGAACGCAGATAGAGCGTAGGTGGCCCACCATCGACGGTCGGCGATAGGAGAGTCCAGCAGCTCTGTCAGTGCTTTAATGGCGGCCGGGCCGTGCACGGATAGGGCAGGTATGGCGGCCTGCGCCCGGTCTTCGTTTTCTGATGATAGATCTTCGAGAAGTTGGTCCAGTTCCGCCATGATTGACGAGGTCAATCGGAAGGCGGAGGGACGGGGAGCTCGTCCTCAGCGACGTTGACCCACTTGTCCCCCTCGTCAATGAGCATGACGGGGATGTCTTCGCGGATTGGGTACTTGCGTCCGCAATCCGGTTCCTGACAGACAAGCCAGGCATCCTTGACGAGTTTTAGGTTGCCTTCCTTTTCCTGTACGCAGTGCGGACAGCGCAAGATTTCAAGAAGATCATCACTGATCATGCCGGCCTCCTTAAAGATGGAGCGATTCTACCATGCGGTCTTCGGACCACTCAGTGTGTCGACATGCCGATTGTCGTTGAGGGATCACTTTTCGGTCTTGGCGCCCTTGGGCAGATCGGTGCCTGGGCCGTATTCGTACACAGCCTGCCAAGGAAGGTAGTGCGTCTTGATCGTATCCTGATCGATCACTTCCCCGTCGCGCGTGACCGTACGGTACACGGTGACATCCATCCCGTCGGCCTGATAGTCCACCTGTTCGATCTTGCCCTTGGGCAGATCGGAATTCTCCTTGTAGATCGGATCCGGGGCCTTGACCACGTTCTTGGGGCCGGTTGATGACCAATCCACTGTGCGACCATCCGAGGTGGAGTAGAACTTCCACACCAGTTGATTGCCGTAGATGTAGGTTTCCATGAGCAGCCAGTAGGGCGAGTTGTTGGTGAACTTGAAATCGACCATAGGGACGAAGACGGTTGCATCCAGGCCGGGGCCAGGCGAGTTGGGTCCCTGTTCGTAGTACAGGACGCGGTAGGCATGCGGATTGCGCTCCACGATCTGGTAGCCACCGAAGAAAGCCGCCCGGAAGAGGGTGGTGCTGACCTGACACACACCACCGCCAACGCCCTTGATGGTCTGCTTGCCGTAGATGATGAGGGCCTCGGCGTAGCCGGTGTCCAGGCTGATGTCACCCAGAACGTCGGCCATCGACAGGGTCTTGCCGGGGGGCACCAACAGCCCATGAAAAGCCGAAGATGCAGTCTTGATGTTTTGAATCCGCTCAGGACTCGACCCATTGAAATAGGTGGAAACCGTGACGACATTCTCGGTGATCCCGAGCTGCTCCCCGGTGGCGGAGTCGGTCACGGCCGGGTCGGTTGTGTGGAACGCGAGGGGGATCTCGTGCTTGCCGGCGATCAGGCCATTCCGAATTGCCTGCTGGCTGCCGGCGACGTCAAGCGAACGTCCGATGACGGCCGGCTTGAGCAGATCGAGCTGATGTGTGTCGTCGTTGAAAATGAAGCGCGCATTCTCGGGCGACCGCTCCAACTCCGGTGCCATCGGCTCCAAAACATCGCTCAGAGCCTGCGGGTCGATATTGATCGTGTAATCGGCCTGCCCAGCCTGTCGGACAAGGTCGAAGCGCAGCATGGCGGCCAGTTGGCTCGGAGAAACGGTCCAGGGGCCAGCGCCCTCAGCTGTCAGCGTGAGGGGGGCGCTGAGAATCCCGCGGGCTGTGTCTGCCGCAGCGCTGGGGTCAAGCACAATCGGATGGGTCTCGTGAACGATGAGCCCAATCTGGGCGTCATGCAGCTGGGCGATGGGGGCGTTCAGCAGCTTCAGGCTGGCCGGGACATCGACCTGGCGTCCAATCTGGCCGGCCTGGGCTGTGACTTGCGTGCCCTGGATGTCGACCTTGGCCTCAATCATCGGCCGGTCGAACTGGTCGGCGATGTGCCTAAGATAGGCGCGGGCAACTCGCTGATCGAGGATCACGACCGGCGACAACCGGTGCCCGTTGAACCAGGCATCGAACTGCTGGTCGATGCGTCCGGGCAAGCTTCCCTGGCGTCCCCAATCGACAGCCTGCTGGGCCATGGCGGGAATGTCGACAACGACCCCGAGTTCGGCTGGATGAGCCATCCACTGGGCGCCGTCGGCCGAGAAGACGATGGTTCCCCTCTGCGGATAGTCGTATTGCTGACCGAGAGCGACTTCGATCTGGCTCTTGGTCATGCCCGTCAGGTCGATGCCCGCGGCCTCAACCCCGGGAAGGGCCTGGTTGATGTACGCCAGCCGCAGACCGAGGATGAACACCACCAAACCGATAACCACGGCGGCCAGCGCGGCGCCCAAAAGCATAATGGCCCGCTGAAGCCAAAGGTCGAACTGTCTTCTTCGATTGGTGAGCGTACCGAGCACATTCATCATCAACACCGCCAGTATGGCGCGCCATTATAGCAAAAGGAAGACGCAAGATCGCCGGGATTGGTTCCCGGGGCCTCAGGGCTGAAGGTAGATCTCCGTTGATGATAGATGCACGATGTAGGCCTGGGATGGGTCGCGTTCTGTGAGGACGACCCTGGCGAACTGCGAAAACGGGGTGTCGTAGGACAAGCTGACGGTGAACGTGCCGAGTTGGCCAACTTGAGGTGCATCGAAATGAGCCTGGGTTGAGGCGATAGTCTTGCCGGACCGGTCGACGAGTGTGACTTCAACGGGTACGTCGGAGTCGACCCAACCAGCGGCTCGGACCTGAAGCTCGCCACCGGTGACTCGCAGTCCGTCGGATGGGTAGATGATGGCCAGCTTCTCGGGTGGCTGCATCGCCGGATGGATCAGATGGGTCCCAGTAGCCAGCAGGAGCAGTGACTGCGTGCTTATATGGTCCACTCGATTGTATCGGCGGTCGAATGAGTCGAGTTCGAGCCGGCCGGCCTCAGCCACGCCATCAATATGGAACGAGAGCTGGGTGGAGAACCGGCCGGCATTGCCTGGATAGGCAAAAAGGATGGTCGTGTGCTCGGCCAGGACGCGTCCGTCCTCACCATACAGTCGCAGGCGGATGCGTTCATTGTAGCTCGGCCCGCCGCGACCGATCACGCGCAAGGGGCTGGTTACCTGAGAGCCGGGGCCAGGCTCATAAATTGTCAGGCTTTCAGGAGGAAGATTGACGGGCGGGACACGTGGCGTAGCTGTGGGCGGGAGGTCCGGCGGCTCGAGCACGATCGCTTGGGTCGCGTCTGTCAGAGGTGCCGGGTGCGAGGTGGGCGTGGCGGGCATCGGGTCCGGGGCCGGTGTGCGCCTGGCGGACACTGTCGGGGAATGGGTGGCGGCCGTCGGCAAGTCTTGATGTCTGGCGCAGCCCGTCGTGGCCAGCATGAGGACGGCGAGCAGAAGCCGGGCGGGGGTGGCGAGGCGGTCTGGGCCGACGCGGCCGGCTTTTCGTGACCAAAGCAAAGGATGGGTCAGATCAGTCACGATCTGTTCCACTCAGCCGAGGGAATCCCAGACTTCAAGCTTGGAACGCACGCGTTGGATGACCCCGTCGGTGAATTTTGTGGTGGTCGCCTGACCTCCTAGGTCGGGCGTCGCCACACCCTGAGAGACGGCTTCAAAGACGGACTCGACCATCGCCCGGGAGGCCCGGCTGGCGTGATCCGAGCCGAAATAGGTGAGCAGCGCCGCCTCGGCCAGGATCATGGCCATCGGGTTGGCGATGTCCTTACCCTCCAGAGCCGGTGCCGTGCCGTGGGGCGCCTCGGCCAGAACGGTGCGGACACGCATAGCGTCTTCGTCAAGACTCAACACCATCGACTCCGAACCGGCGATCGAGCCATACATTTGAAGCACCAGGTCGGACATCGAATCGCCATCCCGGTTGAGGGTCGGGATGACCAGTGCTTCCCCAGCGTTGCGAATCAAGAGGGCGAATGTGGCGTCGATCAACTGCGGCTCGTAGACGACATCCGGGTGCCGTTCGGCGGCTGCGTCAAGCTCCTCCTTGAGCATGCCTTCGTAAGTGGGGCTGACGGTGAACTTGGGCCCGCCAAACACCTTGGCCTTGAGTTTGTGTGCGTGTTGAAAGGAAAACTCAGCCACAGCACGGCAGGTGCGGCGCGAGATTCGCTCGGTCCGAAATGCCAGCTCATCACCATCCTCCATCTCGCGCCATTCCTTGGCGCCGTAGGCATCTCCTACGGCCATTCGAACGACCGAGATCGGTGCGTGGATTCCGCCGACCGGCCGTACATTGGGGATGCGCCGTCCGGTGCGGAGGATCACCTGGGCGCCGATAAATTCCCTCAAGATGGCATTCGGGCTGCCGACGTCGTCGGCACCAGCCGGGGTAATGGTGGCGGCCTTGAGGCCGAATCCATGTTCTCGAATGGCATCGGCTGCCTGCCGCACAACGTCGTTGTGGGTCGCCTGCCGGTTGGCCAGGCTGAGATCGAACGGTGACAAGCTCACGTTGAACCCGATGACCTCCGGGTCCAACACGCGCAGGGCCTGGTCCAGAAGTTCCTGCCCCGTCTGGTCCCCTTTCAGGATGACGATGGTGGCCTGTGGATTGTCGCTCATGGGTGAGAACCCTTGCACCACTACAGACGAGTTGGGCCGGCTTGGATTTTGGGTGGGATGGTGCCGCTAGCCCGCGGTCGAGATTGCCCGCAGTGTAACCCCCGCCACAAGCAGGCACAGAAATCCATACATCAGGGCTGATCTGCGGTCGTCTTCGCCGCGGCTGATCCCGAAATAAACTGGAAGAACCAGGGCGCCGACAGCGCCATACATCAGATGAATGCCTTCGGCAGGGCGCAGACCCCGCAGCCAGAGCAGAATGCCCAAGACACCCTGCACGATAACCAGCAGCTCGGAGGCCCCCAAAACGCTCCAGTAGTTGCCGTCGACGCCTCGGCGCATGGCATAGCGCACAATCCCCCAAATGCCGGCGATAAGCGCCAGCAGGAGCAGGCTGTAGGCGACGCGCTGGTGGATGAAGAGCAGACTCATTCAGCTACCACCTTTGGTTACTTGATTCTAGCATCCGCTACGGTCCAGCAGTCTCAGTCAAGGTCGTACAGTTGGCCGTATTTGTGGCGCAGGTAGCGCAGGTAGGGCTGAGCGTTGAGGGCCTCGCCTGTGACCCGCTCGATCAACTCGGTGGGCTTGAACTTGGCACCGTGCTGATGAATATTCGACCGCAGCCATTTCAGCAGCTCTGTAAAATCGCCGGCGCCGATTTGTGCGTCGAGGTCCGGGAGATCTTGGTGAAGTTTCTCCCACCATTGACATGCGATCAAGTTGCCCAAGGCATAGGTTGGGAAGTAGCCGAAATACCCGATGGACCAGTGGATGTCTTGCAAGACCCCGTGCTCATTGTCGGGAGGCGTAATGCCGAGGAACTCTTCAGTGCGCGCATTCCAAGCGGCCGGCAGGTCCTCAACGGAAAGGTCTCCGGTGAGCAGCGCCTGCTCCAGCTCAAAGCGGATCATGATATGCAAGTTGTAGGTCGCTTCGTCGGCTTCAACGCGAATCAGGGAAGGTTCAACTTTGTTGACGGCCCGGTAGAAAGTGTCCAGCTCAACCGAGGCCAGGGTGTCGGGG
>Ga0307424_1001110_pt1 | contig 14300 bp, 17 predicted proteins | sample SalMarWE160320MG_FD_202157 | JGI IMG/M metagenome (GOLD analysis project Ga0307424, IMG submission 202157) | Salt marsh sediment microbial communities from the Plum Island Ecosystem LTER, Massachusetts, United States - WE1603-20 | ecosystem: Environmental > Aquatic > Marine > Intertidal zone >... | reverse complement strand
AGCACGATCACGCTACCGGTCGTGATCGCCCACGCGGAATGCAGCATCAGGAACAGGGTCCGATGGCGGCTCCACAAGCGGCCTGCTCGTTCACGCAGCGACAGCGGCATCCTCCGTCATGTCAGACCTCGCTCTACACCCGATCCTGCGCGCAACCGTTCCTGTCACGGTCGCGTCGCGCACGGCCGGAGCAGGGACTCCCTTCGTCAGGCGACGCTGCGTCCCTGGATGACGCGCACGAGTGGGACGATGATGGCGAACGACCACCCTTGAACGCTCGCGGCCCGAACTGCCCGCGGACATCGCCCGACGGGGCGGAAACGGAACTACGCCCTTTGGGTGAGACCGGAATCGGCCGCGCTTCCGGCCCGGACGCGGGTCGGGCCTCCGCGGAAGGAAGGGGTCGGCCGAGGCTCGTCAACGAAGGCTCACTGGCGGGCCGTCGTTTCGCTCCCGGTCCCCCATCGCTATGATCGGCGGCGTGCGGCTGGCCCGAATGCATGCCGTAGGAGCGGTACCCATGAGCGAAGCTTCCGAGATCGACACGGCACCTGACGTCCCCGTCCCCGGCGGAGCGGCTGATGTGATCGTCATCGCGCTCATCGAAGACAATCGGCTGGTGCGGGAAGGCATCACGGCGTTGCTGAATCGGGTGCCGGACCTGAAAGTCGTCGCGGGGGCGTCCGGCGCCGATCTCTCCCTCTTCCATGAGGTGAAGCCGCGCGTCGTGCTCCTGGACCTCGGGTTGCGGAACGGCGACAGCCTGCGGATGGCCGAGAGGGTCAGACGGGAATTCCCGGAGTCCCGGGTCATCGTGATGGATCTGCTACCGGTCCACGAGGACATCGTGGAGTTCGTCCACGTGGGCGTGGCCGGCTTCATCATGAAGGACGCCACCCTGGAGGATCTCGTGACCACGATCCGATCCGTGGCGGATGGAGCCAAGGTGCTGCCGCCGCAGATGACCAGCACGCTCTTCTCCCAGATCGCCCGGGTCGCGGTGGAAAGCGGTCGACCGGAGGCGCTCAAGGCTGTGAGGATGACCGCGCGCGAGCGACAGGTGATCAACCTCATCTCGGAAGGATTGGGGAACAAGCAGATCGCCGCCCGCCTCCACGTCTCGGTCCACACCGTCAAGAGCCACGTGCGCAACGTGATGGACAAGCTGGCTCTTCACACCCGGCTGCAGATCGCGGCCTACGCCCATCGCGAGCAGGCGGACTAGACGAACGCCTCGTCCCTCGTCCCTCGGGACGATGCCCGTTCGGGCGATACCGGTGGGAGATCGTGGGGGCTATCGTCTTGTCAGCATTCTTCGCCGCGGCCCTTTCGACGTTGTTGGAAGGGCCAGGGAGGCATTACGAACCCATGGCACACGACAAGCGACCCCCGGGGCCCAAGCCCACATGGGCCTACGCCTACAAGATCGTGCCTCCCCAGTCCGAGTCCCGTATGCGTACAGTCCGGGCCCTTCTCGATCATGAACGCGCGCACGCCAGGCAGGGGGCGCGGATCTGGGAAGGCCGCTTCGTGCTCGAGCAGCAGGTCACGCATATCCTCGTGGTGAGCGACGCCCCCCACCGTGACCTCGAAGTCAACCAGCGGCTGGAAGCGGAGCTGCGGGGCCTGGAAGCGGGATTCTCCCTCACCGCCGCGATGGCCGTGGAAGACGATCCGATGCCGCCGCCGGTGGACCCGGACCCGTCACCCCCGCCGGGCGGACCTACACAGGGTCAGGGATAGCGATAGACCACGGAGTTGACGTTCATCCCCGCGCCCACCGACCCGAACAGCACGATATCGCCGGAGCGGAATCCCTGGCCGTCCAGGCGCCCCCGGCGCATCAGGTCGAAGAGGGTCGGCAGCGTCGCCACCGAGCTGTTGCCCAGCCACGAGATGGTCATGGGCATGATGCCCGTCGGGATCTCGTCCAGCTCATATAACTGGAACAGACGCTCGAGAATGGAGTGATCCATCTTGGCGTTGGCCTGGTGCAGCAGCACTTTGTCCACGTCGATGAGCGTGAGGCCCGCCCGATCGAGGCATTCCCGCACCAACCCCGGCACGGTCCGCAGGGCGTACTCGTACAGCTTTCTGCCCTCCATCTTCAGGAAGAGCCGATCGTCCGGGTGCCCGGGGTCGTAGGAGGGCCCCATCCGGAGCAGCCGGGCATGCTCCAGCGTGTCGGAGCGGGTGGCGTGGCTCAGGATGCCGGCCGGCTCCTCGGCTTCGGCCGCCTCCAGCACGACCGCCCCCGCGCCGTCCGCGTACAGCATGCTGTCGCGGTCGTGGGGATCCGAAACCCGTGACAGCGTCTCGGTCCCCACGACGAGGGCCCGGCTGGCGTCTCCCGAGCGAAGGAAGTAGTCGGCCTGGATCACCGCCTGCAGCCACCCCGGGCACCCGAAGGGCAGGTCGTAGGCGACGCAGAACGGGTTCCCTATCCGCAACCTCTCCTTGATCCGGGCGGCCAGGGTCGGGCACAGGTCCAGCCGCAGCCGGTCGGCCTGGACATCCCCGAAATTGTGTGCGACGACGATGTAGTCCAGGGTCTCGGGGTCGATACCGGCATCGGCCACGGCCATGTCGGCGGCTTCTGCGCCGAGGTCCGAGGCCACCCGATCGTCGTCGGCGTAGCGACGCTCGGCGATTCCCGTGATGTCCTGGAACTTGGCCACGACACGGGGGCTGTCGGCCGGATCGATCGGTTTACCGTAGTCCAGGAAGAACTCGTGCCCGACGAACTCCCGGTTCTCGATGGCGCGCGCGGGGAGAGAGCTTCCGGAGCCCGTGATCACCGAGTTTCTGCGCATACCCATCATGGCCGTCAGTTCAGGAAGGGGATTTGAGCTGAGATCGTCCGGCCGGGAACCGGAGGGCCGGGCCTCCACGGCCTCCCGGTGAGCGCAGGTCCCACGCACGAGCGGATCCGCCCCGCCGGTCGGATCGTTCCGTCGGGAGTCTAAGCGCCCGCCCGAGTCTCTGCCAACGTGGCGGTCGATCGCGGCGGCAGCGACCTGCCGCCCTCGTCACCCGAACGGTCTAGTCCTCTCGGGGGGTGCGCGCGGGCAGCACCCTGACCCGCACAACCTAGGCCCCACTTCACTCCACCGAGCGATGTCCGCGCACCGCACGACGGGCGAACATCAAGGGGTATCGCGGGCCGCTCCGATCGTGAATCGAGGATTGGATTCGCCCGACAGCAGGAGGTCGAAGAATGATGATGAACCCTGGCGTGGCGCACCCGGTTCCGACGCAACGGGGACGGTCCCGGTGGCGACGCTTCACGGAGATCGCCGGTCGGGTCCTGGACGTTCCCGTCGTGTGCGTGTCTCTCGTGGATGCGAACCACCGGCTGGTGACGAGCAGCTACGGCCTGTCCGCGCCCGTCGCCCTGCTCCTCGCCTGGCCGTTCATGACCCAGGTTATCGCGTCCCGCCATCCCATGCTCATCACGGACGGGCGGACCGACATCCGGGTGGCCACCGAGCCGGCCATGCGCGACCGGGCGGTGTCGGCCTACATGGGCATGCGGCTCGTCGCTTCGGACGGCTGCGTCGTGGGTGCCCTGTCGGTCTTCGACACCAGGCCTCGCCTGTGGAGCGGCTCGCAGCTCGAGTTCCTGCACGGCCTTTCGGCGCGGATCGTACGAGAGATGGAGCTGAGGACGTCCGGGGACGGCCGGGAAGATCCCCCGGAGCATTGAGCGTGGGCAGGCGTCGCGATCCCCGATCGAACACAGGCCTTTTGGTTGGAGGAGTGCCATGACGCAGCGCCAACGCGACACGTTGATCCTGGTGGCCGCCGTGGCGGTCGCCTTCGGAAGTGGGTTCGGATGGCAGCTCGCGAAGGCGCGCCAGGCGCGCATGGAGCGGGACAGCGCCCGGCAGGAGATGGCGGTCATCCAGCGGGAACGGGGCCTGGAACAGCTCGAGGCCACGCTCGCCATGGCCACGGTTGCGGCGCAGTTCGGCAACTTCGAGCGCGGCCGCCAGCTGGCCAGCGACTTCTTCGTCCAGCTCCAGGAACGAGAGGACGCCGCCCCGGAGACCGCCCGCGCCGGTCTGGATGGCATCCTCGCTCGGCGCGACGACATCATCACCGTCCTCAGCCGGGCGAACCCCGAGTCCGGACTCGAGCTGGCCGCGCTCCTGACTTCGCTCCAGAACACGCTCGGCAGGGAGCCGACCGTGACCTCGGCGAGTCTGCCACCCGGTCCGCCGGCAGACGTGCGGGAATGACGCCGGCATGCCCCGATGATCGCTTACTCGCCCTGCCTCGGAGGGGAAAAGTCCGTGTGGGCGCCGGGCTTCCCCTCCGCCGGGTTCAGGAACAGGCGCTGGGTCGGGTAGGCGAACTCGACGGCGGGTTCCTCGTGGAACGCGTCGAGGACCCGCTCCCAGATCACCTGGCCCACGCCGCGCCGCTGCCGGGGGCGGGTGAGGTACCGGGTGGTGAGCAGCACCCCCGACGCCTCCACGGAGGTGTAGACCACGGGCTGCAGCCCGTGGTGATGGACGAGGAAGAGCCTGGAGCTCCTCGGCAGCGCGGCCTCGGCCTCCCGGCTCACCTCGGTGGTCTCCTCGCCCACGATCGTCTCGAGGAGCTTCTTGGCCTTCCGCCAGTCGCTCTCGAAGGTCACCAGCACGGGCATCTCGCTCCACAGGAACGGAAGGTCCGCGGTGTCGTTGGCCACCGGCTCGGTGAAGACCCGCGAGTTGGGCATGTGGATCATGCGCCCGGTGCTCTGGTCCGAGTCGATCCAGTTGCCGACCTCCATGATCGTGAAGCTGAAGATGCGGATGTCGACGACGTCGCCGGCATGGTCCCCGATCTGGATGCGGTCCCCGAGCTCGAACGGGCGCCGCCAGAGGATGAAGAACCACCCCGCCAGGTTGGCCACGAGGTCCTTGAGGGCGATGGCCACGCCCGCGGAGACCAGTCCGAGGAACGTCCCCATGGACCGAATGGCCGTGAACCAGACCTGGGCGATGATCAGCACGCCCAGCAGGGCGGCCGCGTAGGAAGAGATTTTGGCCCACCGGTACCTCGGCACCGCGCCGTGCACGCTCCGATTCACGAGCCGGAGCACGAGCCGGCGGCCCACGACGAGGAGGACGACCACGAGGACCGAAAGCAGGATCTTGGCCTGGGTCTCCACGGTCACGCCCGGCAACACGAGGGGAAAGCCCTCGAAACGCCCGGCGACGCTGTCGGTGACCTGGCTCACGGGGCCGGGGGTCTGCACGGGCGCAACGAGAATGATCACGACAACCTCCGGTTGAGACCGAAGGTCAGCCCGGGACACCCCCGCCGGTTATCGCTCATGCGGGTGAGCGGAACATCACAGCCGGAAGCGGTATGAGGAGCCGAGGCGGATCGCCCGAAAGGGCTAGGGCCACGAAGGTGGAGATCCGTCAGGTGGGCCATACGCTGACGGCCGGGTTGGCGGGGGACTGGGAGACAGGTCGTCCGACCCCGTCCTTCGAGCGGCTCGTCGAGGAACGGCCGCAAGGGCTCGCCCTGCGTGCGATCGACTTCGACACCACCGAGCTGGGCGCTTGGGGCAGCAGCCTCCTCGCCTTCCTGATGCAGGCCATGAGGTACTGCGAGGCCCGCGACCTGGACTTCGGGGAAGAGAGCCTGCCCGACGAGATCGCACGCCTCCTCGAGCTTTCCCGGGCGGTCCCGGAGCAGGAGATCCATCGAGACGAGCGGGAGGCTTCCCTCCTCACCCGCCTCGGCAAGGGGACCCTGACCGCCTACGAGGCCTGTCTGGCGATGGTCACCTTCACCGGCGAGGTGGTCGACGGTTTCGTCAGGCTGATCCTGTTCCGTGTGCGGCTACGCTGGCGGGACTTCTGGGTCGTGGTGCAGTCGAACAGCTCGGGGGCGCTTCCCATCGTCACCTTGATCGCCTTTCTGGTCGGGGCGATCATCGCGTTCCTGGGCGCGGTCGTGCTGCGCCGGTTCGGGGCCGGCTACTACGTGTCGTACCTGGTCGGGTACGGAATGCTGCGGGAGATGGGCGCCCTGATGACCGCCATCATCATGGCCGGCCGCACCGGAGCCGCCTTCGCCGCCGAGCTCGGCACCATGAAGATCACGGAGGAGATCGACGCCCTCAGGACCCTCGGCATCTCGCCGGTCGACCACCTCGTGTTGCCGCGCGTGCTGGGCCTTTTCGTGATGATGCCCCTGCTCACGATCTACGCCGGTTTCGTCGGCATCACTGGAGGGATGGTCGTCGCGGTCTCGCTGTTGGACGTCACCGTCGTCCAGTTCATCGGTGGCCTCCAGACGGCGCTGACGCTCGGCGACGGGCTGCTCGGCGTCTTCAAGGGAACCGTCTTCGGGCTGATCATCGGCCTCTCGGGCTGCATGAAGGGGATGCAGGCCGGCAACGACGCAGGAGCGGTGGGGAGGGCGGCGACCTCCGCCGTGGTCATGGGGATCACGCTGATCATCGTGGCGACCGCCGTCATCGATTGGCTGGCCGTCCTACTGGAGGTCTGAGCAGGGTCATGGAAGCGGACCGGTCTCCCATCGAAGTGAGAGGGCTCACGATGACGTACGGCCCCGTCGTCGTGATGCAGGACCTGAGCTTTCAGGTGGAGCGCGGAGAGGTCTTCGTGATCATGGGAGGGAGCGGCAGCGGGAAGACCACCCTGCTGAAACACCTGATCGGTCTGAAGAAGCCCGAACGGGGGACGATCCTGTTCGACGGGGAGGACTTCGGAGGAGCCGACGAGAGCACGCGGAAGGGGATCCTCCGTCGCATGGGCGTGCTCTATCAGAACGGCGCCTTGTGGAGCGGCTTGACGCTGGCCGAGAACGTGGCCCTGCCTATCGAGGAATACACGAGCCTGGACGCGGAGGCGATCGGCGAGGTCGTCTCGCTGAAGCTCGCTCTGGTCGGTCTGCGCGGGTTCGACTCGTTCTATCCCTCCGAGATCAGCGGCGGGATGCGCAAGCGCGCAGCCCTCGCCCGCGCCACGGCCATGGATCCGGAAGTGCTCTTCTTCGACGAACCCTCTTCGGGATTGGATCCCATCACGGCGAGCCGCCTGGACGACCTGATCCTGCAGCTCAGGGCCAGCTTCGGCACGACCATCGTCGTGGTGAGCCACGACCTGGCGAGCATCTTCAAGATCGCCGATCGGGCGCTCTTCCTCGACATCAAGGAAAGGACCATGACCGCGCTCGGAAGCCCGGTGGAGATGCGGGAGAACCCGCCCACCGGCGAAGTGCGCCGGTTCCTGACACGGAGCAGCGACGTTGCGTGACCCCCCTGTTGCCGAGACTGGCCGAATGAGAAGGCCTCCGCCATGAGCATACGCGCCAACCCGACCGCCATCGGACTCTTCACGATCGGCGCCACCATCCTGGCGGTGGCCGGCGTCGCGACGCTGGCCTCCACCTCGTGGTTCGTGCCGAAGTCCACCTTCATCAGCTATTTCAACGAGTCCGTGCACGGACTGGAGGCCGGGGCTCCGGTGAAGTTCCAGGGAGTCCCCGTCGGCACCGTGACGGAGCTCCTGATCGAGATCAATGAGAACGACAAGACCTTCCGGGTGCCGGTCACCTACGAGATCGACCTCGAGCGCCTCACGTCGCAGGCGGGGACGTTCGTCCACCTGAACGACGAGGTGGTGCTGCGGCGACAGATCGCCGACGGGCTCAGGGCCCAGCTTCAAATGGAGAGCTTCGTCACCGGCCTGCTCTACGTGGAGCTGACCTACCGCTCCGACGCCAAGCCCGCCGAGTTCGAAGAGAGACCGACCGCCTATCCGGAGATCCCCACGACGCGCTCGCTGCTGGCCGCGTTCGGAGTGGAGGCTGGCAGCGTCGTGGAGGACGTGGTCCAGATCCTGTTCCGGGTGAACGAGATGTTGGAGGAGGTGGACATGCGCGGGATCAACACGGCGGTCGTGGCGTCGGCGGAGGCCGTCCGGGACCTGGTCAGCTCCAGCGAGCTCCAGGCGGCCATCGGGGACGCCCCGGCGGTGACCGCGCAGCTCAAGAAGACGCTGGACGAGATGCAGCTCCTGTCAGAGCGACTCGGCGCGACCATCGATCCCCTTCAGCAGAGCATGGAGGGTACGAACCAGGAGGCGGTCGCCACGCTGCGCGCGCTGCGAGAGGCCATCGCGGAGACGCACGGGTTCCTGTCGACGGAATCCGGCGTCGGGTATCAGCTCGAGCAGACACTGGCCAGCTTCAGGGAGGCGGCCGAGGCGCTTCGCGTGCTCGCGATCGCGCTGGAGCGGAACCCCGACATGCTCATCCGCGGGAAGAAACCGCCCGGGAGGTAGCCGCATGCACGCCGTGAGGAACGCGATTCGCCTGATTCCCCCTCTCACCGTTCTTGCCCTGGCGGGGTGTTTCAGCTTGGGCCGGAGCACGCCGCCCACGCGGTATTACGTGCTGGGCGCCGACGCGCGCCCGGCGGACACGGTGAGCCCGGCGCCGACGGGGCCGTCATCCGGCGTGGTGATCGGGCTGCTGCACCCGCAGTTCGCCGAGTACCTGGAAACCCCCTTCATCGTGGTCCGCGAGGGACCGCATCAGATTGGGTTCTCCGAGTTCCACCGGTGGGGCGAGACCCTCGAGCGGGGGGTCACCCGGACGGTCGCCGGCTACATGACCGGGCGGAAGCCCTCCTGGCGCGTGAGCTCCACCCCGTGGCCGCCCGGCGCGCAACCCGCGTACCTGATCCAGCTTCACTTCCTGCACTTCGAGGGCGTGGCGCCGGAGAACCCGGCGGCTGCCGAGGGAGAGGTCCACGTGCTGGCGACCTGGGAGATCCGCCGTGTCGAGGACGGTGCCGCGCTCGCGCGGGGGACCACGGAGCTTCGCGAGCCGGGCTGGACGGTGGGGGACTTCGCGGAGCTGGTGGGGCTGCTCGATGCAGGGCTGGCCAGGCTTGCGGAGGATCTGGTCCTCAGGCTCGAGAGCGTCCTGGCTCCGTAGGAAGGTTGGCCAGCCCCGACATCGTGGCGGCCTAGTTGACCGTCACCGTCAGCGGTTGCCGCAGAGTCAGCATCAGTCGCGCACCCGCGGGCAGCACGATATCCACGTCCTTCACGAGCGCCGAGACGGCCACCCCGGCGGCGGCGCCGGCCACACCGCCGATGACGGTGCCCTTCGTGTTCTTGCCGATCACCTGACCGAGAATCGCCCCGACCACCGCACCTCCGGCGACGCGGGCGACGTCCGCCCGCTCGATTCCCCGCGTCTCATCGACGGTCAGAAGGGAGTCGATGGAGGCATCGAGTGCATAGATGTTGCCGCGCACGGTCACGCCCGAAACGGTGAGCGTGAGCGTGCCCGTCGATCTCTCGTCGGACGCTGGGCTCACCTCCACGATGATCCCGTGCACCATGGATCCGGTGGGGATCACGACCGAGCCATAGCCGTTGGTGACGTCCTCGACGACGACGGCCGTGAACGCGTCACCCGCGCGCCCGTACCGCGAGCTGATGGTGTCGGTGATGGCCGCGCCGACCCGCGCGCCGCCGACGAGGGTGTAGCTGGCTGGAGCCGCGGCCGGGCGGTCCACGGGGGTGGGACCGGGTGCAACGTCCGCCGACTCGATCCGCGTGCACGCGGCGAAGAAGACGACGATGGACAGAAGAGCCCTGCGAGATGTGGCGCGTGTCATGGGTACCGCCTCGAATGGTGTGTGTCGTCCTCCGTATCCCCGCTGGTCTAGACGCGTCGTCCCTGGATGAGGCGCACGACGAGGATGATGATGGCGATGACGAGGAGGACGTGGACCACGCCGCCCATCGTGTAGGACGTGACGAGCCCGAGTGCCCAGAGCACGATGAGGATGATCGCGATGGTCATGAGCATGGTGATTTCTTCCTAGCCCCCTGACGGGGCGTTCATGGGGTGGGGGCTCCGGGCGGGCTGGGGATTCCGCGTAGCGCTCATGCGGGATCCGACGACCCACTTCACGATCCGGCCCGGTTCCAGGGTTGTCTGGAGATCGACCTGGTTGATGAGGGCGAGGGTCGCCGGCGAGGCCGGTGAAGGCCGCTGGCGTGCCAGCGCGTCGATCGTCGTGCGTCGGTCGAGGGTCACGATCTCCAAGCGCTGTGGCTGAGCGTTCAGCGCGGCGGGATCGGTCAGGGCCTGGAAGCTCCCCAGCGCCTGCCCGATCGCCGACTGATAGGTGGGCCAACGCGCGTCCGGAGCGTAGCCGAGGAGCCCGAACACCGCCCCGCGGTATTCGACAAAGAGCACCCTCCCCTGGAGCGTGCCGTTCTGCGTCTCGGCGCCGAAGGGCGCGCTCACGGTCGTGAGCCCGTTCAAGCTCGCGCGGGACGTGGAGCCGGCCTTGATGCCTTCCTGCGTGAGGAACGCACGGGCCGCCGCGTCGGCGCTCGCCTCCTGAGCTCCGGCCAGCTCGACCACTGCGTCCTGCCCGGGGCTGATGGCGATCACCGCTTGCTTGCCGTTCTGCGTGGTCCATCCCTCGGGGAAGGTGAGCTGGAAGCGCATGTCGGGGTGGAGGAACCGACTGCCCTCGAAGTAGCCTTCGCGCGGGTTGACCCCGAAGATCTGGCCGTCGAGCCGCCGCAGGTACGCGTCGCGATTCACCACCGTGCCGGAGAAGTCCTGCGGCAGGGCCGCGATCTGTTGGGTGATCGCCGCGACGCGGTTCTCGGGACTTGGGTGCGTGGCGAGCCAGTCGGGGAGGCTCCCGCCGCCCTCCGAGGCGCTCAGCCGCTCGAGCATCATGAACACCTCGGGCATCTGGCGGGGATCGAAGTTGGCGCGGCGCATGTAGCGCAGGCCGAGCTCGTCCGCCTGGCTCTCGTCGTCGCGGGAGTACTTGAGGTACAGGATCCCGAGTGCCTGGTTGGCCATGCCCGCGTACTTGGCGACCTGGGAGCTGGCGACGCTGCCGACGGCGAGGCCCGCCCCGATGAGCTGCTGCTTGCTCATCTCCGCGGCCGTGTGCCGGGCCGTGACGTGTCCGATCTCGTGGCCGACAACGGAGGCCAGCTCCGCCTCCGACGTGACATGGGCGAGCAGTCCACGCGTCACGTAGATGAAGCCGCCAGGCACGGCGAAGGCGTTCACCGCCGGGTCGTCCACCACCCGAAACGTCCAGGGGAGGTCGGGGCGCTCCGAGGTGGCGGCCAGCCGCTCGCCGAACTGCTGTATGTAGCTTTGCCAGGCGGCGTCCGGATAGAGGCCGATGGTGGCGATGATCGCCGTGTCGGCCTGCCGCCCCATCGCGATGCCCTGTGCTTCGCTCACCAGCATGAGCTGATTCTTGCCGGTGGCCGGGTTGATCGCACAGCCGCTCAGGGCGAAGCCGGCGAGGACAGTGAAGAGCGGCGCCACGGCGAGTGCGGGCGCCTTGAACAGGACAGACATGGTCTCGAATCTCCGTTCCATGGCGTCGGTAGCCAGGAATGAATCGTCGCGACTCGAGCCGCCCGGCGATATCGGCCGGCCGGGTGAAAATAGACCTAGCCCCTGTGGCGCATCCGCGCGGATAGGTTACCCACCGAAGGGCCTAGCTCTTTCGGACGGTACCGGGCGCGGCGCACTCGCCCATAGTTCCTAGGCCCCCTTTCACCCGCTCGACGGATGTTCAAGCGGGCGGTTCTTCGAGCATCTTATAGCCATAGTAGGCGGAGACGTCTCGCCATCGAAACGCGGGACCGTATCGACGTCGAGACGAAAGACCCGAGGTTAGCCGCTGGCGCATCAAGCGAAGCGAAGAACGGTGAGCGGCCCACTGCACGCCTGCGCGGTGGGCCGCTCTTCCGTAGCAGCCAGGGTCCCCAGGGAGGAAACCAGATGGACGCGAAGAGACTTGCAGCGATCCTGCTGATCGTGGCCGGCACACTCAGCCTGGTCTACGGCGGGTTCACCTACAACAAGCAAACGCAGAACGCCTCGATCGGTCCAATCGACATCTCGGTCCAGGAACACCGCACCGTCAGCATCCCGCTCTGGGCCGGCGTGGGAGCGATCGTCGTGGGTGCCGTTCTGCTTCTTCCTCTGAAGAAGAGCAGCGCATAGAGCTCGCCCTCACGCGGAAGGAGTACTCCCGTCGCGCGACTCTCCTGGCGCGTTCATGCGGCTTCGGGTGGTCCCTCGCCTTTCACCCGATCGGCCGATGGGTACCCGCGGGTCCCCCGACTAGACTTCGTCAGGTAGTTCCGTCCAACCAAGGCTGCGCTGGGCGCCCGCACGAATCGGGCGGTCACGCGCTTCGAGGTGTTCCATGACGACCATCAGATCATCCACCAGAACCGCCAGAATGTTGCGGGGCGCGCTGCTCGTCGCCATGGCCGGTGCTTCGACCGCCTGTGCGTGGAGCAACAAGTCGAAGGGGACTGCGATCGGCACGGCAGCCGGTGCGGCCGCCGGGGGCGTCATCGGCAAACAGGCCGGGTCCACCGCCAAGGGCGCCATACTAGGCGCGGTGGTGGGTGGCGCGGCCGGCGCCATCATCGGCAATCAGATGGATCGGCAGGCCAAGGAGCTGGAATACCTGATCCCGGGCGCGACCGTGCAGCGGATCGGCGAAGGCATGGTGGTCACGTTCGCGTCGGGCCTGCTGTACGACTTCGATTCCTCGGCCATTCGCCCCGAAGCGGCCAGGAACCTGCAGAATCTCGCGGCCAATCTGCAGAAGTATCCCGATACCGAGCTCCTCATCGTCGGCCACACGGATTCCACGGGAGACAGCGCGTACAACGATCGACTGTCGACGCGACGTGCCGATGCGGCGGCAGGGTATCTCGCGATGCAGGGCGTGGAGACGAATCGCATGAGGACCGCCGGCAGGGGCGAGATGGAGCCCCTGGCGTCCAACGACACGGATGAGGGCCGGCAACTGAACCGGCGCATCGAGGTGGCGATCTTCGCCGCCACGGCGACCACTCCCCTGACCGGCGGCCGCGACGCGACCCCGGGAAGCAACTGACATGTTCGCACATTGGATTCGTTCGCTCGCGATCCTCACGCTGGCGCTCGTGGGGGCGGCGTGGTTGCCGGCGTCGCTCACGGCCCAACAGGCCGCACGGGCGGACCCGGGCATCCATGTCGCTGCGTCGGCTCCGCTGGCGGCCCCCACTCCCATCGGCCCGCGCGTCGCTTCGACCGACGTCGTCAGGTGGACGCCGCCCAACCCCTTCGACGTCGCCGAGCTGCCGCAGGATCGGGTGCACGCGGGGCCGAACATCGCCATGATGGCCGTGGGTGGCGCAGGGCTCGTGATCGGTCTCGTCATCGGCGGTGACGGCGGCCTCGTCATCGCCGCCACGGGGGGCGTCGTCGGCCTCATCGGGCTGTATCGTTACCTGAGGTAATCGTCCGACGCCCACGAGAAGACGTCGGGAGAAAGACCTCCGCGGGTGCGCGATCCGCGGGGGTCCTCTCTTTGTCACACCCCCCCCCCGCGCCGGAGCGCGGAGGCCCCACGATCGGGGCCCATCCGGCTTCCGACGGGGGGCTCGGCGTGTCTTTTCCCCGGCGACGCTGCTAGAATGCAACAGTGTGCCCACCCGCCTCGGGAGCCGATGGCCGTGCATGACCTCGACCCGACTCGAGACGCTTCCTCCCCCGCCGGGTCGGGGGGAGACCCGATCGCCGTCGCGCTCATCGAAGACAATCGGCTGGTTCGGGAGGGGATCACGGCGCTGCTGAATCGGTCCGAGGACCTGAGGGTGGTCGCGGGGACATCCGGCAACAACCTGAAGTTGCTCGCCGAGTCGAAACCAGACGTGGTCCTTCTCGACCTCGGCCTGCGCGGCGGCGACAGCCTGAGGGTGGCGGAGAGCGTCCGGAAGGCGCTCCCTGAATCCAAGGTCATCATCATGGATCTGCTTCCGGTCCACGAGGACATCGTGGAGTTCGTCCACGCGGGGGTCGCCGGCTTCGTCATGAAGGACGCCACCGTGGAGGATCTCATGAAGACGATCCGGTCCGTGGCGGCCGGATCCCACGTGCTGCCTCCCGAGATGACCAGCACGCTCTTCTCCGAGATCGCGAAAGAAGCGGTCGCCACGGGCCGTCCGGCCGCGCTCGATGCCGTGCGCATGACCAAGCGCGAACGCGAGGTGATCAACCACATCGCGGAAGGGCTGAGCAACAAGCAGATCGCCGCCCGGCTGCACGTCTCGACGCACACCGTCAAGAGCCACGTGCGCAACATCATGGAGAAGCTGACGCTGCACACGCGGCTGCAGATCGCAGCCTTCGTCCACCGACGGATGGAGCCCGAATAGTCCCTCGGGCTTCGCCCTCCGAGGGTGGAGGCGCCTCTG
>Ga0307424_1001104_pt1 | contig 14332 bp, 12 predicted proteins | sample SalMarWE160320MG_FD_202157 | JGI IMG/M metagenome (GOLD analysis project Ga0307424, IMG submission 202157) | Salt marsh sediment microbial communities from the Plum Island Ecosystem LTER, Massachusetts, United States - WE1603-20 | ecosystem: Environmental > Aquatic > Marine > Intertidal zone >... | reverse complement strand
GATACGGCGCGCTCGGCCGAGAGGCCGCCCACCAGCACCGCCACCTTGCCGTAGTCCCGTGCCTGCGTGAGGCTCATGCGCCCGCTCCGGCCGGTTCACCGACAATGTGCACTTCGGTTTCCAGACGCACGCCCTGCTGCTGCTCCACCGTACCCTGCACCTGCAGCAGCAGGGTCTCGATATCCGCGGCCGTGGCATTGCCCCGGTTGACGATGAAGTTCGCGTGCTTGTCGGATACCTGCGCGCCGCCCAGGGTACGGCCCTTGAGGCCACAGACCTCGATCAGGCGCGCCGCGTGATCCCCGGGCGGATTGCGGAATACCGAACCACAGCTGAATTGCTGCACCGGCTGGCTTGCGCCACGCTGTGCCAGCAGGGTGCGAATCCGTTCCTGTGCCACTACCGGGTCACCCTTCTCCAGCATCAGGTGCGCCGCCACGAACCACTCCTCGCCCGGTCCCTGCACCGACCGGTAGCCGATCCGGTATTCACCCGGCAGGCGGGTGTGGCGTTCCCCGGCGCGATCGACCGTCTCGACCGCCGCGACGTGCTGCCAGGTCTCACTACCGAAGGCACCGGCATTCATCGCCAGCGCACCCCCCATGGTGCCGGGGATACCGGCGAGAAATTCCAGACCGGTCAGGCCGGCACGGCTGGCGGTACGCGCCACCCTGGCGCAGGTCTCGCCGGCGGCGGCACGCAGCAGCCGGGCATCCAGCCATTCCAGCCCGGTCAGCGCACCCAGCAGCAGCAACACGGTGCCGGGGAAACCGCCGTCACGCACCAGCAGGTTGCTGCCCAGACCGACCCATAGCAGCGGCTCGTTACGGTCGAGCTGGCGCAGGAATGCACTCAGGTCATCGAGGTCGGCAGGGATATAGAAATGCCGTGCCCGCCCGCCGGCGCGCCAGCTGGTATGACGATCCATCGGTTCGTCATGGCGCAGCTCGCCGCGCAGTCCCTGTATTTGCGGGGCCGTCATCATCCGCCCTGCTCCACCGCAAGCTCGGTGATCAGCCGTTGCGAGGCGGCGCCGATGTCACCCGCCCCCATGGTCAGCAACAGGTCGCCCTCCTCGAGCAGGTCATGCAGTACCGACGGCAGCCGGGCGAGGTCCTCGACAAACACCGGGTCCACCTGTCCGCGTGCACGGATACCACGGGCCAGCGCACGCCCGTCCGCACCGGCGATCGGCGCCTCGCCGGCGGCATACACCTCGCACAGCACCAGCACATCGGCGCCGGACAGCACCTCGACAAAGTCGTCGAACAGGTCACGGGTACGGGTGTAGCGATGCGGCTGGAACACCACCACCAGGCGGCGCTCCGGCCAGCCGGCGCGGGCAGCGGCCATGGTCGGCACCAGTTCCCGCGGGTGATGGCCGTAGTCGTCGACCAGCAGGACCGGGCCGGCCGGCGTGTTGATCTCGCCCGCCATCTGGAAGCGCCGGCCGATGCCCTGGAAGCCGGCCAGTGCGCGCTGGATATCGGCATCGGCCACCCCCAGTTCGGTGGCCACGGCAATGGCGGCCAGTGCGTTCAGTGCGTTGTGACGCCCGGGCAGGTTGAGGGTAACCGCCAGCGTGGTGTCATGATCGGGGCGATGCACCTCGAAGTGGGTCCGGGCACCGGCCTGCCGGAGCCCGCTGGCGCGTACATCGGCCGTGGCGGAGAAGCCGTAGCTGATCACCGGCCGCGTAACCTCGGCAAGGATCCCTTCCACCTCGGGGTCGTCGATGCACAGCACGGCCAGCCCGTAGAACGGCAGGTGGTGCAGGAAATCGATGAAGGTCTGGCGCAGTCGTGCAAAGTCGCCGCCATAGGTGGACAGGTGGTCGGCGTCGATGTTGGTGACCACGGCCATCGAGGGCTGCAGGTACAGGAACGAGGCGTCGCTTTCATCGGCCTCGGCCACCAGGTAATGGCCGCTGCCCAGCTGTGCATTGCTTGCGGCGCTGTTCAACAGCCCGCCGATGACAAAGGTCGGGTCCAGCCCGGCTACCGCCAGCAGGCTGGCGATCAGGCTGGTGGTCGTGGTCTTGCCGTGGGTACCGGCGATACCGATGCCGTAGCGGAAGCGCATCAGTTCGGCAAGCATCTCGGCGCGCGGCACCACCGGGATGCGCAGGTTGCGCGCCGCGTCCAGTTCCGGGTTGTCCGCAACAATCGCGGTCGACACCACCACGGCGTCACTGCCCTCGACCTGTGCGGCGGCATGCCCGATCGAGACCCGGATGCCCTTGGCCGCCAGCCGGCGCGTGACTGCGCTTTCTTTCGCATCGGAGCCACTGATCGTGTAACCGAGGTTATGCAGGACCTCGGCAATGCCGCTCATGCCGGCCCCGCCGATCCCGATGAAATGGACATGCCGTACCCGCCCCATGCCATGCGGCTGGGTGACGTGGGTCGGGTGCAGTGCCGGGGTCATGCGTGCGCCTCCCCGCCTGCGGCCTGCAGGCACAGTTCGGCGACGCGGCGCGCCGCGTCCGGCATCGCCAGGGCATGGGCGCGCAGCGCCATCTCCTGCAACATGGCACGCTGGCCGGTAACATCCTGCAACAGGGTCGCCAGCCCGTCCGCATCGAGCTGCGCCTGCGGCACCAGGAAGGCGGCGCCGGCATCCGCGAGGAAACGGGCATTGCCGGTCTGGTGGTCGTCGGTGGCGTACGGGAACGGCACCAGTACCGCGGCGACACCGGCCACGGCCAGCTCGGCCACCGTCAACGCGCCGGAACGGCAGATCACCAGGTCGGCCCAGGCATACGCGGCCGCCATGTCCTCGATGAACGGCTCGACGCGCGCCTGGATCCCGGCCGCAGCATAGGCGGCGCGCACCGGCTCGGCATCCTGCTGCCCGGTCTGGTGGTAAAGCTCGGGTGCCCCGGCCAGCCGTGCCATTGCCTCCGGTACCACGCAATTGAGTGCGTGCGCACCCAGGCTGCCGCCGACCACCAGCACCCGCAGCGCACCCGTGCGGCCGGCGTAACGCTCCGCCGGGGGCGTCAGTTTCAGGATCGCGCCACGCACCGGATTACCGGTGTGCTGCGGATGGTATTGCGCGGCCAGCGCACCGGGGAATGCCACCATCACGGTACGCGCCAGCGGCGCCAGCCAGCGATTGGTGGTTCCGGCCACGGAATTCTGCTCATGTACCAGTAACGGATAACGCAGCAGCCAGGCCACCAGGCCGCCGGGGCCGGAGGCAAAGCCACCCATGCCCAGCACCGCGCGTGGCCGCAACCGCAATTCGATGCGCAGGGCCTGCCACAGGGCCAGTGTCAGCATCGCCGGCGCGGCCAGCAGGCGCAGCAGGCCGCGCCCGCGCAGGCCGCTGACGCGCACCGTCTCCAGCGGATACCCGGCCGCCGGCACCACGCGTGCCTCCAGCCCGCGACGCGTGCCGAGCCAGGAGACCGCGACGCCGCGGGCGGTCAGCTCTTCCGCCACGGCCAGCGCCGGGAACACGTGGCCACCGGTACCACCGGCCATGATCAGCACCGGACGACGGGGCGGGGCCGTGACACCGGTCATGCGCCTGCCCTCCGGCGTTTCGCCGCCGCGGTACCGCTGGCCGGCAGGGTCTCCGCCGTGCAGCAGGTTTCGTGATCGATGCGCAGCAGCAACGCCAGCGCCATGCACATCACGATCACGCTGGACCCGCCGTAGCTCATCAGCGGCAGTGTCAGTCCCTTGGTCGGCAACAGCCCCATGTTGACGCCGATGTTGATAAAGCTCTGCAGGCCGAACCAGATCCCGATGCCGTAGGCAAGCGAGGTGGCAAACGGGTTGCCGGCGCGCGCGGCCTGCGCGGCGATGCGAAACGCGCGCCACACGATGGTGCTGTAGAGCGCGATGATCACGCACACGCCGAACAGTCCGAGTTCCTCGGCCGTCACGGCGAACACGAAATCGGTGTGCGCCTCCGGCAGGTAAAACAGTTTCTGTATGCTGCTGCCCAGGCCGACACCGAACCACTCGCCGCGCCCGATCGCCATCAGCGACTGGGTGAGCTGATAGCCGGTATCGAACGGGTGTTCCCAGGGATCGAGAAAGGTCTTCAGGCGTACCAGCCGGTACGACGACGACAGTGCCAGCCCGCCCATGGCCAGGCCGCCCGCGGCCACCATCCCGGAAAAGTGCACCAGCCGCACACCGGCCATGAACATCATCCCCATCACCGTGACCGCCAGCACCACGGTGGATCCGAAGTCCGGTTCGGCCAGCAACAGCACGGCGATCAGCACCAGCAGGCCAAGCGGTTTCAGGAACCCGGACAGGCGGGTGCGCACGGTGTCCGTGTGGCGTGACAGGTAACTGGCCAGGTAGATCACGAAGAACAGCTTGGCCGGCTCGGACACCTGCAGGCGGAACAGGCCGCCATTGAGCCAGCGCGAGGCGCCGTTGACCTCGATGCCCACCCCGGGTACCAGCACCAGCAACAACAGCAGGAATGTCAGCAGCAGCAGCGTCATGCCAAGCCGGTCCAGCAGCACCAGGCGCACGCGGAACAGCGCCACGCCCAGACCGACCCCCGCGCCCAGGAATATCGCCTGGCGCAGGGCGTAATAGAACGGCTGGCCCAGCTCGCGGTCGGCGATGGTGATCGATGCCGACGCCACCATCACCAGGCCGAGCACGCCCAGGGCAATGGCGGCGTTCAGCAACACGTAATCCACGCGTGGCAACCGTACCCGCCCCTCACCCAGCAACCGCGCCTGTATTCCCTGCGCCGCCATCAGCCAACCGCCTCCAGCACCGTACGGGTAAAGGTCTCGCCGCGCTCGACATAGTTGCGAAACATGTCGGTACTCGCGCAGGCCGGCGACAGCAGCACGCTATCGCCCGCAATCGCCATTGCGGCGGCACGCTGCACCGCCTCGTGCAGGTCCTGCGCATACTGCACCGGCAGCGCCGAACCGAGCACCTGCGCAAGGTGTTGTGCGTCACGTCCGATCAGCACCGCGCCACGTCCCTTGCCGGCCAGCGCGCTCGCCAGCGGCGTGAAGTCCTGGCCCTTGCCGTCTCCACCGGCAATCAGCACCACCGGGCCGTCAACACCGGCGATCGCCGCCAGCGTGGCGCCTACGTTGGTCCCCTTGGAATCGTTGTACCAGCGCACGCCGTCGTGTTCGGCGACCCACTGCATGCGATGCGGCAGGCCCTGGAACTCGGTCAATGCTTCCAGCATGGTGTCGAGCGGCAACCCGGCGGCGTCGCCCAGTGCAAGCGCGGCCAGCGCGTTGGTGTGGTTGTGGCGTCCGGACAGCCGGATCGCACTGACCGGCAACAGGCGCTGCTCACCGCGCGCCAGCCAGGTCCCGCCCTCGAACGCCTGCAGCCCGTATTCCTGCGGCCCCGGCGCGGTCGAACGGTACACCACCTGCGGCCGGGACGGATCGGCCAGGCCGGCCGCCACGGGATCATCGCCGTTGACGACCTGGATGGCGGCATGGTGATAGATCACCTGCTTGGTGGCGGCATAGCTGGACAGCGAGTCGTAGCGATCCATGTGATCCTCGCTGATATTCAGCACCACGGCCGCGCGCGGACGCAGGCTCTGCACCGTTTCCAGCTGGAAGCTGGACAACTCCAGTACATACAGGTCGGGTTCCGGCGCGGCCAGCAGGTCGAGCGCCGGCGTGCCCAGGTTGCCACCGATGCGCGCGTCCCGGCCCGCGCGGCGCGCCATGGCGCCCAGCAGGGTGACCACCGTACTCTTGCCGTTCGAACCGGTCACCGCGATTACCGGGGCCAGCGCCGCCCGGACAAACAGTTCGACATCGCCGATCACCGGCACGCCGCGCGCGCGGGCCGCGGTGATCTGCGGTTCCGCCAGTGACACGCCCGGGCTGACCACCAGCTGCTCGGCACGTGCAAAGGCCTCGTCGCTGAAGCCGCCGAGGAACAGTGCCACGTCCGCAATGTGTTCGTCGTACAGGCGCTGCAGTGCCGGCGGCTGTGCACGGCTGTCGACCACGGCGACCGGCACACCGCGCCGCGTCAGGTAGCGCACCACGGACAGTCCGGTCTCGCCGAGACCGACCACCAGCGTCCTGCGCGTGTTGTCGAACTGCTCTGCCATGATTGCCGTCGCGACCGCCATCAACGAATCTTCAGGGTTGCCAGGCCGACCAGCACCAGGATCACGGTGATGATCCAGAAGCGCACGATGACGCGCGGTTCAGGCCAGCCTTTCAGTTCAAAGTGGTGATGCAGCGGCGCCATGTGAAACAGGCGGCGCCCGGTCAGCTTGAAGGAAGCGACCTGCAGGATCACCGATACGGTCTCCATCACGAACACACCGGCCATCACCATGAATACCAGCTCCTGGCGGACCAGTACGGCGACGATCCCGAGCGCCGCGCCCAGTGCAAGCGCGCCGACGTCCCCCATGAACACCATCGCCGGATAGGCGTTGAACCAGAGAAAACCCAGGCCGGCACCGACCAGCGCGCTGCAGAAGATGACCACCTCGGCGGCGTCGCGTACGTAGGGAATACCCAGGTAGACGGCGAACTTGACGTTGCCGGTGGTGTAGGCGAACACCGCCAGCGCGCCGGCGATCAGCACGGTGGGCAGGATCGCGAGGCCGTCCAGTCCATCGGTCAGGTTGACCGCGTTGCTGGACCCGACGATCACGAACCAGACCACCACGACGTAGAACCAGCCGAGACCCAGCGCGACATCCTTGAAGAACGGCACGATCAGTGCAGTCTCCGCCGGGGAGGTCGCGGACAGGTACAGCACCGAGGCCACACCCAGTGCAATGGCCGACTGCCAGGCGAGCTTGCTGCGCGCGGAAATCCCCGCGGAGTTCTTCAGCACCAGCTTGCGGTAGTCGTCCACCCAGCCGATGGCCCCGAAGGACAGGGTGACCAGCAACACGATCCAGACATAGCGATTGTGCAGGTCGGCCCACAGCAGCGTGGCGATGGCGACCGCAACCAGGATCAGTGCCCCGCCCATGGTCGGCGTGCCGGCCTTGACCAGGTGACTCTGCGGGCCGTCGTCGCGTACCGGCTGGCCGATCTGGTAGCGCCCGAGCCGGCGGATCATCTCCGGTCCGACCAGGAAGGAAATCAGCAGGGCCGTCAGCACGCCCAGGATCGCCCGCAGGGTGAGATACTGGAAGACGTTGAAGCCGCTGTAGTAGCGGCTCAGGAAGTTGGCCAGGGAAAGCAGCATGTCAGTGGTTCTCCGCCGATGGGACGCCGGCATCCGCCAGGCGCGCAACCAGGTCCTGCACCACGCGCTCCATGCGCATGCGGCGTGACCCCTTGACCAGGATATGCAGCGGGCCGCCCGGCGCGCCGTGCAGCGCATCCAGCAACTGCTCCAGCGAGTCGCAGGCCGTGGCGCCGGCGCCAAAACCCTGCGCCGCCCGGGCCGCCAGCTCACCCAGCGTGAACAGGCGTGTCACACCGGCCTGCCGGGCGAGTTCACCGGCGCGGCGGTGCAGTTCGCTGCCGGTCTCGCCCAGTTCCCCCATGTCGCCCAGCACCAGCCAGCGCGCACCCGGCGCCCGCGCCAGTACGTCCAGCGCCACCTGCAGGGAACCGGGATTGGCGTTGTAGGTATCGTCGATCACGGTGATCGCACGCGGCAGGGCATGCACATTGAAGCGCCCCGCCACCGGTGCCAGTGCCTCCAGCCCGTCCCTGATCTCCGCCAGGCCGGCACCGGCGGCCTGCGCCGCGGCACTCGCGGCCAGTGCGTTCATCACGTTGTGGCGGCCCGGCAACGGCAGGCGCAGCGTGACCTCCCCGCGGGGCGTCACCAGCTGCAGGTCGCTGCCGGCCACGTCGCCCTGCCAGTGTGCGGTCACCGCCGCGCCCGGTTGCAGGCCGAATTCCACCTGCCGGCATTGCGCAAGGGACCGCCACAGCGGTGCGTGGGGATCGTCGGCGTTGATAACGGCGACTGCGTCGCTGCCCAGCCGGGCAAACAGTTCACCCTTGGCGCGCGCCACGCCGTCCAGGTCGCCAAAACCTTCCAGGTGCGCCGGGCCGGCGTTGGTCACCACGCCGATGGTCGGCGCCGCCAGCGCGGCCAGATAATCGATCTCGCCGGGATGACTGGCACCCATCTCGATCACGGCGAAGCGGTCGTCGCTGCCCAGCCGCGCCAGCGTCAGCGGCAGGCCGATATCGTTGTTGAGGTTGCCCTGCGTGGACAGGGCGCGGCCGCAACGCGACAGGATCGATTCGGTCATGGCACGCACCGTGGTCTTGCCGTTGCTGCCGGTAATCGCCACCAGCGGCAGGTCGAAGCGGTGCCGCCAGCTGGCCGCCAGCCGGCCCAGTGCCAGCCGGGTATCCGCCACCCGCAGCTGCGGCAGGGACGCGGCCACCGGCCGGTTGACGGCCGCCGCCGCCGCGCCCTGTGCCTGCGCCGCCTCGACAAAGCCGTGACCGTCGAAATTCGGCCCCTGCAACGCAAAGAACAGGGCACCCGGCATCGGTTTGCGGCTGTCGGTACCGATCCCGCGGAACGCGACATCCGGCCCGCTCATGCGGGCGGACAATACGCTGGCGGCCTCGGACAGTTGCATCGTCATCATTGCGCCCATTCCCGCGCCAGCGCCTGTACCCGCTCGCGATCGCTGAACGGCAGGGTACGGTTGCCGATCTGCTGCACGGTTTCGTGACCCTTGCCGGCGATCAGCACGATATCGCCCGCGCCTGCACTGCGCAGCGCATGGGCAATGGCATGCGCCCGGTCATGCTCGATGTACGCCCGACCCGGGTCGCGCAGGCCGTTGCAGATATCGTCCGTGATCCGCTGCGGATCCTCGTTGCGCGGATTGTCATCGGTGAGCACCAGCTGATCGGCATTCCGCTCGGCCGCCGCGCCCATCAGCGGCCGCTTGCCACGGTCGCGGTCGCCACCGGCACCGAACACGCACCACAGGCGGCCCTGGCAATGGGCGCGCAGGGATTTCAGCACCGCCTCCAGGGCACCGGCGGTATGCGCGTAATCGACCACCGCCAGCGGGTGACCGGCCCCCAGTTCGAAGCGCTCCATGCGGCCCGCCACCGTCCGGGTGCGCGCCAGCCGCTGCAGGGCCTCGTCGAACGGCAGCCCGGCCACGCACAGGCTGGCCAGTGCGGCCAGCAGGTTGCCGGCATTGAAGCGTCCCAGCAGACCGCATTGCAGTGTGCCACTGCCCCACGGGGTCACCACGTCGAACCGCATACCCTGCATGGTGCAGTGCAGGTTGTGGCCCAGTACCCACTGTGCCGGGTAGCGGGTCCGGAACGGCGCGTTTTCCAGCCGGTAGGCCACCGGCGCCACTCCCGGCGGGATGGCGTCAAGCAGGGCGCTGCCGAAGGCATCGTCCGCGTTGATCACCGCGTAGCGCAGCCCGTCGGCGTGAAACAGCTTGCGCTTGGCATCGGCATAGGCCTCGACGTTGCCGTGGTAATCCAGGTGATCGCGTGACAGGTTGGTCAGCACGGCGAGATCAAAAGTCACGCCACGAACACGTCCCTGGTCCATGGCGTGTGAGGAAACCTCGGAGACCACGCAACGCGCACCCTGCTGTTGCATGGAGAACAGCAACTGTTGCATGGACAGCGCATCGGGGGTGGTGTTGCTGCCCACGGACAGTTCTCCGTACAGGCCGCAGCGCCGCTCCGCACTGTCCAGCGCCTGGGCGATGAAGTGACTGACGGAAGTCTTGCCGTCGGTACCCGTGACGCCGATCGTGAACAGCCCCCGGGACGGGTGACCGTAGAAGCGGTCGGCAATCAGGCCCACCACCTGGCCCAGCCCGGGCACGGCGACCACCGGGGCCGGCAACAGCGCCGCCATCTCGGCCAGTCCACCGTTTCCGGCGACGGGCTCCCAGGCCACGGCGACCGCGCCCAGTGCGATGGCCTGGCGTGCATGCTGCAGGCCGTGCGTGCGATGGCCGGCCACGGCCAGAAACAGGTCGCCGGCCTGGACCTTGCGACTGTCCAGTGCCAGCCCCGCCACCTGCACATCATGGCGGATGGCGGGACCACAGAAATCCTGCAGCAGGCCACCGAGGGTGTGTGCGACCGGGATGTTTTCGGCGGCCATCATGCAGGCGCCCCCCCGTCCGGCTTGCGCGTCTGCAGCAACGGCACGTCGTCCGGCGGTACCGCCAGCAACCGCAATGCACCGGCCATGACACGCGAGAACACCGGCGCGGCCACCTGGCCGCCGTAATACCTGCGCCCGGCCGGCTCGTCCACCAGCACCACCATCACGAGGCGCGGATTACTGGCCGGCGCCATGCCGGCAAACACCGACAGGTATTTCGTGTCCGAATAGCCGCCGGGGACCGACTTGTGGACCGTGCCGGTCTTGCCTGCCACGCGATAGCCGGCAATCCGCGCCTCGGGTGCCGTGCCGTCCGGGCCCACCGCCTGCTCCAGCATGGCACGTACCTGGCGCGCAATCTGCGCCGGGACGACCCGGTGTTCCTCGGCCGGCGGCGTGCCGTGCAGGAAGGTGACCGGCCGGCGGATGCCGTCGGCGGCCAGTACGGCATAGGCCTGTGCCAGCTGCAACGGCGTCACGGAAATCCCGTAGCCGAATGCAATATTCGCGGTCTCGATGGCGTTCCAGCCGCTGTAGTGCGACAGCAGTCCGGAGGCCTCGCCCGGAAAACCGCTGAACGTCTGCACGCCGAATCCGACGTCGGACAGGCGCGTCCAGATAGCCTCGGACGGCAGCGACAGTGCAATCTTGGAAATGCCGACATTGCTCGACTTGCGGATCACGCCGGTCACGTCCAGGTCGCCGTAGTTATGCACGTCCCGCACCGTATTCACACCGACCCGCAGCCAGCCCGGCGAGGTGGAGACGGGGGTGGTCGGCGTGTAATGCCCGCTCTGGAGCGCCACCGTCACCACGAAGGGTTTCATGGTGGAGCCCGGCTCGAACACGTCGGTGACCGCGCGGTTGCGCATCTCGCTGCCACGCAGACCCTTGCGGTTGTTCGGGTTGTAGGACGGCTGGTTGACCATGGCCAGCACCTCGCCGGTCTTCACGTCCAGCACCACGGCGGAGGCGGAATGCGCCTGGTGTTCCTGCATCGTCGCCACCAGCTCGCGGTAGGCAAGATACTGGATACGCCGGTCGATGCTGATGGTGAGGTCCTTGCCGGGGCTCGGCAGCTTGATACTCTCCACGTCCTCGATGATGTGGCTCTTGCCGTCCTTGATGACACGCTTGGCGCCGGGCTTCCCCCGCAGCCAGTCCTCGTAGGCCAGCTCCAGCCCCTCCTGGCCGACGTCGTCGACGTTGGTGAAGCCGACCACGTGTGCAGTCACCTCGCCGTCCGGGTAATAGCGGCGGTATTCACGCTGCAGGTAGACGCCGGGGATATCGAGCGCCTCGACCTTCTCGGCCACCTCCGGCGCGACCCGGCGTTTCAGGTAGAGGAATTCACGATCCGCCCTGGTGGCCAGCATCGCCACCACGCCGGCGGACTTCAGCCCCAGCAGGTGCGACAACTCGGGAATGCGCTGCTGCTCGTTGCCCAGTTCCTGCGGATTCACCCACACCGACTCCACCGGTGTGCTGATTGCCAGCGGCTCGCCGTTGCGGTCCAGGATCATGCCGCGATGCGCCGGCAGGGTGACCACGCGCAGGTGCCGCGCCTGGCCCTGCGTCATGAGGAACTCCTTGTCGAGCACCTGCAGGCACACCGCCTTCCACACCAGCACCATGGCCGCGAGCCCCATGCACAACAGCAGGAACAGGCGGCGGCCCTGGTAATTCAGATTGCTGCGAACGGTTCTCACGGCTTTATGATCACCACGTTGTCTGCCGACAGATTCACCATGCCGAGCCGGTCACGGGCCGCCTTCTCGATCTGGCCCTGCGTGGTCAGCATGCCCTGTTCGAGCTGCAGCTTGCCCCACTCGATATCCATGTTGTCACGCTGCTTGCCGAGTGACTGCAACTCGATAAAGAGCTTGCGCCCCTCGTGCCTGGCGTACACCACGCCGATCGAGGAAGCGACCACCAGCAGCACCATGATCACGGCGGCCCCCGGCCGTATGCTCATTGCAGCCGCTCCGCCACGCGCAATACCGCGCTGCGGGCGCGTGGATTGCGCTGCAGCTCCGGTTCACCGGCGCGGATCGCCTTGCCCAGCGGGCGCAGGCGCGGCTGATGATCCATGCCGGCCAGCGGAAACTGCGCGGGTGCCGGCGTGCCACGGTATTCGTCACGGATATAACGCTTGACGATGCGGTCTTCCAGCGAATGAAAGCTGATCACGGCGAGCCGCCCGTGCGGCGCCAGTGCATCGGGCACCTGCTGCAGGACGTCGTGCACGTCATCGAGTTCGCGGTTGATGAAGATGCGGATGGCGAGAAAGCTGCGGGTGGCCGGATGCTTGTGCTGCTCACGCGTCGGCACCGCGGCCTCGATCAGCTCGGCCAGCTGGCGCGTGGTCTGCAGCGGCATCGTGGCGCGCGTCGTGACGATGGCCCGTGCAATGCGCCCGGCAAAACGTTCTTCGCCGAGGTTACGCAACACATCCACGATTTCGCGCTCGCCGGCCAGCTGCAACCACGCTGCGGCACTGGTTCCGGATTCCGGGTCCATGCGCATGTCGAGTGGACCATCGGCCGTGAAGCTGAAACCGCGTGCGGGGTCGTCAAGCTGCGGCGAGGAAACGCCGAGGTCCAGCAGCAGACCATCCACCCTACCCTGCAGTTGTCGCTGTGCAAGCAGCTGACTCAGCATTGTGAAAGCACCCTGCTCAATTTCGAATCGAGGATCATTACCAAACTGCTTCCTGGCCGAATGCACCGCCTCAGGATCCTTGTCCATGGCGAGCAGTCTTCCCGCTGGTCCGAGTTGCGCAAGTATCGCCGCTGCATGCCCACCACGACCAAAGGTTCCATCCACGTACACACCGCCCGGTTTTACCGCCAGCGCCTGCAGTACCTCGTCGAGCAGTACCGGCCGGTGCGTGTAGTCGTTCTCCACCAACGATCAAAGCGTCAGCGTTCCGAGCGCGTCCGGCATCTCGCCGTCGTCGTCATCGGTTGCCAGCCAGTCCGCGCGACTTTTCTCCCAGGCTTCCTCGTTCCAGATTTCAAACTTGTTCCCGAGCCCGACCAGTTCCACGCGCTTGCCGAGGTTGGCGAAATCCCGCAACCGCGGCGGGATCAGCACGCGGCCGTTCTTGTCCATCTCCAGCTCGGTGGCGTGACCGAGCAACATGCGTTGCAGGGTTCGGGTGCGCTTGTTCTGGTTGGGCAGGCGAACGAGCTTGCGCTCGATCTCTTCCCAGTCCGGCAGGGGATACAGCATGAGGCAGTGGTCGTCGTGCACGGTGACCACGACACGACCCTCGCATCGCTCGGTCAGGACCCCGCGGTAGCGGGTGGGAAGTGCCAGGCGGCCCTTCGCGTCCAGATTGACCGTACTCCCACCCTTGAACAAAAGTGCCCCCTTAGACTCCCCGGAAACCCAGAATTAACCACTGAACTCCACTTTTCGACACTATAGGGAGTGTGGATTTTTTCGTCAAGGAAAATTTGCAAAAAATCGTTATCTGGACAGTAACTTAGGCCAGATTTTCCAGACTGCGGCGGCATCCAGGAACATATAAAACGAAATCAAAAACTTGCTTGGATAACCTCTGGTAACTTGGCAAGTAACCCGTCGTTCCGGTGATTTATTCCGCCCCCGGACCGGATCCGACGTGGTTACAGTTGGATACATTATATACAAGAGTACAACCCAATATGTTGGGTTCGAGAGGAAATAATTTCCGTATATAGCGGGAATCAGCCTGATGCCGGGTTACATCTAACCACTGGTCAATGGCCACGGAAACACACGGAACTACACGGAAACAAAACGGAACCATTCATGAGCATTCCGTGTTCTTCCGTGTGTTTCCGTGGCCATTTATCTTTGAAATCAATAACAGGCGGAATGCCTGACCTGGCGCCATGCAGGCCTGCCCGCAGTAACAACGCGTTCGTCCGGACATAAAAAAAGGCCTGCATTTGCAGGCCTTTTCGTGATCGGGGTAGTCAGTAATCAGAACGGGATATCGTCATCGAAATCGTTCGGACCCTCGGCCATGGCCGGGCTGCGCGCGGGTGAGGACGCCTGGTCATCGCCGGAATAACTCGCACTGCCACCACCACCGCCGCGACTGCCCAGCATCTGCATCTCGTTGGCGACGATCTCGGTGGTGTAGCGATCCTGGCCGTTGTTGTCCTGCCACTTGCGCGTCTGCAGCTTGCCCTCGATATACACCTGCGAGCCTTTTTTCAGGTATTCGCCGGCAATCTCCCCCAGGCGACGGAACAGCACCACACGATGCCACT
>Ga0307424_1001102_pt1 | contig 14345 bp, 16 predicted proteins | sample SalMarWE160320MG_FD_202157 | JGI IMG/M metagenome (GOLD analysis project Ga0307424, IMG submission 202157) | Salt marsh sediment microbial communities from the Plum Island Ecosystem LTER, Massachusetts, United States - WE1603-20 | ecosystem: Environmental > Aquatic > Marine > Intertidal zone >... | reverse complement strand
TGGAGAAATTGTTAGCGGCACTGGAAAGGCACAAGTTATTGATTTAGCTGGTGCCGGAGGTCGGAATCGAACCGACACGGACGCAAGGTCCACTGGATTTTGAGTCCAGCGCGTCTACCAGTTTCACCACTCCGGCGATATTCTTAATAGGCTTAACAGGTTATCCGAGAATGAATCCCGCTACTGCAGGATTAACCTGTTCCTTGGCCTCGATAAAAAATTTATTATACCAAGGACTAAAAAAGCTGTCAATATCATATTGACATGGCCTGATGCTTCCTGATATATATAAACCAAAAGGGGCTGTAGCTCAGATGGGAGAGCGCATGACTGGCAGTCATGAGGTCAGGGGTTCGATCCCCCTCAGCTCCACCAGCAAAACCGACTCAGGCCTTGCGAAAGCAGGGCCTTCTTTATTTGTTTGGCCAGGAATATCCCTAAGACCACACCAGCGCAGTCTGCTGCCATATCTGCAACAGAAAAATTCCGGCCAGGTACGTAGGATTGGGCAAACTCAAGTCCTACGCCGAGCAGAATCATCAATAATGCCCCTGTTAAGGCTGCTCGTAAACGTGCGAATCCAAAAAAAGGTAAGATGCCAAGCCAGAGGTAGGCTAAAAAATGCGCTAACTTGTCTGCGCCGCTGAACTCATAAGGAATTTGGATATGAGGTGTCAGAGACAGATATGAGACAAGAATAATAGAAAGGAACCAGAAAAACTGAACTATCCATTTCATCTTTTATTCCGAGCTTCACCTAAACCCTAACGTTGCATAAACCTTCGGTCCAAAAACGCTACCCTCGCTCTATATCAGGCCATCAAGAAACGCTGGCCCATTTTCAAGACTGTGTCCTATGTTCAATACGCTTTCATCCTTGAAAACGGCCCAACGCCCCTTACTGACCTAATCTAAAGCGTTTTGAACTCAAATTTTATGCAACGTTAGGGTAAATCCTGAAGGTTTTATTTAATGTTGACGGGAATGCCGGCTACTGTCATCACCACCCTGTCAGCTATTGCAGCTAATTCCTGATTAAGTATCCCGGCCAGGTCCCGAAACTCTCTCCCTAATGGATGTTCGGGAACGATTCCAGCTCCAACCTCATTGGATACAATGATAACCGCCTGTCTCCTCCGAGACAATACTTCCAATAGACGATTTTGATAGGTTGGGACCTCTTCCTTTCCCCTTTTGAGGAGGACGTTACTCAGCCAGATTGTCATACAGTCTATAAGCACAGCATCTGCGTGGGCACAGTCGGTTTTTAACGCACTATCAATGTTTAGAGGTTCTTCTATCAATTTCCATGCAGGGCCGCGGGATTCCTGGTGCAATCTTGCCCGCTCGGCCATTTCTTCGTCCTTCACTTCTGCCGTGGCGATGAAGATGCAAGACTGGTATTGTTCTTCTGCATACCTGAGGGCCCAGGAACTCTTGCCGCTTCTCGCTCCACCTAAAACAAGAAGGATTTCATTCTCTTTCGATTTGTTCATATCCAGGTAGTATCCTAAGTATTTTGGGTAGTTCAAAATTAGAGAGGCATGTTGGGGCTCAAAGTGTGAATTCACTTCCTTCTTTGGCGGCATCGATCATGATGTCTGATCTGCTTTTTGCGGCAATCTCTTCGCAACGTGCCGTAATTGAGGTCAGCTCAGAGTCTTTCCTGGAAGGAGCATGATGGAACAGGAGCAGACGTTTTGCATGGGCCTTCAAGGCGAGATCCAGAGTACTGGCGCAGTCTGAATGCCCCCAGCCCCTGTGTTTCGGAATTTCTTCAGGGGTAAACTGGGAGTCGTGAATCAGGACATCTGCGTCCTTGCAGAAACGGACGTAATCTTCAGGCAGTGTGCCCGCCGGGGCGTCTTCGGTCAATTCGTTGTCCGTGATAAAAACGAGCCTCTTATTCCCCTCTTGAAAGCGAAATCCTAAACCTCCCTGAGGATGGTGGAGTGGAATAGCGTCGATGATTGTATCCTCTATTTTGAGAGGACCATGACACAGTTTATCAAGGTAGCTGATCCGGGCCTTGAGTTCTCCAAACCTGACAGGGAAAAAAATATCACCCACGTTGTTTTCGAAAATGGCCCTGAGAGCTTTCATGCATGTGGGGGTGCCATCTACAAGTATCTTTGTAGCAGGGTTGAAGATAGGATCGAAAAAAGGAAAGCCCTGTAGATGGTCCCAATGGGCATGTGTTAACAGGAGATGGATTTCGACCTTTTCTTCCTGGGTTATCATCCTGTCACCAAGGGGCCTGATACCTGTCCCGGCGTCAACGAGAATCTTTTTGCCGCATTCAAGATCAATCTCGATACAGCAGGTGTTTCCCCCGTAAATAATGGTATCTTTTCCAGGGACAGCGATGGATCCCCTTGTTCCCCAAAACTTGACTTTCATTTTTCTATTCTTGTTGGTTTGTTTCTAACGAGTCTGTCAGAAGCCTTCAATTTGCAAGGATATCTTAACACTATGTTATCTTTTCACTGGTGTCAATCCAAAAAAATCAATGAACATAGCAGGATAGAGGTGCCTGCAGTTAAGCAGTGCCCGTGCCATATTCACCCTGATAGAGACAGGCAAAAATCTTTGCGTCTGTTATAATGTCCGGAATCAGACAGTATTCATTAGGTTGATGAGCGGAATCAGGGCAGGTGGACCACACAGCGGCCGGAAGCCCCTCTTTTCGGAAGAAGGCTGCAACAGTACCCCCGCCTATACCCATCGCTTTTCCCTGTTTGCCTGTAACCTTTTTGATTGCCCCTGCCAATGCCTCTACCACAGGCGCATCGGGTGAGGTGGATACAGCGGCATCCTGCCTGTAAACCGGCTCCACATCAATCTGCAGATCGGTTTCAGCGCTGATTGATGCTGCAATTTCCCTTGAAGTGGAAAGAACCTCATCCACGCTGTATTGGGGAAGGATACGGCAATCAACATAAAAGATATTTTTACCGGGTATTGTGTTTATATTGGGCACATTCCCTTCGCTTTTTGTCGGCGCAAAGGATGATAGAGGGGGGCGGAAGAGGGGATCTATAAGATCGAACCGGTCGTTTAATCCCTCTAATGCAAGGATCAATTTCGCTGCGCCAAACAGGCTGTTTTTTCCCTTATGTGGGGTGCTGGCATGACACTGTTGGCCCGTGACAACAAATTTGAGCCACAGCATTGATTTCTCGGCCACCTCAATCATTGTTCCTTCCTCATTACCTGCGTCAGGCACAATGATAAGATCATTAGGCCTGAAATAGTCCTTCTGATGTTTGAGAAGATAGCTCAACCCATACTCACTCCCTGTTTCTTCGTCTGCTACAATGACCAGGCCCACCGATCTTTTTAATGTCTGCCCTGAATCGAGGATCGCCTTCAAGGCCAGAAAAGAGCTTACAAAGCCGTGTTGATTATCCTCAACCCCCCTTCCAACAATCCGGTCCCCGTCCACTATTACTTCATACGGCTCATTTTTCCACAAAGAGGGGTCGCCGGGTGGCACGATGTCCGAGTGGCTCAGCACCCAGACGCCCCGGTCTTTCTGCCGGCCTTTCCACTTTGCTATCAGGTTGGGGCGATAACCGTTATGGGCCCTCTCATCAGGCGCCTTGATCTCCTGAAGGATGTCCGGGTTCAACGCCTCAAGCAGGCCGTTTATATAAGCGGTTTTTTCGTGTTCACCCTGGCCTCCATTATCAGGGCCTAATGCCACCCTCGCAGTCAGGTCCCTCTGGAGTTGAATTATTTCGTCTCTATAACCATCTATTCGGTCAAAAACGCTTGTCAAGTCCGATATCATTTTTTCTCCTTTCCCCATGGATACTGGATACTGGATGCTAAATACTGGATGCTTGATACTCGATACTGGATACTGGATATTGGCCACCCGGTTTTCTGACCTCTGACCTCCGACCTCTGGTTTTGTTACTGATTGAATTCCTTGCGCCTTACGCCTTGTGCCTTGTGGCTTTCGCCTACAGTTAGATGAAACTCCGCTATTACAATCCTGAAAGAAGGGCTATTTGCTTCATAACAGTGTTGAGCGTTGAGTTTGGCGCGGTTTTCCCATCCGGATAGATCGGTTTACCGAAACGGACGCGCACTAAGATCCTGAAATCCCTCCTGGAGTAATTAACCCCTACGGGTATCAGAGGGAATGACAATCGGGAAACCAAAAGCCTTACCATTCCCGTCTTACCGGGTCCCATTTCGTTTTTATAGTAAGTGCCTTCGGGGAAAACCACAACCCCCTCTCCCTTTTCCAGGAACTCAATCATCGCCCTTATGGAGCCCCTGCTTTTTAAAGGCTGATCCCGGTTCAGGGGGATCCCGCCAACCGATTTCAGGAACCACCTTGCAAAGCGATTTTTGAACAGCTCATGTTTGGCGATGTAGTAAAGGGGCCTTGGTGTGACGAGGGCAATTATGGGGATGTCCTGCCAGCATTGATGCTTTGGCAGGAGAATAAAGGCGCTTTCCCGGGGGAGGTTTTTGTCTTCTTCAATTTCGAGACGATAAAAGAGAGAGAAAGATACTCTGCTAAAAGTCCTGACAACCCGACATAACCACTCTTTTCTTTCCAGCACCTTTATCCTTCCCTCGAGTCATTACACATTTGCCTTCTCGGCCTCGTATGTCTTTTGTTTCTCCGCCTGAACAGTCCGGTTCACCTTGATGTAAGTGATGCTCCCCAGGACAAGAATGACGGCACCAGCAGGGATAAGAATCCACCCGAGCAATGTCACAAGAGGGTGACCGGAGAATTTTATCATTGCCAATCCCCCTCCAGAGAATGCCAGGGCAGTACGGAGGTATGAAAGAAAAGTCCTCTTGAGAGCAAGCCCGGTGCGGGATTCTGCCAGATGGTCCCGGACATACACTTCTCTTTTCAGAGAAGGATCAACAGCATTTTTTTTTATCGCCATTTAGGTAACCGTTAACGGTTAAATGGTTCCCCCGCCTGTGGCTGGGATCCGCGACAGGGTTCAGAGATTATTGGTTTATCTAACAAGTCGAAATCCCGCGGGGATCCGTCAGCTACGAACTTGAGGGTCTGTTCTGAATAACAAGAAAATATGGAAAAGAAGATAGTGTGTCAAGTTTATATTGCCTTGACATAACTCCGAACATTCCTTTACATTGCCGTAGCGGTTTTTCACAGACTGGAACTATTATCGGTTTTGGAATAAGTTACCCTTTGCATGTGAACAGCCAATCCCTTCAGGAAACAGCAACTGATGACGAGAAGAGAATATCTCAGTAAACAGAAAGAGGTGGGAAGAAGCCTGATCGGTGTCTTTCCGGCATATTATCCCAAGGAGATCCTCTGGGCCTTTAATGCGGTGCCGGCAGAGATCTGGGACCCACCGCTTGAGATTACCGGGGCCAATGCCCATCTCCAGCCATATATCTGTTCAGTGGTCAAGTTGGGATTAGAGCTTATTCTCCAAGGAAAGGGTGCTATTTTGGATGGTTTCCTGTTCCCTCACACCTGTGACTCCATCCAGAACCTGGCCTCGATCGTTTACGATTACTTGGGGCTAAAAAAGCCCTGTTATTTTTTCTATCACCCAAAGGCCCCTTACCGGTCCTCCTCCCGCACCTACTATCTGGAGCAGCTTAAATCCTTTGTGTCCCGTTTGGAGAAGGATATGGGACCCTTGGATGGAAGGGAACTGAAACATCGAGTGGAGCAGGGGCATCATTTAGCCGCTATTTTGGGAGAGATTTACGACTTGAGGAGCAGGGGGGATCTTTCTGCCTCCAATGCCGAGTTCTACCGGATTATCCGTCAGGGGGAATACCTCCATCCTGACGATTTCATCCCCTTGCTCGAAGGTTTTCTGCGAAGATCCAAGGGCGGAGATGGAAAGGGGCCTGCCGTCATCCTGAGCGGGATCCTGCCCAACCCTCCTGAGATCTTAGGACTTTTGGATGAACTCGGGGTGAGGGTGGCGAATGATGATCTGTTAAGCTGCGGGCGGAGGCTATTAGTGAAACCGGGCCCCATGGAGGACCCGTTTGAAGTGCTTGCCGCCGACTACTTTGCCATGCCCCCCTGTACCACCAAAGGCTCGCCATTAGACGAGCGTGTGGATGACCTCCTCAAAAAGATCGAGGAAAGCGGCGCAAAGGGTGTAATATTTTATATGGTGAAATTTTGTGAGCCCGAGCTATTTGATGTGCCGCAAATGGTAGCTGCGGTAAAAGCGGCAGGGGTGGCAACCCTGATTATTGATGTGGATTTGAATCAGGGATTGAGCGGCCAGTTGGCCACTAGGGTAGAGGCATTTGTGGAGATGATAGGCTGAATGATATGTCACTGACCAAGAGCATTCGTTACAATTTTATGAAAGATATCGGTGCACCCGTTGTAATGGGTCTTGCCAAGGCAGGCAAGAAGAAGCGCCGCAGTAGCCCTAAGCCCTATTTCGGCCCCCAACTCAAATCTGCGGCAAGGCTGAAAGAAATCATGACCAGACACTATTTTCTCTCCCGGTATGCGGAAGGGGCAAGGCCTGTAGCCTGGGTGACCAGCGGAGCGCCCGTGGAACTCCTGAGGCCGTTTGACTTCTACACCATATACCCTGAAAACCATGGCGCTTTGTGTGGGGCCCAGAGGCTTGGCCCCGAGCTTTGCTCAGTGGCAGAGGAGCACGGCTATCACCAGGATCTTTGCTCCTATGCCCGCATCGACTTAGGTCATTTTCTGTCTGGGAAGACCCCGGTGGGGAAACTGCCCAAGCCGGACCTCCTGTTTGCTTCGAACAATATTTGCCAGACCGTGGCCTACTGGTATAGGGTCCTCGCCCATCAATTGAAGATTCCTCTTTTGCTTTTCGATACCCCTTATAATTTCGAAGAGATTAGCGATAATGATGTTACCTATATGGTAAGCCAGTTAGAAGAGATGATTCCAGTATTGGAGGAGATATCAGGAAAACGCTTCAACAACGAGCGATTTGAGGAGATCATTCGTATCGCACGTGATTCCTCCTTTGCCTGGGGCGAGGTGCTTGCCACTATGAAGACAGAACCGGCCCCTATGACCATTTTCGATGCCTTTATTCATTTAGCGCCCATAGTTTCCCTCAGGGGCCTCCCTGTAGCCCTCGATTATTATCAAACCCTTTTGGAAGAACTGAGGGAAAGGATAGACCTTGGCATCGGTGCCATCAAGAATGAGCGCAAGAGGCTGATGTGGGACAACATAGCCATCTGGTACAAGGTTCGTGACTTCTCAAACCTGTTCGCCGAACACGGGATGAACTTTGTTACTGCCACATACACCAACGCCTGGGCCGAGACGATCTCTCACATGGATGCAGACAAGCCCTTCGAGTCAATAGCGAGAACCTATAGCTTAGTCGTGCTGAACAACAATCTTAACCACCGGCTGCGTCTCATGGAACGGCTTATAAAAGAGTACAGGGTGGACGGTCTGGTCATCCATTCTGCCAAGAGCTGCAAACCCTATTCTGTCGGACAGTACGACCTCAAACGTCTCTTAATGGATCGCCTAAGAGTGCCTTCGGTGATAATCGATGCCGACATTACCGATTTCAGGGCCTATTCAGAGGAACAGACACGCACACGCTTAGAGGCCTTTTTCGAGGGGATGGAAGACTGACATGAGCAGCCAAGATTATTTTGCAGGAATCGATGTCGGCTCCCTCAGTACAGAGGCGATGATTCTAAATATCACGGGCGAGCCGCTCGGTTACTCCATTATCCAGACAGGGGCCAACAGCATTGATGCGGCTTCAGAGTCCCTAAGAAAGGCCTTGACCGAATCGGGGGTCACCCAGGACCAGGTCAAGGGTATCGTGGCGACCGGTTATGGCCGCGTCTCTATACCTTTTGTCGACAAAAGAGTGACCGAGATTTCATGCCATGCCTTAGGGGCATACCACCTGTTTCCCGATACCGGAACAGTGATCGACATCGGGGGACAGGATTCTAAAGTAATCCGTGTTGGAGATGGAGGAAAGGTCCTTGATTTCACCATGAACGACAAGTGCGCCGCAGGCACGGGCCGCTTCTTGGAGGTGATGGCAGACAAACTTCAAGTCTCTCTCAATGAGATGGGCCCTCTCTCCTTAAAGGCTGGCGGAGAAGTCAGCATCAGCAGTGTCTGCACTGTTTTCGCAGAAAGCGAGGTAGTGTCTCTTGTGGCACAAAACCACCCCAAAAATGAAATCATCCGTGGGCTGCACCGGGCCATAGTAAACAGGGTATGGAGCATGATAAAGGCGATCGGAGTTCATGGCGGCGTAACCATGAGCGGTGGGGTAGCCAAGAACAGCGGTGTAGTCGGTCTTATTGAAGAAAGGCTCGGGCAACCGATACATGTTCATACCGAACCGCAGATCATTGGCGCCTTAGGGGCAGCGCTTCTCGCTAAGAAGAACTTCCTTAGATCATCCTGAGAGGCTTTCAGTGCAAACAAGAGAAAATCAGATGGGCAGAGAGATCGTAGTGAAGGCCCTTCGTTCTTTCGGGACCTCAATATTCACGGAGATGAGTGTCCTTGCTAACACCCATGGTGCGGTAAATCTATCCCAGGGGTTTCCCGACTTTGACGGGCCCCGGGAAATCAGGGCCATGGCTGCGGATGCTATTTTGCGCGGTCCTAACCAATATGTGCTTTCCTACGGTATCCCGGAACTTCGCCAGGCAGTGGTCCGGAAGATGAAACGGTTCTACGGGATCGAGGTTGACTCAAACGATGAGGTGACGGTCACTTCCGGCGCAACAGAAGGGTTGTGCGCCACCTTTTTCGGTATTTTGGAACCCGGAGATGAGGTAATACTCTTAGAGCCATCCTACGATGTCTATCCGCCCGTTGCTGCCATGGCCCATGCCCGGATTCGGTATGTTTCCTTAGAAGGTCCAGAATTTACTCTTCCAAGGGAAGAATTGGCAAAGACCTTCGGGCCCAAGACAAAGGCGATCGTAATCAATAACCCTCAAAATCCCTGCTGCAAGGTCTTCACACGGGAAGAGCTTTCGTTTATTGGAGAGCTGTGCGTAAAACATGATGCCTACGCCATCGGGGATGAAGTCTACGAGCACCTGGTCTATGACGGACGCGAGCATGTAACATTGTTGGACATACCCGAACTCAGAGACCGCGCCCTTGTGATCTCCTCTACGGCCAAGACCTTTTCCATGACCGGATGGAAGGTGGGCTATGTGATCGCGGCCCCTGAGCTTTCCCGTGCAGTGCGAATGAGCCACCAATTCATTACCTTCTGTGGACAGTCGGCATTGCAGGAGGCTATGGCCCTTGCCATGGATTTTCCGGACAGCTACTATACCGGACTCTTAGCCGACTATGTAAGGAGGCGAGACCGACTCTCCGAAGCGCTTCATGATATGGGATTTAAGGTCTATCCGCCGGAGGGAACCTATTACCTTCTAATTGACATTACGAGCCTCGGGTTTGACGATGATGTGGCCTTTTGCCTTATGCTTCCCGAAAAGGCGGGGGTTGCGGCCATCCCATGCTCATGCTTCTGGGACAACCGAAACCGGGGAAGGGAGCTTGTGAGGTTTTGCTTCTGCAAGAGAGATGAGACCTTAGACGAGGCAATCAAACGGCTCAAGAGGTGGATTAGGTGAAGCTTTTGACAAATTTGGTTGACAACGCGAGGAAAGCACTATAATAATACATGATATTGAGCATGGTTATTATTGTGTCTGGGTTTTTGAGCCTTCTGAGATGTTTAGGTAGTCAGCAGGGAACACACAAACTTCAATCTTCAGAGAAAGGAGAATTCTATGGCGGCCAAAAAAAGCGGGAAAAAGGTGACAGATAAGAAGACAACTACGAGGAAGATGCCAGCAGTTAAGAAACCGATGACTAAAACCGAGATATTGAATGAAATTGCAGGGAACACCGAACTAACCAAGAAGCAGGTCTCGTCAGTATTTGACGAATTTGCTATCCTCATCGAGCGTCATATCAAGAAGCGTAGCCCCGGTAAACTCGTTTTTCCAGGGCTCTTAAAGATCGAAGTGAAGCGCAAACCTGCAACCAAAGCACGTAAGGGGATTAACCCTTTTACCGGAGAAGAGACAGTCTTTAAAGCCAAGCCTGCTCGTCGGGCCGTTAAGATCAGTGCATTAAAGAAAGTAAAGGAGATGGTCGGCTGAGTAGCTAATACTTTCCCTGAAATTCTTGAGGAAACAGGAAGGCCTGTAGATCTGTCAGCGATTTATGGGCCTTCATTTGTTGTACAGGCTTTCGGGTAAAATTTTGGAAGTAACTCTGCAGGGACATCCATCAGTCGCGGGCTTTCAGCATCTTTTTCGGAGAGGATCGGGTGTTGAACCGGCCAGTCGATACCTATCGCTGGGTCTGACCATAATATCCCATACTCATCACCTGGGGCATAAAGATCGGTACACTTATACACCACATCTGCTGTTTCGCTTATGACGCATAACCCATGGGCAAAGCCCTCAGGAATGAATAGCTGATGCTTATTTTTTTCCGAAAGAATGGTCCCTGTCCATTGGCCGAAGGTAGATGATCCGCTGCGTATATCCACTGCAACATCAAAGACCTCTCCCCTTATTACGTATACCAGTTTCCCTTGAGGATGCTTGAGTTGATAGTGAAGCCCGCGCAGGGTACCCCGGCATGAATGGGAGTGGTTGTCCTGGACAAAGGGCTTATTCATCCCGATTGCAAGGTATTTTTCCCAATGGTAGGTCTCCAGGAAAAAGCCTCGATCATCCCCGAACACCATCGGCTCGATCAGGAAGACACTCGGGAGGGACTTTTCAGTACATTTCAGTGCCATTTGTGCGATTCCCGTCTTCAGAAAGGATCTCCATTAAGTACTGGCCGTAATCATTATTGAGCATATCTTTGGCAAGCTTCTTTAACTGGTTCCTGTCGATATAGCCACACTGATAAGCGATCTCTTCAATACACGCAATCTTGAGGCCCTGCCGTTCCTGTATGGCCCTCACAAAGCTACTGGCCTGCTGGAGGGACTCGTGGGTTCCGGTATCGAGCCATGCAAAGCCCCGGCCGAAGATCTCCACCCTGAGCTGGCCACGCCGCAGGTATTCCAAGTTTATGTCCGTAATTTCAAGCTCTCCCCGGGCCGAGGGCGTGAGGTTTTCCGCTATGGATACGACATCGTTGTCATAAAAGTAGAGTCCTGGAACGGCATATCTTGATTTAGGCCTGTCAGGCTTTTCCTCAATGCCCGTGACCCTGCCGTCAGGGGAAAACTCTACAACTCCGTAACGCTCAGGATCTCTGACCAAGTAACCGAAGATAATTCCCCCTTTCTCAGATCGGGCGCATCTCTCCAATATTTCGGAAAGTCCACGGCCGTAGAATATGTTGTCCCCGAGTACAAGGGCCACTCCGTCATTGCCGATGAACCTCTTCCCGATAATAAAGGCCTGGGCCAGACCCTCCGGCCGTGGCTGCTCAGCGTAGGAGAATGAAAGACCGAGCTGAGATCCATCATTTAGCAGCTCTTTGAATCTTTGCAAATCCTCAGGAGTCGAAATTATGAGTATTTCCCGGATGCCAGCTAAGATGAGAACTGACAACGGGTAGTATATCATCGGCTTATCATAAACAGGCATCAGTTGTTTGCTAACGACCCTCGTTATTGGATACAAGCGGGTCCCTGATCCCCCTGCCAGAATTATTCCTTTCATAATGAGAACTCCTATACCCTTATAAGATAATGTTTTTGGGGTTAACCTATCCCTAAAGCGATAAAAAGAAACCTGAGGTCCTTTAAGAAAAGATATTGGATACCTTCAATAATCCTTTGGCCTTTCCTTCACCTGTGACGGTGTTTCGAACGCCTCTTCAAGAGATCTGACAGCAATTTCAAGATGTTGGTCCTCCACCACGCAAGATATGCTTGAAATGGAAGTGCAGATGACGAGAGAACTTATCCCTACAGAGGCTATAGAAGAAAACATCGCACCATGTACGCTGGGTTTCTCACGCAGGTGAGGTCCAAATACAGTTATTACAGCCACATCCGGGGTGTAGGATATTGCCTTGGCGTCAATTGTCGGTTTTATCTCATCTAAGACGGCTAAGGCCGAGTCCAGGTCCTTTTGGTCTATTACCAATGAGAAATTGCCGCAGTCATCTAAGTCAAAGCTCTCCACCAGGAGTTCTATGTTGATGCTATTCTCTCCCATAACCCCTAATACGGTGCCTGCGACACTTACATGATCCGGCACAGACATGATTTTCAATAGAGCGCGACCGCCACTCTGCATAATTCCGCCAATTTTGATTCTACCCATCCCTCCCGCTCCTACCAGTCAGTCAACTGCCACTCTAATCCCGCCGTTAGCGGGACTCACCCCAGTTAAATAGGCCCTGCATTTAGCGGGGTAAACTTTAGTCACTTATACCAACTAATTAATCCCAGGTCCTCTTGTCTTCGATTTTTTTGTGAAGGTCGGGGATCGTCCCCCGTGGGACGACCTGAACCGAGCCTTTAATGGTCAGGATATCCTTTATATCACGCTCAATCCGTGCGCAAAGCAAATCCGTGCTGGAGCTTACTTCTTTCATTTCCACTAAGAAAGTCATAATGTCTCTGTCAACTTCCCGTGTAATCACCACCTGGTACTTGAATGCCTCCCGATACTTAGACATGACCTCATCTGCCTGCCACGGATGGATAAACGTCCCCCTCACCTTGGTGGCCTGGTTAGTTCTCCCAAGGATCTTTTTCAGCATAGGCCCGGTTCTACCGCAGGGACACTGTACCTGAGCCAAGACTGAAAGATCCCCGGTTGCCATACGGATCATCGGATAGCATATATTGAAGTTGGTTGCAACGATCTCTCCCACAGCCCCCGGCTGTACCTGTGTGCCGGTATTGGGGTCCACTACTTCGACCAAAATATTATAAGGTACATGGAGGCCGGTCATGTATAAACATTCATATCCGATACAACCCAGAAACACCGTTCCATAGCCCTGCCGGATGGTCATCCCAAGCTTGGCTTCAAGTCGCGTGCGGAGGGATTCAGGGAGCATCTCAGCACTCACAAGGGCCTTTTCCAGCAGGATGTCCTTTCGCAGATCCAGACCCATCGCCTCGGCGCGTTGCACCATAGTCATCAGAAAGCTCGGGGTCCCCAAGAATCCATTGACTTTCAACCCCTGCATGATCTTGACCTGCATCAACGTGTTTCCAACGCCTGTGGGAACCACTGTTCCACCGATCATCTTTACCGATTCGTCCAACATGAAGGCAAAAGGCCAGAGATGATAATTAAAGGCATTGATCATTCGATCTCCCGGCTTGAACCCGACTGCACAAAGGGCCTCAGCCCAGGAGGTGTCTCTATATTCCTGTTCCCCGGGTTGGTAGATAAGTCCCGGATTGACGTATATCCGTCTGAAATTGTCAGGATCAATGGTATTAAACCCTCCGAATGGAGGGTCTTTTTTCTGCCGCTCTATCAGATCCTCAATGCGTATGACGGGGAGCCTTTCCAGATCATCAAGCCCCTTGATGTCTGAGACCCTTAGGCCTGCCGAGTCGAAGATCTCTTTGTATGCCTTCGAATGCTGGTAGGCATATAGAAAGGTATCTACAAACCGCTGGTTCAGGTGGGACCTTCGTTCTTCCCGGCCCATGGTCTCGTGCGCCCTGTCAAAAAACCGACTGTTCGGTGGCATATTTTCTCTCCCCTATCTGGTCATAAATTATTGATGTGGACGGAGAGGTCAATATTTGGCCTGTTTCAACACATCCGACCTCTTGCGCGCCTTCCCGGCGTATTCGCTTTCAGGATCTTTTTCTATTATTTCCCGGTATAGTTTTGCGGCATGATCACTGTCATTTTGTCCTTTTGGTCAAGATGTGTCAACTAAAGAAAGTCGGTTCTACCTTGACACTCACGTCAAATCTCCCTATAATTCTTCCTGAAAAAGGGCATTTTTATTATTTAATCTATGACAAAAGGCCGGTAAGCTGATGATGTTTTTTGTAAAAAGGCCAAATTGTTACAATCCCTGATTTGGCGTGGGAAAATTCTACGCCCTTTCCAATACGGTGAAAACATATGGAAAGATGTAAACAAAAATTAACAGTGCTCGATCAGATAACGGATGCGGACAAGGTAAGGAAAAAAATCATTGATGTGGCCAGTGCGCTCTATGTCAAAAAGGGCTTTAATGCCACCTCAATTCAAGAAATTTCTGAAACAGCAGGGGTGAGTCTGCCGGTCACCTATCATTATGTCAAAAAGAAATCGGCGATCATGCGAATGATCATGGAGGATGTCTTGAGTATATTCCGTGAGAACCTCCTCAGGATGATCCAGGGGATAGATGA
>Ga0307424_1001099_pt1 | contig 14353 bp, 17 predicted proteins | sample SalMarWE160320MG_FD_202157 | JGI IMG/M metagenome (GOLD analysis project Ga0307424, IMG submission 202157) | Salt marsh sediment microbial communities from the Plum Island Ecosystem LTER, Massachusetts, United States - WE1603-20 | ecosystem: Environmental > Aquatic > Marine > Intertidal zone >... | reverse complement strand
TGCGGACCGCGTTCAGGCTTTCAGGGAAATCCCTTCTGATCGACAGGTGGACGCCCTGGGAGGCGAGCAGCCCTTTGATGCGGTTGATGTGGGAGGTGCGCTCGTCGGACAGGGTCCAGCGCTCCCGGTGGAGATGGCGCCGGTCCTCGTCTTCGACGCTGGGCACGTGAACGATGCTCCAGACGCCCTGCTCGCCGGCGTGGTGGTGCACCAGCATGCGGAGCAGCTTGGCGAGGTCGACCCGGTCGGTCTTCAGCCGTCGGCGGCGCTGCTTGACCTCGATGCTGGCGGCGTCGACAACCAGGCTCTCAATGCCCTGAGCGATGAGGTACCGATGGAGCCAAAAGCCCTCGCGGCCGGCCTCATAACAGCTCAAAACCGGGGTATCTGGCGGCAGGCCAAAGTGCTTCCTGGCGAGCGTGACTTCCCTTAGCAGAGCCTCTAGATCCCGCGGTGCGATGCTGCGCTTTCGTGGATCTCTACCCAGGCCGGTGGTGAACCCGAGTTTCCAGCCCCGGTCGTCCAGCTCGAAGGCGAGAAAGAGGGACGGACCCAATGTATACTGGGGCTGGCTGGTCGCTGCGTTGTCCATGACTCACTCTCCTTACAGGGGTTTTGAGGGAGCATACTGTAGTGCACCCCATTTTCTGGACACATGGGAAAGAGAACGTATGATGTCCAGAAGAGGAGTGCAGAGATGGCGAAACGACGACGGCGGACGTTCAGCTCGGAGTTCAAAGCCAAAGTTGTGTTGGAGGTACTCAGCGGCGTGAAAGGCGGTGGTGAAGCCTGCCGGGAGTACGGTATCCGATCCCAGCTCCTGTCGAAATGGAAAGCAGAGTTCCTGGAAAACGCGGCCAGGGCTTTTGAGGAACCGAGAGACCTGCATCCCGAGGATCGGGCGCGGATCGCTGAGCTGGAGCGTCTGGCCGGCCGCCAGGCGCTGGAGATCGAAGTGTTGCACCCGTCCTGGCGTTCGGTGCCAGGGAAAAAAGCCTCCAGCATCTTGAACTCCCACCGCGGCGGAAGCGGGAGCTAGCCATGCAGCTGGCAGAGAGCTTCCCGGTGAGGGCGGTGTGTCGGATGCTGGGCGTGCCAACCAGCAGCTACTACTATCGACCTAAGAAGGACAGGGACGAGGCGCTTCGGGCTGTGATCAACGACGAAGCGGCCACCTGGCCCAGGTATGGATACCGGCGGATCACCCAGGAATTGCGCCGCAAGGGGCGACGGGTCAACGAGAAGAAGGTGCGCCGTCTGATGCGGGAAATGAACCTGCAGGTGAAGCCAACTAAGCGTCTTTGGGCCACCACGGACAGCCGCCACGATCTGCCTCGCTACCCCAACCTGATCAGAGGGGTGGAGATCAAGGGGCCCGACCAGGTGTGGGCGGCCGACATCACCTACGTGCGCTTGAGACACGGGTACGTGTACCTGGCTGTGATCATGGACCTGTTCACCCGCGGGATCCGGGGGTGGCACCTGGGGCTTCGTCTCGATCACACCCTGAGCTTGACAGCGCTGGAGAAGGCGCTGACCGGCGCGGCGCCGGAGATCCACCACTCCGACCAGGGCGTTCAGTACGCGGCCGTGCGCTATGTCGAGATGCTGCAGGAGGCCGGCGTTCAGGTGAGCATGAGCGACATCGGCCAGCCCACCCAGAACGCGTACGTGGAGCGGCTGATCCGCACCATCAAGGAGGAAGAGATCGACCTGTCTGATCATGCCAACTACGTTGAGGCTCGAGCGCAGATCGGGCAGTTCATCGAGGACGTCTACACTTACAAGCGGATCCACTCATCGCTCGGGTACCTGACGCCGGCTGAGTTCGAGATGCAGTGGCAGAGCATTCGTGCGGAGACGGATGTTATCTAATAATCACGGATTCAGTGTCCAGTTTTTGGGTCGCACTACATACACCGCAGCGGCCTGCCGCTTGAAGGCGAGCCCTTGCATGGTATCTCGGGACAGTTCAGGGGCAGGGCGGAGCGTAGCCCCGGCACTTCAGATCGAGGCTGTTGTTTGGCGGTTACGAGAAGTGATACCTTTAGGAAAAGAAATGCGTAGACCTCTGGAAGAATGTGGGCAGAATGGCTAGAAGAAGCATTCTTGCGTGCATTCGCACTGATCGTCAACCGCCATGGACAAACAGAAGGAAAGGAGCATAGACAGATGCACGTTCAGATCAACACCGATAGCAACATCGAAGGCATCAATGAGCTGACCCAACATGTCGAAGCCGTCGTTAGGGGGGCGGTCGACCACCTCAATGAGCGAATCACACGGGTGGATGTATATCTTAGCGACCAGAACAGCGATAAAAAGACCGGCTATAACGCTATACGCTGCCTGCTGGAAGCCAGTCTCGTGGGCCTTCAGCCAATAGTGGTCAGCGATCAAGCGGAAACTGTGGAGCAGGCAGTTGAGGGCGCGGCCGAGAAGTTGAAGCATTCCCTCGAAAGCACTCTCGGGCGGTTGGGCGAACACTAATGTGCGACAGATTCGATGATCTGGTTAGAAGTGCCAGTCCAAGGAGGCCGCCCAACATCTATGAACACGCTGCTTGCGCCAATTGGGTCTTCTCGGAATCAAAGAGAGCTGTCTGGTCATAAGCACCTTTGCATTTTGGGATGCCAATCGCAATCAAGCCGGTCTGCCCGGAGACTTCTATTCGCCGTCTATGCGGCATGAGTATGTTCGGCAAGGGAGTCGCAATCAACTCACGGTTTCACTTTCTCCATGTTAGGCTCGCGCTGACCCTTGCCTCGGGTGACCACATGTAGGAAGGAAAGCGGGTTCTGTGCAGTCCAAGAGTGAGCGGGATAACATCCATGAAAGCCCTTCCCCTGTCAAGATCCCCGTTCGTTAAATGAAGTTGTTCTCCCCCTTCCGGGGAGTTTTTTCTTTGTTCGATTGCCCTCCAGCGATTCAAGACCCAGCCGGTCTCGCCGGAAACATCCATCCTGTAGGACACCGGGACGGTGTGCGCCTCTCGGTGGAGGCATGAGCTGATTCGCCAGGGGAGGCCCAATCATCTCGCGGATCTCAAAGGACCCATACCGCCAAGAACGCGGCACCTTGTTAGGCGGGGACCTTCCCCTGACTGAGCGAGATAGGGTGTTCTATCCCTCCGGGAGCCCAGTGAGGCGGCTCCTGGTAGGGCTCACTCTTCTTGAGAACCCAGAAAGCTGACTCAGCGAGATAACGAGCGGTGGCACCGATGGCGACGGCGTGGCCCTTGCGGCGCTTGGTGCGTTCGTAGAGGTGGGAGACGTACTTGTTTCTCCAGTTGGGGTGATGCCGGTGTCGGACGACCACGTTGGCGGCTTCGATGAAGGCCCATTTCAGGTAGTTGTTGGCTTGCTTCCCGAAGGACACCGGGACGGTGTGACCATGCGGCCGTAGTGGACGTGCCCCCCGCTGGCGCTGAGCCTGGGGACCAGGCCAGAGTAGCCGGCCAGCTTCTTGGGGGTGCTGAAGCGGTCGATGGAGCCGATTTCCAGGGTGATGACGATCGAAAGGATGGTGCCCACGCCGGGGACGGTCTGCACGACCTGCATGCTGGGGGTGAGCTTGATCCGCTCCTTGATCCTGACTTCGAGCTGATTGATCTGCTGCTGGACCAGCTCAAGCAGCTCGAGCTCCTGGACCATGCAGCGATGGGTCTCATCGGGCAGCTGATCGAAGAGCTTGAGCAGGGAAGGGCGCCACTTGGGAGCGAAGATGTCGCTCTCGGTGTTGAGGGTGAGAGCGTACTTGGCCAGGGTGGAGTGCATGCGGTTCTTGAGGGCAGCCCGAGACTTGGAGAAAGCCATCCGTGTGCGGGGGAGTTCACGGGCATCGCGGACGTCCCCGGGTGCAATCCAGACGGTGGGCAGGGAGCCGAGGTGTTCAAGGGTGGCCAGGCCCTTGGCGTCAAGCTTATCGCTCTTGTGGATGTTGGCCATCATTTTCTTGGCGAAGAGAGCGTGAGCCAGCCTGGGAGTGCACCCGGCGGCCTCGATCTCATCGACGATCCACACCGTCCCGGTGTCCTACCGGGAGTACCAGTTTCCGACGGTCTCCAGGGCGACCGGCGTGCCGGCTGGGAAGCGGGAGAGGTAAGCCCGGAGCGCGCCTGGCTGGTGTGCAATCCGCTGCTCTTCCACAACGTGGCCCTGGGAGTCCAGAACGGCGAAGAACGAGTAGTGCTTGTGAGCATCGCAACCGACCGTATAATCGGGATGGAACATGTTGCACCTCCTTTGGTGGACTCGGATCCTGACAGACCCAGTCTACTGGGAGGTGCAGCGCTTTCATACTATCATCTCGCTGGATGGGACCGCACTTGCAGTGTGCTTCGCGAGGGACGCTGGGCGAGTTTGGCGTCATTGCTGCATGCTCAGAACGAGGCTGGGGCGGTGCGGTGCGTGGCCCGGGCCGATCCCCTTCGGCTGCGCTCAGGGTGCTTCGCGAAGCTCGAGGGCGTTGGGACGCTCCTTAGCGCTGCACCAAAGGAGACAGTTGGTGCCCGGTCCCACACAACAGGCCCAACTCACAGGTTCCTTCGCAATTGCGGGCCTTGTCGTCGGCGGTCTTCTTACGCTCGCAATCGAAGGACTGCGCCGTCGATGGTCCGTTGCTGATCGCGCGTATGCAAGCAAGACCAGCGTGCTTGATGGTCGCTGTGACCAAGCCGAAACCTATGCTGCTTCCTTCACTGAGGATTTACGTCGCCTCATGCATGATGCAGAGGCATCCATAAATGATCCGGATCCAGCCGCCCCCCCAGTCGCTCCCTTCAACCAGACCCCGATCGAGCAGTTGATCCCGGATGAGCCGGCGTGGTCCCATCGATCCGGCGGCCGCCAGCACCAGCAGGTGCCGAACCTGCGCCACCAAGCCTCCAGATCATCGACACACACGATGATGCAAACCCGACGCTATCAGACGATCTGCGCCGGGTCGATGACCTGGCGAGTTTCACCCAAAGTTCCTATCTGATTGGGTTTGACAAGAATCGTGTTTGCCAGACCTTGCTGGACACTCAAGGCTACTCTCTGCGGATTTGTGAAAGATAGATCGTCCCCGACAAGCTGGACTCTCTCACCAATCCGATCCGTCAACCGCTTTTAGGACTCAAGGTCGTCTTCATTGAAAGGCTCCTCGATCGACCTAGGCGGATATGCCTCGCACCACGCTTCGGGCAGTGTTTCCAAGTCAGTTGTCAGCACCAACCGACCACCAATCACGTAGCCTTCACTTTCCCGGGAGTAGTTGGCGGCGGCGTCGATTGCCATCTCCAAGTCGAGGCCCGTCAGTAGTCTGCATCTTCAATGTAACAAAGGACAAGGTCAGCCGCAAGCTGATTCTTGCGCAACGGAAGGGGCGAATCCGCTCCCATCCCCTACCAGGGCCGAGTGTCCCACCTGGCGGACCCGCCCACCTGCCGCCCGACGGATCTTCCCGGGCATGTAGACGGCCTGCGAGAGGGCCTCTTCGCCTACCGGAACAACAATGAAGTCCTGGAACTCAAGCGGGGTGTCGGCGTGAAGTCTACCGCCGATGATGCTTAGTTGGGGCATGGGCAACGTGTAGGGTCCTACTGGGTTCTGTTAGATTCACGAGGGGAGCCCTTCCGATGCCGCTGCGGCGCGGTTGCTCCGCTCGCGTGGCACCGACCCAGCCTAGCTGCGAAGTCAATTTTCCACTGCGTGTGGATCAGTTCGAAAGCCAGATACCGCACCGATTCGAACACGGGATATTCGTGGTTGCAGGTCGCGGCCCTGGTATCAAAGCGCTCGGGGATGCTTTCCCGCCCGCCAGAGGGATTCGATTTCTTCCAGGCTTTTCCCTTTGGTTTCTGGCACGAGAAAATAGGCAAAGAGCCATGCCCCGATACTGACAGCCCCATACAACCAGAACGTGACGGCTTTCCCCACAACTTGCGTGAGCGTCAGGAACGACAAGGCCACAATCAGGTTGGCGGTCCAATTGGCGATTGTCCCGATGCTCATGGCCCGGCCCCGGATGCGCAGCGGGTAGATCTCCGAGAGTATCAACCAGAAGACTGGCCCCAGCCCCACAGCAAACGAGCCGACGTAGACCATCAGGCTCACAACAGCGATCCAGCCTAAGCTGCCGGACAATTGCGGCAGCCAAAACGCCAGCCCCAAAACGATCAGGCTCAGCGTCATGCCCCCCAAACTCACCAACAAGAGCGGCCGCCTGCCGATCCGGTCAATCAGCTGCATGGCGACTAGTGTCAAGAGCACGTTGACGACACCGACGCCCAGACTGGCCAGAATCGCCGCCGACGCCGAAGAAAGGCCAGCGAAGGTGAAAATGGTTGGGGCGTAGTAGATGACCGTGTTGATACCCGTGATTTGCTGGGCAATGGCCAGACCTACGCCTACGATCATTGCCATTCGCAAGAGCGGGCTGAGCAGTTCGGACCAGTGTCCTTTCTGTCCCGTCACGCTTTGTTGAATCGCTTCGAGCTCGCCGGATACGTTTTCGGGGACGCGAATTCTGTTCAGCACGTCCCGGGCTTGATCCACGTGTCCGCGAGCCACCAACCAGCGTGGGCTGTCGGGGACAATCATCAATCCCATGCCAAATGCGGCCGCAGGGATCACCGCTATCGCAAACATCCAGCGCCAAGCCTGCGACCCGGCAAAGGCGTAGTCCACTAGGTAGGAGATCACAATACCGCTGGTGAGAGCAACTTGATTGATCGAGACCAGTTCCCCACGAATTGCCACTGGAGCAATCTCGGAGATGTAGAGCGGGGCCACAAACGAAGCCACGCCTATGGCGGCGCCGGCCACGATCCTTGCGGCGATCAGCCAGCCTGTGCCGGGCGCCAGAGCCGCCCCGATGGCCCCCAAACCGAACACACACGCGGTGACGATCAATAACCTACGGCGTCCCAGGCGGTCGGCTAATATTCCTCCGGCTGCCGCGCCAGCCAACGCTCCCAGCAAGACTGCGCTGACGACGATTTCCTCGATTCCCGCCGACAGAGAAAAATCATGCTGAATGAACAGAATGGCGCCTGAGATAACTCCGGTGTCATAGCCAAAAAGCAGGCCTCCCAGCGCCGATATGGCAGCGGTGAGATAGACGAACCGATTGTTGACCGGCTTAGGCTTGTTGTTCATTTGACGCGCTCTTCCGGGCTGAGGCAGACTCTTCCTGGACCGACGGACCGACACGAACAATGAAGTCCGTACCCTCCCAATGACCAGCTTCGGGCCAGTAGAACGTAAACATGATCTGCTTTCCTTTGGAAAATGCCTGTGTTGGGAGATCGACGATGTGAATCCCCAGTCCCACATCGTGTGTGTGAGCATCCGTGACGGTGTTCCAATCATCGGCGCTCCAATGAACAACAGCCGGCGCCAGTGTCTCGATGCGCAAGTTCTTGCCGGCCGGCAGCCATCGGATCTTATGATTGAATCGCCACACCACTCGTGGGGATACGGTCTTCCCTGTAAGGTACCGCTCGACGGTTTGTGGCGGTAGATCAAAAAGGCGCCCGTCGCGCAATGAGCGTCGCAGCTTGAGGTACTCAGCATGCGCCCACACTAGGGGCATGGCCGAACCAGAAGGCCGACCAAAAAACAGCTCCCGTTCAGGGATATCCGGCGAGTCCCAGACTTGCTCCGAGATCAGGCCGCCTTCATTGGCGAAAGATTCCAATGTCGCCAGGAGCTTATTGGCACGTTCCACTCGGTTTGCTGCCAGTTCGTAGTGGGCCCGTTCACCAGTAAGCAATGGCCATCCGCGGCCAACCCCAGTTCCGTCAAATGGCGCGCCATCCAAATGCTCACCATAGCCATCGTCGTTGTAGCGATGCCAGGTGGAACCCGACGGTGTTTCCACCTTGAGCAAGGCGTCAATCACTTGTGCAGTGTCACGAATACGAGGATCGTCGGCGGTGCGCAGCCCAAAACGCACCAGGGCCAATGCGTCGGGACTCACCAGATGTTCGGCCTCGCGGGTTTCCTCGGCAGCTGTAACGTTCTTTACTTGCACATCTTCCTGGAAACGCGATGCACCATCCGCAGTCGCCTGTGGGGCGATTCGAACGTAATATCCATTGACGTTGAACTTCCGGCACCAGTCCGTGCCAGACACATACATCCAGTGATCGATGGAGCTGTACCAAACATCGGCTGTCTCTCGCAGGTAGACTGCTATGGAGGCTTCGTGATTCAGATCGGCCAGGTCCGCCGCAGCCAGGAGTGCGGCAGTTTCCGCGGCGACGGTGAAGGGTGAATAGCCCGGATCTTCCTCCCAGCGATCCTCAGGGCTAACCGGGCCGTTGCGCGCCAAATAGCCTGCGGCCTGGCGGACCATTGGCCAAAAGTGGGCCACGTCACTATCACCCAATGCTCTTTCGCGACGGGCCAGGTCAACCAGCAGAATCGGCAATGCGGTCTCGTCCATTTGGATTCCATCCCAATAAGGGGAACCATCCAACCACATGTTTTGGGCCCAATGCCCATCCGCCTGCTGAGTGGTCCGCAAAAAGTCCAAAGCACGGTGCACGTCCTGGTGCGCGCCAGCAGCTAGCAGGCCGCCTGCCGTTTCCACCATGTCGCGCGACCAGACAAGATGGTACCCGCCCAGATCATCGTCCCCCTTGCTGAATCCCCATGGGAAAGACAGGCTGGCGATAAAGCCTCCGGGGGCAGTTTTGGACTCGTGGGTGCGCAAGACGGCGAGGCTGATCCGTGATAGGTCCTTTGATCCGGGTCCCTTCTCTTTCAGCGAGGCGTGTGTCTTTGTCCATTCCTGCCAGCCGGAGATGTAGACGCGCTTCGCCTTGTCAAAACCTTCGCCCAGGCTGGCGAGGGCATTTCGGGCCGCGCTCGCTGGGCTGCTGCCGAAGCCGAGCGACAGCACGAAGCTTCCCTGTGACTCGGCGAGGTCGATCTCAGCCGTTAGAGCGACATTGCCGTCCTCAGCCCGCACATATTCCCAAATCATCTGTTTGTGCGCTCTCAGGTCCTGCCATCCATCAGACGAGCCCACGTAACCTGCAGACCGCCTTAGCCACGGTGCGGAACATGCCAGCGCCAAAGCAAAACCGTTCCGCTGTGCAAACAGCAGCGGGGTCCTCTCGAATTCCTCCAGCCAGGCGGTGTTACCGCTGCCGCGATTGCCCAGGTGGGGCGAGAGGAGGACGTAAAGATGATAATCGGACAGTCTTCCTTGCCGCGCGACAAACCGGACCTGCTGCAGCACTGTGTCTCTTTGTGGGTCAGCAACAACCTGCTTCTCAATGCGATAGCGGCCATCACGCGAAGTGTTGTCCAACCCGAATCCGGGCACGCCATCAGCCAGCCAATGAACCGAGGAGTTGGCGTCTCGCTTCTCCTCGGTGAAGTAATTCGTTCCGTCTGTAACAATGAACCCCATATCGCGGACGCAGGCTTGATCGATACGGGGGTAATACAACTCGTTCAAGATACCGTGGCTCAACGTGAACCATACGTGACTTTTGCTGCTGAGGGCCGTGCCGACGCCAGTTTTGGCACTGGATGTCCAACGCGCTGGGATCCCGGGCCCTCCCGGCGCGGAACTACAGGATGGACACATGCCCTTTTCCTTCTGTATGTGGCGGCGTGCAATTAGCCACCATGAGCGAAGTCGGGGTAATCGGTCATACCGCCATCCACGAATACCGTGCGTCCAGTCAGATAGGAGGCGGCTTCCGAAACGAGCACCACCGCCATGTGAGCGATTTCATCAGGTTCTCCCATACGGTGGAGCGGGATCTTCTCCAGCAAGTCTTGCAGGCTCTGAGGATCGCTCCAGACTGAGCGGTTGATGTGCGTTTTGATCGCTCCGGGCGCAATTGCCAGCACCCGTATCCCGAAGGGGGCTGCCTCTTGCGCCAGAGTCTTGGACAACATGGCTACGGCTGCCTTGCTGGCGGTGTAGGCACTATGGCGGGACCAGGCAATTTCCTCATGCACCGAACTCATGTTGAGCACGACCCCGCTCTTCTGGGGCACCATGCGCTTCAGGGCCTCCCGGGCGCAATAGAAAACTCCAAACAAATTCACCTCGATCACTTGTCGCCAGGCCGCAATATCATCATCCCAACCCAAGGCGGAGACGCCGTCAATGCCGGCGTTGTTGATAAGAATGTCGATTCCTCCCCACGCCGCATCGATTTGCCTGAAGAGATCCCCAACCGCCTTTGGGTCGGAAACATCTGCCTGAATTGAAATCGCCTCCCCGTGGTTCCCGTTGATCTTCTGGACGAGCTCATCCGCCGCTTCAGGATGAGTCACGTAATTTATCGCCACTCTTGCGCCGGCGGCGGCAAGATCAAGCGCGATCGCCGCGCCGATCCCGGAATTGCCGCCAGTAACGAGGGCGCGTTTGTGATCGAGTCTCACGTTCATATTGTTTCTCCTATTCAGATACAAACAAGGGTCGAAGAGTTGCCTCGATGGGCGAGGAACCCGGGGACAACTTCACGTGGCCCGACATACCTGTCGATCATCCGACAAGCCCACTTCCATGCGGCGGATCTGTCATGTTTCCTCTTGTCCGCCAGACGGTTCTGTATTGCTTGGGCAAGATGACCGCATCTGAAACTTCCATGAAAAGCGCGTGGCGTCATACACATCTCGGCAATCCTCGAGGGTTCCGGCAAGATCCAAATCGGAAGGGCGATTCCTTGGTCAGGAGGCTGCATTATGCTCGATGGGCATGAACTAGCTAGACGCAAAGCCGCGCCACAGATGAAGGGACCATACTTTAAGGATAGCAAACTCTCGTTGGACCTCAGTCTTGCGACAAGAACCCCGAGGATTTCTTTCTCAACATCGATGGTGGCAACCGCAGGTATGCGTGCAAAGGAGAGGGGCGTTGACGACCAAGTCGACTTCGTGCTGTCAGATGCAAGTGACCCGCTTCCGTTCGCTTACGGAGTGTTCTCGGCTGAGACTGCCCTTGGCGTTCTGGAGAGCATGAGAAACCCCGACCATGTCCTCGCAGAAACATAACGCGTTCTTGAGCCCGAAGGAAAGCTAGTGCTCAGCGTGTACAGGGGCGCATCGTCGATCCTGGTCTCGGTCAGCGAGCCGTGGAACAAGGAACAACTATCCAAGTTAGCGAGGTTCACGACCGAGCGCCGCAGACTAGGGAAGGGCCGCGATGTCCTAATCGCGTCAAGATTGAACGGGCCGAGTGACCTGCCCCCCCAAAACTGATCCAGATGTAGAGTTAGGGTCAGATAAGGGAGAAGGGTCAAATGCCACGACGAAGATACACCCCAGAACAGATTATCAGCAAACTCCGTGAAGCCGAGGTTCTGCTCAGCCAGGGCCAAACCGTGGGGCAAGCCTGCAAGTCCCTGGGCGTGAGCGATCAGACCTACTACCGCCCTGCCCAAACCGCAGGACCTTCGGCTGGAGAAAAGAGTACGGTGGGATGCGGACTTCGCAAGTCCGCAGGCTCAAGGAACTCGAGCGGGAGAATGTCAGGTTGAAGAAGCTGGTAGCCGATCTCTCGCTGGACAATGCCATCCTGAAGGAAGCCGCCTCGGGAAATTGACGAGCCCGGCCAGGAGGCGCAGGGCTGTCGAGCGGGTTCAGCAGACCCTGGGTGTCTCCGAGCGCCGGGCGTGCAGGGTCCTGGGCCAGCCTCGATCGACACAGCGCAGTGTAGGGCAGGAAGCTGGAGACGAGGCTGTGCTCACCGAGCACATTGTTGAGCTGGCAAGCCGGTATGGCCGCTATGGATATCGCAGGATCACGGCGCTGCTCAGAAACCAGGGGTGGAGGGTGAACCACAAGCGTGTTGAACGGATTTGGCGGAAAGAGGGCTTGAAGGTGCCTGCCAGGCAACCTAAACGCTCCAGGCTCTGGTTGAACGATGGCTCATGTGTGCGACTTCGTCCGCTGTACCCGAACCATGTATGGAGCTACGATTTCGTCCAGGAGCGAACACACAACGGCCGGGTATTTCGGATCCTGAACATCATCGATGAGTACTCCCGGGAATGCCTGGCGTCGATCGTGGCCCGGAACATCAGGCATGGGGATGTCCAGGATTGCCTTGCCGATCTGTTCTGTCAGCGAGGCGTCCCTGTGCACCTCCGCTCGGATAACGGGCCTGAGTTCACAGCCAAGAGGATCCGGGAGTGGCTGACCCATCTTGGCGTGAGGACCTTGTTCATCGAACCCGGGAGCCCCTGGGAGAACGGCTTCGTTGAATCGTTCAACGGGAAAATGCGGGACGAGCTGCTCGATCGGGAGATCTTCTACACCGTGAAAGAAGCCAGGCAATTGGTTGAGATGTGGAGATGGGAATACCCCGTGCCGGGACGGTGCAATCACATCAGGCCGCACAGTTCGCTGAGCTACAAGCCGCCCGCGCCGGCAGCATGGATCACCATTGGACAACCGCTGCAACAGGTGAGTCTAACTTAGAAAGTGGATCAAGAAGTGGGGGCACGTCAGGAGCAGAGAGTCTCATATTCATTGTCGTATCTCCTTTTGAGTCAGTAGCTCTTCAATCGGGGTCCGACATTCGGCTCGGATGCGGCAGGGTCGGACAACCTGCCGGGAGCCTCCTTCAGCCGGGCTTCGTGTCCATTCTCGCCCGAGGTGGCTGGATGGATTCTGTCGTCTAGGGCTGGGACAGGGCCTCGGCTTCAAGCTGATCCAAGCGGGTGTAGTAGTCGCCTATCTCCTTCAAGTGAGCCCAGGCGATCTTGCCCGTCAACAGCATGTCATCATGCGTCACGTCGGTCTCCGGATCGTGGGCGCCGTGTTCGAGTTCCACTTCGAGGCCCCGCCGGAACTGCTCCTGATCGATTTTCGCCCAGTCTAGACCCAACTGTTTTCCGGTCGTCTGCGCCTCCTCGGGCGTGATCTTTCGTTCTTCGCTCAATATTGGCCTCCTCCTCATCCTGTGTAACGCTGCCCCCCGGCCATGTGGTCTTGCATTGGCTCCCTGGCCGGCTCTAAGAGCGAAAGTGCTCTCGTACTTTGGCTGCGATCTGGGCATCGGTCATCTTGTCTTCGGTTTCCAACTCAAGGACAACACCCTTGACTCCTGCAGGCTCAAGGCGCTTCATCAGTTCTCCTTTGGCCTCGCCGGGACCGAAGATCAGGATGGTGTCTGCGTTGCGAATCACGGCCACGACTTCATCGTAGTAACGGTCGAGTTGGTTACCGAATTGCCGATCCCTGATATCTTCCGTCGAGCTCTCTTCGGCCCTCGACCGGCCTGGAGCGTGGATGTTGCCCTCCATGTTTGAGCCAATTTCCTTGGTCTCCTCCCCTTCATCTGAAACCATCACGATGACGGCCTTGCGATGGTCGATCCACAGGCCAGCCAGTCTTTTCAAGGGAGATCTCCTTTGCTCAATTCGCCAACAGCTCCACGAGTCTCAATCCTAATGCTTTGATGAACTGACTCTCTTGAAATCGATGAACCCTTTCTGCACATCAAGCGATGTCAATTGCACGCGGACTTGGGTGCCGACGTCTAGGCCCTCAAACCCCTGAACCAGCTTTCCCTCAGCCGGGGTGTCTATCAACCGAACCCAGGTCCCTTTCTCAGAAGCGCCCGTGACGATCGAGTCGAATTGCTCTCCGATTCTCGATTGCAGCAGAAGGGAAGCTGCGGACTTACCAACCTGACGTTCGACCTTGTTGGCGGAATCTTCCGCCTGAGTGCAGTGAGCCGCCAGAACATCGAGCTCGCCCTTGCTATAGGGCGCAGGCTTCCCTTCCAGGGCGGCTTTCAATAGCCGTTGGGTAAGCAGGTCGGGATAGCGACGATTGGGAGCCGTCGAGTGACCATAGTCCTTGACGGCCAGTGCAAAGTGACCGGGCGCATCCGCGTCAGGAAGTTCGGCAATATACTCGCCGGCCCCCAGAAGCTTGATCACGGCCAAAGACAGATCGGGAAAGCGCAGCGGATCGGCCGTCTTCTGGCTGACCAAGAACTCCTCCAACGCCTTCGAATCCGGGCGCTCAGGAAGGTTGAACCCTCGGCCACTGGCAATTTCGACGATCCGGTCCCAGCGCTTTGGCGTGCGAACGACGCGGCGGATTGAGGGATAGCTCTTGGTGGAGAGATAACGTGCGGTCACACCGTTGGCTGCGACCATGAAGTCCTCGATGATTTCTTTGGCACGGTTCTTTTGTTCTATCTCCAGGGTGCGGATTTGGTCTCCGTCGAATATGGCCTTGGCCTCAATTGTTCCCAGGCTGAGCGCCCCATGCTGATGCCGTAGCTTCTTCATCCGTTGCGCAATGTGATCTTGCAGGCGGATGTTTTCGGCCAGGTCCTTGACGGCGGTGATGGCTTCCGGCGCACTACCGCTCCCGTCCAG
>Ga0307424_1001098_pt1 | contig 14354 bp, 10 predicted proteins | sample SalMarWE160320MG_FD_202157 | JGI IMG/M metagenome (GOLD analysis project Ga0307424, IMG submission 202157) | Salt marsh sediment microbial communities from the Plum Island Ecosystem LTER, Massachusetts, United States - WE1603-20 | ecosystem: Environmental > Aquatic > Marine > Intertidal zone >... | reverse complement strand
CAGCAACCCCGGAACATCCGCAGCCTGCGGAAACCGCAACCGGTACAAATCATCCTCACGACCGCAGATTTCGACCTCGATGGTCCCTTCCAGCCACAGCCGGGAACCGCCTCCGGGCGGCCTGCTGGCGCGAACCATTGCCAGCACCTGCCCGTCATCGAGAATCCGTTCCACCAGCACCTCGACCCGGCCGCCGGTTTCCTTCACCCCATGCAATCGTGCCGGAATCACGCGCGTGTCATTGAAAACCACCAGGTCTCCGGACCGCACCAGTTCCGGAAAATCGCGGAACATCCTGTCTTCGGGAGCGTCACGCCGCGGGTCGAGCAGCAGCAGCCGGCTGCCACTGCGTTCCGCGCAGGGCAGTTGCGCAATCCGTTCCGGGGGGAGGTGATAATGGAAGCTGGAGCGCAGCATGGCGCGCGGATAGTAGCACAGGCAGGCACGAAAGCCGCTTGCCGGCCGGAGTGGATGACTTATACTAGCAAACCCTGAAATTCCCGGACCGCACCCTGCCGAGGTGGTGAAACTGGTAGACGCACTGGACTCAAAATCCAGCGGGGGAAACTCCATGCGGGTTCGATTCCCGCCCTCGGCACCATTCCGGCCGGTCAGTGCGACGCCGGCACCATCAGGATCAGTAACAGGACGGCAGCCAGGGCAAACACCAGGTAGCGGATCCGGTCCGCTGCTGCCCGGGAACCGGCACGCGGGCGCGAACGTAGCGGGGCTGCCACGGGCAGCGCCCGGGCCTTGCGCCGGTCCGGCAGGACCCTGCGCTCCGCACCAGGGCACCGGCCACAGCCGGCACAGGCAACGCGGCGACGCTCGCCCCTGCGCTCGTCCGCAAGCATGCGGGCCTGGTGGTATGCGCGGCTGTCCGCCAGATTCGCAAACCGGACCATGACGGAGGGGACTATCCCGGGGACCTGTCCGGCCCGGACCCAGTCATGGCAGTCCGTACTGAGTTCGTCGTCGATCCGGATCCGCCCGAGCAGAATGTGCCGGGATACGGTCGCCCCGCTGAACGGCCCCCGCACCACCCCGTCTCGTCGCGCATACCAGTCCCTGTCATGCAAAGTGGCTTGCCGGGATTCACCTGGTGTACGGGACATAAAACTGCAGCTCAGTCGCTCAACCAGTCCCCCATGCGGGCACGCAGGCGAATCAGCGCCTGTCCGTGAATCTGGCAGACCCGCGATTCACTCACACCGAGAATCTCGCCGATCTCGCGCAGATTCAGTTCCTCGTCGTAGTACAGCGCCATCACCAGCCGTTCGCGTTCCGGCAGCCCCTTGATTTCCTCCGCCAGTCCCAGTCTGAAATCGGACTTCTGCAGCGTATCCAGCGGCTGATCGGCATGCTGGCCGGGCTCGGGAATCCCGTCCTCGCTCAGCATCCCCGGGTCTTCAAAACTGAAAATCCGGCAGCCGGTCGAGTCCTGCAGGATCTTGTGGTATTCCTCCAGGCTCAGCTCCATTGCCGCGGCAACTTCCACGTCACGTGCATCACGTCCTTTCTCGTTCTCGATCCTGCGCACCGCTTCCGCCACTTCCCGGGCCTTGCGGTGTACAGAGCGCGGAGTCCAGTCGGTGCGGCGAATCTCGTCAAGCATGGCACCGCGGATGCGGATGCCGGCATAGGTTTCGAAACTGGCCCCCTGGTCCGGATCGAATTTCCGGGAAGCCTCAATGAGACCGATCATTCCTGCCTGAATGAGATCATCCGCCTGCACACTGGCCGGCAGGCGACTCATCAGGTGATACGCAATCCGTTTCACCAGGGGTTCGTGCAGGATGACCAGTTCGTTGCTGCAGGAAAAGTCCCGGGACGCCTTTGCAGTATTACCTTTCATGACCTCACCTCCTCGTTGATCTTGTCGTTCTGAAACATCCGTTCCACAAAAAACTCGAGATGGCCTCCCGCATGACCCGGGCGGGGCCATTTCATGACGCGGTCTGCCAGGTTGCGCAACGCCATTGCCGCACGGCTGCGCGGATATGCACTCAGGATGGTTTCGCCGGACCGGCCGGCCCTCAGCATGTGGTCGTCCAGCGGAATGAATCCACAACAGTTGAGAATCACATCGTGGTTGGTCGCGAAATGCTGCAACAGCCTGCCAAACACCCCGCTTGCCTCACCTGCCGAGGAAACCTGGCTGGGCAGGATACGAAAACGCGTAACACCATAGTCGTGCTGGAGGCTGGCGATCATGTGCACGACCGCAGCAACCGATTGCTCGTCCGGGCAGACCGTCACGATGATCTCGCCTGCCGCCCTGCACAGGCTGGCAACGCACCCGCCGGTATCCCAGGCCGCATCGATCACCAGCGTATCGATACTGTCCTGCAGTGCGCTGAATACACGCACCATGCCTGCACATTCCAGAACATCGAGGGAGGCCAGCTGACGGGCACAGGAAGCAGCGGAAATCACCTGTATTCCATCCGGACCGGTCCGCATCACCTCCTGCAGGCTCCGGCTGCCGTCGAGCACGTCATGCAGGGAATCCACCGTGCCCGCTCCGAATCTGGCACTGGTGCAGGACGCACCCAGGTCGGCATCCAGCAGCAAGGGTGTGCGGCCCGACCGGCGCATGGCCTGTGCCAGATTCAGGGCAATACTGGTCGTGCCGGTGCCGGTGCTGCCACTGGTCACGGCAATGACCTGTGCCGTGGGTCCCGGGATAACGGGATGTGCCTGCCCCCGATAATCCAGCTTGATGTCTGCTGCCCGCATAGTGACTTGTCTCTCCGGCGTGTCCACTCTGTTGGTCCCGGGGAATTCCGGCCTTTCTGACCCGGTGACCTGTGAGACAAATAGCAACTTGTGTACCAACCGAAGAAATCGCCCTGTTTTGGGGGCAAAAAAGCAAATAACCAACTGAAATATCAGCTAATATCAATTACCAGTATTGGTAGAACAGAAACGGGAGGTACGTCACATTTTTGACGAATCGATGCGGGAACCGGGCTGGCCTGCCAGTTATCTGTCACAGAACCGGCCTGTTGAACCGGCTGGACCCGGGCAGACGAATCTGCAACGGGACTGGCTAGCGGGAATGGCGTCGCGTGGAAAGCATGTGGTTGAAACTGTCGTCCGGGAGGGGTTTGCTGATGTGAAATCCCTGCGCGGTGTCGCACCCCAGGCTGACCAGCAGGTTCCAGGCATTGCTGCTTTCCACCCCCTCCGCCACCACCTTGTAACCAAGGTTGTGGCCCAGGTCGATGATGGACCTGACGATGGCGATGTCCTGCTGGTCGAAGGCCACGTGGGTGATGAACGACCGGTCAATCTTGAGTGTGTGTATCGGCAATTTTTTCAGGTAGGAAAGCGAGGAATATCCGGTACCGAAATCATCAATGGCAATAGTCACGCCCAGGTCACTCAGCCGAGACAAAACCTCCACGGCTCGGTCGGTATCCTGCATAAGGGTTGCCTCGGTGATTTCAATCTCCAGCAGGTCACCTTGCACCCCGGCCTCTTCCAGGGCAGCGCGGGTCCTGTCAGGCAGGCGTGGATTCTGGAATGATCGAGCGGACACATTCACCGAGACACGGATTTCCAGCCCGCATTGCTGCCATTCCCTGCACTGGCGCAGGGCGGTCACCAGTACCCAGTTGGTAATCGGTGTCATCATCCCGAGCTGCTCGGCAACCGGTATGATGCGGTTTGGCATGATGATGCCTTCGGAAGGATGCGCCCAGCGCAGCAATGCCTCGGCTCCGGTGATCCCTGACGTATGGAGATCCACCTGCGGCTGGTAATGCAGCTCGAATTCATTGTTTTCCAGAGCGGTGCGTAACTGGCCCGAATAGCGCACCTGCTGGATCGAACTGATATCGCTGACCGGGTCGAAGAACTGGCAGGGAAGTCCGTTACGCTTGGCACGATGCATGGCACTTTCTGCATTGGTCAACAGCGCATCTTCCGTCACCCCGTCCTCGGGAAAACAGGCGATCCCGAGCGTCAGGCTTACGCACAGCTGCTTGCCGCTGCAGGCAAACGGAATGTCAAAGCTGTCCAGTATCTTGGTAATAACGCGGTCGGTTGCTTCCTTTACGTTGCTGACAGGCTGCAGCAGGATTCCGAACTGATCGCCGCCCAGCCGCGCCAGCGAGTCCGATTCGCGCACCATGGACCCGAGGCGGACGGCGATGTCCCGCAACAGGGCATCCCCGACCGCGATGCCCAGGGTGTCGTTGTACATCTTGAACTGGTTGATATCCAGCGATATCACCACCACCCTCGAGCCAGGCACCCGGCGTGATGCTGCCAGCGCATGGTTCAGGTGTTCGGTCCACAACGCCCGGTTGGGGAGCCCGGTCAGGCGGTCCGTGGTTGCCAGTTTCTGCAGCTGCAGCCGTTCGTTGATCTGGTGGTTTACATCCTCCAGCACACAGTGGACAGTGGAAATCTTTCCCAGCCGGTTTATGGAGGGGTGCATCGACAACCGGTACCAGCGCAACTCGCCACCTGCCAGCGCCATGCGGGCCTCGGCATGGCCGGCACGCCCGCTTACCGCATCCTGCCAGCACGACAACAGCTGCTGGCGGTCTTCGGCGTGGACGGCATCGAGAACAGGAATCGGCGCCGTCAGCACGCCGTCATACAGGGTACGAAACGGGTAGTTTGCATAGCTGACCCGGTTATCCCGGACATCGATACTCCACAGGTATTGCGGAATGCTGGACAGGATATCCTCGGATTCGGCCAGCCGCGCAGCAAGATGCGCGGACTCCTGGAGCATATTGAGGTGCATATCGCCCCAGAACGCTTCCAGGGTCACTCCGAGATCACGCAGCAAGATCCGCGTCAGGCAGTTCTCCAGCACCGACCCGTCCGCCGCAGGCAGTTCCTGACCCTGGAGTATGCGCTGCAGGTATTCCAGCAGGAGATTGTACGCACCGATAATCCAGGCGGGTTTGAATCCCTGCTGCCGGTAGGTCGCCCCCGCGTCCCGCAACGCGGATTCGTGGGTCGTACTGTCGCCTTCATTCAGGCTGACCAGCAACGACTGCAGGCAGGAGCGTGCAAACATGCCCACATCGCCGCCGTTGCGTTCAAAGTTGTAGAGGACCTCGGCGATGTCCGGATGGTCGAACAGGTAGTTGTAGAAAACCACCGCAAAACCTGCACTACACCCTGCCAGGACCTCGCGCTGTCGCTCCAGCGCCGCATGCTCCGTGGCAGTCAGGTTGAGGATGTAATTGTATTCCCGGAACAGGGGGTCTTTCTGGACGCCACCGTGCTCCTCAGCGGATGGACGCCCGCCAGCTGTCTCGCCCGACTCTCGATCGCTGTCTGTCATCGTTGATACACGATTTGTTTATTATCGTGGCCACATTGCGTACAGGCCGCGTATTCATCTGCCCCCCGGCCATTCTCACCCGAAATGCCGGCGCATGACACGATCACTACAGGAACAGTCTGCTGCTGCACGGCCCCCCGTGACAGTATTATTTCAGCATTATATTTTGTATGGAATCTAGCACAGCCCCGGCACCAAATAAAGTGTCCCGGCTGTCTGACGGCGCCAGCAACCCGGGCACCGCCCGACGGTAAGGGCAGCGGAACCCGCCGTTGGATCACTGCGGTCGCTGCATACCGTACTTGCGCAGTTTCTCGACCAGGGTGGTACGGCGCATGCCGAGCTTTCTGGCGGCATGGGCAACTACACCGCCGGAGTCCTCCAGGGCCTGCCGGATATAGTTGATTTCCAGGATGCTGAGGTGTTCCTTGAGGTTCATTCCGTTGCGTGGCAATCTCGGGCTGAGATCGCCGGGGATCGGCCGTGAACCGACCATCGCATCCACCAGACGATCGGCGTTTTCATCGTCCAGGCCGGCATGGAATTTTTCCGGCAAGTCGGTGGCTTCCACCACACCGTAGGGATGCAGTATCGCCAGGCGTTCGATCAGGTTCGCCAGTTCCCGTACGTTGCCGGGCCAGTGATACTGGCACAGGGCATGGATCGCTCCCGGTGACAGGCGCACCGAACCCCGTTTTTCGTGCTCGATCCTGCGTACCAGCTCATTCACCAGCAGGGGAATGTCTTCCAGCCGGTCCGCGAGTGACGGCATTTCGATCGGAAATACGTTCAGGCGGTAGTACAAATCTTCGCGAAACGCTCCCTGTCGAATGGCCTCTTCCAGGTTTTTATGAGTGGCTGCAATTATGCGCACGTCCGTGGTGCGGGACTGGTTCGACCCGACCCGTTCGAAGGTACGCTCCTGCAGGACCCGCAGGATCTTGACCTGCATCTGCAGACTCATATCGCCGATCTCATCCAGAAACAGCGTGCCGCCCTCCGCCATTTCAAAACGGCCCTGCCGGTCGTTGATGGCCCCCGTGAAAGCGCCTTTCTGATGACCAAACAGTTCCGATTCGAGCAGGTCCGCGGGAATCGCGCCGCAGTTGACCGGTACGAAGGGACGCTCACGCCGGGAAGAGTAATAGTGGAGATTGCGCGCCACTACTTCCTTCCCGGTACCGGACTCGCCCAGGATCAGCACATTTGCATCACTGTCGGCAACCTGCTCGATCAGTTTGCGGACTTGCTGGATGGCACGGCTGCTGCCCACGAGACTGCGGAACAGGTCGACGGGACGCTGATGACTGTTTTCGGTCCGGTGGTTTTCGATGAACACCTCGGCCTGATGCAGGGCGCTCGTCAGCTGGGCATAGTTTGGTGGAAGTTCAAGGCGCCCGAGAATACAGGAACCGGGGTCAATCCTCAGGGTTGGCTCGGCACCTTTTCTGGACAGCAGGTATACCGGCAACTGGTCATTCAGGTTGTGGATATCGCCGAGTGTGGTGGTCAGTTTCTGCTCCGAACCGCAATCACCGACCAGAACCGCCAGAAGATCGTCCTTGTCCTGCACCAGCGAGTGCCAGTCGTCCTGTCCATCCGTCTGCAGCACAGCGTAGTTGATGAACTTGAGGACGGCATTCAGTTCCTTGCTGATATCCGGACCGGTACCGACAATCAGAACCTTGGGTTCAGTATGCATTCGAATATCCCGCTCGAATTCTGGTGACACGCCGGAGGATTATTATAAAAACCGGACAAACTTGAAAGAATTATTTTCCCCCCTTCCCGTCATGGATGTTACCCAGCGAAATGCCGGATTGTCAAAAAACAGAAATGCGGAAAATGCAGTGGCAAAGCGGCGGCTGCAAGCTGTATCTCAGGCAGATACGGGACCTGCAAACCAGCCGGATCAATGGCCTGCGTGAAGGCGCGCACCCGGCGCATGGACCCGCTCGCGCAGCGGCGGGGGCAAGCTGCAGACCCGGCCTGTCGAGAATGTGCACAGCCACGCAAAAAACCCCTAAAAACCCTCCCGGGAAGGACGATAGAAGGAACGTAGGAAACAGCACAAGTCATCACCTGGCAACTGCTCTCACCCAGGAAGCATACCGGAACATGCAGCCAGACTATTTTGCTTACGATGCCCGCACACTGTCACGAATCAGGACACTGCGAGATCAAATCCATCGTGACGAGTACCCGCTGGACGCGATACAGGTTGCAACCAAGTTCGTTGCCCTGGAGCGGATTCTGTGCGCCGCTGCGGGGCTCCGCCACCGGACAGACGGATAGCACCCGACCCCTTGCGCGTGTAGAATGGGCAGCCAGTTTGTCCGGGGCCGTAGCTCAGCTGGGAGAGCGCTTCGTTCGCAATGAAGAGGTCGGGAGTTCGATCCTCCTCGGCTCCACCAACTCAAACGTTGTCCTGATCCTGCCCCGGTAGCTCAGCTGGATAGAGCGGGCGCCTCCTAAGCGCCAGGTCGGACGTTCAAATCGTCTCCGGGGCACCAACCACGCCAGGCCGCCGACGCGGCACCTGTATCTGGCAGGGCCGGTCTTGCGTCATGCCACCCCTTCCCGGGCAGCCGACTGTGCCCGGCTCCGGATCCCGGCATGCAGCAGGTTTCCCGACCGGCGTACCGGAACGTCAAATTGCCGCCACCCGGATCGCTGCCTAAACCTTGCGCCGTGCCGAGATCACGTTGGGTAACTGGGCAATCCGGTACAACACCCGGCTGAGCTGGCCGATGTCTCCGATTTCCAGCGTCAGCTGCATGCGGGCAATTCCGTCGCGTTCGTCGGTCAAGGTGTTGACGCTGGTCAGATTGAGCTTTTCGTTGGCCAGCAAGGCAGTAATGTCACGCAGTAGTCCGGAGCGGTCGTACGCCTCCACCAGGATGTCCACGAGGTAACCGGAGTCCGCCTGCTCGCCCCAGTTCACCTCGATCAGCCGTCTTCGATCCTCGCCCTGCAGGCGCAGGATGTTGCCACAATCCTGCCGGTGGACGGTGACGCCCCGTCCCCGGGTGATATAGCCGATGATCGGGTCGTTCGGCACCGGCTTGCAGCATTTCGCAGTGGTTGTCAGCAGGTTGCCGACCCCCTGGATATTGAAAGCACCGTCGGCCCCGGAACGGCCCCTGCCGGCAGCGCGCGGCGTGCGCGGCCGTAACATCTCCTCACGCGGCACAAGGTCGGCAACCGCACCGGCCAACTGCCCGGCAGAGATGTCGCCGCTGCCCAGGCCGGCCAGCAGTTCCTCCACCTTGCGAAACCCCAGCCGCCCGGCAAGCCGTTCCACTGCCAGCCCGCTCACACCAAGCCGGTGCATTTCGCGGTCGAGGATGCCACGGCCTGCAGCGATATTGTGCTCATAATCCTGGTGCCTGAACCAGGCCCGTACCCGGGAACGGGCCCGCGAGGTCACCAGATATCCCTGGTGTGAATTCAGCCAGTCCCGGCTTGGCCGGCCCTGTTTCGTGGTCAGCACCTCGACCTGCTCCCCGTTCTTCAGCTGGTAGGTGAGTGGCACAATGCGGCCGTCGACCTTCGCACCGCGGCAGCGATGGCCGATCTCGGTATGGACCGCATAGGCAAAATCCAGTGGCGTGGCACCCTGGGGCAGGTCGATGATCCTGCCCTGCGGTGTCAACACGTAGACCCGCTCCTGGAACGCCTCGGACTTGAAACGGTCGACAAAATCGTTGGCGCTGTGCTCCTCGTCATGCCATTCGAGCAGCTGTCTGAGCCAGGCGATTTTCTCCTCATAACCGGCGTCAAACTCCCCGCTCTCCTTGTAGCGCCAGTGTGCTGCCACGCCCAGTTCGGCATGGCGGTGCATATCGCGGGTTCTGATCTGCACCTCGAGCGTGCGGCCTTCCGGACCAATGACCGCCGTATGCAGGGACCGATACAGATTCTCCTTGGGGTTGGCGATGTAGTCATCGAATTCCTTCGGGATGTGCCGCCACAGGCCATGCACCACGCCGAGTGCGGCATAACAGTCCTTTTCCGTGTCCACCAGGATGCGCACGGCGCGGGTATCGAAAATCTGGTCAAAGTCCAGGCGCTTGCGCTGCATCTTGCGCCAGATGCTGTTGATGTGCTTGGGCCGGCCGCTCACCGAAGCGGCCACACCGGCCTTCATCAGCTGCTGTTGCAGCAGGGAAATGACCCGCTCGATGTAACGTTCGCGGTCCGCACGCTTTTCCGCCAGCTGGGCAGCCAGCGACTGGTAGGCTTCCGGTTCCAGATAGCGCAGGGCAAGGTCTTCCAGTTCCCACTTGATCTGCCAGATACCCAGGCGGTTGGCCAGCGGTGCATAGATGTCTAGCGTCTCCCGGGCAATCCGGCGCTGCCGTTCCGGGTCCAGGTGTTGCAGGGTCCGCATGTTATGCAGCCGGTCCGCCAGCTTGATCAGTACCACGCGCACGTCTTCCGCCATCGCAAGCAGCAGCTTGCGCAGGCTCTCCGCCTGGGGATGGTTCCCCTTGTCCACCAGGCCGGCTTGCTGGTACTCGCCGATCTTTTCCATCTTGGTGACGCCATCGACCATGCGGCTGACTTCCTCGCCGTACTCGTCGCGGATGGCCTCCAGCGTGACATCGGTATCCTCGACGACATCGTGCAGGATTGCCGCCACCAGGGTTCTGGTGTCGAGATGGAGACTGTCGAGTATCTCGCTGACCGCCAGCGCGTGCAGATGGTAGGGTTCACCGGAGGCCCGCAACTGCCCCTGATGGGCCTTGAGCGCCGTTTGCCAGGCGCGTTGCAGTAACGCCCGCTCCGGTTCGGCACGGCCGGACAGCAGCGGCTGTATGTCTGTAACCGGCTGATTTTCCGATTGGCCCGGGGAGTTCATTCGCTTTGCCTGTCACATGGCCCGGGAACAAGGCCACCACAACCGCATTGTACCCGCCGTTCCTGACCTTGCAGCGTGTACGAACAACCGACAACCACCGGTGTTCTGGCCAGGTGTTATAACGCTTTGTATTTGCAAGAAAGGAAGATGGATATCTCCGGAGCATGCCGGTGATTCCCTGTCGGGTTGTTTTGCATTTCGCTCACCTGTCCTCGGGGAATAGAGTCTATCCAACGGTTATGGTTCGATATCGGTGTCTTTTCCTGTCTGGATTTCAACACGGAGTTCGGCTCCAGCGGCAGCGGATATTTTTGGACATGGCTATGCGGGGATGCGTGCTTTGCGGGATGGGTGATCATTCCAGCTGTCGGAAGGCTCCTGGTCAAGCTATTCCAGCGCAACGCTCCCGGCCCCCGCTGCGGCCTGGTTTTCGGTTCCGGCCAGCTGGATCCGGCCAGCTGGATCCGGCCGGTGTAGGTACAGCGCAGCAAGGCGGCATAGCAGATCTATTCGCGTAATTACGCGTAATTAATGATAAAGGCGGCTACATGGCCGCCTTTATTGAGCCGCTTACCCGGGAGCACGTTTCTCGGGGACGGCGCCGGCAGGCCCGTAGCGGTCCTGCACGTCCGGCTTCGGCGGCGCAACACTGCCGGGATGTTCACTCCTGGCCGCACCGGAAGGATTGGTAAAGCGGTCGTTCAGAATCTGTACGAAACGGTTGGCATCGGCGATCACGCGGTGCAGGCGATTCCGGTTCAGGCGATTCCAGCCCACCGGATGGCGCAAAAAGATACTGATCCATGGACGGGTATTGTGCAGGAACGCAAATTTCAGTCGCTCGGTCTCCATGCCTGGCGAGCGATCCCGCTCGATCATCCTGAGCAACCTGCGCGCGGCGAAGGCCCGGATCCGGAAATGCAACCAGCCAAACAGTGCGGTGCCGACCACAACCAGTCCCAGGTAGCCTGCCATCAGCCAGCCGGAACCCTGCCCTCCCGGATTGCCCGGGGCAAAGAACCGGCTGGCCAGTGCCAGTACCAGCACGATCCCGACGGCAACCACGGCATCTCCCCACAGGACGTGCCTGCGCCAGATCGTCCGGTACTCCGTGACTGCCGGTACGACCTTCTCCTCGATGTAATGGGAAAGTTTGTCCAGGGTCCCGGTAATCCGGTACGCTCGTTCCACGCTGACGCCCTGGATCCGCTGCTGGATATCCGCCAGATCGCGATCCCGCTTGGCCTCGTACCGCGCGCGGCGGGAATCGTCGGGAATCGCCACGGCCACTTCCGGATTGTAGATGCAGTAAAAGCGCCCGGCGGTCAGCCCTTCCTGGGCCAGCGCCCGCTGCCAGGCCCCGACCACCTCTTCCGGGTTGTCGTCCCGCGCCGTCGTATCCATCTGGTTGAGTATGTACAGGAACTTGGTAGCGTCGGGGCGGCGGATGGTCTGGCCGACCAGGTGTCTGAGTGTATCCCGCATGGCACCCGGCTCCGGATGGCGTGCATCGAAGAACACCAGCACCAGATCGGACAGGTCGATAATGTGATCCGTCAGGCGCAATGTTGCATCGCGCTGGGAATCGGCATCAAACCCGGGCGAATCGATGAGGATGCGCCCACTGAGCCGCTCGCACGGAATCGTCTTCAGTTGCAGGTAGGCATCGACCCTGCGTCCTTCCCCGCGGGCGACTTTCTCGATCTCTTCGCTGATCTGGTAAAACGGGAAACGGGGATCGGCGTCCAGGGCCGTCCCCGGCAATGCCTGCGCGTGCCGGCTGCTCCCGTAGCAGATCACGGTGAACTTGTCATCGACCGCCTGGTTGCCGGTCGACTGCAGTGTTTCGCCCAGGTAATGATTGATAAACGTGGACTTGCCGGCGGAAAACGTCCCCAGCACCGAGATCATCGGCCACCAGGAAATCTGCGTTGCAAAGGACTGTTCCGAATCCAGCAGCCCCATGGCGCGCCCGACCTGGTCAAGATGGCGGTAGCTATCCACCGCGGCAACCAGCACCGGGTTTTCCTGCTGCAGATGTTCCTCAAGACTGCGAAGACGTTGTTTGATGGCTTTTCCTGCGCCAGACATGGTTTTCTCCAGCCGCCATCCGTGGTTACCCGGGCACTGCCGCCTGCGGCTGACCGGCGGCGCCCGCGGAATGCCGGTCAGCCGGGAACGATGTCCCGCTCAGAACGGGAACAGCCCGCTGGCCATATTCATCGGTCCGGTTGCATCATGGATGTTGTTTGTCATACGCCCCATGTCGTTCCGGATCTGGTACATGGGGACCGACATGACGCCCACGGAATGATTGATACTGTCCATTTTTCCAAGCAGGTGGTTCATGTCGTGCGACCCCGCACCAACGTCATCGGCAATCGCGGAAAGATTGCCGGACATCCTGGCGACATTTCCGGTCACACTGGTCATGCTGTGGGACATGTCGTTCATCGAGATCACGACTGTTTCCATGCTGCGGGCCAGGCGGTTGACATCACCGGTTAACATATAGATCAGGTAGAACCCGTATGCCGCCAGGACGATGAACGCCAGCAGGGACGGGTACACCACCAGCTCCCAGCGCCGTGCACTGGCTTCAAAGGTACGGGCAAACTTGTCCATGCAGGAGGCCATGTCATTGGTAAACACCTCTTCCTTGCCCCCCATGGTTTTCTCCTGATTTTCTTTCATTTATGGACCCTCTCGATAAGACACAGAATCGATCACAGGGATTATATCCGGGCATACACACCCCGATGCCATAAACAAACAGCTACATTTCCGAATCAGAAATCACCCTTGGCGCCACGATTCATGATATCCAGAATGACTTCCTTGACGTTGTTCGCCTCCTGATAGAGTTCCGGAGGCAGTGATTTCCCGCCATGAATCATCATGTCCATGTTCATCGTGTAGAGCCAGAGCTTTCCGGTCTTGTCCTCCACCACCGAGATCCTGCAGGGCAGATAGGCGGAATAGGCTGGGGAATAATCCACCATCTTCGCTCCCGTCGGCGGGTTGCAGAACATGTAGATCTTGAAATAGCGCTGCGGCTTTCCGGTCATCGCTTTCACCTGCTCTGACAGCGGCAGCTCGCCGACATTCTTGATATTGTGTTCGTTTGCCACAAAGCGCACGGTCTGTTCGACATCCGCCGCAGTGAGACCATCCGCCACCGGGATCTTCCAGACCGTCGCCTCGGCAGCATTCCCGGTAGCGAGCAGGGTCTTGATCATGGTCATGTAGACTTCGGGCGCCTGCTTGTCGAACGATGACAAGTTCCCCAGATCGCGGAAATTCTGCATACCGAAACCAAACGTCAGCGACAGCCAGATGATACCGGCCACCAGAGCAAGGCCCAGCAGAGCGAATAAATTCCAGATGAGTCTGATCATGATACTGTCTCCCCGTTAATCGGTCTGCATCAAGGGGCGGGAGTGGATGCCGATGCTGCCTTGATCTTCTCTTCAAGGTCGCTTGCCTGTGTCCCTTTCAAACCGCGGATGACTTCCACCAGCTGCTCCGCCTCGGTGCTCATCCCCTGCTTCACCAGTCGCACGCCGGCTTCATAGTAGGCTGCGGATGCCTTGTCCCACTCACCCTGTGAGAAATACATGTTACCCAGTTCTCCGTACCAGTCCGGATTGTCGGGGTCCATGCTGATCAGGTCATTGTATTGCTTCTCCGCGGTTGCATAGTCCCGCAGCCAGTACGATTCACGCGCAGCTTCCAGCACCCGGTAGGCACTGGTCTGCGCGCCAGGCGCGCCTGCCTGGCCCGGTTCCTGAACCGGCGGCGGGGTTGCAGCAGGTTCCCGGTTCTCCATTTCCGGTTGCGCGGGCCGGGCACTCTCCGGGGTGGCTGCGGCGGTTTCCGGCGCTGCTGCGGGAGCGGCCGCCGGTGCCGCTTCCTGCGGGCCCGCGGGAACACCAGCCCCGGCAGCGGGTGGCGCGCCGGCGGGCGGCGTGCTGACACTGGTCGGTGGCGCAGACTCGGTCCCGGAGGGTGCTACGGCAGCGGCCTCCGGCGGTACTGCGGACGGCTCAGCCGGCATCTCCTGCGGTGCCGGTGCCGGTTGTTGCACCGGCGGCGGCTCCACTGCACCCGAGGTACCGGAGGCACCGGATTCATCCGTTGCCTGCGCGGGCGCTGCAGGCGCATTCATAGCCCCGGCAA
>Ga0307424_1001097_pt1 | contig 14371 bp, 14 predicted proteins | sample SalMarWE160320MG_FD_202157 | JGI IMG/M metagenome (GOLD analysis project Ga0307424, IMG submission 202157) | Salt marsh sediment microbial communities from the Plum Island Ecosystem LTER, Massachusetts, United States - WE1603-20 | ecosystem: Environmental > Aquatic > Marine > Intertidal zone >... | reverse complement strand
AATCCCATTTGACATTATCCCGTTGTTTGAATCGATGGAAGCGATGGCCAATGCGGTAACGATCATGAAAGACTTATTTGATCTTCCGGAATACAGATCACATCTCGCCCAGCGGAACCATAAACAAACGATCATGCTGGGATTCTCCGACGGAACCAAAGATGGCGGGTATCTGCAGGCGAACTGGTCCATTTTCAAGGCAAAAGAAGCCTTATCAGTTCTTTGCGATCAATACGATATAAAAGTCATATTTTTTGACGGCCGGGGTGGTCCTCCGGCAAGAGGTGGAGGCAAAACACACCGTTTTTATGCGTCACAGAGCGAAAAAATCGCCAATCATGCTATTCAGTTAACTATTCAGGGCCAGACAATATCAAGCAAATACGGAACTAAAGAACATTTTATTCATCATTGTGAGCAGCTGCTTACAGCCGGTTTATCACATAGTTTATTTGAAATGGAAAATATCATATCTGATGCTTCGCGGCAACTCATCGAACAGCTGGCCAAATTAAGTTATGCTAAATATACAGATCTTAAAAATCATAGACTGTTTATTCCCTATCTGGAGAACAAGAGTACGCTGAAGTATTATGGCCAGGCAAATATCGGGAGCCGGCCCGATAAACGAGGTGATAAAAAGAAACTGAACTTAGATGATCTCAGAGCGATTCCTTTTGTTGGTTCCTGGAGTCAATTAAAACAGAATGTACCGGGATATTTTGGTATCGGGACGGCTATTCAATGCCTGGTTAATGAGGGCAAGTTGAAGGATCTGCAACAATTGTTCAGGGAGGTGCCCTTTTTTAAAGCCTTAGTGCTTAACAGTATGATGTCATTATCAAAGTGTTACTTTGCCTTAACCAGTTATATTGGCAGAGATGACACCTACAAAGAATTCTGGAATATCCTTTTGGATGAATATCTGCTATCAAAGGAAATGACATTGCTTATTTCAGGATACCAGGGCTTAATGGAAGAGGAAGCGGTCACCAGAAAATCCATTGAAATCAGGGAGCAAATCGTATTGCCCCTGCTGGCTATTCAACAATACGCCCTGCAGAAAATTGAACAGTCCGATTCGAATCGAAAAATATTTGAAAAAATGGTTAAACGCTCACTTTACGGCAATATCAATGCCAGCCGGAATTCCGCATAAAAAAGCCGATGAAGAAAAATATCCGCTTACTGGAGATGAATCTAACCGGACGGCAAATGCCCTTTTGCTTTTTTATTTGTACACTTCTTCTGCTGCTGTTTTCCGGGCAGGCTGCCAATGCCCTGGACGTCTGGTCCGCTCTGGAAAATCACCAGGTAATAATCAGCCATGTCGACATTAATATTCTGCCGGTATTCAATTTACAGAATCCGAATGAAAATCACTTTATTGGGCGCTGGGCTAATTTTATCCATGTAGAAACTCAGGAAAACACCATCCGTCCCGCTCTGCTCTTCAAAGAAGGTGAACCGGCAAATGCCATGCAGATACATGCTTCAGAAAGACTGCTCCGAAACCTGCCTTTTGTCAGGGATGCCGAGATCATTCCTCTGGAAAATCCGGATGGCACTGTTACAGCGATTGTAAAAGTACATGATGCCTGGAGCCTCAAACTGAGCCTGGCCCTGCGTCATGTAGGCGGTGAAAGTGAATGGAGTGCAAAAGTTAAAGAGTATAATATTTTGGGCATGGGCAAACAAATTCAAATCGGTTACGAGAAAACACTAGATCGGTCATTTACGGATTTTGCCTTTCAGGATCCTTTTCTTTTTAATACACGCTGGATATTTTTCAGCGAGTATAAACAACTTTCGGACGGAACCGCTTATTATGGCAAGATTGATCATCCTTTCTACAATGTACAAACACCCTGGGCTGCCGGTATGGCGGGAAATGCGAGTACCTCTATCCAAACCATCTATGAAAAAAGTGAACCGGTTTATAATTTTGACTATTATCAGTATTCATATTCTCTTTATTACAAATTTCTTGTGTGGAAGGATGATCACACCGCGCAGCGCCTTGGCCTGGAAGGCCGGGCAACCAGCTATAGTTATCGCGCCCTTACGCTTTTTCAGCCGGATATATTGCCGCTTTTCGGCAACCAGGAGTGCAGGTATCAGGGTTTTCTGGGTTTCTGGCAGTTTTTCCAGGATAATTATATCGCCCGCCAAAACATCGAATTTATGGACAAAACAGAGGATATTAATTTAGGCTGGGATGTACAATTGCGCCTGGGATATTTTCCGAGATCATTAGGCAGCTCGAGGAATGCCGCCTATACGGAAGGATCTGTGACGAAGGGCCTCGCCTTTGATGAACATAGTTTTGTAACCGGTAATCTCGTTTGGTATGGCTTCAGTGAGACAGTCGGCGGTAACCGCCTGAGGTGGCAATCAGGCGTCAACTTTTACGACCAGCACCTGCCCCGTCAGACCTTGAATTTTTCTTTTCAGTTCATCCATACTTTTCATCCGCTTCCCGCTGATCTGACCTATCTGGGCGGTTCAGATGGATTACGCGGGTACATGAATTATTTTCATGTTGGTAATGAACGCTGGATGTTTACATTGGAAGACCGTGTATTTACCACCTGGAATATTCTGGGGCTTATCAAAATGGGATTTGTTGCATATCTGGATGCCGGTGCTATAAGGGAGCTATCCACCGGCCACTGGAGCAAACCCTATGCGTCAGTGGGCGGCGGATTGCGGATCGGGAACCTGAAGAGTTCGTTCGGCAGAGTAATCTCCCTGACCGTGGCAACCCCCCTCGTGAAAGAGACCGGCGTTGAAGGCATCCAGTTCATTTTGGGAACGGGATTATAGCCTATACCATGACCATGGAAATTCTTCCACTGGTTTTTGCACACAGAAACAATGCCGACTATATTGCAAAACCAGCAAATCTTCATGATATTTTCATGTTTTGCCTTTATATTTAGTTATAACTAAAAATTGGAACACATATTTATAATAACCTTCCACGTTATAACAGAGGGGAACTGACATTTCTTGCAGAAGCATTAAAGGAGGTTCCTTTAGATCGATGGCATTTCTTAAACTGCTGGCTGCCGGGCACCTGACCATATTCCTGACACGCACTCCATCTGCCTTCTGGGATAAACCTTTTCCCAGCCTTAAACTTTTTATCCCTCTGGAGATCACGCAGATCTTAGGTACTTTAATCGCCGTCTACGGCATTCTGATTACACCGGTCGGGTGGTTGTACGCCGGCATAGTGCGGGGGAATACACTAGTATGGATGCTGCTCCTGAACGGCGTAAAAATGGTTACAACTAAAGTGATGAATATATTGAATATGTAGGGACCTGTTTAGGCAAGATTCCGCTTGTGCGTGAAGCATTTCCAACAAGGATTACCTGATGCAATACTTTTGGGATAAGATTGAACGGTTTTTCAGCGCTCTTTTCCAGGCAGCTTCTCCGCAGGCTGAAGATATTAACCATCTGTTTTATCAATTCACGATTGTGGCAACATTGATTGTCCTGATTGTCGCCGGAGGGGTGATTTATTCTGCTATCCGTTACCGGGCGAAAAAAAATCCGGAGGAACCGGCACAGACCCATGGTAATTTGAAACTGGAGATTACCTGGACGGTTATCCCCTTTCTGCTTCTCGTATTTTTCTTTTATCTGACAGTTAAGGCTATGAAGGAAATAAACCAACCTTATGCAGGAAAAAAACCGGACATTGTCATCATTGCCCATCAGTGGTGGTGGGATATACGCTATCCGGGTAAAAAAATTATCACCGCCAACGAGTTACACATTCCGGTTAACCAGAAGCTGTTAATGGAAATTGAATCTGCCGATGTCATTCACAGCTGGTGGGTACCGGAGCTGGGGCGAAAAACAGATGCCGTTCCCGGCCGGCAGAATTACAGCTGGATTGTAGCTGACAAAGCGGGCGTGTATAAAGGGAAATGTAGTGAATACTGCGGCACCCAGCATGCCTGGATGTTAATCCGGGTAGTCGCACAGACAGAGGAAGAATTTGAAAAATGGGCCGGGCAGCAACAAAAAGCAGCCGTAACACCAACCGACAGTGTTGCCCGTGCGGGAGCCAGATTATTTCAACACAAGGCGTGTGCCAGTTGTCACGCTATCCGGGGGACTGCCGCGATTTCTCATATGGCGCCGGATCTAACCCATCTGGCTTCGCGAAAAACGATTCTCAGCGGCATGCTTCCTTTAACTGACGCAAATTTAAGGCATTGGCTGCAAAAACCACAGAAAATAAAACCAGACGCGAACATGCCCGATTTTATGTTATCCCCTCAAGAAATGAATGCCCTTACCAAATACCTGGAGGAACTTCAATGAGGCTGTCAGCATCAATTCCGGAACCCAATGTCCCGCTGCCGAACATTCTGCGTAACAATGGACTGCTCTACTGGATTTCCTCTGTTGATCATAAACAGATCGGGATCATGTATCTATGCAGCAGCTTAATCTTTTTTGTGCTTGGCTTCAGCGAGGCATTGCTGATGAGAATTCAGCTTGCCCAGCCGGGTATGACGCTTCTTTCTCCAGAACTTTATAACCAGATTTTCACCATGCACGGGACAACGATGATCTTCCTGGTTCTGACACCCATGCTGATAGGATTTTCGACCTACCTGCTTCCGCTGATGATCGGCGCGAATGAAATGGCTTTTCCTCGTTTGAATGCGTTCAGTTTCTGGATATTTTTGTTTGGCGGTATTCTGCTGTACTTCAGTTTTCTGGCAGGAGGTGCCCCGAATGTCGGCTGGTTCAGTTACGCGCCTCTGAGTGAAAAAAATTACAGCTTTTCTCCGGGCGTGGATTATTGGGCGATCAGTATTCTGCTGATGGGCATCGGTACGATAGGGGCAGCGCTCAATTTTGTCACCACCACCCTCACCATGCGCGTAGCCGGTATGTCTCTGACCAGGGTGCCGTTATTTGTCTGGATGATCTTTGTCAATTCCTTTCTGATCCTGGCTGCCTTTCCGGTTCTCAATGCCGGTCTTGTCATGATCCTGATCGACCGCCTGCTTCATGCACATTTTTTTACTACCGCAAGCGGCGGGTCTGCCCTAATGTGGCAGCACATGTTCTGGGTATTCGGCCATCCCGAGGTATATATTCTTGCCTTACCGGCTTTTGCGATTGCCTCTGAAGTAATACCGGTATTTTCAAGGAAACCTATTTTCGGCTATGAGTTCATCGCCGGCTCAACCGTGGCCATCACGCTTCTTTCTTTCGGTGTGTGGGCCCATCATATGTTTGCCGTGGGACTGGGGACCACCTTCAACGCTTTTTTCGCCGCTACCAGTATGCTTATCGCGATACCAACAGGAATAAAGATCTTCAACTGGCTGGCCACCATGTGGCGCGGCTCGATACTGTTCAGCACCGCGATGCTCTTCGCGGTTGCTTTTCTTATCGAATTCACCATCGGCGGATTGAGCGGTGTCGGTTTTGCGCTTGTACCTGTGGATTGGCGACTTACCGACTCTTATTTTGTTGTAGCACACATCCATTATGTATTTATCGGTGCCACTCTGATTTGTGGTTTCGCCGGTGTATATTACTGGTATCCAAAGATAACCGGCAGAATTCTCTCAGAAAAACTAGGCAAGTGGCACTTCTGGTTGTTTATTTTTGGTTTCAACGGTACTTTTTTCGTTTTCCATTTTCTGGGTTTGCTTGGCATGCCACGGCGGGTTTTCACCTACCCGGATCTGCCTTATTTCGGCTCGCTGAATCTGTTTTCCACGTTCTGGTCAGTGGTGCTGATTCTATCATTTATGGTATTTATTTACAATCTTTTTTATAGTCTGAAGCAGGGTAAACCAGCAGGCAGAAATCCCTGGAACGCCTGGAGCCTTGAGTGGCTGACAAATTCTCCTCCTGATTTAAAAAGTTTCACAGAGGTCCCTGTCGTACAAAGCCGCAGGCCGCTAAGAGACATTCGGGATTCTGTTCAAAGCGGTATATCCGCTCTAAATGAGACAGGAGTTGAACATGCCTAGATATAAGATCTTCATGTTTTTCTTCCTCGCCTCTGAAGCCTTTTTCTTTCTTGCACTGATTATCGCTTATGTCTATTACAGCCATCCCGGCGGAGATCTGTCTGCTACGGCGCAGTATCTGGATTTTAAACGATCTGCCCTTTACACTTTTTTTCTACTGGCAAGCAGTCTGACAATCTGGCTGGTTGGAAGAGTCAGCGGGAATAAAAAAAAGTTTTTCCGTTTGTTCTGGATAAGTATGACAGTGATTCTGGGACTTGTTTTTCTTTTCGGGCAAGGATCGGAGTATGCCCGTTTAATGCAGACCGATATCACTGTCAGTAAAGACGTGTTTGGATCGGCATTTTTCACACTGACCGGATTTCATGGACTTCATGTTATTATCGGATTAGTCGTACTCAGTATCTTTTTATTAATGACCCTATCGGGACGGTTCAGATCAGTAGAAAAAACCGTATTGGAATCCGCCTCCCTATACTGGCATTTCGTCGATGTTGTATGGCTCGTGGTTTTCAGTGTTGTATATATTGGAGCGATCCTATGACGACATTTGCATTTATTCTTAACTACTGGCATTTTAGCCTGTATATCGTTTCAGGTGCTGTCCTTTTGCTGCTGATTCACCTGGCCGGCAACAGTTGGAAACTTAACACACAAAGTCTTTTATTTTTCAGCGGACTGCTTCTTTTTATCATTGCCACCCTTTCACCCCTGGATTTTCTGGCTGATTCATATCTTTTCTCCGCCCACATGATAAAACATATCCTTTTGCTGCTGGTTATCCCTCCATTCTTACTGGCCGGCATGAATCGCGACTTTCTTGAGCGGATTTTTACACGGCCGGTTATTACAAGTGTGTCAGGGATGCTTTTTCATCCACTTGTCGCCTGGGCCTGTGGAGTAGGTGCCATGTGGGTATGGCATATTCCGGATCTGCTCGCCGCGGTAAAAGCTTCTCCTTTATTACAGTTTATTCATCTGATATCATTGCTTCTTTTCGGATTTATCTTTAACTGGCCTGTATTTACTCCACTTCAGTGGCGTAAACTAAACCCGCTGTCTGCTGCTCTTTATTTATTCAGCGCCTGTGTCGGATGTACGGTACTGGGCATATTTATTACCTTTGCCCCGCCCTCGCTTTATACGAATTATTTTAAAGGTGATAATTTGATAGTCATCAAACTGCTGCACACCAAGTGGGGTATCTCGGCTGAAACAGACCAGCAGGCGGGAGGGTTGATCATGTGGGTTCCGGCCTGTATGATCTATCTGACAGATATTATGATCAGCCTGGCCAAGTGGTACCGGCCCTCCACTGCAGAAGGCGGATCATAAAAATAAATCGATTAATAGAGAGGGATTGGCTGACAATCAGGAAAGGAGGATTATTAAATGGTAAGAGAAAATCTTAAACAACGTCATGAGCAAGAGGATATATGGGTTCCGGCACTTCCGGAAAAAATGCCGGCGTTTACTTTCTGGCCTGTCGCACTGGCCGCCGGTACGGTTCTCCTTTTTTGGGGATTGATCACTTCACTGATCATATCCGCTGTTGGTCTGGCTGTAATATTCAGCGCTCTTTTTGGATGGATAGAGGAATTCAGGGATGAGTGAACGTATGCCGCTTAACCGCCGTACATTCTTAATCAAGCTCTCTCTGGCACTGGGCACTGTGGCCGGCTTTTTGGTCGCGATTCCCGTTGTGGGCGCCTTGCTGGCGCCGCTTTTTCGTAAACCGGCACCGGCCTGGCGGGCAGTGGGGAGTGCTGGTCAATTCGAAGTCGGCAAAACGGTATTGGTCAGATTCAGGGATGCTGCCCCGCTTCCCTGGGCAGGAAAAGTCTCCCAAACCGCTTCCTGGCTGCGCCGGAATTCGGAAGAATCTTTTACCGCATTCTCTGTGAACTGTACCCATTTGGGCTGCCCGGTACGCTGGATTGAGGAGGCGGAACTCTTCTTCTGTCCCTGTCACGGCGGCGTTTACAACAAAGATGGATCCCATGCGGCGGGTCCGCCTCCTCATAATCTGCGGGAATATCCGGTCCGCCTCCGCAACGGACAGGTGGAGATTGAGGCCAGTGCTATCCCGATTACAAACCTTTAAACGACAGACCAATGAACATATTGAAAAATTTACAGGGATGGATAGATGACCGGACCGGTTTCTCCGAAACCGTCCTTCCTATGTTGAAACATCCAGTGCCACCCGGTACAGGGTGGAAATATGTATTTGGCAGTACGACGTTGTTTACATTCATACTTCAGGTGATTACCGGCGTGGCCCTGGCCCTTTTATATCAGCCCACTTCTGAAACAGCCTATGAATCTCTGCGATATATTACCTATCAGGTTCCTCTGGGAAATATTCTTCGGGGCATTCATTATTTCGGTGCTTCGGCAATGATTATTCTGGTCGGCATCCACATGATAAGGGTATATATATGGGCTGCCTATAAATATCCCAGAGAGATGAGCTGGATTTCCGGGGTCTTTTTGTTAGGTCTGACCGTCACTATGGGATTCACCGGTCAGTTACTCCGCTGGGACAGCAACGGTGTCTGGTCTGCCATTGTCGCGGCGGAACAGGCAGGACGGGTACCATTTATCGGGAACTGGGCGGCTCATTTTCTGCTCGCCGGAGAGACACTCGGTGGGGCCACACTCAGCCGGTTTTTCGCTTTTCATGTATTTCTGATTCCGGCTTTGTTATTCACGCTTATCGGCCTGCATATTTTTCTTGTACTCAGGAATGGTATTTCAGATCCTCCGCAAGCCGGCCGCCCGGTCAATCCGGCAACCTATCGACGCTGGTACAACACTATGCTGGAAGAAAAGGGAGTGCCGTTCTGGCCCGATGCGGCCTGGCGGGATATGCTCTTCGGATTTTCTGTCGTGCTGATCGTCGTACTACTGGCCGTTTTCATCGGCCCGCCGGCCATCGGTGCGCCCCCTGATCCGGCAAACATTCAATCCAATCCGCGACCGGACTGGTATTTTTTGTGGTATTTTGCACTGTTTGCGCTTATGCCTGCCTGGCTTGAAAACTATGCCATCATTTTCGGCCCCCTGCTTGCCGGACTGGTCCTGGTAGTATTACCCCTGTTTTTTAGCAAGGGGGAACGCCATCCGCTGCGCCGGCCCTGGTCAATCGGCATCGTTATCTTTATTGTTACAATAGTATTTACTCTCTGGCACGAGGGTGCTAACTCTCCCTGGTCACCTGATTTTACTACCAAACCGCTGCCAGCTCATGTGATTGGCAATATTTCAAGTCAGGCAAGGGAAGGTGGCCGGCTTTTTTATAAAAAAGGTTGTCAATTCTGTCATACAATTTCGGGTTACGGCGGCCGGCGCGGTCCGGACCTGAGCACCGTCGCCCGGCGTCTGAATAGAGAGGAAATGACGATTCGAATCGTGAACGGCGGCGGGAACATGCCCGCCTACGGCGCAATTCTGTCCCACCAGGAACTAGATGCCCTTGTCCGTTTCCTGCAGACCCGGAAAACAGAATCATTAAGTGAGCCCTGATCTATCCCCATCGCATTTCAATATCTGTTATCCGGTATATGACCTTCAGCCTGTTGAAGTAATTTTCACGTTGTAAAACTTGCAAATTCGATCGAATTATTGTAGCGTTGTCCTGGAACGATATATGACGACAGAGAACCTGTAATTCGACGGTACCTACATGGCAACAGGCAGTTATAAACCAGCCGGAGACCTGAAAAGACCGTATGTCCACGGTTATGATTCCAGAGAACTGATCCGCCTGCAGGACCAGGCATCGACCCTGGCCGATCTTCTGCACTATGATACCGTTTATCCACCCGGTAGCCGGGTGCTGGAGCCGGGCTGCGGGGTCGGTTCACAAACCGTCACACTAGCCCGTAATAGTCCCGGCGCAGATATACTCTCGGTTGATATATCCTCACCCTCACTGCATGAAGCAAGGAAGAGGGTAAAAAATGCCGGCCTTTCGAATGTAAATTTTATGCAGGGTGATATTTTTAATTTGCCGTTTGCTCCTGCCTCGTTTGATCATGTGTTTGTCTGTTTTGTTCTCGAGCATTTGTCCCGGCCGCTGGCAGCACTGACTCGTTTGAAAGATCTGCTAAAAAAGGACGGCACCGTCACGGTTATTGAAGGAGATCATGGCTCTGCCTATTTTTACCCGGACAGCGCCGCTGCCCGGCAGGCCATCCAATGCCAGGTCGAGCTGCAAAAGTGCGCCGGCGGTAATGCAAATATCGGAAGGGAGCTTCACCCTCTTTTAAATAAGGCAGGTTTCCGTTCCATACAGGTTTCACCACGCATGGTTTATGCGGATGCAAGCAAACCACATCTTGTCGACGGCTTCACCAGGAAGACATTTACAGCGATGATCGAAGGTGTGCGTACATCCTCGCTGGAGGCAGGTATCCTTGACGCGGAAACCTTTGACAAAGGTATACAGGACCTGTACCGTACTGCTGAACCGGATGGCGTATTTTGTTACACTTTTTTTAAGGCTGTAGCTTCCTGTTAAAAAACTGACGCCATCCAAATCATGACACTCAAATGTTCGTTCAGATCTGGTTTTGGTCGCATTCCTCTTTTCCATATTCCATCTGGATCGTTGTATGCTGGATGAAATATTTCTTCTGTAATACATCACAAATATTTTTTATTAGCGCATTCTTTGCGACTCCATCATTCGGTACAATATGTACGGTAAGGGCCGTCTCGGTCGTGCTCATAGCCCAGATATGCAAATCATGAAAACTCTGTACTTCCGGCAGCGAAACCAGATAATCTTCAATTGCATTTTTGTCTATATGTTCCGGTACGGCATCAAGGGCCAGGTTAAATGAATCTTTCAATAAATCCCAGGTTCCCCAAAATATGACAACCGCTATAACAATACTCATTACCGGATCTAACCAATATAAATCCTGTGAGTAGGTCAGGATCACCCCAACGATAACTACTCCTAAAGAGATCCCAGCGTCAGCCACCATATGTAAAAATGCTCCTTTTATATTTAAATCCCGTTTTCTACCGGAGAAGAATAACAGCGCCGTCAGCGCATTTATAAGAACCCCGATCCCAGCAACAATCATGATGGTTTGCCCATCAACGGATTGTTCACTCCCAAATCTTTTAACAGCTTCTAAAATAATAGCTCCTATTGCTACCAGCAGAATCAAAGCATTAAGCAGGGCTGCTAAAATCGTGGATTTTTTATAACCATAAGTATGTGTTTCAGTCGCTGATTTATTGACGAGATAACCGGCAATCCAGGCTAAAAATAAACTCAATACGTCGCTCATGTTATGACCGGCATCTGCTATCAAAGCCAGCGAATCAATCACAAAACCATATATTAATTCTATAACGATATATGTTACATTTAAGGCAATTCCAATCGCAAAAGCCCTGCCAAAGTCTTTTTGCCCTGTACTATGTGAATGACTATACTCCTGTGCCATTTTGTCTCCTTATCTAATTTAAATGGCTTCATCAAGGAATTGCCACGATTCTCTGAAATTTCCCCTCGCGGCACATATCCGTCATCGTTATTTTTTGCTACGTAGAATACTGCTCGCAGGTCATAGACACATTTTCGTGGAAAATATACATTCACGAACTAATTATGAACAATAAACGTCATTGCCCATAGCGTTTTTTGTAAAATTCTAGAATTTTCTTTTTCTGCTCTTCGCTCATTCCCTTTATCCAGTTATGGTAATCCGAGTCAAGGATTTCGCCGGTAATACCCTCTTGAATTTCCTCACATTCAGGTAAAAATTCAGTGTAGAAATGTTTTGCCACTTCATAGAAACCATGCCACTGGGTAAAATCCGGGCCCAACATAGCGGCGCCATGGCGTGCCCTTCTTCCCTCATGATGCCACAACTCGAAGTAAGTCCACTCTATTTTTTCATCAAAAGGGATATTTGTTAACTTACCTGAAGAATAGAATTGATCCATGACTTGCTTGGCAGGTATGGCAAATTTCTCATTCCACAAATTTACGGCTTCATCAAACTGGACATAAAAATTTTCCGTGTTTTGCGCAGAATGACATTGATTGCAGACATCTTTCATGTTATTTCTTTTTTGCGTCCAATTTTCCTGTTTTGTTGAGACAACCGGCCTTAAGGTCCATGATATTCTTTCACCTACATCGTGCGTGGCCGTCTGATTGGGCGTGGCAGACATATGACAGGTCGCACAGGTTGGAGCAGCTGAATAATCTTCACCGACAACCCATGAATCCGATTCCAGGTTCATCTCCTTTATATCCTGCAAGGTAGAGAATTTAATACCGTGCTTCGATTCGGTATAAATTTCCATCTGTGGATGATCCGGGCCCATGTGGCATTTTCCGCACGGTTCCGGCTGTCTTGCCTGGGCTTTGGAAAAGGAATGACGGGAATGGCAGGCCGTACAGGAACCCCGGCTGCCGTCGGGATTGACTCTGCCGATACCTGTATTAGGCCAGCTGGCCGGATCAATTTTTCCCGGTGACACGATGCTTACCTTACTGCCATGACATTGCCGGCATCCTGATACAGCTGCCGCCGCGCCTTCAATGATCTCACCCAGCATATTATCCAGTGAACCGATGAATTCCGCACCACGGGCATGACGGGACTTCTCAAATTGATTCACTTCATCTTCATGGCAGTTTTTACAATCCAGCGGAGACACTATTGTTGCAATGGTTTTTCCATAATGCTCGAAGGCATCGACATCTTTCGGGTCCGCCTGATGACAATCGTAACACCCAATTCCACTCTCGAAATGCCCGCTTCCTCTCCATTGCTCGACAATACCTTTTCCACTGTTCTCCTTTTCATGGCAGCTGACACAGGTATTCTCTTCCCCGCTGTCTTCCGCTCGTGCCTGCTGCACAGATATGAATATCAGGATAAGAAATATTAATCCTATCAGAAATACTTTTGCAGCAGGTAAAAAAGTCTTTTTCATATGGCTCTCCTCGTAATAAATCCTTTTTTTCTAATTAGTTCGAGAATCGAGCGATCCGGCTTATTTTTAATGAGGTTCCTTTGTATTATAATGACCATAGATATTATAGGGCTTAACCACTATATTCTATGAAATTTATAAACTAATGCTTCCCCCCTATTTAATTTTTAAGTTAGCTTTGCTAATTAAGACTATTTAATCTTAAATTGGAATAAGAAATTGCTTGCCTGCGCTCTTCGTCTTTTATTATAGTATTGATAACAAAACGGCGAATACGACAGTCTCTATATTTTAATTCCTGAAATTTTAGTCCAGATGTTGGAGGAGAAGATCTTTTAATTTTATAAAAATTATCCCGATAAAGTCCGGGCACAAATAGAATTACGCTAAACAAGTTGTATAACATTGTCTGGTCTTGCAGCGAAAAGCACATTTTCAAAATAGGACTAACTAAAACTGAGCTTATTTAAGACTAATTAGTCTTAAATATATATATCAAATCATTATCCTGCAAGTAAAATGTTTTAAATTTTCAAATCTGTCTTAAATCTTAAGCCGTATCAACTCGCTCAATGATTACATACTTTCAATCTTGCAGGTAACAAAAAAGGTAGGTATGCCCGCCCTCCATTAAAGGCGGGCATATATGAAGGTAGCGTGCGTGGGTGAATTGCGGATTTTAAAACATTTCTATAGGACAATTAAACTCAGGTTTTGCTGCCTGTTTCTAATCAAGAACCAGGCTTTTTCATCCCGGACATGTTTTCCATATGGTTCAGAAAACCATCCATCGACGACATCATGCTGCCCATATTCTGCTGCATATCCCCCAACTCCTTTTTCATCTGCAGATTATTCATCACATTTTTATTATTCATCATCATCTGCATCTGTTCCATGATACTATTCATATTTTTCAGCAGATTATCCGTACCTTCCATCATGTTCATCCAGTTCTGATTTCCGGACATCATACCCTCATGCATCATCCCCTGCTGGCCGTGCATCATACCCATTTTGCTTTTACCGTGCATCTGATCCATCATCCGATTGGATCTGTTCAGCATTTGTTGCATCTGTTTATTCATCTGCTGCATGTGTGGCATATCCTTTTGCTGCATCGTCTGCTGTCCGGATTGCGGCTGTGCCAGTGCCGGTCCTGTCAGTACTGCAAGGGTCAGGCTTAAACCCAATACGAGAAATAATCGTAATCTAGTCATGGCATCCTCCTTTCTTAATAAATTTTTTTTTCGCTTTTTTGAGATGACACATTTTCATTTCCCCTACTTTTAAAGAATCGGCTATTTTTATTTTCCATTGTTACTTCTTTCCCATTTATAAACTGTCTTAACATATATGCCGAATATGAAGATTTTATGA
>Ga0307424_1001096_pt1 | contig 14373 bp, 11 predicted proteins | sample SalMarWE160320MG_FD_202157 | JGI IMG/M metagenome (GOLD analysis project Ga0307424, IMG submission 202157) | Salt marsh sediment microbial communities from the Plum Island Ecosystem LTER, Massachusetts, United States - WE1603-20 | ecosystem: Environmental > Aquatic > Marine > Intertidal zone >... | reverse complement strand
TCATGCGCCTGGCTGATCTGATCAATATTTTGCCGTTCATTGCATTGCTGGTTGTCTTGAGTGCCCTGTTCCAATTCCAATTGATACATCTGGCGCTTGTCATCGGAATTCTATCGGGCTTTGGGGGTACCACGATCATCTTTAAAGCGCAGGCATTGACCATCAAAGTTAAGCCTTACATTGAAGCTGCCCGGATCGCCGGCGGTGGGGACTGGCACATCATCTATAAACACCTGATACCGAATCTAATGCCACTGGCGTTCTTGAATATGATGTTCACTGTCACAGGCGCTATATTCACAGAAGCAGCCCTGTCCTTCTTCGGTTTGCTCAATATTCGTATGAGCTGGGGCATTATGATCAATACGACTCAGGCTTCCGGGTATCTTTTGAGTGGAGTAAAGTACTGGTATTTGATTATTCCGGCCGGGCTGGCCATCACATTGCTTTGTTCGGCCTTTTACCTGGTTGGTCGTGCTTTGGACGAAGTAGTCAACCCCCGCCTGCGCAAACGTTAGATTTGATAACAACCTTCATCAAGGATCGATCATGACACAACAGACGCTCCTATCAATCAAAGACCTGAAGATGGTTTATGGCACCCGTAAAGGGGATGTCTCCGCCGTGGATGGGGTCACCTTTAGTATAAAAGAAGGCGAAGCAATTGGTCTGGTCGGCGAATCGGGTTGCGGCAAGACCTCGATTGCATTGACTTTGCTCAAACTCTTACCCGACAATGCCAGAATTACAAATGGTCAAATCCTGTTGGCTGGTACGGATATCGTGCCCTTGAGCGATGTGGAAATGCAGGAAATTCGCTGGAATCGAATTGCGATGGTATTCCAGGCGGCAATGAATTCGCTCAATCCGGTCTACCGGGTTGGCGACCAGATTATTGAAGCCATCGAACGCCACGACAAAGATGTCAGTTCGGAAGAGGCGCGGCAGCGTGTGTCGCAACTATTCGAACTCGTAGGTTTGGATCCGGAGCTGGCAGAGCGTTACCCGCACGAATTCTCAGGAGGCATGCGTCAGCGGGCTGTCATTGCCATGGCTTTGGCTTGTAACCCTGACCTGATTATTGCGGATGAACCGACCACAGCACTCGATGTGATTGTGCAAGATCAGGTGCTGCGCGAATTGCGCCGTATCCAGAAACAACTCAATATGAGCATGATCTACATTTCACACGATATTGCGGTGATCGCTGAAGTTAGCGACCGCATGGGCGTGATGTATGCCGGTCGCCTGGCGGAGATGGCAGATGTAGATGATGTCTTCAAGCGCCCGCTCCATCCATATACGTTTGCGCTGATGTCCGCTTTCCCCAGTGTGAGCGGACCGAAGCGCCCGTTGGTTGCTCTGGGTGGTGAGCCGCCTGACTTATTGTTCCCACCAACTGGTTGCCGTTTCCATCCGCGTTGCCCCCGGGCAACAGATCGTTGCAAGGCTGAACACCCGCCGTTTGTAGACCACGGTGGCGGACATATGGTTGCCTGCTGGCATCCTATGGAGGTGGCATAATGGCTGAAATTACTGAAAACACCCTGGTCAGTGTTCAAGGATTGGCGAAGTACTTCCCGGTTGGCGGCTCGTTCTTCCATCAGCCAGACGCCTTTATCCATGCTGTCGATCGGATAAACTTTGACATCCCGTCCGGTAATTCTCTGGCTTTGGTTGGCGAATCTGGCTGCGGCAAGACCACCACCGGTAAACTCCTGACGCGCTTGTTGGACCCAACCGAAGGGAACATCTTATTGCGCGACACGGCTTCCGATGGCGGGCAAATGATCGATCTGGCAGGTTTAAAAGGCAGCGAGTTGAAAAATTTTCGCCGCCGCGTCCAAATGATTTTTCAAGACCCCTACGAATCGCTCAATCCGCGCATGACCATTTTCGACATCATGTCGGAACCGTTGGCAGTCCAAAATATCGGCTCGTTGGCGGAGCGGGAAGAGCGGGTTGTGCAACTGCTCGAGCAGGTCGGCTTAACCCCGGCAACCAGCTTTATTTTCCGCTATCCGCATGAACTTTCGGGCGGCCAACGTCAGCGCGTGGCGATCGGTCGTGCGCTGGTTGTCGAACCAACCTTTATCGTCGCTGATGAGCCGACTTCGATGCTGGACGTCTCGATCCGCACGGGGGTGATGAACCTGATGATTGAGTTGGGAGACAAATTCGGCGTATCGTATCTTTACATCACCCACGACTTGGCTGTAGCGCGTTACACCAGTCAGGAAATTGCTGTGATGTACATGGGCAAGATCGTCGAAACGGGCCATACTGAGGAAGTGCTGCAAAACCCGCTGCACCCATACACCAAAGCACTGATATCGGCGGTTCCCGTCCCCGATCCGGCCCTCAAGCGCGAGCCCCCTGATATCAAAGGCAGTATCAGCAAACCGATTAATCCATTGCCGCGTTGCCGTTTCTATGATCGCTGTCCGATTTCGGCTAAGGTGTGTGAGGAAAGTCATCACCCGCCGCTGGAGGATAAAGGCGCTGGTCATCAGGTGGCTTGTTATCTGGTCTAGCCTTTCAATCTGCCTACAAATGCCCGATCCACAGATCGGGCGTTTTCTTATGGTATTTTTTGCTATAATGCTAACCATCTATGCGGAATAATAATATTCTGCGCTCCTGGCTCTGGCTGAAAGCGCCTGCTGGCCGGTAGAAAATTCAACTGAGAAGTTTTTATGACTCATCCTAGAATTCTGATTGTTGACGACCAGCGTGATATAGTCCGTTTGATTCACTCCACTCTGGATACGCTGGGCCACAAACTGGAAATTGTCGAGTCACCCTCCGGCGAAGAGGCTCTTTTGGAAGCCTCGCGTAAAAGGGTTGACCTGTTGGTTTCGGATTATCGTTTACCCGGCATGACGGGCGTGGAATTGATGGAAAAAATTCGTCTCCGCCATTCGGAGGCTAAGGCTATCCTGATCACGGGGATGACGGATAAGAAATCGCGCGACGAAATGTTGAACGCGGGCGCCTTTGCCTTGTTTGACAAACCCATTCCTTTGGCCGATTTTCTGGATGCGGTCGAACGCAGCCTGAGCCTGGAACGCACTATTTTGCCTCCCGAGGCCGACGACGAATCCCCCCACCAGACGACACTGTCGGATTTGCTTGCCAATTTTCGCCAAAGAGCCGAGGCGGCGGCCATCTTCCTGCTCAGCGACCGCGGACGGGTGCTGGCTCGCGCCGGGGAATTGCATGATAGCAGCATGGAAGTCTCGTTGATTTCTGCTTTGATGGCGATTTACAATGCCGGCCTTAAAGTCTCGCACTTCAATCATGAAGATCACCCGAACAGTACGCATGTTTTTCACGGTGGCGATCAGGACATGATCCTTGTACCGGTCAATACTGCTAACGCGTTGCTGGTCTCTGGAGACAAGGTTTCTGACCCCAAGCATCTTCCGGTATTGCTCAATGAGCTTGCTGAATTGCAGAGCGAAGTCGAAAAAGTCCTGCGTTCGATTGGCGTCACCCCCCAAAAGGAAGTTGTAACGAGCGATTCAACAGCAGAACAGCCTGTGGAAGACGAGATTCTTTCGGGTGAATTAGAGAACTTACTGGCACAATCGGAGAAAAAGAAGCTCAAACCGGATGAAGTTGAAACATATTGGAAGGATGCCCTGGGGAAACAAGGCGTTCTCCAGCTCGACCCGGACAAGTTAACCTACGAACAGGCGCGTCAATTGGGGCTTACGCCACAGGACGATAAGAAGTAAGGATTGCCCTCACGTTTGGCATATGTTACAATTCGCCCGCTCAAAAGGCGTCTCTGGGGCGTGGTGCAATGGCAGCACACCGGCCTTTGGAGCCGTGGATCTTGGTTCGAGTCCAGGCGCCCCAGCCTTTGTATATCTTCTGCTCTTCCCGCAGTGACGGGGCACCCAAAATTCATACAGGCATTGCGCCGCTCCGTGGGCAGCGCAGGCCTGTCTTTTGTTTAGGAGATCTTTTGTTATGAAGACATCCGTCATCCAATTGGCTGCTGGCCAGGGCACACGCATGAAATCGGACCTGCCGAAAGTGCTGCATCCAGTTTGTGGGAGTCCTTTGATTCAGCATGCCCTGGAGGTCGCAAAGCAGGTTTCTACGCAAGAGCCGGTTGTGATTGTCGGGCATGGCGCGGACAAAGTGCGTGCGTATATCGGCGATGCGGCCCAATGTGTGTTGCAGGAACCTCGGCTGGGAACGGGACACGCCGTGATGCAGGCCGAGCCCTTGTTACGGGGAAAATCCGATTACATTGTTGTCACGATGGCCGATATGCCCCTGTTGCGCAGTGAAAGATTGAAGATGTTGGTCGAAAAACAGCAAAACAACTCCGGTCCGATCACGCTCTTGACGACCATCGCCGATAACCCGCGTGGATTTGGGCGTATCGTCCGCAGGGGGGATGGGAGCGTGGCTGCCATTGTTGAGGAAGCTCAGGCAACCCCTGAGCAGTTGGCGATCAAAGAGCTCAATGTGGGCGCATATTGTTTTTCAGCAGACTGGTTGTGGGATGCCCTGCCGCGTATCCAGCTTTCGCCGAAGGGTGAGTACTATCTGACGGATACGGTCGAATTGGCTGTCAGGGATGGGTTGCAGGTACAGGCTGTGGTCCTGGATGATCCATCCGAGGCAATCGGGATTAACACCCGTATCCATCTGGCCGAAGCCGAAACCCTGATGCGCAAACGCATCAACCAGTTCCACATGCTCAACGGTGTCAGCCTGATTGACCCGGTTTCAACCTACATCGATAACGACGTGACGATTGGCCGCGATACGGTCATCTGGCCGAACACGTATTTGCAGGGCAAAACCAAAGTCGGTAGCGACTGTGAGATTGGACCGAATACGATTGTACGCGATACGGAAATTGGCGAGCATTGCAAGGTGCTGGCCTCGGTGCTGGAAGGCGCGTTGCTTGAAAATCAGGTTGATATCGGCCCCTTTGCCCGCCTGCGCCGGGGAGCGCATCTGGCTGAGGGCGTGCACATGGGCAATTTTGGCGAGGTCAAGGATTCATACCTTGGTCCGGGTGTCAAGCTGGGACATTTCTCGTATATCGGTAATGCACGCATTGGTGCTGAAACCAACATCGGCGCCGGGACGATTACCTGCAATTACGATGGCGAGCAGAAGCATCCCACCGAAATTGGTGAAGGCGTCTTTATTGGCAGTGATACCATGCTGGTAGCGCCTTTGAAGATCGGCGACCGCTCGCGCACAGGTGCGGGCTCGGTTGTGACCAAGGATGTTCCGGATGATACGCTGGTGGTTGGCATACCGGCCCGGGCGATACGGAAACTAAAAAAACGTGAGAATTGAAACCAGTTTACCTCTATTTTTATTGCTGCTAGTGCTGGACCTGGGACTTTCAGCTGCCCGCGTCAGCTTGTTGAACGCGCGTCCACTGCGGCTGTTGAGCCTGCGCGAGAAAAAGAGCATATCGGTGGACAGTACGCTGACCCTGATCGAGGCGCCGCGACTGCGCCCCAGCCTGCGCCTGAGCCAGGTTATGCTCCGCTTCTTCATCGCGGCGTTAACGTTGTATCTGGTCTACGAAATGGCAAAAGAGCCTTCAACTCTGCTGGTCCTTCAATTGCTTGGCCTGGTGCTGGTGGCTGTCATCCTGATGATCGGTGAGTTTACGGTCGAGAGTTATGTGTTGCACGATCCGGAAAGCTGGGCCTTGCGCTTGCGAATCTTCGGGCGGGTATTGGTGATACTCTGCACCCCGCTGATAGCCATTCCCCTATCCATCTTGGGCGAACGCTGGAAACCGCAGGTGGTGGCGCAGGTCACTGAAGATGAGCTCAAGACCTGGGTCGAATCGGAAGAGGAAGCGGGCAACCTGGAGCTCGAAGAACGCCGCATGATCTACTCGATTTTCCAGTTTGGGGATACCTTCGCGCGTGAGATTATGGTGCCGCGAGTGGATATTTTGGCTCTTGAGGCAGACTCGTCTCTGCAGGAGGCGGTCCATGCCTTCATCAATTCCGGACATTCTCGCGTCCCGGTTTATGACCGGGATGTGGATAACATTCAAGGGTTGTTATACGCCAAGGATTTGCTGCAAACCATGAACGGTGGTGCAGACAAAAAAAGCTCGCTGCGCGAGTTGCTGCGCCCGGCTTACTTTGTGCCTGAAACCAAAAAGGCCGATGATTTGTTGGCTGAGATGCAAGCCCAGCGCATTCATATGGCAATTGTGGTGGACGAATATGGTGGTGTGACCGGCCTGGTCACGTTAGAAGATATCATCGAAGAGATCATTGGCGAAATTCGCGACGAGTTTGACCAGAAGGAAGAAATGTTGTACCAGTCGGTGAAGCCGGGTGAGTATCTTTTCCTGGGGCGCATTGACCTGGACGACTTCAATCAGATTATGGACAGCCATTTGCCTAAAGTCGAAGCCGACACGCTGGCCGGGTTCATTTACGACCAGATGGGGCGCATCCCTGAAGAGGGCGAAACGATCAGCGTCGATGGCCTGTTGCTGACGGTTGACCTGGTCAGCGGCCGGCGCATCCGTCGCGTGCGTGCCGACCGCATCTCAAACCAGCAGGAGAACCAATCCGATGAAAACGCTCACTGAAGGAGAACACCAGGCCCTGATCGAACTCGCCAACGAGGCCAGACGACGGGCTTACGTCCCTTATTCTCATTACCCGGTTGGGGCGGCTTTGCGGACGGCCTCCGGACGGATTTTTACCGGGGTCAATATCGAGAACGCGGCTTACCCGACCACCATGTGCGCCGAGCGGGTGGCCGTCTTCAAGGCTGTCTCGGAGGGCGAGACGGATTTCGAGGCGCTGGCCGTGACGACCGACAACGGCGGCTCACCCTGCGGTTCCTGCCGCCAGGTGTTGGCTGAGTTCGGTCTCGACACACTGGTCCTGATTGCGGACGGGCAGGGGCGGTTGATCAGTGAAATGACCGTCAAGGATCTGCTCCCGCTGGCCTTCACGCCCTCCGATTTGCCCAAAAGTTAAAACATTCCCTGCTGATGAGCCAACCGCGATCTTTCCGCGCTGAAGCCGTCGTCCTGCGCCACAGCGACTGGGGCGAGGCTGACCGCCTGCTGACGCTCTATACGCGCGAGCAGGGTAAGGCGCGGGCGCTGGCCAAAGGTGCGCGCAAGGTCCGTTCGCGCAAGGCCGGGCACCTGGAACCCTTCACGCGCGTGCGCCTGCAACTGGCGCGCGGTCGCGATTTGCTGATCGTAACCCAGGCTGACACGGCGGATGCCTATCAGCCCTTGCACGAGGACCTGGAGCTGACCGGCTACGCAGCCTATATCATTGAACTGCTGGACCGTTTCACGTATGAAGGCGAAGGCGCCAATCAGGCCATCTTCCGCCTCCTGACCGATACGCTGGCGCGCCTGGCGGCCGAGCCGGACTCCTGGCTGGTGGTGCGTTATTATGAAGTGCGTCTGCTGGATCAATTGGGCTTTCGGCCGCAGCTCTTTGAGTGCGCCAACTGCAGCAAGGAGATCCGGGCCGAGGACCAGTTCTTCTCGGCGCCGGACGGCGGGGTCTTATGTCCGCGCTGCGGGAAAGGCCTGCCGGGAGCGCGTCCGATTTCCACGGAAGCGCTGAAATATCTGCGTCATTTTCAGCGCAGTTCCTACGGCGAGGCCAAACGCGCGCAGCCGGAGGCCAAGATCCGGGCGGAGTTGGAAGAGTTGATGCAGCACTACCTGACTTATTTGCTGGAACGTGGTTTGAACACACCGGCTTTTATGCGCAGGGTACGCGAATCCAAAAGCAAAGCACCCTGAGCAGGGGTGCTTTGCCTTTCAAGGGGGAGGTAACCGCTAATCGACTTTATACGTTCGAATTTCTTTGCAGAAAGGCCTGCAGCATGCTGCAGGTGGTTTCGATTGTCTCGCTGCGCGCAGTGTAGCGTTTTTCCTGGCCTTCGAGCTTTAAGTTGACCAGGCCGGCCAGGCGCAGTTCGTTGAGATGATGCGTGACAGTCGGCGCGCGCAGACGCAGCCTGCGGGCCAGTTCGGAGGGGGTCACGGCTTCCAGACTCAGGTCGTGCAGGATGCGCAGGCGGGTCGGGTCGGCCAGAGCCTTCAGGGCGCGGATCAGACCTTCGGGCACCATTTCGCCGGGGACGACCGACATGTCCGCCGGGCGCACGCCGAAGACGAAGACCATTTTGCTGGGCGACAGGTCGCCGTACATGATCAACGGCGTGGTCCAGTAGGCCGGGACCAGCACTAATTCGCTCATCTCTTCGAATTGGTCGAAGTGCACGCCCTGGGAGAGTTCAGCCAGCAGCTCGGTGACACTCATGTTTTTTGCGAGAGCGCGGGCGTTTTCCAGGCCTTGTTTCAGCACGGGGGCGATGCGTTTCTCTTCCTCTTCGAAAAATGCCTGGTGGTAGGACTGCAGGGCCGAGGTGAGCAGTTCGCCGAATTCCTCGGGTTTGGCCCACCAATCCAGGTAGCGTTTGAGCGCGGCCTGATCGAGGTCTTTCTTGTCCTTGCACAGCAGGGGTGCGAGCGTTTCCAGATCGACTTTTTCCCAGCTTTTGCGTGCGGCGATCGCCCGGAGCGTTTCGCCGACCGGCTCTTTCATATTGTCGATCGAGAACAGGTCCGGGACGCGCTCTGCCGGGGGAATCTGGCGCAGCGAGAGCAGGGCCGTGATCGAATCTTTGGGCTGGGGGAGTTGCGAGATCCAATGGAAAGGGATGTATAGAAACGGCAGGACATCTTCCAGCAAGCCGCGCTCGGCAGCCGACAGGCGCGAGCGCACGCCGGCTGCCCATGAAGCGCGGATGCCGAAGATATCGGGGTGGTGCAGCACTTCCAGGCTGACGAAGAGTTCGTAGGCGCTGCCGATGTCCCAGCTGATGGCGACGTCGTCCAGCGTACCGGGAGTCGCCTGGCTCATGCACAATCCTCAGTCATTTTGCTGTAGGCGCTTGCGTCTTTGATCTTCTCGCCGCTCGCGATCAGGAACTCGCCCAATCGCAGCGTGAGCCGGTCCCAGGCGGTGGGCGCGGTACTGGTTCTGACGCGCTTGATGGTTTCCATTTCCCAGGCGCGGCGGATGTCGGTGCTGCGCTGTTCTGCCTCCAGGGAGAAGTTTCTTTCTAGCATTTCAGCCTCCGTTTGCTGCCGAAGACGTTCGTCTAACTTAGACTTATATCTTGGTTAGGTTATTATCTAATTAGATAATAGCCTAAGTCTTTCCCCTTGTCAAGATGCAAATCTGGAAATTTAAGGCTGAATTTTCAGGAATTTGGAGGTTTCGTGCGCCGGGCCCAGTTGATCACCAGCAGCCAGGAAATGGGGATGATGAGAAATTTCCAGGAGCGCCAGAACCATTTTTGGAACCAGCGCCAGTGCAGGCGGTAGATAATGTGCGTGATGGCCCAGCGGGCGCTTAGCGCGCGACCCAGGGGACTGGACAGCAGGCGCCGGCGGTAATCGCTGAAAGAGAAATCATCCTGCGCGAAGGCTGCTTTCAAGGCCTGCGCCGCAACCTGGCCGTAGCCCAGCGCCAGGCTGATGCCCTCGCCGAAGATGCCGTCCGCGCCGGCCGCGTCGCCAGTTAGCAGCACGCCCGGGACCGAGAACTCACGCCGCGGACTGAACCAGCGGATCGGATGACCCTTAATTTCACAGGCTGACAGGTCATAGCCGTGGCGCGCCATCTCCTCGGCCAGCGGGGCTTTAAGCGGCGGGCGCGAGCCTTCCGCCAGCAGGTTGGTATCGTACACGCCCCAGCAGCGCATCGGTTTACCCTCGACCTGGGTCGGGAAGTCCCAAACGTAGCCGGCAATGCCCTCTGGCACGGGGAAGAAATCGAAGAAAGCCACCCCCTCCCTCTCCGACCCCAAAATTTTCGAATTTAGGGGCGGCTGGGTGGGGGACGTGGGGGTCAACACCTCCAACAGCCGCGCGGTATGCAGCGGGGACCTGGGCAGCACGCAGCGACGCACGACCCCGTTTGAGCCGTCCGCACCGACCACTACCCGAGCCTGGAAGATCCCGGAATCGGTCTCAACCGTCACGCCGTCTGCCCCCGGGCGGACGTCCGTCACCGTCACGCCCTCGCGCAGCTCGAATCCGGCCTGGCGCACCTTGCCGGCCAGCCAGGCGTCGAACGCGTCGCGGCGGATGATCCGCAGCGCATGCCGTCCGGGCACGCGGATTGCCAGCCCGCGGCCCTCGAAGTCGAAGCGTGCCAGATTGGCGTCCGTGTGCGGGATCTCGCTCACGTCCAGGCCCAGGCGCTCGAGCAGGACCTCGGCGTCAATCACCAGTCCGCCGCCGCACAACTTGGGACGCGGGTGATGAGCCTTCTCCAGGATCAGCGTGCGCGTTACCAGCTCGGGCGCTACTTGCGCCAGGTGCAGCGCAGTGGAACTCCCGGCCGGGCCGGAGCCGACGATCAGGATCCCGATTTTTTGCATGGCTAGATTGTATGACCCCCGGTGAAGGCTGTAAAGAGATAATTTTAAAAATGGCTCGTGATTCGATCCTCGGAAACAACCCCACTGCCTCCCTTCCAGCCACCCTCAGAATTGGAGGGTTGGGAGGGGGTGTGCTACCTCGAAACAAATGCCACCCGTTGAGGCAGGGAAGATGAAAATCCGGTTATCGAATGATTGTTATTGAGTTCTGGATCATGTCTGTTCTCGCGCCAACATCTAGCGCTAGTGGTTAATATCTTTAGCGGTATAATCCCATCGCTATTAATCTTATACAAGGTCATTTGTATGCTGCGTAAGTTTATTACATCAGTTGAAACTATTATTATAAGGATTTACAAAACCCCAGCACCAGAAACAATCGCTTTCCTGATAACCGGGCTTTTTATTTTTTATTGGTCTATCGTTGACGCACTACCCAGTGGATATGCCGGTTTATATAGTCTAATAACAGAAAAAATCATCAAGAATAACTTCATGCCTCCCGGTTACATTCCCTATTACGGTCCGGGAGGTATCCCCAATGCCTATCCACCCTTAGGTTTTTACATCAACGCTATAATTGTGACTGCGTTAGGAATTGATCAATTCACTTTCCTTAGATTCTTTGCACCTGTAATAGCCCTCCTCACCACACTAACTTGTTATTTCCTCATAAAGGAAATGACCAAAAGTAGAATAGTTGCCATCCTATCGTCGGTTTTATTTCTTACAAGTTCCGACTTTACCTCACTGCACGTCACCGCTGACGGAATGGTGAGAGGCCCTGCAATTTTATTCACTTTTCTGGGACTTTTTTTCTATTGGAAAATCCTGAATTCGGAAAAAATAACGATAAGGTACCTTCTTGCAACGGGTATTTTTCTTGGACTTAGCATACTGACTCACCTTGCTTACGGGGAATTCTTTGCATTTAGCGTGATCGCATTGTCAGTAGGTGGAATTAAGAAATTTAAGTTCCGGATGATCGAGGTCGGTTTGATTGCCTTAATTAGCTTGATCGTTTCCACACCCTGGTGGCTTTTTGTTATTAGAAATTTTGGAATTCATCCGCTGATTAGTGTTGTTAATTCACATTCAACTCTCCCAAACTTCAGTTTATCAAGTTCGACACCACAATCACTAGGTATTCCAAAAATTATCTGGAATTTGTTCGGAACCCCCTATTTTTACTTGCTTGGTCTGCCATACTGGATGATAAAACGCGAGTGGCATAAATTAATTTGGCTATTTGGAACAGCCCTAATTCTGGGTGAGTCAACCCGTTTTCTAGCCTTCATTGGCTCTATTGCCATCGCTGAAATGGTCGTAGAAGTAATAAGACATAACATAGATATTCAACCTCCCGTTGCCAGGAATTTCTTGCCGGCTCTTTTTGCGGTCCTGCTCTCTTTTATCTTTATTTTCACAGGAAGATTTGTCGATTTAGCTAAAAAAATACCACCTCTAAACTATGAAACGCTAAAAATGGCAACGTATCTGAAACAGAATACGCCCTCAGATTCAAAATATCTGTTTATCTCTGAGCAGATGGATGGCGCGAACGAATGGCTGCCGTATCTTGCTCAAAGAACACCGACAATTGGTCACTGGGGGGCAGAGTGGCTTGGAGATTATTATGGAAAGCATGAAATCATGTCAAAAATAATCCAATGCGCGACCAAGGAAGATTGGTTGTGCATACAACGTGTCACGCAGAAGTACACAAGTCGCCCAAGTTACCTCTCGTTTTTTAGGAGTGATTTCCAGACTTTGGAGGAGAAAATTAATGCATCTGGTGAGTGGAAACCTGTTTTCCAAGATCAGGTCATCATCATTTATGAAAATGTTCGCTAACCGATGGTTTCCAATACTACTGTATAACTAGATCCGATATTTCAGAGGCTAGCAAGCCAGTTGCGCCAGGTGTAGCATCAACCTAAAAGCCTCGCCTGAAGCGGGGCTTTCCCATGCGACACACCCGGTTGGGTACGGTATAATCCCCTCGTTATCAATCAAAATTTGTTAAAAGAAGAGTACATGCCCGAAAAATCTACCTTCCAATCCATCATCCTCAAACTACAAAACTTCTGGGCCGCGCGCGGCTTTTTGATCTGGCAACCCTACTACACCCAGGTTGGCGCCGGGACCATGAATCCGGCCACCTTCCTGCGCGTGCTGGGGCCCGAGCCGTGGAACGTGGCCTACGTCGAACCCTCCGTGCGTCCCGACGACGGGCGCTACGGCGAGAATCCCAACCGCTTCCAGGTCCATTATCAGTTCCAGGTGATCCTCAAGCCCGACCCCGGGAACCCGCAGGAGCTGTACCTCGACTCGCTCAAGGCGATCGGCATCGATCCGCGCCAGCACGACATCCGCTTCGTGGAGGACAACTGGGAGCAGCCGGCCATCTCGGCCTGGGGCCTGGGCTGGGAGGTCTGGCTGGACGGCCAGGAGATCACCCAGTTCACCTACTTCCAGCAGGTGGGCGGACTGGCGCTCGACCCGGTGGCGGTCGAACTGACCTACGGCCTGGAGCGCATCCTGATCGCGCTCAACAACGCCGACGCCATCTGGGACGAGCCCTGGGCTGAGGGCATCTCCTACGGCGAAGTGCGCCGCAACGAAGAGTATGAACATTCCAAATACTATTTCGAAGTGGCCGAGGTCGAGCGCCTGCGCGGACTGTTCGCCGCCTACGAGGCCGAGGCCGAGGCCTGCCTGGCCCAGGAACTGGTCCTGCCGGCTCACGACTACCTGCTCAAGTGCTCGCACACCTTCAACATCCTGGATACGCGCGGCGCGATCGGCGTGACCGAGCGCCAGGCCTTCTTCCGCAAGATGCGCGCCCTGGCCCGCAAGGTGGCCGAGGCTTACCTGGCCCAGCGCCAGGCGTTGGAGTATCCGCTGTTAAAGGAATCGGGAATTAGTCAGGCAGGAAAATCGACGGCGAAACTCCCGCTTCCCAAATCCGCACAGCCCTTCCTGCTCGAAATCGGGGTGGAGGAACTGCCCGCCGGGGATGTGGAGGCTGCGCTGGCGCAGCTGCGCGAACGTGTCCCGGCCTGGCTGGACGAACTGCGCCTGGCCCCCGGTGGGCTGCGGATCGCGGCCACACCCCGGCGGCTGGCCGTTTTCGTGGACGGGCTTGCCCCCCGGCAGGCCGACCGCGAGGAACTGGTCAAGGGTCCGCCGGCCGAACGCGCCTTCGACGCGGACGGCAAGCCGACCAAAGCCGCCGAAGGCTTTGCACGCGGCAAGGACCTGGAGGTCTCCGCGCTGGAAGTGCGCTCGATCGACGGCGGAGAATACGTGGTGGCGCTCGTCAAAGAGACCGGCCGCCCGGCGCCCGAGGTGCTGGCCGAAGCCCTGCCTGGACTGGTGGCGGGCATCAACTTTACCAAGTCCATGCGCTGGAACGAGAGCGGCGTGGCCTTCTCGCGCCCCATCCGCTGGCTGGCAGCGCTGCTGGGAGAGACTGTTATTCCGTTCGAATACGCGGGAGTTGTTGCGGGCAATGTGACTCGTGGGTTAAGACCCTACGATTCGCCTGAAATCGGGATCTCCTCGGCTGAAAAATATTTTGATGTGATCCGGGCAGCCGGAATCGTGATCGATACCGAAGAGCGCAAAGCTCTGATCGAGGCGCAAGTCAAAAAGGCCGCGGCCTCCGTCAAAGGCGAAGCCATCCTCGAGCCGGCGCTGCTGGCTGAAGTGGCCAACCTGGTCGAAAAACCGACCGCCGTGCTGGGCGGCTTCGACCCCGAATTCCTGCAGCTGCCGCGCGAAGTGCTGATCTCGGTCATGCGCAAGCATCAGCGCTACTTCCCGCTCGAGAAGAACGGCAAACTGCTGCCCAACTTCATCGCCATCCGCAACGGGGACGAAGAATACCTCGATCTGGTGCGGCAGGGCAACGAGCACGTGCTG
>Ga0307424_1001091_pt1 | contig 14399 bp, 13 predicted proteins | sample SalMarWE160320MG_FD_202157 | JGI IMG/M metagenome (GOLD analysis project Ga0307424, IMG submission 202157) | Salt marsh sediment microbial communities from the Plum Island Ecosystem LTER, Massachusetts, United States - WE1603-20 | ecosystem: Environmental > Aquatic > Marine > Intertidal zone >... | reverse complement strand
GCGCTAGGCGGGAGCGTCTCCGCCCGCGGCGTGCTATGCCATCCCGCGAGGAAGCGTGGTGACGGGACCGTCGGGACCGTCGGGACCGCCGGGTCCGTCGGGACCGCCAGGACCGCCGGGACCGCCGCTAGGCTGACCCTTCCTTCTCCCACCGCGCGTACTCCAGCGCCGCATACGTGAAAATCACGTCGGCGCCCGCGCGCGCGATGCCGAGCAGGGACTCGGTCATGCAGACGCGCTCGTCGAGCCACCCGCGTTCGGCGGCGGCTTTGATCATGGCGTACTCGCCACTCACGTGATAGGCGGCGATGGGGAGCCCCGTCGCTTCCCGCACCCGCTGGATCACATCGAGGTACGGCAGGGCGGGCTTCACCATGAGGATGTCGGCGCCTTCTTCTTCGTCGAGCAGCGCTTCGATCACGGCCTCGCGGGCATTGGCCGGGTCCATTTGGTACGTCTTCTTGTCCGGCGGCACGTCCGGCGCGTCCACGGGAGCGGAGTCGAGCGCTTCCCGGAACGGCTGGTAGAAACCCGACGCGTATTTCGCGGTGTAGCTCAGGATGGCCACATCCGTCTGGCCCGCCGCGTCCAGCGCGGTCCGAATGGCAGCCACCCGTCCATCCATCATGTCGGACGGGGCGACCATGTCCGCGCCGGCCTGCGCGTGGAGCACGGCCATGCGGGCGAGCACGTCCACCGTTTCGTCGTTCAGCACGACGCCGTTGGACGAGACGAGGCCGTCGTGGCCGACGCTCGAGTACGGATCGAGCGCGATGTCCGTGGCCACGTACGCCTCGGGAGCGGCGCTCTTCAGGGCGCGCACGGCTCGGCACAGCAGGTTTTCCGCGTTCAGGGCTTCCCGGGCATCGCGGGTCTTCAGCCTCGGCTGCACCGCCGGAAAGAGGGCAAACGACCCGACGCCGAGCGCCAAGGCCTCCTGACACGTCGCAATCAGCCTATCGATGGAAAGCCGGGCGTGGCCGGGCATGGCATCAATCGGCTCGGCGACATCGGTGCCGTCTATAATGAATAAAGGAAAGAAGAGACGGTCCGCGGTGAGGCGCGTCTCGCGTACCAGCCGCCGGATGGTCTCGTTGCGCCGCAGGCGGCGCGGGCGGCGGTGCGGTCGGGGAAGTTCGGGGAAGTCGGGCATTCGTGCGTCCAATCAGCAATCCGTCTTCAGGCGCCGCGGGCGGGCGGACCTTGACGGGGGTTCGTCAGGCGCTACAATGTCCGAACATTGAAATCGTGACGAAAATCTCGCAAGGGGTGCTCTTTGGCGCGACTTCGGCGATTGGTGCTCGAGCGTCTGATGCGGTACTACCGCTTCCTTTCCGAGGGAAGAGGTCGGAATCCCCCCAAGACCGTGACGAGCGCGGAGCTTGGGAACGCGCTCGACATCGATCCGACCCAGGTTCGGAAGGACCTCGGGGCCATCGGGCTGCTTGGGATGGGGCGGGTCGGTTTCGACGCGTGCGAAGTATGCCGCGCCATCCGGGTCGTGTTGGGATTCGATCGGACCTATCACGCCGTGCTGGTCGGGGCCGGCCATTTGGGGAGCGCGCTGGTCGCCTATGCGCGGTTCTCCCAGTACGGCCTCCGCATCGCGGCGGCATTCGACACGGATCCGCGGAAGCTCGGGGGCAAGGTGGCAGGCTGTCGGATCCGATCCGCGCGAACGATGGGGCCGTTCATCGCCCGGAACCGCATCCGGCTCGCGGTCCTCACGACGCCGGTGGAAGTCGCGCAGAAGGTCGCCGACCGGCTCGTGGCGTCCGGGGTCACGGCCATTTGGAACTTCACGCCGACGCGACTCAACGTCCCGCAGGGTGTCTTCGTGCGGAACGAGCACATCTCGCTCGGTCTCTCCGAGCTGGCCTATCATCTCACGTTCGGGGGGCGGCCGCGCGCGCGACGGCATCCCGCCCCGCTCCCGGAGTGGCTCGAGTCGACCTCGGAAAATCGGACCGTCGCGGTCGGTCATTGAATCGCGACAAAGATCGCAGATCCCCTTGACGCCAGCCGTACCGCAGTGGAGATTGCCGTCAGGCGTTAACTGTGACAAAAATCTCGCAATCTCACTGGATCCGTGAAACAAATCACGTAATCGACCTGGACTATCATCGGTGGCTCGCCATTCCTGGCCGCTGCTGTCGCCGAGGCGTCGCTTGCCGACGCGACGGTCCACCCCACTCGAACGCGTCCCTGCCCCACGTCTCGAGCGGACACCACAAGAACACAACCCACAAATCCCGACTCCTTCGGCATGGAATCCCCGAGGCCCTTGGGAACGCGTGGGCGTTGCACGCGCGACGCCGGTTGCCGGAGATCGACGCGCGCCCCGTAGTGACGTTCAGTATGGAGTTCCGCAAACGTTCTTCTAATCCACCGGAGGCGGAGGATGCCGAGTTTCGTGATTCCGGACAAATGTGACGGCTGCAAGGCCTTGGATAAGACGGCCTGCCAGTTCATTTGCCCGAACGACCTCATGGTCTTGAACAAGCAGACCATGAAGGCGTACAACCAGGATCCCTCGATGTGCTGGGAGTGCTACAGCTGCGTGAAGATCTGCCCCAACCAGGCGATCGAGGTACGCGGCTATGCCGACTTCGTGCCGATGGGCGCGAGCGTCACGGCCATGCGCTCCAGCGAAGACATCATGTGGACCCTCCAGTTCCGCGACAAGAACATCAAACCGAAACGCTTCAAGTTCCCCCACCGCCGGGGCGTGCAAGAGGGCAAGGCCCAACCGTTCGATCAGTTCCCGACCGGCGACGCCGACCTCAAGAGTCCGACGCTGATGTCCGAGCCCGCCGGCCTCAACACCGAGCGGGGCAAGGTGAAGATGGACAAGGTCATGACGCTCTAGCCCGATCGCGCGGTCCAGGCGATGCAGGGTCTGCGGTAGCGGAATTTTCCGAGGAGACACGCAACAATGACGCAATTCGAGACTGTGACGGTCGAAACCGACCTGCTGATCTGCGGCGGTGGCATGGCCGCGTGCGGCGCGGCGGTGGAGGCGTCCTACTGGGCCAAGCAGCACGGGCTGAAGGTCACGCTCGTCGACAAAGCGGCCATGGACCGCTCCGGCGCGGTCGCCATGGGCCTGTCGGCCATCAACCAGTACGTCGACCTCAACAGCGGCAACAACACGCTGAAGGACTACATCGACTACGTCCGGAACGACCTGATGGGAATCACCCGCGAGGACCTCGTCGCCAGCATCGCGCGGCACGTGGACTCCACGGTGCATCTGTTCGAGAAGTGGGGCCTCCCGATCTGGAAGGACAAGGAAGGCAACTACGTGCACGAGGGTCGCTGGCAGCTGATGATCAACGGCGAGTCCTACAAGATCATCGTCGCGGAAGCGGCCAAGAACGCGCTGAAAGAAGCCAACGGCGAGTACTACGAGCGCGTGTTCATCACGCACCCGCTCGTGGACGGCGACAAGTGCGTGGGCGCCATCGGCTTCAGCGTGCGAGAGAACAAGATCTACGTGTTCAAGGCGAAGGCCACCCTGGTGGCGATGGGCGGCGCGGTGCACGTCTTCAAGCCGCGCTCGACCGGTGAGGGCTTCGGCCGCTCCTGGTATCCGCCTTTCAACTCGGGCGCCAGCGCGTTCTTCACGATCTACGGCGGCGCCGAGATGACCTGCCAAGAGGTACGGTTCATTCCGGTGCGCTTCAAGGACGCGTACGGCCCAGTCGGTGCGTGGTTCCTGCTGTTCAAGGCCATTGCGACGAACGCCCAGGGCGGCAACTACATGAAGGAGAACGCCGCCGAGCTGGACAAATGGGAGCCGTACGGCAAGGTGAAGCCGGCCCCGGCCAACATCCGCAACTGGCTCATGATGCTGGACGTCATGGAAGGCAAGAGCCCCATTTACATGCAGACCGCGGACGCGATCAAGAAGATCGCCGATGGGATACCCGACGAGAAAGAAGCCAAGAAGAAGTTGAAGGAGCTGGAAGCCGAGGCATGGGAGGACTTCCTCGACATGACCATCTCCCAAGCGATTCTGTGGGCCGCCAGCAACGTCGAGCCGGACAAGAAGCCGTCCGAGATCATGGCGTGCGATCCCTACTTCATCGGCTCGCATTCCGGCGCGTCGGGTGCGTGGGTGTCGGGTCCAGAAGACCTCCAGACCCCCGATACCAAGAACGAGTACTTCTGGGGCTATCCGCACATGACGACCGTCAACGGCATGTTCGCCGCGGGCGATGCGTCCGGCGCCTCGAGTCACAAGTTCTCCTCGGGCTCGCACACCGAGGGGCGCATCGCGGCCAAGGCCGCCGTTTCCTACATCGTCGATCACCCTGACACGCCGAAGGTGGATCAGGCCATGATCGACACCCTGAAGAACGAAATTCTCCAGCCGCTCGCGACGTTCGAGCAGCACAAGAACGCCACGACGGATCCCGACATCAACCCGAACTACATCCGCTCGAAGCAGTTCATGTATCGCCTGCAGAAGATCATGGATGAGTACGCGGGCGGCGTTTCGAGCCAGTTCAAAACGAATGACAAGCTCCTCGAGAAGGGCATGGAATTGCTGACCTTCTTGAAGGAAGACTCCAAGCACCTCGCAGCGGAGAACCTGCACGAGCTGATGCGCTGCTGGGAGAACGTCCACCGGATGTACCAGGCGGACGCCCACATGCGCTCGATCCTCTTCCGCGAGGAAACACGCTGGCCGGGCTACTACTTCCGGGCCGACAAGCCGGACATGGACAACAAGAACTGGCTGGCATTCTGCAACTGCAAGTACCACAAGGACACGGGTGAGTGGGACATGATCAAGCGCCCCGTGAAGTACATCACGAAGTAAGGCTGGACGGGTCCGGGGCTCCGGCGCCGAGGATCGGCGCCCGGAGCGCCCAGGTCCCGACGGATCATTGGCGGCGGAGCACCTTCGGCTCCCCGCCATGGGATGGGAGGGGTGGAAGCGAATGGTTCCCGGACCAACCGTACGTCGTTCCTTCCGCCGAGGAACCCAATGGTGACTGCGGACCGTACCTGCCCGCACTGTGGATCCCCACTCCTCAAGTGGTGCGTCCCAGACGGGGCGACTTGGAGCGAGGAGTTCTTCTTCGTCTGCTTCGACGACACCTGTTCGTACTACCGCGATGGGTGGAAGTGGATGAAGTCCCAGTTCAACCAGAAGGCCTCGTACCGCTATGCCCTGAATCCCCGGACCGGAGCGCCGTTGCCAATTCCGGTTTGGTCGGACTCCGCGACCCGCGAGATGATCGTGGACGACGCAGAAGGAGACGAACCATGAGCGACGCCAAACGCCCCGCCGCCGGGACGGATGCCCGCGATCAACTGCAACAACGCGTTCTCGCCGAATACCCGCGGCTGGGCCCGGACGACGGGTTCCAATTCGCCTGCCATCCCGGCCTGTCGTGTTTCAACTGCTGCTGCCGCGACGTGAACATCTTCCTGTCCCCCTACGACGTCCTGCGCCTCAAGAAACGGCTCGGCATTTCCTCCAGCGAGTTCCTGGATCGCTACGCGCTGACGCCCGTGCAGAAGGATATGCGGACGCCGGTCGTGCTCCTCCGGATGCAAGACAACACGGAGAAGACCTGCTCGCTGCTCGGCGACGACGGCTGCAGCGTCTACTCAGACCGGCCCTGGCCCTGCCGCATGTATCCGTTGGGTCTCGCGGCGCAGAAGGACACGCCGGACGGGTGGCGCGGCGAGCGGTTCTACTTCTTGCTCAAGGAAGAGGAGTGCAAGGGCTTCGAGGAAGCGCGTCAGTGGACGGTCCGCGAGTGGCTCGACAATCAGGGCATCGACGCCTACGACGAGTGGGGCGAGGCGTTCAAGGAGCTGACGCTGCACAAGTTCTTCGAGGAGGGAGGCGTTCTCTCTCCCGAGAAGACCCACATGTTCTTCACCGCCTGCTACGACCTCGACCGGTTCCGCGAGTTCGTGTTCGGCTCCACGCTGTTGCAGCGCTTCGAGGTGGACGAGGACTTCGTCGACGAGATGCGCTACGACGACGAGGCGCTGCTCCGCTTCGCGTTCCTCTGGCTGCGCTTCAGCCTCTTCGGCGAAGACACCGTTCGGGCGCGCGCCGAGGCCCTCGAAGCACTCAAGGGACGAGCCGACAAGCGGGCATTGTTCGCGAAAGTGGCGGCGGAGTCCGCCAACGAGGAAACGCCATGAGCGGGAACGGACTGGGCCCGATCCTCGTGATCGGAGGTGGCATCAGCGGCATCACCGCGGCCGTCGAGGCATCCGAAGCGGGCTGCGACGTGGTACTGGTCGAGAAGAACGCGTTTCTGGGCGGCCGGGTGGCCCGATCACACCAGTACTTCCCGAAGCTGTGCCCGCCGCATTGCGGGTTGGAGATCAACCTCCGACGCATCAAGACGAATCCCCGCATCCGCTGCCTGACCCTCGCCGAGGTGCAGGAGATCCGTGGGGAGCCGGGGAACTACCACGTCACCATTCGACAGCGCGCGCGCCGCGTCAACGAAAAATGCACGGTGTGTGGGACCTGCGTGGACGCGTGTCCCGTGGAGCGACCGGACGACTTCAATCTCGGCATGACGAGTACCAAGGCCATCTACCTGCCGTACGAGATGGCCTTCCCGATGCGGTTCATGATCGACTCGGCGGTGTGTCCCGGACCGGAGTGCGGCAAATGCGTGCCGGCGTGCCCGTTCGACGCCATCGACCTGGCCATGATGGACACGACCGTGGAGGTCGACGTGCGGGCGGTGATCGTGGCGACGGGCTGGGATCCCTACGATGCGAAGAAGATCGATGGTCTGGGGTTCGGCACGGTCCCCAACGTGATCACCAACATCATGATGGAGCGCTTCGCCGCGCGGAGCGGTCCCACCGGCGGGAAGATCGTCCGTCCTTCGGACGGGAAGCCGATCCAGTCGATCGCGTTCGTGCAATGCGCCGGGTCCCGGGACGACAACCACCTGAAGCATTGCTCCGGCGTCTGCTGTATGGGCTCCCTGAAGCAGACGCGCTACGTGCGCGCGCAGTATCCCGAGGCAGAAATCTACGTCTTCTATATCGATATTCGCGCGCCGGGCCGCCTGGAGGATTTCTACCAGGCGAGCCAGGAGGATGAGCATCTGCACCTCATCAAGGGAAAGGTCGCGAAGATCACCGAGGTGGCCGACACGCGGCAGCTCCGCATCGAGGCGGAGGACACGCTCTCCGGTGAGCGCGTGGACCGCGCGGTCGATCTGGTCGTGCTCGCCACCGGCATCGTGCCCTCGGACACCAGCGGTATCCAGATCGAGGGCGGACTGCGGAAAGACGAGCATGGGTTCCTGACCAGAGAGCAATCACGGGCCGGTGTCTTGGTGGCGGGCTGCGCCGCACGTCCGACCGACGTGTCGACATGCGTGCGCGACGCGACCGGGGCCGTCATGAAGGCTTTGCAGTTTTGCGCGGAGTAGTGCCGTGGAGACCAAAGTAGCCGTCTACCTGTGCCGGGGCTGCGATATTGGCGCCTCGGTCGACGTCGAAGGACTGCGCAAGGTGGCGACGGAGGAGTATTCCCTCGAGTGTCGCGACCACGCCTGTCTGTGCGGCGCTGAAGGTCGTGAGTTGATCCGTCAGGACGTACTCAACGGCGTGACCGCCCCGGTGGTGGCCGCCTGCTCCCCGCGGTTCATGGCAGACGCGTTCACGTTCGACGGATGCCGGACCGAGCGGGTCAACCTGCGCGAGCACGTCGTCTGGAGCCACGAGCCCAACGACGAGGAGACCCAATCGCTCGCCGAAGACTATCTCCGGATGGGGATCGTTCGGGCGCAGAAGGCGGAACTACCGGAGCCGTTCCAGGAATCGATCGATCAGACGATCCTCGTCGTCGGCGGCGGCGTCACCGGCATGAGCGCCGCGCTCGACGCCGCGGCCGCCGGCCATTCGGTCGTGCTGGTCGAGAAGGCACCGCAGCTCGGTGGCTGGATGGCCAAGTTCACACGCCAGATCCCCCACCAGTCGCCTTATCGGGACCCGGCGCCATCCGATATTCGCGCCCAGGTCGCGGCCGTCGAGGGAAACGACAAGATCACGCTGTACACCGGGGCCGCCATCGAGCGCATCACCGGCCAGCCGGGCCAGTTCGACGTTTCCGTCCGAACCAACGGCACCGGCGCGACCGTCCGCGTGGGCGCGATCGTGCAGGCCACCGGCTGGAAGCCCTACGACGCCAACCGGCTCGGCCACCTGGGCTACGGGCGCTGCCCCAACGTGATCACGAACGTCCAGATGGAAGAGATGATCGCTGCCGGCCGGATCACGCGTCCGAGTGACGGCAAGCCGGCCCATCGCATTGCGTTCATCCAATGCGCCGGCTCGCGCGACAAGGACCATCTGCCCTACTGCTCGGCGGTGTGTTGCCGAGTGACCATCAAGCAGGCCCTCGTCGCCCGGGAGCTCGACGCCGCCACCGAAGCCTATGTCCTTTATAAGGACATCCGGACGCCAGGCCAGTACGAAGACTTCTACCGGAAGGCCCAGGAAGACGCGGGCATCTTCTTCACCAAGGCCGACGTGGTCGGCGTGGACGAAACCGGCGATCACGACCTCGCCGTGGCCGCGCAGAACACACTCCTCGGGAAACTGATCGCCATCGAGGCCGATCTCGTCGTGCTGGCCACCGGGATGGTCCCGGTCGCGGCGGACGGCGAAGCGATCCGCAAGTATCAGGACGCCAAAGCGGTCGTCGAGAAGGGCGAGGCCGGCGCGCAGCTCGACAGCGCCAACGAAACGGTGGCCGCGCTCGGGCACCTCGAGGGCGCCGCGATCCTGAACTTGGCGTACCGCCAGGGGCCGGATCTGCCGATGCTGCGCCACGATTTCCCGGACTCCCACTTCATCTGCTTCCCATACGAGACGCGCCGCACCGGTATTTACGCCGCTGGCTGCGTGCGCGCTCCGAACGACTCCCAGGTCTCGCGGGAAGATGGCTCCGGCGCGGCGTTGAAAGCGATCCAGTCCGTGCGCCTGGCCACCCACGGTATGGCCGTGCACCCGCGCTGGGGAGACATGTCGTATCCGGACTTCTTCCTCCAGCGCTGCACGCAGTGCAAACGCTGCACCGAGGAATGCCCCTTCGGCACCCTGAACGAGGACGCCAAAGGCACGCCGCAACCCAATTCGATTCGCTGCCGGCGTTGCGGCATCTGCATGGGGGCCTGTCCGGAGCGGATCATCTCGTTCAAGGATTACTCGGTCGACATCGTCTCGTCGATGATCAAGGCGGTGCCCATCCCCGACGAGTTCGAGGAAAAGCCCCGGCTGCTCGGCTTCCTGTGCGAGAACGACGCCTATCCGGCGCTCGACACCGCCGGCCTGCGTCGCATCCGCCACGCCGCGAACATCCGGTTCGTGCCGGTCCGCTGCCTGGGCTCGGTGAACGTCGTGTGGATTGCCGATGCGCTGTCGCGCGGATACGACGGGATCCTCCTCATCGGCTGCAAGTCGGGTGACGACTACCAGTGCCACTTCATCCGTGGCAGCGAGCTGATGGAGACCCGGAGCAGCAACATCCGCGAGAAGCTCAAGCAGCTCGCGCTCGAGGAAGAACGCGTGCGGCTGGTGCAGCTGTCCATCGCGGAGTTCGAGCGGCTTCCGGAGATCATCAACGAGTTCGCCGAGCAGATCACCGAAATCGGCATGAACCCGTTCAAGGGGTTTTAGGCGCATGGCAACCGCGGCTGACACCTATCTCGTGAAGCCCGACCGGCGCTTCGTCGAGGCCGTCATGGCCTCCGGTGGCGGAGACCTCAAACGGTGCTTCCAGTGCGCCACCTGCTCGGTGGTCTGCGAGTTGTCCGATGGCCGGCAGCCCTTCCCGCGGAAAGAGATGATCTGGGCGCAGTGGGGCTTGAAGGACCGGCTCGTGGCCGACCCGGACGTCTGGCTCTGCCATCAGTGCAACGACTGCTCCAAGCGCTGCCCACGGGGCGCGCGACCGGGGGATGTGCTGGCGGCGGTCCGTCACCAGGCCGTCCGCCACTATGCCGTCCCACGCTTCCTCGCGACCTGGGCGAACGAGGCCAAGACGCTCCCGCTGGTGCTGCTGATCCCAGTGGTGCTGCTCGGGCTGGCGCTCGTGGCGCGGGACCCATTGGAGCGCGTTCTGCCGTTTGGACCCGAGCACGGGTTCTACGCGGAGTTCTTCCCGCACTGGCTGTTGATCAGCTTCTACGCGCTGTTCACCGGACTCGCTTGCGTCGCGGCGGTGGTGGGGATGGTGCGGCTGTGGCGGGCGATGAAGGCCGCCGACACGGCCGCCGGCACCTACGCGACCGCGGTGGGGATCTTGCCGAGCGTGGTGCGGACGCTGGTGTCGATCGTGAAGCACGACCGATTCGCCAAATGCGGGGCGCAGGCGCCGCGGCGGCTGGCCCACCTCGCCGCGTTCTACGGATTCGCGGCGCTCTACGTGGTCACCGTCTGGGCCGTGATCGATCTCTACGTCAACCCGTACGTGTTCGGCATCGCCTCCCAGTACCCGTTCGGCCTGCTCCACCCGATGAAGATGCTCGCGAACGTCGGCGGCGTGGCCTTGGTCTTCGGGTGCGTGAAGGCGCTCACCAACCGGCGAACCGATCGACCAGGGGCCGTGGTCAACACCGCGTTCGACCTGGTCTTCGTGTGGCTGCTGCTCGGCGTGGGCGTCACGGGCTTCGCGACCGAGATCTTCCGGTTCACCGTCGCGCCCGACTCATCACTGGTGACGGTCGCCTACGGGGTGTACTTCGTGCACCTCGTCGTCGTCTTCCAACTCCTCGTCTACCTCCCGTATTCCAAGTTCGCCCACCTCCTGTACCGCACGGTGGCCATGGTCTACGCGGAGCACACGGCACGACACCGCCCGATCCAGATCGTCGCATCCGGTCGGGCCACGGCGCTCCCGGAGCCGGTTCCCGAACCGCTCGTGGACGCTGCGCCGCCGTCCTTGGACTCAGACCCCGCGGCCAGCGAGCCGGCGGGGGTGGCTATTCACGCGTGACACCCGCAACCCGGGCAGAGGACACCATGACGGACCAATTGGTCAAGCCGCACGGTAGAGGCAAGACGTTGAAGCCGCTGCTTCTCGAGGGAAAGAAGCTGGAGGAGGAGCGGAAGCGCGCGAAAACGCTCAAGCGCTTCACCATCACGTCCCGCGAGACCGGGGACGCGATCATGATGGGGATCGGTGGGTTCACGCCCCTGGACGGCTTCATGGGGCAGGCGGACTGGAAGGGCGTCTGCACCGACATGAAGATGACCGACGGCACCTTCTGGCCGATTCCGGTCACGGTCTCGGTGACCGAGGCGGAAGCGAAAGGGATCAAGAACGGCGAGGAGATCACGCTCGTCGACGAGGAAACCGGCACCGACATGGCCATCATGAAGGTGACGGACAAGTACACGATCGACAAAGCGCTGGAGTGCAAGGAGGTCTTCCGCACCAACGACCCCGAGCATCCCGGCGTCGCCATGGTCATGGCGCAGAAGGCGGTCAACCTCGGTGGCCCGTTGACCGTGCTGAGCGAGAGCTACTTCCCCGAGGAGTTCAAGGGCGTGTACATGCGTCCGTCTGAGTCGCGGAAGTTGTTCATCGAGAAGGGCTGGCGGACGGTGGCGGCGCTCCAACTGCGGAACCCGATGCACCGCTCGCACGAGTATCTCGCGAAGATCGCCCTTGAGATCCTCGACGGCCTGTTCATTCACCAGTTGGTCGGCAAGCTCAAGCCGGGCGACATCCCCGCGGACGTTCGCGTTCGCTGCATCAACACGCTGGTGGAGTACTACTTCAAGAAGGACTCTGCCATCCAGGGCGGATACCCGCTCGACATGCGGTATGCCGGCCCGCGCGAGGCGCTGCTGCACGCCCTGTTCCGGCAGAACTACGGCTGCAGTCACTTGATCGTCGGCCGCGACCACGCCGGGGTCGGGAGCTATTACGGCCCGTTCGACGCGCAGACGATCTTCGACGAGCTCCCCGCGGGCGCGCTCGAAACGAAGCCGTTGAAGATCGATTGGACGTTCTGGTGCTACAAATGCCGGGGCATGGCGTCGATGAAGACCTGCCCGCACGGCAAGGACGACCGCCTGTTGTTGAGCGGCACGGTGCTCCGCAAGACGCTGTCCGAGGGTGGCGATCCGCCGGAAGACTTCAGCCGGCCCGAGGTTCTGACCATTCTCAAGAAGTACTACGCCGGACTGGAGGAGAAGGTCGAGGTGAAGTTGCACCATGCCGCGACCGGAGCGTGAACCAGGCCGCAATGCAATGACTGGAAGCATGGCATCATGGATTTGATCACGATCAGCCGCCGAGAGGGTCTGGCCTTCGACATCCGGGTACGCCATCACACGGTGACGAGCGATTTGTCGCCGGCGGATGGTGGCCGGGATGTGGGCGCCGCGCCCGTGGAGATGTTGGCCGGCTCTCTCGGCGCCTGCATCGGCATGATGGTCCAGCGGTACTGCGACTCGTGCGGGCACGGCGACGGCGACGTGGCCGTCAGCCTCACGTTGGAGCTCGCCGATCAGCCAAAGCGAATTGGCGCGATCGTGGTCGACGTCGAACTGCCGGACGGCGTGCCGGCGAATCGGCGGGACGCGATCCGGCGGGTCGCGGAACAATGCGTGATTCACGAAACACTGCGGAACCCACCCCGCTTAGATGTGGAGATCCTCTAGCGGGTCAACGACCGCCCTGTTTGACGCCGGAAGGCCAGACAGCCGCGGGTCATGGAGGGGTGATGGAGACGACACTCGGTGGCAAGCCGGTCGAGATCGACGAGGACGGGTTCATCCAGGACCCAAGCGTGTGGGACGAAGGCGTCGCGAAGGACTTGGCATTGACCGAGTCCGTCACCGACATGACCGAGGCCCACTGGAAGGTGGTCAACTACCTACGTGACTACTACCTCCAATACAACATGGCTCCGATGATCCGGAAGCTGTGTAAGGAGACAGGGTTCAAGTTGAAGGAGATCTACGACTTGTTCCCCAGCGGTCCGGCCAAGGGAGCGTGCAAGGTCGCCGGGCTCCCGAAACCGACCGGCTGTGTGTAGCCGCGGGTTCGCGCGCGCCCGTGCGGATCGGGACATCCCGACCGCATGGCGCCGCGGACCGCGCAATGAGACAGACGGATAAGCGGCATTCGGGACGGGAAGGTGGGGTGCGGGATGGACAGGCTTCGGGAGCTGTTACGGGATCGGGAGGATGCCATCGTCGGTCGGTGGCTCGACGGCGCCCTCGCCGCCTACCCCGACGAGGGGGCGAAGGCGTTCGCGCGTGAGCGGAATCGCTTTGCCAACCCGGTCGGGCACAGCTTGCGCGTGGGGCTCCACGCCGTCTACACGGCGCTGGTCGCTGGCACGAATGACGCCGCGATCCGCGACGCCCTCGACGACATCCTCAGGATTCGCGCCGTCCAGCAGATGCCCGCTGGCACCGCTGTCGGATTCCTTTTCCATCTCAAGGAGTTGATCCGGACCGAGCTCGCTGGCGCCGGTGGTGATCGGTTCCGCACGGAGCTGGAGACGCTGGACCGGAACATCGACCACGCCGCGCTCGTGGCGTTCGAGGTGTACGTCGCGCACCGCGAGCGGCTGTTCGAGCTCCGGATGAACGAGGTCAAGCGCACGATCCCGTGGATGGTGGGGAGGGTGAGCTAGCGATGAACATGCTCATCTCGCTCGCGCTGGTCGCCGGCCTGTTCCTGCTCGGGCTCCTCGGCGCCGCTTCCGGCATGCAGTGGGTTCTCGGCGTCGCCCTGCCCTATGCGGCCGCCGGCCTATTCGTCGGTGGGCTGGTGTACCGCGTCCTGGCGTGGGCCAATGTCCCCGTCCCCTTCCGGATCCCGACGACGTGTGGGCAACAAAAGGCGCTCGGCTGGATCAAACCCCAGAAGCTCGAGAACCCTCCCGATACGTGGCACGTGATCGGGCGGATGGCGCTCGAGATCCTGTGCTTCCGATCGCTGCTCCGGAACACCAAGACCACACTGGTCGACGGCAAGCGGTTGGTGTACGGCACCGATCTGTCACTGTGGATCGGCGCCCTGGCGATGCACTGGGCCTTGGCGGTCGTGCTCGTCCGGCACCTCCGGCTGATGACGAATCCCGTGCCGGCGTTCGTGACGTTCGTCGAGCACGCCGACGGGTTCCTCCAGATCGGGCTGCCCGTGTTCTACGTGACGTCGTTTGTGCTGCTGGCCGCGCTGGCGTACCTGCTGTACCGCCGGCTGGCGCTGCCGCAGGTCCGCTACATCTCGCTCGTGGGGGACTACTTCCCACTGTTCCTGCTGTTGGCCATCGCGGGAAGCGGCTTCTGGATGCGCCACATCGCGAAGACGGACATCGCGAGCGTCAAGGCCCTCGTGCTCGGGCTGACGCACTTCGCGCCCGCGGTGC
>Ga0307424_1001089_pt1 | contig 14408 bp, 33 predicted proteins | sample SalMarWE160320MG_FD_202157 | JGI IMG/M metagenome (GOLD analysis project Ga0307424, IMG submission 202157) | Salt marsh sediment microbial communities from the Plum Island Ecosystem LTER, Massachusetts, United States - WE1603-20 | ecosystem: Environmental > Aquatic > Marine > Intertidal zone >... | reverse complement strand
TTCTAGGTCTCCAGACATAGAATTTTTTGCATTATCAAGATATTCCTGTATGACAGCCAACTGCATATCATCTGATTTTGCACTTTTAATCTTGTCTGCAAGTTCCTTTGAAACAAATACACATTCTTCATTAATCATTCTGTAACCTCCTGTCCACATGGAGTTCCGTCTGGTAATTCCCAATAATCAAATAATTCTTCAAAAGTAATACCTGGATCATCTGCGGAGCCTATGTTTATTGTATTTTTACAAATATTAAGTCCACCTATAAACGTTGTAAAATCTGTATCAACTTTACTTCTTACTAAACTAAGTACGTGCAGTGGGAAATTATCTTTAGTCCACGGAACATACTTTTTCTTAGGGGCACATTTGGTACGATAGAACATTGGACGATATAACGAACCATCTTTTGAAAATCCCTGTTCATTTTTAATTAATAGTTTTCCAATACTTTTATCATATCTATCTTTAATTGTACGTTGTATTATAATAACGGTTTCTCCCAAAATACCTTCATCCCCAATATTCACTACTTCATCGTTATATCCTGCAATAAACAGGTTTTCCTTATCAAATTTAGCAGTTTCATCTGGATAAAAATAACTCCTGTCTATTCCGTCTTCTTCCCTAAATGGGAAATTCTCTTCTCCTTTATGACATAAACCATAATGGATTTGGCTATTTGTTTCAACATAACTTCGTAAGCATTGTTCGTCTTCGTCATTAATATAGTCACTGAACCAACCTTTCTTACCTTTAAGTTCATCACTCCATTCACTTATCACTTTACTTTCGTCAAATTTCATCTTTGTTCTCCTTATAATCATATTCAGTCTTTACATTGTTAACCTTAATTACTAATCTAGCATAGTCAACAAGTCTTTTGTCTGTTTTTTTCCAATTCAAGCCAATCGTTATGATTTTTAATATAATCAATGAACCAGTCCATAGACTTACCAATTACACACTCCTTGCTAAAACCTTTTATTTCTCCGTCTGGACAGCATTTGGACAAAAATGCTGCATAACTTATCCAGTATGCGTAATCCATACCTTTTCTTATTTTAATAGGCCTAAATAAACGATTAATTGTTTCAAGTGCATGCCAATATTCTTTTTCAGATTCTTTAGCAATGTTCAAAGCATTTTCAGTTATTTCAGGAATAAGAGCATTAAGTTGTTTTACCCTGCTGTTTCTGTCTGCATAAAGTCTAATAATAAATGGCATAATTTCTTCTATATCATCTTTGTTTATTAGAGCATGGACAAAATACATTTGCTCAATAGATAAGGATTTATTTTCTTTCTCAATGTCAATATCACAATATTTCATTATCTTTATCCTAATATTTTCCTGCAATCATATCATTACATCTAATTTTATTTCCTCTTTTTGGAATATTTTCGCTTGTGAATATATGTTTAGATGATTTATTCATACAAAGATAAGGAAGTCCTGTCTTTGTAATTGTATTATCGTTTACAATAGCAGTGTGTTTTTTATTTAAATATTGTATTCGTACAAATCCTTTGGCCACAGCTTTATTAATACATTTATAAATAAGTACTGATCTTGCTTCGCCTTTTACCCATGAAAAGTCTGCAAATACAATGTCACTGTATTTTTTTATAAAGGATGCTTTTTTCATATCTAAAAATATTTCTGCTGAAATTAATTCACTATTCGCACCATCCAGTTCATCTTCATACGAAAGCCATGTAACATCATTATAATTGTCTAAAACTATATATGGTTTATCAACATTCGCAATTTCATATCCATTGTATTTCCATCCTATTCCCATATCAAATGCATGTTTTTGTACTGATTCAGACAGGCACTTTCTTACTATTCCATCATATTTTGAAAGGTCAATATAAATTGACATAATTATCTCCTTATTATGTGTAATTAACAAAAACTTTCCCCATATTCATAAAGCTGTATAGGACATTCAGCTATTACTTTTTTGAATTCCTCTAACGAGTATTCTCTTCCGTATTCGTCAACAATATGTTTTATTTTTCCAATGTCGCGTGCCCATGTAAATGAACAACAGCTTTTTACTCCTATTTTAATTTCAGACAGATTATTAAACCCTAGTTCTTTACCAACTGCTGAATGATTCAGACTTTCCTTTTCTGGTTTTTTCCCACATTTAGGACATGCATCATACCACTCATCAGTACCAGAGTGAACTTTTGATTCGCCACCTTTGCAAAGTGTTACACCACAATCATAACAATACATTCCTGCTGCTGATCGTTTTCCTATATGATACTTTGGATTATCATCATCATTATGTCCTTTAATATAAAAATTTGTACCCATATTATTTAATCTACTCCTTCTGAATATAGATAACTCAGATAATTTTCTATATATGATTTATCAAAATTATAAGATAACTCTTCATTCCAACAATAAGATTCTCCATTATTACTGTAGAGATGAATGCAGGTATCATAAACATCTAGACGTTTACTTATTCGATTTAGCCATTTTTGCATTTGTTTTAGTTGATCATTAAAATAAGTATCTCTAAAATCTCCCTGTATTGTAATTATATACTTTGTTTGTATTTCAAAATTTTTAAAATATCCTGTATGTTTATCAGTATTTTTTTCTAGTTCATCATAAGAAGAAGAAGTATCAAATCCTCCACAGGAATGAAACTGAATATACATATTTTCTTCAGAGCCACTTACTATAGGAAGATGATGTAGTATTGAATCAATTATAAACTGGCATTCTGCCTGTGTTCTACAAGGTACGGGTGAAACTTGCAAAGATCCTAAAACATGTGTCCAATAACTCATACTAATTTACCTCCATATTTGATTATATAGTATCTCTTAGTCTTTGTCAATAAAAATAAACTTGATTCTATAAAATTTATTTATTAAACCAAAAAATACCATCATAGCATTTATTTATAAAACCAGAATACTTTAGTATAAAAGAAGGAGATACACTGTAATCAGTCATTTTATTTTTAATGCACAAGTTACCGCTACCATCCTCATCTACAAAGCCATGTGCTTCGCAACAACTTTTAAATTCCTGTAATTCTATATATTGTCCATATTCAGGAAAATCATTAATTTTAGTATTATATGACGACTCTATATAAGATAACATGATTGCAAAAGATTTATTTATTTCTTCTGTTAAGGGGAGGGTAAGATCACAGTAATCTTTCCATAATAAATTATCTTTTGAAAATAGTTTTGATATTTTATCATAATTAGTCTTTTTCGTTGTTTCATACTTGTTTTTAACATCTTTAAATGTTATATTTTTATTCATAATATAGTCCTTAATGCTGTTTTATATAATATACTAATTTTGAAATTAATACAATACCCCAAATTTCAACATTTGCTAATATGCCAATAAAAAGCCATGCAAAGCCATTAGACAATTCAATATTAAGTTCTTTAATTTTAATTAAAATTTCCATTTATTTATGTATTTATGCTATTCCTTTTATTTAAATTTTTCCAGTATTAATCCATTCTATATCTATATCTTTTACAGGAATAATTTTTTCTATATTATCCTTTATTTTAAACTTTGCAACTTCTGCATAAGAATAATTGTTTATAAATTTACAAAATTCATTAAGTCCCGGAGGAATTTCTACATAAGAGTCAAAACTTACAGGATCTCCTTCAAAAAAATATTTTTGACAGCTAAAAATAAGTTCTGAAGCATACTGAACATGGTAGTAATTGCCCCAGTCATTCAGTAAGTCTTCTTTAGAAATAATATCTATAGAAGAAAGATCACTATCAGATATAGACTTAATAAATTTAAAAGTCTTAAAATAAGCTTTTTTTGAAATCCAATCAAACTTTGTATCACTTTTTCTATTTATTTGTTTGGAGATACAAATAAAATCATTATCAAGAAAATATGCTTTTATACCAACAAAGGCATCTGTATCATATCTAACTTTCAAATAACAGGAAGTTACCCTTTTCGAAGACCAAGTATTCAAATCATATATTTCAAACTCTTTTGCCAAGTCTAGTAAACACTCTTCTTGAATTCTATTATCTTCTGCTTTTTCTAAAATTTTTCTTAATGTCATTTTTAGTTCTCCAATACAGGAATAATACTATTATATTCTTTTATCCATTCTTCTGGAATTTCTTTACTATCAGAAATGTAACGCAAAATAGCTTCTTTAATATCCTGAAGCCTTTTTTCATAGAAAAACTTTTTTGGTATTAAACCCAAAGGAGGTTTTTTATATTTTAAAGTATCTTCATCATCCAGATAAAAGCACCGCCATGCAGAAATACTATCCTCTGCTTCTAGCTGAAAAGGAAGAACATCATCTCCATGTAAGCATAATCCATAGGGAGCATTGTGAATAACCATACTATCGTTTCCAATAATTAAATAATCACTAAACCATCCTTTTCTACCAGCTAGTTTATCATTCCAACTTATATATAAATTATTTTTATTAAAACTCATAAATACTCCTTACTGTTTTTTTCATTCAACTATATAAATTAGCTCTTGTCATATTCTTTCTCTTGATGATTCAGGAATTCTTTCACATCTTCAAATTTCAAATGATTCTCTTTAGCAATATAGCTATAAGCTTGGCATATATCAGATATACGTCGTTCATCAAATTCAACAGTTTGTTTATACAATTTTAGCAAATGATCATAATGTTCCACTGCCATTTTTGCGGCTACGAGAGCGTCATTGACCTGTTGTGCAACTTTATTACTTTCATAGAAAGAAGTATCTATAACAGGTGGCACAATTTTGTTTATATCACATATTTCCCTTGTAATCCATGCGGGAGTATCCTCTGGTAATTTTGCAAAAGCAACAACATGCGTACCTTCAATCATAATCTACCTCCTTAATTTCTAATAATATTATACAAGATATTAAAAATTCTGTCAATATAAAATTACTATTTTCTTAAAACATATTTATTTACATCTATAATTGATGTTTTCCAATAATTATTATTCCAATCAGGGTTCCGGTTCCATACAAACCAGCTAGTACAAAGATTACTGCCACATTTAAATTTTCCATCATTTCTAAACTCTGATCTATAGTCAACTTGTCTATTAAAAATAAATGCATTTTCCAAGTTTGCCCATATGCCGTTTAAGTTTCTTTGATAAGCGGCAAAGAAATTTGTTTTACTTATCATAACAACCTTTGATGAAACTTGCTTTGATTTTAATACAAAATTATCAAATAAAGAAAAAGGAGGATTAGTTACTATCGCATCATAACTATCATAACTATAATTATCTTTTAAAAAATCATTATTATAGATTAAATCCTTAGATACAATATCAAAGCCAGCTTTTATAAGTTCATTTGTGATAGCATAATTTCCACAAGCTGGCTCTAATATCTTTCTACAATTATTTAATGCTCCTGTATTTAAAAGTTCCCAAGTCAGCGATTTGGGTGTAGGATAAAAATCTGCTTTTCCCATTAGTTACCTCCATTTTCAGCTTTAAATAGTATGCTGTCTAATTTATTTTTCCAGTTTTTTTCATACAGATTAATAACAGGAATATGATTTATTTTAGCTAGTGTAATAGCAAACATAGTTCCCGTAACAGGAAATTTATCTCTATCTGTCCAGCACACAACAAAATCACAAGGACTGTTTAAATCTTGTCCTAGTATTTGCTGACAATTCCGTGCATGAAGTACAAGGGATGCATGGCTTTGTAGAAAAATTGTATGGTTTACTTGTCTTATTATATCATAAAATTTTTTATCTATATTCCATGAAAGGTAGAGATCCGATGCATTTTTATTAAATTCTTTCCAAGGAAGATAAATTTCTTTTTCACCACTAACTTTATTACAGCCTTGTTCAAAAGCTGAATCTGCTCCGTCAGCTCCACCACTTCTTAACGTATACTTTTTTTCAGCTAAATTAGTAGCAATTTTTTCTAGTTCAACTAATATTTCAGCAGGAGTCTTTCTACTTCCTATACCTGCATAGCTTTTATACATTTTTATACATTTTTTATTGCTAAAGTAAGTGTACCTTTTAATTCTGTAAATTTTGATTTATTCCATGTTTTAGAATAAGTACCTCGTACTTCAAATGGATACATTTCTACACCTGAAAAAATATTATCAGTATTTGAGGTTTCGGTACATAAAATAATTTTAGAATCTTTATTTTCATAGAATTTGCCTTTTTCAAAGATTAAATAATTACTTGAAGTCTCTTCTTTTGTTAAATCTAAAAAATTTTCTGGGGATATTAATTCAAAATAATTAGACTCTAGTTCAAGATCATCAGAAAAAGTAATACAACCATTACTATCAAAAAACAAATATGGTTTATTCACTTCCTGAACTTTTTTATCTCCATCGGGCCATTTATATCCCAGAGCAAAAGAATGTTGTTGTACAGCTTTTAATATTACAGATCTTATATTTTTTGTGTAATCGTAAAAGCTTATTTTGTATTTTTTCATATATCATTCCTTAAAATTTCATTATTTTCTGTCTTAACTTGTATAATTTTATTTCTTTTCTTCTTTAAGATTAAACAACTTGTATTTTTTATCTCATATTTTTCTCCAGATATTCCTATTATATCAAAATAAAAATATGGATCACCCATATTAATAATTCCTATTTCTGGTATGTCTAATGGAGTACATTTTTTTATTTTTGAAATAGACTCAATATGTGCAGGATCCAACAACGTTCCATCTTCTAATTCAACTATCATGATAATTCTCTCCTTTTAGTTTTAATAATTTTCTACAGTAATATTTAAGTTAAGAATAACTAGCTGGCCACTTTTATTTGTATAAAAAACTTGTTTTAATCCTGATTCTTTAATTTTTGAATAGCATCCCTGACAAGGTTTTGCTAAATTAAAGTTTCCTTTATTATCTAATCGTGCTATAATCATATAATAAGGATTTTGTTTTCTATTTAACTTTGACAATGAATCACATTCAGCATGTGTCCATATTTGAAATTCATTATAATATTTGTTTATCATCTGTGGTCGTGTTTTACTATAAGAATTGTATCCGTAAGTTAGAATATTTCCTCTCTTATCTAATACTAATGCGCCTACATTGTATTTTTCATGTAAATGTAATAGCATTTTTTCTTTTAATTTGTCTAAAAATCGATAAGAATTAATCATACTATTGTTAAAAGACTAGAGTTTTGATAGATATTTCCTACCTTATGCCACAATCTGCTATTTATATCAGCAAGTTTTAAATTTCCTTTCATATTAGGATTGGTAAGAATCCATGTAAGATCTTCAGTACTCCATTCAATTTGCCAGTTTGTTTTATTATCTGTTATAATATCATTCTGATACCAGAGATTTTCGTCTTCTTTTAAGCCTGTAAAAGAATCAATATTGCAAATATTTAATATCCGGTATTGTTTATCACAGTAGAAATCTAGTCTTTCAATGTTTGTGAAATAAACAAAATCTTTTTCAAATTCATCCCATGCTCTAAATTTATTCATAAATTACCTCCTAAAATTAATAATTAAAGATGACTTTTTCCAATTACAATTGTTAATGGTTGTTTATGTTTAGAATCTTTTTTAATAAAAATTTTTTGAAGATTATTTGTATTATTATTATCTGTAGACTTCCAAAAAACATATATTTGTTCTTTTACTTCTTTATTTTTATTTAATCCTGTTATTACTATAGAAGTTATATCCTTGTATTCAAGTCTATCTTTAATTGTTTTTGCAGAGCTTGCTTCACTCTTATAACTATCTTCAAAATTAGATATTGTAATTCTAATAAAATCAGCAACTTTTTCTATAGTTAAAGATTTCTGTGAAAATGTTACATAGCTAGTTTTTATATTTTGCATATACAAGAAATTAATGTATTCTTCAGAAATATTTAGTTCTTCACCATTTTCAAAAATAAAAGTAATTAATTTAATATCTATTTTCTTATCTTCTAAATTACAAAACATCATATTTGCTTCCTACCTTCTAATTAAACTTTTTATCTGCGTTATATTTTAAATAATTATATAATTCTAATATTATATCTTTTTAGCCACTGCTCAAATGAAAGTTCTTCACTAAAGAATACACAAGAAACGCGCTTTTCTACATAAGACCACTTATTCTTTTCGTCAAAGTTGAGTCTTGCTTTTCCTGTTTTATATGCTTCTTCTGCCTGCTTATTTGTCATTTCTGTTGTTCACGGTATATGTTTAACATGGGTTTTGTTATATCCCATAGTTGACATAGTAAGAAATAATATTATCCATATGCAGGCTAGTGCTATTGATATAATAACTGTATACACAAGTTTAATACTTAGTATACTTGCTATTGTTCCCGTTCCAATGTTTATGATTAAGCATACAAACCAATATAGGTTCTTATTCATTTTTTTCTCCTTAGGCGTCTATCCAGTATGAGATTACTTTTATTTTTGAAGCATATCTTTTGACATATAATACAAGTCTTTTTTCAAAGTTTTTAAAAAATTGTTTATTCTTATTTTGTAAGGTCTCATAATAATCTTCCTCCTAAAAAATAATTTTATTAACACATAACTTAATTTTTAAATTTTGTGATTCTATTGGTAATAATTTTAGCTGGAACTGCGGCAAATAAGCAACATACTGCATACCCAAAAAATGCTTTTTTAGAATTATCTACCAAAAAATAAAAAATGCAGTTCCAGTTCTGGCTAAAAATACATAAAATAAATCCTGCAAGAATACACGTTGCAAGCAAACACGCATAGTAAACTACTAGCCACAATAATAGATTTTTCATTTATAACTCCTTATCACAATCATTTTCATTTTTTACTCCAGTTCTTACAAAAGAAATATCTTGAATAGATAATCCCAAAGAAGTGAGATATTTATCATCATATCTCTGTAAAGTATCTACATTTTCAGCCCAAACTTTTTTATGACCACTTTCTGATAAAGAGTCTCCTGTAAAGTTGCATCCCCATGTTTTGTGACCATTTATGCCAGTAAATAATATATAAAAATCTGATATTTTCTTAATCATATGTAGTTTTTTCCATATTTATTTGATAATTAACTATAGCATGACTATAAAATTTTGTCAACAAATATCTTTTTATTTAAAAAGTTTGCATTTTTATATTTATAACTTTTCTATTATATTTTCTAATACTAAATATAATCTTTCTATTATTTTATTAAACTTTATTTACATTTTTCTTAACTTATTTGTTTTTTTATCGCTAATCATCCACTCTTCCCACCAAAATAGTAAGGAACTTTCTTCTAGCTTGTAGCCTTCACTAAGATAATTGCCACTTTTTCTGGAAATAGTACAGGTTTTCCCTAGAAAAGGAACCATTCTTTGAATTATACCATAACTACAACTTCCTTCAGGATTAGTATAACTATGATAATATTGACTAAAATTACAGTGTTTCTTTACCCATTTTTTAGAGTGTAATATCACTTTGTCACCAACTGAATATTTAATTTTATCTCCTCCCAATGATGCAATTTTTTTCGATAGTTACCATTTTTCTTACGTGCACACAGTATTAAATTTCTAGCATTATTACGGACATCCTACTGGTAAACTTGAATAAAAAGCGCATTGTGTACATCCAAGTTGTTCTTCTGTAATTACCAAATGATATCGTTTACCATTACGTTTAATTTTCATTTTGTATCCTTTTGAAAATGCTATGTAGGTTGTATTTACTATTCATGTGCTTTTGTATCAACTAACTGGATATACCGAATTTTCCCAGTCATGTTCTTCTGCATCAGTTATTAACAAAGTTATTTCAATATTGTGATCATCCCTACTGTCTTGTGTATATCATATATCTGAATCTTCTTTAGTTAACTTCGCCTCTGGATGGTAAGCATATACTAAGCCATTTTTATCTTTTGCTACAATCGTATTAAACATATCAGCAAATTCTTGCATAGTACATTTTTTATTTCTGCATGAGCATACTCTTCTTGAGACCATTTATAAAATGTTTGAGCACAGTTAATATTATCGCGATGACAACAACTTTTGGCTGGGCAATTATCGCAAGTACCATAGTTGTGTATCCATTCTTTTATTTCTTTTTCAAATTTTTCACCATTAGTCATATATTATCCTCCTCTACATTATTCAAAACTACTTCACGCAGTCTTTCACAACTTTCATTAAACTCATCTCTTGATTCTGCTAAAATTTCAGCAAGTTTTCTTGCAAAAGTAATAGCATCGTAGGATGAGTTCCATTTGTGGTCTGCTACCAAGTTTCGTATCTTAGCACGACTGCTTTCTTCAAATTCTTTAAGCTCCCTGTGCTTTTTTCTTATTTCTGTCCTAAGAAGCTTTGAATGTTCTATAATTTGTTGTTTAGTGTGACTCATGCTAACCTCCCATTCCATCCTAAGTTTTTATTTTCTTAACAGGAAATGACCAACCTACTATTGAGTTTTCATTCCATGCGACAACATATCCATTTTCAAGCTCCCACCATTTTATAACATTCTTATGTGTTCCAATCCAAGGAGTATGATGTGTTGCAATAACATTAATATTTAAAAAAGAAAAGGCCTTTGTGTTTTTGTATTTTCCTGAATCATATAATTCATGAGGTACACATTCTTTTAAAGCTTGCATACTAAGTCCTTATCCATTTAAGTATGGATATCATGATTATAAAAGATACTTATTGTAATATTCATACTAAAATAAAATGCATTTCTTTTGTATGTTTGCATTCCAAATCTAGTTATAAATTAGTACAATCATTAAAAAATACTATGAGCTACAAAGTTTTAAAAATCTTTTAGGCTTTGCAGCAATATACTCCATATCATGCTCATAGTCATAAATTGGATGACAATCAAGAATGATATTATTACCAGGGTTGATTGTACTATTTACAAAACCAATACCTGTAATTGTAAAAGTGCGTCCTATTTGTGAATCAATAGCATTGGGCGCCAGCTCTGATTTTTTAATACAAACAACCTTGTTTCCAACTCTTAATCGGTTTCCTCTTGAATCAAATACTTTCATATAGAAATCTCCTAAGTTTTCTTTCGACTAAAAATAGTATAGCCTACTAACAAAAATAAGTCAAGTCTTTTTTAAAATTAATTCTGGATTTTCATGAGTATTTCCAATCACATATATTTGTTCTTTGATATCATTAATATATGTATGACCAGCAAAAGCATGAAATTGCTTATGCCAATAATAGCCTGATCCTAAGCCTTCGTCAACTATAAGATGTCTCTCCCCAAAAAATACACAAAAGTCATTAACAAAAATACCTGCTTTTGTTTTGCTATCGTTTAAGCCAACAGATTTTTCCAACTCAACATTATAAAGATTATCCAGAGGTTCAAAACATCCATATCGCAATAATTCTCCATTTTCTGATATAAGAAAATCATGAATCCATTTATTGTTGGCAAAATCCCATGCTCTAAATTCAGTATTAAACATTAACTAGTCCTCTTTATTTTAAATGTTTTTTCTTATCAAAGACAGTATTTTATTAGTAGAATCAATTTTATTATTCCTTACTTGTACAAAGTTTGTAATAATCTTTATAAGTATTATTAACCGGAAATGCTCTACTGCATTTGCTACAAAAATTATTTTCAATATCTATATAGTGACACCATTTGCAGTCTTTGATATTTGTGAAAGTATTAAGTTTATTTAGAAGATAATCCTTGTTTTCATCTAACTTTGGACAATTAGTATCAATTACCCATGAGCTATTCATACTAAATCCTTTAGAAATACTATTTCCAAAAGCATCCATAATTTTTCCTTCATGTAATGTGGATTCTTTATAAACAAGAGTTCCAAATTTTATATAGGATAGATAATGATCAAAGTTTAGACCTTTTTCTTTTAGATAATCTATCAGTTTCTTACAATTTTTATTTATACATTCTTTGTGTGAAAAAACAGATTGAGCTAATCCTTGAATAGCATTTTTTGTACAATCATGCTGACGCCATAAAATTGTATTAAAAACTTCGTATTTGTCATCAAGTGTCCAAACGCGAGAATCAAAAATAGGAATATCTGAAATATCTTTTTCATCATATATGTTTGTATAATTTACAAGATAAAAGTATAGAAATGTGCTTGCCATTGATGCAGATATAGAAGATATTTTTTGAATATTTCCATTTAGCCATGCATTTGTTTTTTCGTTATCAAAGTCGGTTAAAACTAAAGTAATTTCATCCGATTGAGTGTAGCCTACTTTGCATCCTTGAATATGTGAGCATAGATATTTTGTAGTTTGCTGCATAGCTTCTATAAGTCTGTCATCATAAGGTTTTTTAAAATGTCTTGTAAACGTATGAAAAGCTTTTCCATCAAGTCGGATAAGTGTATAACATTTTGATGGGAGATACTTTCTAGTTGTATTCTCATAATTTTTAATTCTATCTGCAAGAGATTGATTTTCGCATGGCTTATAAATCTTGTCTATTTTATATAGAAAAGCACTAGCATCATTTTTTAATTTCAAAAAATCATCTTCAGTCATTTTATCAACATCTGCAATTAATTCAGAAAATATTTTTTCATCTTTTGTCATATATTATTCCTTGTTTATCTTGCTCTTGAAGGATCAATAAATTTATCCCCACAAGATTTTGTAGTATAACAAGAAGGAACCCTTATAGCTTTTCTTCCTTTATACTGACTTGGTTCTTCAAAATTACCTACACGAACACGCCATACTAATTTTGCTGATTTAAAATTCCAGCATTCTTTACATCCATACTGATTATTTCCATTATACATGTTGTTGTAACATCCTATACAATGTTGTTTTGTCATCTGTAGTCTCCTTTATTTTTTCTTCAAAATGAACAGATTTATTATCTTCTCTAAATTGTTTATCACATTCTCCAGCTAAAAAAGAACAACACATACTATACTGTTCAGGATTAATAACTCGTCGTTTTCTATACACAGGAGCAAATGCACATGTCTTCAAACAAAAAGAATCAGTCCCATCATCCTCTACTACTTTATAGAATTTACTGTCTGCTCCTTCAAAAACTTCGCCTATTTTTCTTGCAAGTGTCATTTTAGTTTTAGTATCCACCTTCATGATCTATAATAAGATTATCATCTTCGTATGCTATATCTTTATCACAAAGTAGAGCTTCTAAAGGTTCACTATCACTACAAAGTTGGCCAGAGAATATACTATATCCTTTATTTAAATAATTGCGCATATTACATACAGTATTTTCATCTATAGAGTTATTTGCTATATAGTAATTTAAGTCTTCATCTGTTTTAATTATGTCATTTATATTTTTTTCAAGTGTAGATGCTATCTCTTTTCCAGATATTTTTAATGGATAAGTATCATTAAAATTTATTGCAAATACTTTTTTTAAATAGTCAGAAAGACTATTTTTAGTTCCTTTAAAATAAATTAGAAAACTGGAAGATGAACTATTACTTACAAAGCCACTTCTTATTTTCATTTGATGCCTCCCATTATATATTATTATAAACCATAAAAGTTTTTTTGCATTTTCGGCAGAAAGTACTAAGCTACCATCAAAAGTTTTTTCTATTTCAGGAATTACATCTTTTAAAACTTTCTTTAGCTCTTCTCTTTCTATTATCTTCTGTTTGCAGTACATTGTTGCATCCTGTAATTCTTCATACAAGTCTTGTAAAGAGTTTCTTTTATTAAATGATTCGAGAAATGTTCCATATTTTTGTTTTCCATCGTCTGCTCTTTCTGTTAAGTCTTTGATAACTAAAGGAAGAATAGTTTCCTTTCCCTTAATAGGATTTTTCTGTTCTCTATGCTCTGGTTTATAAATCATCCAATCAGATATACGATACTCTTCAGATTCTTTGTATTTAATAGTATAGTAATTTTTAAATATTTTATGAATTTCAAACTCTTTGCCTGCGAACTTAAACATCTTATTTGTAAAACAATAATTATTATCAAAAATATAGCCAATTGCATATTTTAAAGCATTCTTTTCAAACCACTGTAGATTATGAAATCTTACAACATCGCCAACTTTATAATTCATTAATATTTCTCCCTATAAATAATAGCATTATCTCCCATTTTAATCAACAAGTTTTCAATTTCTATAACTTGTTTCATAGTTTTATAACTAGGTCTTTTATTGTCAATATGCCACAGAGGATTTAAAAAATCATCCAAAGAATTTACTATTTTAGCAGTACCTGCATATCCATAGTATTTATTAGTTGACCATAAATATAGAATTTTTGTACAGTCAGAATCATGCTTATAAAATTTCAAGTAATAAGGTTCTCCAAAATCAGTACAGTTAACTTTTTCTATTGATCTTTCTATTTTAAAACTTTTGTTAATATAG
>Ga0307424_1001086_pt1 | contig 14418 bp, 9 predicted proteins | sample SalMarWE160320MG_FD_202157 | JGI IMG/M metagenome (GOLD analysis project Ga0307424, IMG submission 202157) | Salt marsh sediment microbial communities from the Plum Island Ecosystem LTER, Massachusetts, United States - WE1603-20 | ecosystem: Environmental > Aquatic > Marine > Intertidal zone >... | reverse complement strand
AAGAGCGGACTTGACCCCTTAATTATCTTTGTTCAGCCGGACGATGAGGTTGTCCCAGGCATTCGCGTACTACCAGCCTTCGGTCACACTCCCGGTCATATTGCCGTCGAGGCATCGTCTTCCGGTGAAACAGTCATCTACCTCTCAGATGCAGTCTTCCATCCACTTCACATTGAGTATCCAGATTGGCTTCCTGATACAGTGTTTATGATCGATCCTGAGCAGTATCAGGAAACACGTCACCGTTTATGCGCCCAAGCTGTCGCTAAGAATGCTCTTGTGTTGGGGATGCATTTTCCACCATTTCCAAGTTTGGGACACATTATTGAAACTGACGAGGGGTTACAATGGAAACCTGTTCCTGTTTCGCAGTGAGGTATGACCAAAGTTCAGCCTGAGCGCTATATATAGCCCACCTGTAACCAAAAAATGCAGGCTCCTGCGCCCAACCTCGCTAATGCAGCCGACGCAAAAAAAACCCCCACGGCTGATTAGCCCGTTAGCTGTTTTTGATTATCGATGAAAAGGGAGGACTACGACAATGAAACCACGCTTAATACTTCATTCATTCAGTTTTATACTTATTGTGATTGCTATTTGCGGCTGCTTGTCGGCGCTGGTGAGCCCGGTCCACGCCGACGCGTCAAACAAGGGAAAGCGCAACATCCTTTTCATCACCTGCGATCAGCAGATGTTCCAAACGGTCCAGGCGGAGGGGTTCCGCCAGCCTGCTCTCGATCGGCTTGCGGACCGTGGAATCACATTCGCGAACCATTACATTGCGTCGGCAGTCTGCACGCCGTCGCGCGGCGTAATCTACAGCGGCCTCGCCCCGCAGGTGACGGGCATACAGGAGGAGATGATGTTCGGCTGGACACCGAGTCTCCCCACGAACACCGTCACCCTCGGAACCGCAATGAAGCAACTCGGCTACTCAACGGCATACTTCGGCAAGTTCGAGCTCGACCGGGACATCGTGTACCCGAAACCAGAGGTGAACTACACCCACGCGCTCAAGAAATACGGGTTCGATGTCTGGCAACCCTACGGCGAAGTAACAGGTGAGAAGAACCAGGGATACGAGGTGGACGGCGTCATCAGTGCGAATGGGATCAGTTGGCTGCGCACAAACGCCGAGAGTCTGCGAAAGGGGGATGAGCCGTGGTTCCTCGTCATCTCCCTCATCAACCCACACGACATTTTCTTTGCCGACGTCAACCCTCCCGACGAGTTTGTGCAGAAGAGCTTGAAACCAGAGTTGATCTCAAAGGTTCCCGCTAACGCCAGGTACCAGAAGCAGTGGGACTTCCCTTTGTGGAACACGCTTGACGAGCCGCTACGGTCGCCCGGTCGCCCGGGTGCCCACTGGGAGTTCTACCGGGGGACCGCCAACGTCATGGGAGATATCCCGACCGAGCGGCAGGACATGTGGCACGCCTACAACAATTACTATATGAACTTGCTCAGCGATAACGACCGGTACATCGGACAGGTGCTGAACGCACTCGACGACCTCGACCTGTGGAAAGACACCGTGGTGGTCTTCACCTCTGACCACGGGGCACTCGGTGGCTCGCACGGCGGGCTCCGGAACAAGGGCCCAGTCTCTTACGAACAGAACGTCCACGTGCCGATGATCGTGGTCCACCCGGATGTGAAGGGAGGCCAAAGCACCCAGGCACTAACGAGCCACATTGACTTGCTACCCACACTTGTGGGACTGACCGGTGCCCCACAGGAGGATACGGCCGACATCACGAAAGGGTTCCCTGGTCGGGACTTCTCCAAAGTCCTGGCCAACCCGTCAAGTGCACAGCCGGACGAGGTGCGCCCCGGCATCCTCTTCAACTTCGTGGGGCTCTCCTCAGTGGATGCACGCTTTTTCACGAGTATCTTCGAGAAAGGATTCGGAAAGGATGGAGCGTTCGCGTTCACACCTGCAGAACTCGCCGATAACCACCCCGACCTCAACAAGAGGGGCTTCCTTTCCATGACCTTCGATGGAAGGTACAAGTTCGCGCGCTACTACGCTCCAAGTCAGTTCAACACGCCACAGACCATGGAAGAACTACTGGCATGGAACGACCTGGAGCTCTTCGATTTGCAGAACGACCCTGAGGAACGGAACAACTTGGCACTGGACCCGAAGAAGAACGAGGAGCTTATCCTGCGGATGAACGCCCTGCTCATCGAACTCATGGCCCGTGAGGTTGGGGTGAATGACGGCCAATTCCTCCCGCCTGCTGTGCGCCCCAAGGGTAGCGTGTGCTGCGAGGGGGCCCCGACCGCGTCGCCGAGGTGAGGTGGCGCGCGGGGACGACGAGGAGGAGCGCCGGGGAACCCGGGGGAGCTGCATCCGCGGACAGTCGAGATCCCGGCGGGCATCAAGAAGAAATTTCAAGGGACAGGATCTTAGGGGTAAATCAGAAATGGCTCTGAGTCTTGTTGGGCTTGTAATGAATGGGGGTCGGACCAAGGTAACTAACTGATATAACTTTAATATAACCAACAAAGGCCTTATTTTTTGGGCTTAAACCATCGTTTTTCATATCAAAAAGGGTCGTTTAAGAAAGCAGCAATAAGATGCCAAGGGCAAATCGTCATTACATCCCCGGAGATGTGTGGCATATCACCCATAGATGTCATAAGAAAGAGTTTTCTTTTAAAATTTGGCCGAGATACGCATCTTTGGATTAAATGGCTACTTGAAGTAAGAAAAGGTAAGGGTTAAGCATCTTGAATTATATGGTTACATCATAACATATACATCTTATGGTCTCTGATAACGGAAAGAGAGATACGATCCCAAATTCGATTCAACTTATAGCTGGCAGAACGGGGCAAGAATATAATCAGAAAAAAAGCCGAAAAGGAGCGTTTTGGGAAGACCGTTATCATGCGACTGCTGTTGTGTTCGATGAACACTTAGCCAAATGTATGGTATACATTGACATGAATATGGTCCGGGCCGGTGTTGTCGAAAAGCCCGGTCAATGGCCACACTCCCCACCTCTGAATGCCTTCCCCTCATCAATCTGATTTCCGGGTCAAATGAAGGACTACCACATAATGCGCCCATTTTACCCTTGACTAGGATAGCTTGGTCCGACCCCAAGTTCAAAACATCCTAAAGTTCGTCATTCCGTCCCGGACTCCGATCCGGGACGGAATGACGCAATAAGGGAATTTTTGACTTTTTACAAATTCCTCAATCCTGTCAATGCCAAAAAAAACGGCTTCAATGAAAAAAATGTGTTGACATGTGTTTTATCTTAATTTATCGTATATGAAATTTAAATTTCACATATGAAAAAACATAATTCAAATAAAAATGTCCCGGCCTTAACCAGGGGGCTAAAGGTCCTGGAATTATTGGCCGAGGAAGAATCCGAACTGAGCCTTAAATCCATTGCCGAAAGGCTGAGCATCCCTATACCTTCCCTCTGGCGGATACTTGGCGTTTTCAGGGAAAACGGGTATCTCCTCTTTGATGAGGACAAAAAGACATACAGGCTCGGGTTTAAATTCCTTTACTTGGGCAATGTCTTCATGAGTCGAATGGGTTTCCGGTCCCAGGCCAGGGGATATTTAAAAAAATTGATGGAATTGACCGGCGAAACCGCTGAACTGTCGGCCCGGGTAAAGGATCAGCTTATCTTAATCGAGCAGGTCGAAGGTCCCGAGGCCGTAAGACTCTTTTCGAGAATCGGCAGTGCTTATCCCTATTTTCACGCGACCGCGCCCGGCAAGGTCTACCTGGCACATATGAGCGGGGAAAAACTAGAACGTGTCATGGACCGGATGGGATTACCCAGGATTACCGAACATACCATTACGGATTTTCAGGTCCTGGAAAAAGAACTCAAGGCGGCCAGGAAAAAAGGATACGCATTGGATGAACAGGAGATGCGGATAGGTGTCGTAAGAATCTCCGCTCCTGTTTATGATAAAAAGGGGAAAGTTGTTGCCTGTCTTGGAGTAGCGGTCCCTTCCTTTCGGATTACAGCCGAGAACCGTGAGAAGATAGGCAAGTGGAGCAAGAAGCTGGCCCAGGAATTGAGCACGGAATTGCAGGCGCAAACCGGCGCGGACTGGTTGGCATGAACAATTATATTTGTACGAGGTTATCATGTTTGATCTTTCAGAAGAACAGAGGATTTTGTTGGACAACCTGAAACGGGTTGTCAAGGAAAAAGTGGCCCCGGCTGCGGTGGAAACGGATAAAACAGGCGATTTCAACTGGGATGTGGTGTCTCTGTTCTGGGACCTGGGGCTTCTGCAGATCATGCTTCCGGAAGAGTACGGCGGTTGGCCACAGGATCGTTCCCATACACTCTGCCTGTCAATCGAGGAAATTGCAAAGGCATGTGCTTCCTCGGCCCTGTTACTGATCATTCAGGCGGTTGGCAGTTTTCCTCTGATTTATGCGGGGAATGATGAACAAAAGGAAAAATATTACCCCATGATCTCGGATCAAAGGAACCTGATGGGCTACCTCGTGACGGAACCGGGCGCTGGGTCGGACGTGCAGGCCATTTCCACCAGCGCCAAACTGTCCGGTGAAAACTATATCCTGAACGGGAGGAAGGTCTTTGCAACCAATGGGTCTGTTGCCGGTGTCTATTCCGTGCTTGCAAAAACAGGGGGAAAGGAGCTTTCCTTTTTTATTGTTGAAAAGGGATTTGAAGGAATCAGCATAGGCAGAATTGAAGACAAATGCGGGTTTCGCGGCAGCAACACCGCAGAGGTAATCCTGGAAGACGTGGCAGTGCCCAAGGAAAATCTTTTAGGAAAGCCCGGAGAAGGTTTTAAAATCGCCATGGGTGATTTTGACATGTCCCGGCCTACGGTTGCGGCTCTGGCTCTGGGTATCGCCGAGGGTGCACTGGACTATACCGTTAAATATGCCAGGCAGCGTTATACGTTTGGAAAGCCCCTGATAGAACACCAGGCGATTCAATTCATCATAGCCGAGGCAAACACGTTGATTGAGGCAAGCAGAGGGCTCATGGAAAGGGCCGCCCGTGCCTTTGATTCGGGCCAGAAAAATACAAAAATAGCGTCCATGGCAAAATACTTTTGCAGTGATGCGGCCATGAAGATCACAACAGACATGGTTCAGGTCTTAGGGGGATACGGCTATGTCAAGGACTATCCCATTGAACGAATGTTCCGGGATGCCAAGCTGACACAGATTTTCGAAGGGGCTAATCAAATTCAGAAAATGATTATCGGAAGAGAGATAAGCAGGGAGTAAGGAGGATATATGAAATGGATTTTTCTTTAACAAAGGAACAGAAAGACATCAAAAAGGCCGCCGCAGAGTTTGCCAGGGGTGAATTTCTGCCGGAACTGGTCCTGGAGTGCGAATCAAACCACCGGTTTCCCAGGGAAGTCTACAAAAAGGCCGGGGAATTGGGTTTTATCGGTCTGGATTATCCGGAAGGCGTTGGAGGGGGCGATTTAGGAGTCATGGAGAACGTCCTTGTCATAGAAGAGTTTTGCAAGGCCGATTCGGGCATGGGCATGGCAATACACCTTGCCTATCTGCCCGCAAAGATAGTCAAGATTTTCGGCACCCGGGAGCAGCATCAAAAATTCTTGGCGCCCATGGTCAAAGGTGACTGGGTCTCTGCCGTCTCATTCACGGAGCCGGATCACGGCAGTGATCTGACACGCATGAATACTACACTGACCGAACAGGAGGACGGCTTTGTACTGAACGGCACCAAGGTATTTACCACCAATGGCGCTTATGCCGACTTTTTTATTGTCCTGGCCCAGGAAGATCCTGATGCCAGGCCCGGAAAGGGAATGACCACTATCATAGTTGAGAGGGATTCATCTTCCTGGCTCGGCGGTAAAATGGAAATAAATGATATCCCTGACAAAATGGGCCTGAAGATGACCTCCAGCAGCGAACTGGTGTTTCAGGATTTGAAGATTTCCAGGCAAAATATCTTAGGAGAGAGGGGCAGGGGGCTTCTGAATGTCCTTGATTTTCTGGATGAAAGCCGGATCGAGATAGGTGCCCAGGCATTGGGGAATTGTGAAGGGGCATTTTTAAAGGCCCTTAACCATGCTAAGGAACGGCAACAATTTAAAAAGCCCATCATTGATTTTCAGGCCATAGGTCATAAATTAGCAAGGATGTGGAGCAGGATTCAAACCCTGAAATGGATTAACTATTATGGTGCATGGTTATGTGACCACGGACCGAAAAAAATGTCCGGGACCGTACCCCTTTTTACTTCCATAGTAAAACATCATGTGCCTGAAACCGCTAAGGCCATTATTGATGATGCGATTACCGTATTCGGGGGATACGGTTATTTCTTGGAGCAGGATGTGGAAAGGAGGTACCGGGATAACCGCATTATTGAAATGTACGAAGGGACCGTGGAAGTGCAGTTGAATAATATCGTTCGCCTTCTGAAAAAACTGAATCTCGGCTTTATCGATTCCGAGCTTTTATAATACATAGCTGGGATGGGGGTCGGACCAAAGTAACTAATTGATTAATTTTAATATAACAAAAAAAACACCTTATTTTTTTAGCTTAAGCCTTCAATTTTCATATCAAAAAGGGTCGTTTAAGAAAGCAGCAATACGGCCTGGGGTCGGGCCAAGCTAACATGTTGTAATGATAACAAATAGCTTGAAAATAACCCCTGAAATCGGGCCTATATCGCCCTTTTTTGGGGTGAAATGGGCAATATAGGCCTTTATGATGCAAAGAAGACTCTTCTATATCCCGCTTTTTGGGGTCAAAAAGAGCGATATAGGGCATGAAAACACCTCTTTTTTGGGCGATATTAATTAAATATCAATAGTTTGGCTTGGCCCGACCCCAGGCCCACAGGCCCAGGCCGTAATTCTCGAACCAGTCGTTCCACTGGACTCGCTGAAGCTCGCCGGTGAACTTACCATTGACTACAAGAATGGAACTGTTTGTACTTTCCTGTCGGTTAATAGAAGGAGATTCATAAAGGATGAAAGCGAAACGAACCTGTTATCCGCGTTTAGCAGTCTCTGTGCTTATTCTGTTGATTTGCTTGATTGTAGGTAAAGCCATCGCCACAATACATTCCGGCGATTTACTAAATTTCAGCCTTGATGGGGTGTCCTTTAGGATGGTCTATGTTTCTGCGGGTTCCTTTATGATGGGCAGTCCATTTAATGAGCCAAAGCGAATTCTTGAGGAAAAGCAACATAAGGTCGCGCTAACCCAGAATTTTTATTTGGGCGAAACTGAAGTGACCCAAGGTCTGTGGCGGGCCGTCATGGGCAACAACCAATCTTTGTTTAAATATTGCGGGGAGGATTGTCCGGTAGAACAAGTATCCTGGGAGGATTGTCAGGAATTTATTCGGAAATTGAATCAAATGACCGGCAAACAATTTCGCCTGCCTACCGAGGCGGAATGGGAGTATGCCTGCCGGGCCGGGACAACCACGCCCTTTCATACCGGCAAATGCCTGGATGCCGTCGAAGCCAATTATAGGGGCGATTTCCCAATGCCCGGATGCGGCAAGGGACCAAATCGTGGAAGAACAATGCTGGTCGCAAACTTCAAGCCCAATGCCTGGGGTTTGTATGACATGCATGGCAATGTTTGGGAGTGGTGCCAAGATTGGTATGGCGATTATCCTGATAATGCGGTGACTGATCCTGTCGGACCATCTTCCGGTATATACCGAATCAGACGTGGCGGCAGCTGGTTTGACTTCGCTAGGGACTGCCGTTCGGCGCACCGAGGCTGGTTTACGCCCGACTCCCGGTACGACATCCTGGGCTTTAGGCTTGCTCTTTCAGATCAGTGAGGCTGTGTGGGACGGGGGTCTGCCTTTGACTCTTGCGCGTAACCTCCAAGAAGAATAAGAGTCAACGGCAGACCCCCACATTGACCCCCACATTCATAATTTCAGGAATGCAACCGTTGTTATGCAAACCTTGATATTGTCGATGGCTGCAAATGCAAGATTTGTGTTCGCAAGCTCGCGTCCCATCGAACGCACACATACGATATGAAACCTTAAATTTCCCGATTTTCGACAATTGATTTTGCTGACGCAACCTTATGCAGGGTATGCTCGCCCCGTGGGATCAGTTACCGTGTAATTCAAAAGAAAAGGGGGGAGTCAATAAGGCTCCCCCCTAATATAATGTCATCCTAAATGTTATCCGTTAGCCACCATGAGCATCTCTGTTACGGGATCAGGTACAAGGGCTTTATCCACCGCCTCATCGATTCTTTCCACAAGAACAAACTGCATGGATTCACGGACTTCGTCTGGTAACTCGTCAAGGTCCTTATCATTGCGCTTGGGCAAGATGACAGTTGTAAGACCAGCTCGATGGGCAGCCAGTACCTTCATTTTGATACCGCCCACAGGCAGCACGCGACCCCGTAGGGTCACCTCTCCCGTCATGCCCACTTCACTTCTAACGGGTCGGTCGCTATAGAGACTGGCCACAGATAGAACCATTGCCAGACCCGCTGACGGCCCATCTTTAGGGGTTGCACCCGCTGGTACGTGGATGTGGACGTCCGTGGTTTCGAACAGATCAGGCTCAATCCCAAGCTGCCGGGACTTTGATCGAACATAGCTATGGGCGATCTGGGCACTTTCTCGCATCACGTCGCCCAGCTGACCGGTAAGAGTGAGGTTCCCCTTTCCCTTCATTCCTGTAGCCTCGATAAACAGGATGTCCCCGCCAACAGCCGTTACAGCAAGGCCTGTTGTAATTCCCGGAATTTCGATTTTCTCAGAAGACTCGGGCTCAAAGTCCTCTTTCTTGAGGTATTCCCTCACCACCTCGGGTGTAACGGAAATATGGGTCAGCTCGCCAGCGACAATTTTCACAACCGCCTTACGGCATACGGCTCCGATCTGGCGCTCCAGTGTACGGACGCCTGCCTCACGCGTGTAGTGCCTGACGATCTTCTGGAGGGCGTCTTCAGCAAACTCGATCTCTTTCTCCCTGAGCCCATTGGCCTTTAATTGCCTTGGGACCAGGTGCCGCTGGGCAATGCGAACCTTTTCGTTCTCTGTGTAGCCGTCCAGCTGAATAATTTCCATACGATCGCGCAAGGGCGACGGGATTGTCTCCAACTGGTTGGCAGTTGTGATGAAGATAACATCACTAAGGTCAAAATCCACATCCAAATAATGATCCCGAAAGGCATGGTTTTGGGCCGGGTCCAGCACCTCCAATAAGGCACTGCTGGGATCCCCTCGCCAGTCATTGCCGATCTTATCCACTTCGTCCAGCATAAACACAGGATTTCTGGTACCAGCCCGTTTTATGGCCTGAATGATACGGCCGGGCATGGCACCGATATACGTTCGGCGGTGGCCGCGAACTTCTGCTTCATCTCGCATGCCCCCCAGGCTCATTCTCGTGAACTTCCTTCCCAGGGCCCGGGCGATGCTTTGGCCTAGGCTTGTCTTTCCCACCCCCGGGGGACCTGCAAAACACACGATAGCCCCCATTGCTTCAGCAATGGCCTTTTCCTCTCCGTTCTGGGGTTCCAGCCCCCGTTCCTTGACCAGTTTCCGGACCGCAAGGTATTCTAAGATACGTTCCTTGACCTCTTCCAGATCATAATGATCCTCGTCCAGGACCTGCCGCGCATGGTCAATGTCCGCATGGTCCTCGCTTGATTTCTTCCACGGAAGGTCAATGAGCCAATCCAGATAGGTCTTGATCAATGAATACTCAGGTGAGTGAGGCGACATTCCCTTAAGCCGTTTCATCTCGCGCTTCGCCTCTTTCATGGCCTCTTCAGGCAAATCAGCATCTTCCAACTTGGCCGTATATTCCTCAATTTCAGACTCACCTTCCTCATCTTCTTCCCCAAGGGCTTTCTGGATGGCCTTCATCTGTTGTCGCAAATAAAACTCTCTTTGGGCCTTGTCCATTTTTCCTTTGGCTTCGGATTGGATCTTCTTGCCAAGGCTCAGAACCTCCCTCTCACGGCAAAGGTGGGAAATCAGTAGTCTTAATTTGTCCTTCACCGGATCTGCTTCCAGGATTTTCTGCCCTTCTTCAACGCTCACACCCGCATTGCTTGCAATAAGATAGATGAGATACGACACATCCTGTATTTGGTCAAGGAGGGCGTTGGCCTCTATAGGCAAGTTCGGCGACAATTTGATCACATCATGGGCAACTTCTCGAAGGGTGCGCTGCAGAGCGTCTGCCTCCACACCCTCTTCCACGAGGTCTGACATCTGCCGAATGTGGGCTTTCAGGTAAGGTTCAGTCCCAATCCAATCCTCCACCCGGAAACGCTCCAACCCATGGGCAATGATTTGAAGGGTGTTGTCAGATCCCCGCGTCACCCGGTCCAATTTGGCAATGGTTCCCACTTCGTAGACCTCTCCCGGTTGCGGTTCCTCAATCGAGGGATCCTTCATGGCCACCAGACCGACAATACGGTCTCCCGCGAAGGCCTCTTCCACAAGCCTCATAGAGCGTGGGACCCCTACTGCCAGTGGCAGGACCACAAACGGATAGGGCACAGTATTTCGTAGAGGCAATATGGGTAGCTCCCGGCACTTTTCACTTACAGTTTCGCATATTTTATCGGTATTCATAACCGTATCCTCCATAAATTTTTTCCAATACTCCCCAATTTTTACTCTAAGGAGCATCTCTTAAAAAAAATGATAACAGGTCAAGCGCACCTGTCTTTCTCCAAAACAATTTTAATAAATTACTTCAAATATAAGATCGAATAACTGATTGTAAAGATCGCCGAAAACGCTCTGGAAAAAGGCATACCTTGCGTGGGAGAGGAGAGACGGGCGGAGTCGGGCTTAAACAGGTAGGGTGCAGAGAGTTTGTTCGATGGACTCAGCCAGGTAAGCGAGCTTGCGAGACTCCGAATTCAACCCAAATCTGGACATTTGTTATTGCCCAAGCCCTATGCGGGACTGGGGTCTGCTCTTGACTCACCCTGCAAAAATGGAGTAATGTATTGATATGTCCAGACCACTAAGAATCCAATTTCCACATGCCTGGTATCATGTGATGAACCGTGGCAGCGACTAAGGATAAGATCGGCTCTAAGGACTCAAAATGTGTCTTTTTGGGAAGATAGTGTTGAATATCAATATGATGGCTTGGTCCTACCCGCTAGAAAAAATATTCAATAACCAAGATAACAAAATGGAGAAATATGAAAGTATTAAGACTTTATACAGGAGAAGATGGGGAATCTCATTTTGAAGATATTGAGGTTGAACTTGAAGATGGTGGTCCGATAGGAAAGCTGTCAAAAAAAATTAAGGCGACAGGTGTTATTTTCAGAGAGACACCTGCAGATTATGACTATGACTGGCATAATGCGCCACAACGCCAATTTATTATCATGCTTGATGCTGGAGTTGAAATGACAGTGGCTTCAGGCGAGACAAGAGTGATGCAGGCTGGAGAAGTTTTGTTAGCTGAAGACACCAAGGGCCATGGTCATGTTAGTAAAGCATTAAAAAACAAACCGCGGAAATCTGTTTTTATCACACTTGATTGAAAATGACATTTTTATAACGGGGACGGGTCGGACCGGGCTAATAAACCGAAATTAAGGTCTTTAGCCCGTAAACCTGGCCTTTAAAAGCCCTTAGACCCGCTTTTTTAACGCCAAAATAGTGCATTTAAGAGGTAATGACCCAACAAAAACATTCTGCGGACAAGCCGCAGATGTTCTGCGTTAGGCAGCATAAACGATTATTACTTATTTTATCGTCAAAAGAAGGAAGCCACGATTTAGAGAGAGAACGAGATGATTTGCTAAAAAATCACTAAGAGGAATTTTAGAATGGATATCAACAGCAAATGTTTTTCGGATTCCAGCGATAATATAAAGGGCTTCATCGATGAGACCACATTACGTCGCTGTCGTCGCCTCCGCCTTATTGGGATCGCTGTTTCTATTCTGATACTCTGGAACGGTGTGTGTGACTTTATTTACGCTTACTCGCCCAAATTGAGCGGCCTTGAATACTTTTCTCCTGCGGTATGGGATACGATTCGTACCGCAGGCCATCGTCCTCATTGGATGGTGATGATGGCACAAACGGCCGGCTGGCTCTATCCGTTTTACGCTCTGTCATATTACCACTGGTGGGTTGGCATGCGACGCGCAGGATTTTGGCTTGCCCATGTTCCGTGTGGACTGCTTGCCTATGCTTTGTTGATGATTGGGGGGATCCAACATGCTGGGTGGGCATTCTTGAGTGTGTTGGCGCAAGCGAAGGCCGTGGTCGGCTGCACGGACGAGGCATTTTATGCAATGGCCAACCGCTTTTTGCTCGAACATTTTGTGATGGGGGATCTGACAGCGGTATTGGCCTTCAATGTGGGCGCCATCTGGCATGCTGTGGGGATTTTAAGTGGAAGGACAGTGTATCCGCGCTGGTTTGTGGTATTGTCGCCCTTTGGTGTGTTGACTATCACGATGGGTTTTGGTGCTTGCCTGCCTGCCCCGTTTGCAGGGTTTGTGATTGCACTATTTGGGACATGGTTCATGCTCGTTCCCTGTCTTGCAAGCACAGTGTGGCTGTGGCATCGCGCCTGTGTCAATTAACAAACGAACCCTATAAATATATTGAAGCCTAACCAAATGCTACAGTCGGAATCTACTTCGCTTTCGGCTACGCAGATCCTCTGAGCTTGGTTGCCATACCTATAAATGGAGGGCAACATTTTGAAAGCGGGGTCACGGCTTGTTTGGTGGGTTATGGAAACCGGGCTCACCTGTTGGCATACGACTTTTTCTAATGGACAGGTGATATCATAAAAAGGGAGGTTTGTGCGGATGAATGAATTAGGCATGAGAGAAGTAAGTAGGGTTGAGGTCTGTGCTTTGGTCGACAATTACAGCGATTTTTTTCTTGCAGATTCAGATGTCGTCAAACGACTGCGCATTTTGCCGCCCAACGCACCTCTGGCCGAGCCGGGATTATCCTATTTGATCAAAGTGAATTCAGATTCAGAGGAACATACCGTGTTATTCGATGCTGGTATTTCAGCAGCGTGCCTGCTCCATAATGCGCAAACATTGACCTCCAGTAAGGCCGTGATGATGGGTGAAATCGGAGTCAACATAAAAAGTGTTGAGGCAGTGGTCCTGAGTCATGGACATTTTGATCACTTTGGAGGTCTTTTGGGATTCTTAAGAGAGGCAAAAAAGGAGATACCCTTATTCCTACATCCCGGGGCGTTTGTTCCCCGTCGTTTTCAAATGAGTCCTCAACTGAAGATCGATATGCCCGGGCTGAGTGAAACGGCGCTGTTGGAAGCCGGTGCAAAACTGGAGAAGGTGCAAAAAGCTTCCAAGCTTGCCTCGGACCTTATTCTGCTCTCTGGTGAAGTGGAGCGAGTGACAGAATATGAAAAAGGCATGCCTGGAATGGAAGCGAAGATCAATGATGAATGGATTCCAGATCCTTTCTATGATGACCAAGGCTTGGCAATTAACGTAAAGGATAAAGGCCTGGTGATCATCGGGGGATGCTCTCACGCGGGAATCATAAACACAATAAAACACATGAGGAAAACCGCAGGTGTGGACAAGGTCCATGCGGTTCTTGGAGGCTTCCATTTATCCGGAGAGAATGAGAAAATCCTTGGCCCAACCATCGAGGAAATGAAGGCCGTAAACCCTGATTATGTTGTGCCTATGCATTGTACCGGGTGGAAAGCCATCAATCAGTTTGCGACGGAAATGCCGGGGCAGTTCATACTAAACAGTGTGGGGTCAACCTACATTTTTTGATGGACAAGGGCGGGAGGGGCTCTCGAAATGGCTCCGTTCATACAAAGGGGGACATCATTCAGGGTTTGTCGACCGGCTGGAGACCTAACTCAACCCGGCCGAAGCCATGATCTCGGGAACAACCTCTTCCTTGCCAATGGCCATAATATGGACCCCGTCGCACATCTTTTCCTCTCGTACCCGTTTGATCATGCGGCCTGCAATCTCGATCCCTTTGGCTAAGGCACTCCCCTTTGGGGCGGAGGCCATTTCATCAATAAGCCCCTGGGGTACGTTTACGCCTGCCACATTCTTGTTCATAAAGCGGGCCATGGGCGCAGAGGTGAGCAGGATTATGCCGGCTAAGATCTTAACCGGAAACTGCCTGGCATAATCCATAAATCCCTTAAAATTGTCTAAGTCGTACACCGCCTGGGTCTGGATAAACTCTGCCCCCGCCTCGATCTTTTTTTCAAACTTGATGAGCTGGGGCTCAAGGGGATTGGCCTCGGGCGTGACAATGGCACCCGCACAAAAGGAGACTCCTCCATCCAATTTGTTTCCGCCGAGATCCTCTCCCTTTTCCAGTCTCCTTATTGCGGCCACCAATTGACTGGAATCCAGGTCAAATACCCCTTTGGCCTCCTTGTGAT
>Ga0307424_1001085_pt1 | contig 14419 bp, 10 predicted proteins | sample SalMarWE160320MG_FD_202157 | JGI IMG/M metagenome (GOLD analysis project Ga0307424, IMG submission 202157) | Salt marsh sediment microbial communities from the Plum Island Ecosystem LTER, Massachusetts, United States - WE1603-20 | ecosystem: Environmental > Aquatic > Marine > Intertidal zone >... | reverse complement strand
ACCGCTGAAACTCAGAAATCGACCTCGAAGTCAGAGACTCAACAGGTAACCGCTTCTGAGGCGACTGCTATGGAACAGGACATGGTATCAGCTAACATGACAAATCCGTATACCGAAGAAACTCAGGAGTCAGACGAGTCTACCTCGAAAAAGCCCTCTTCTTTGCCTGAAACGCGTTCAGGCGTGAATAACCCGCCGGATGACCGGGATGCAGCCGACCAACCAAGTCCTGCCTCTGAAATCGAAACTGATGAGATTCCGACATCACCCGTATCGGGGCCCAGGGAGGACGCCGAAGGGAAAACGGCATCGATTCAAAGAAGCGAAAGCCAGGTGGGTGAAGGCGGGCAGTTTGTTTTCTCACATCCCGAAGGGCTTTTCAGTCTGCAACTGCCAATGGGCTGGGATAATAATAAGGACAATCAAGACTATCTCGAAAAATACATCTTTAAAGACCCATCACGGGAGATGGAAATCTGGGTTGTCCATACTTCCTCAGAGGATTATAGTGAAGATGAATTCTACAGGGACCTTGCCTCCCTCCTGATGGAGCATTCAGATGCCCCCACGGAAATGTCCCCTTCCACCCGGCGAAAAGCCGACTCCGGTCTTGAATGGTTGTATGGAAAGGTGGAAGTCAAATCAGAACCGTTAAGAATACATGAATACTGGATCAAAGAACATGACGGCCGATTATGGGCTGTCGTCGAGGTATACCCTCAAACAGTGAGCGAAAGGGCATTAAAAAGGCTATCCGCAATCCGTCGCAGCTTCATATTTGGTACAGAACTCGATCCAAATCAGTAGTGATTCGGTGTATGGCGGGACTCACTTTAGGCACTTGCGTTGGAGTATTCCCTGGAGGCTATTCTCCTGACTGCATTTGCGGCTATTTCTATTTCTTCAAGCGTATTGAAATAACCCATGCTGATCCTGACTGTGCCTTCAGGAAAGGTCTTTAAGGTTTTGTGTGCAATGGGCGCACAGTGGAGACCGGTCCTTACTAAGATATCATATTTGGTGTTCAGGATATTCCCGGCCTCAGCAGGATAGATATCTTCTTCCATCAGTTCAAGATTGACCGCCCCGCATCCGCCATAATCATATCTGGCACCGGATGGCAGGAGACTGTCAAGGGTGAGGGATAAGGTGGCGGTTTGCTCTTCAGCTTTCAATGGCCCGTAAATGGTGACACCGGCCACGTCATAAAGGGCTGACAGCAGGGCAGCAGTAAGGGTTTTATCATGCTCCCGGATTTTAGAGACGCCCTGCTTGAGGATAAAATCCACGCCTGCCCCGAGACCGGCAATTCCAACGTTATTCCTTGTACCGCTTTCAAACATATCGGGCAAGAAGTCGGGCTGCACCTCCTTTTCTGAAATGCTCCCCGTACCACCTCTTATTGAAGGATTTACGGCCAACTCCTCCCGCATGTATAACCCGCCCGTTCCCTGCGGCCCTAACAGGGCCTTGTGGCCTGTAAAGGCCAAAAAATCGATGCCATCGGCCTCCACATCTATTGGAAAACAACCTGCGGTCTGCGCAGCATCCAGGAGAAGAGGAATATCGCCTATGGCTTGTTTGACCGCCTTCACGTCCTGAATCGTCCCGCACACGTTGGATGCATGGTTAAGGACCATTAAGGCAGTATTTTTCTGAATCAGGGGAGGGATTTCATCCGAATACAGGCGGCCCTTATAGTCACATTGGGCTATGGACAGGCTGATGATCCCATGCTCCTCCAGATGGCGCAGGGGACGCAAAACCGAATTATGTTCCATTGATGTGGTGATAACATGATCACCCTGTTTGAGAAAACCGTTTATTACGATGTTAAGGGCCTCAGTGACATTCATCGTAAAAACGATTTGATTAGGATTGGTGATGTTAAAGAGCCTTGCGATTCCCTTTCTTGTATCCGCAACAATGCGGTCTGCTTCAACCGCCCTGTAATGGCCGGACCTCCCGGGATTGGCCCCCACCTCTTTCATAAAATAGAGCATTGCTTCTATGACTTCGGGGGGTTTGGGAAAAGAAGTGGCAGCGTTATCAAGATAGATGAGGGGGTTCATTAGAAGTGCCTAAAATGCCTAAAGTTGTGGTACGCCTTCGCTTTACGCTTTGCGCCTTGACGCTCGCAGCTTTTCACTGGCCTCCTGATCCACTTTCATGGTCCCTGGATCAACGACTACACCGTAGTCCGCATTGGCCCGGTCAATGCTTACATATCCATCCGCCACATCCATTTCGACAAGCGACAGTTCCCGCTCCAAGGGGTCTCCGTAACCGCCTCCACCGGCAGCATCCATGGTAACCACATCCCCTGGCCCGAACTGGGTCAATCCATAAGGATTGCCGCCCCTGTTGTTAATCAGAAACTGCGCTTTGGCACCATCTTTACCGCCAAACAGGCCCTCAGGAGGATAGCGATATCTTCCCGACTGTATCCCCAAGTTTACAGGAGGGATCGGTGCGTATTCGTCGTCAGGCACCCTGAAAACGACTCTTCTCCCCAAGCCGCCCATCTTCTCTCCGGGTCCCCCTGAATCTGTTAAAAACTCTCTTTTATCTATGATAAGGGGTGTGTCGCTTTCGAATATCTCCACAGGCGTGTTGGCTCCGTTGGCGGGGAATATATAATCGTAATAACCGTCATTGAGGGCGCTTGCACCCATGCCGCCCCCACGGATTATGACAGCGTGCCAGGGGGTAGCGTCATGCCGCTTGCCATAAAACACATTCATTGTAGCAGGAGTCCCGCCGCTTCCCGAGATGACCCGATCCGGCAGGACTTTGGCCATGGCCCTGTAGATAATTTCAGTCAGGAAATGTCCGATCTGCATTCTTGCTGCTACGGCTGCGGGAAACCTGCAGTTGACGACGCTCCCCTCTGGGGCGGTCATGGCGATCGGTTCCGCACACCCGTCATTGTTGGGTATGTCAGGATCAAACATGCTCTTCATTCCCATGAACACGTAGGCATAGGTGAAATTATAGACCACGTTGCCCCCCCAATCCACCTGGGGCGAAGAACCGGCAAGATCAACCGTTATCCCGTTTCCCTTTACGTGGATTGCCACCTTGATGACGATATCATCCTTGCCCTCCATCTGTTCCACAAGCCCTTCAGCCTCGTAAAGCCCATCCGGCACCTTTTCGATAGCATTCCTCATACTCTTCTCTGTACGGCTGATAATCTCCTCTGCCAGGTCGTCTAACCCATCCAACTCGTATTCGTCAAGCATCTGGCAGATCTTCTCGGCACACACATGGTTGGCCGCTATCTGTGAACGGATGTCGCCTGTTACCTCTTCCGGGGTACGTACATTCCATTGGATCATATCGATGACGGCCTGATTGAGCACGCCACCATCTTCAAGCTTGACCAAGGGAATAAAGAGGCCGTCCTCAAACACATCGTGGTTGTCGGAAGACACCCGGCCCCCGATATCGGAGTGATGAAATACGCAGGCGGTCCAACCGATCAATTTATCTTTGTGGAAGATGGGGCTCATAACACAGACATCGTTTAAGTGCCCGGCCAAGGCCCAGGGATCGTTGGTGATATACACATCACCGGGTCCAAAGCTGTTTGCAGGGAGTTTCTTAACGAGATTTTTTATCCCCAATGCCATGGCCCCGGACTGTCCCGGCGTGGCAAAGGACCCCTGTGCCAGTTCCCTCCCCTTCCGGTCTGTAAACATGCAGGTGTAATCATGTGCGTCCCTGAGCAGGCTTGAGAAAGCAGTCCGGGCGACTGTGCTGTCTGCTTCGTCCACAATGGAAATCAATCTGCGCCACAATATTTCTAATGTGATGGGATCAAATGTCTGTCCCATTTCTTCCTCCTTCAATTCCCCAATTCAATCCACAAAAACCCATACTCATCCACAAAAACAGATGCATCTTCCCCGACAATAACTGTGGATTCTCTCTCTTCTATAATAGCCGGGCCTTGAAATCTTGCACCCGGAAAAAGCTTGTACCGGTCGTAAACCGTGTATGGGATAAAATCCTTGACAATCCCGGAATATGCCTTGCGCTGCCCCTTTACCGCATTATCGAGGGAAGTCCCTTTATCAGCGGGATCTATCTTAGGCAACTGCAAGAGTCGTTCAGGCAGGCTGGCCCGTATCCTAAAATTGATGAACTCCACAGGGGAATCAAGATAGGTCCTGCCGTAGAGCCTTTTGTAGGTCTCATCAAAGCGGTTTCGCACATCTTCCCTGTTTACCTCGGTAAAGCCTTTTTCAGGTATCGAGACAGTGGTCTCGGAACCCTGGCCTACGAAGCGGGCATCTACGGAACGCTCGAATCTGATATCTTCCGCTTCGCCTGATTTCTGGAGGGTCTTTGCGCCTTCGGTCTCCATCTCCTGATAGATCTTTTCTATTTCACTGAAATCCGCCTCTTTCAGGGCGACCTTATGACTTCTCACCATATCGAACGCCCTTGGGGCAGTAAAAAACCCCAAGGCCGAACCTACCCCGGCATTGGGCGGGACCAGGAGCCTTGGCGCGCCTAATTTTTTGGCTAACCCATAGGCATGTACCGGACCAGCCCCGCCAAAGGCCGCAACAGTCACGATCTTGGGGTTGCCACCCTTTTCGGCGATGTGGGTCTTGGCAGCTCCGGCCATTGTTTCGTTGATGAGGTCATGGATGCCCCATACGGCCTGGATAAAGGAGACCCCTAAGGGCCGTGCGATCTTTTCTTCGATGCCGCGTCTGGCCGCATCCCTGTCTAATTCCATCTCCCCGCCAAGAAAGTAGTTTTCATCGAGATAGCCTAACAGCAGGTCTGCATCTGTTATGCCCGGTTCAGTTCCCCCGCGACCGTAACATATAGGACCGGGGTCAGCCCCTGAACTTTCCGGTCCGACCTGCAAAGTCCCCATCTTGCTCACCTTTGCTATACTTCCGCCCCCGGCCCCGATCTCCATCAAGTCAACGACCGGCACCTGGATGGTAAGGCCGCTCCCTTTCATGAATCTCTGGACCCGGCCCACTTCAAAGGTAGGGACAGCCCCGGCCACTCCCTTCTGGATCAGGCAGGACTTGGCCGTGGTGCCACCCATATCAAAACAGAACATCTCGGGGATATCGAACAGCTTTCCATAGTACTGGCCGGAGATGACAGCGGCCGTGGGGCCTGACTCGATAATCCGGACAGGGAACTCGGCGGCCGTTTCAACCGATGTGATGCCACCGCTGGACAGCATAATGAAGAGTTTTCCCTCAAAACCGATCGATACCAGCCTGTCTGAGAGCTTGGAGAGATAGCGGCCGGTCAAGGGTTTGACGTAAGCGTTCGTGACCGTGGTGCTGGTCCTCTCATATTCCCTGATCTGGGGTAGGACTTCGTATGAGATGGAGACAGATATCTCAGGGGCCTCGTCCTCTATGATCTCCTTGATCATCAGTTCGTGAGACGGGTATTCAAATGAGTTGAGCAGACAGACGGCAATCGACTCCACGCCCATATCGATGACCCTGCGCACCACGTCTCTCGCTTCTCCCCGATTTAAGGGTTTGATGACAGTGCCGTCACTCCGAACCCTTTCATCCACTTCTAAACGAAATCGCCTGGGGATCAACGGTTCGGGGAATTCCGCAAATATGTCATATGGGGCATACCGGATTTCCCTACCGAGTTCCAGAACATCCCTGAACCCTTTGGTGGTAATCAACCCGGTTTTGGCGCCCTTTCTTTCGATGATAGAATTGATGACTAAGGTGGTGCCATGGATCACTTCATCTAAGTCCTGCACAAAATCCGGGGTGACCTCTTCTAACTGTCGTATGCCCTGTTCCACCGCATCAGAGGGGTCACTTGGCGTAGTCAGACACTTGTTTATCTGTATTTCGCCTGTCCGGTCATTAAGCAGCACAAAGTCGGTAAAGGTGCCACCAATGTCACAGCCTAAACGATAAAACCTGTCAGACATTCATATCTCCTTGCTGGATGCTGGATACTCGATAGTGGATGTTTGATATTGGATTATGGGCACTCGCTTTTCTGATTTCTGACCTCTGACTTCTGGCTACTTCCTTTCCTTAAGGGCAGTCAATATCTTTTCCGGGGTGATCGGGAGGTCCGTGATACGAACACCTACTGCGTCGTACACTGCATTGGCGATTGCCGGGGCTGTGGGTACCAGGCCGGGTTCGCCCACACCCTTTGCCCCGTAGGGTCCGGCCTCATCAATCGGTTCAATGATAACCGCTTCAATCGGGACGACGTCCATGGCCGTAAGCATCTGGTAGTCGCGAAAACTGGGGTTCATAACCCTTCCGTTCTGCACCTTTATCTCTTCTGTCAGGCCGTAGCCCACACCTGTGTAGGCTGCGCCGTAGATCTGGCCTAATAGAAGGGTTGGATTCATGGCCTTGCCAACATCGTGGGCTGAAACAAGATTGAGGATCTTAATCTCACCTGTCTGTTCATCCACCTCCACCTCAACACCGCATGTCCCAAAGGCGTAGGTCATGGAGAGATTTCCCTTCATTTCCCAATTTAACATCTCCGTGGGTGGGTCATAAAACTCCTCGGCCACCACCACCTTGCTCTGCCCGATCCCCACGTGTAGTCCATTTTGCAAGATCTGCGTCAAAGGCAACTTAAAGTGGGGATGATCAGGATCGTTTTTGGGAAAGATCATCCTGTCCCTGATATCCATGTCCTCCGGGTTTGCTATCAGTCCAAAATCAAGGTCCGGCTCCACGAACCCGGGATCCTTTCTCTTTTTCCGCTTAAAGCCGCTCTTAATAATCTTGGGCATCTGCTCCACTGCCATCTCAAGGATCTGCCTCTTGGCCTTTGCACAGGCCCCTATTGCTGCATTGCCCGCCATAAATGTATGACGGCTGGCGTGGGTCCCTGCATCCCACAGGGCGAGCGCAGTATCCCCAAAGGTCAGGAAAATATCCTCGGGCCTGACCCCTAATGCCTCTGCAACGATTTGAGAAATAACCGTTGGAGAACCCTGGCCCTGATCTGTTCCGCTTTCAATTACGTCCACGTGCCCATATTCATCAAGTTTGACCATGATACCGTGACCGTCCGACTTAGTGACCCTGGCGCCACCGGCAACATGAATCAGGGAGGCCATGCCCACACCCCGACCCTTCTGCTTCCCCTTTTTATTATCCCAGTTGAGCTTCTCCTTCACTGCCGTAATGCATTCTTCGAGGCCGCATGAGGTAATCCTTAACTTCATGGGGGTATCGTCACCCGGCCGGTTGCGGTTAATCAGCCTGAATTCCGCCGGGTCAATACCCGCCTTTTCGGCTAAGGTGTCCATTGAGGTTTCCACAGCAAAGGTAGCCTGGGGATTGCCATATCCTCTCATGGCCTGGGCATAGATATTATTGGTGTATACGCAGGTGGCTTTAAAATAGACGTTGGGGACCCGATAGAGCGAAGACATCGGCATAATCATCACCGACGGGGTGGTGGCCCCCCAAGAGGTGTATGCACCGTTATCTAAGATCGCTTCGCAGTGTCTGAAGGTGAGTCTCCCCTCTTTGTCACATCCCTGTTCTATGGTAAACACGGCGGGCTGCCTCGGTGGCAGCGCCCGAAATTCCTCTTTCCTGTCAAAGAGTATCTTGACCGGTTTTCTGGTTTTGAGGGCGAGCTGGATGGCGATAAATTCATATATGTCTGTATCCAACTTGGTGCCGAAGCTCCCTCCCACAACCGGGTTGACCACCCGGATCTTTTTTCCGCGAAGGCCGATTTGTGAAAAATACTCTGTAATCCTCCCGATGTGTCCAAAAATGACATTGGTCTGATCGTACAGCGTAAGATTGTTGTTCTGATCAAACTCGGCGATACAGCCGCTCGTCCCCATGCAGCACTGGTTTACCCATGTGGTGCTGACCGTGTCCTTTGAGATGTAGGTGGAATCCTTGCGGGCCTGCTCCATATCCCCGGCCTCAAATTTCCATGGCAATGGAAGGATGTTGCTCTTGAGGGGCCTCCCCCTTGCGTCTAACTCGTGTACAAGCTGTGATTCCTGCTTCATGGCTTCAAAGGGATCAAACACCGCCGGTAATTTCTCATACTCAACCTTGATGAGATCAGCCGCTTCCGCCGCGATCTCCGGGCTGATGGCTGCAACCGCCGCCACCTCGTCCCTGTACTGGCGGACCACATCTTTCTTGAGTACGGTTTGATCTTTCAGAAATCCGACCCTGACATCCGGAATATCCTGACCGGTCAGGACAGCCCTCACGCCCTCAAGTTTTTCCGCCTTAGAAGTGTCTATCTTCTTGATTTTTGCATGGGCATGTTTGCTGTAAAGTATTTTCCCATAAAGCATCCCGGGACGTTTCAGGTCATCAATATAAACTGCCTTGCCGGTCACCTTATCCGCTTCAATTGTTCTTGGAATGCTCTTTCCCACAAAGAGATGATCAGGCATTTTCTCCTCCATTTCTATTTGCCATCTTTGGCGGCCATTTTAACAGACTCGACAATCTGCACATATCCGGTGCAACGGCAGAAATTACCTGCAATACTTGTTCTGATTTCGTCTTCGGTAGGATCAGGGTTATGATCTAAGAGCGCCTTTGAAGACATGATCATCCCGGACGTGCAAAATCCGCACTGAACCCCATTATTTTTGAGGAATGCCTCCTGAAGGGGATGGAGGGTGCCGTCCTCATCTGCCAGGCCCTCGATCGTCGTAACTGATCTGCCCTCAACTTCAGGGATAGGACAGAGACATGAATTAATGGCCTCTCCATCCATAATGACCGTACAGGCCCCGCACTCTCCGACGCCGCATCCTTCCTTGGCGCCTGTCAGCTCGAAGTATTCCCGCAATGTCTTTAAAAGCGTCCAGGTCACCGGAACCTCGGCCGTGACACTGTCCCCATTCAGGGTAAATGAAACCGATACCTTCTTCATTTTGATCTCCTTTCAGCCGCCAACCTGGCCATCCTGGGGACATAGGCCTCTATGATCTCCGCGCGATACCATGCCTCCCCCCTCAGGCTGTCTCTCAGAGAGCAGCATTCGGTCGATGCCGCTATCTTACCTGCCTCGTTTAACGCTTCATCGCTCAGGGCCTTTCCCTTTAAGAAATCTTCGGCCTTGTAGGCCCTGACCGGCGTTGGGGCTGCTACTGTCAAGGCAATTCTCACGTCTGAAATTATCTCACCGTCCAATTTAAGGGAAACTGCAATGCCCAATATGGGAAGATTCATGGCCTTCCTTCTCGAATGTTTCCAGTAGGCGCTCCCGAAATGCTCCATCTCACCGGGTATTTTAATCTCGGTGAGGACTTCGTCCGTTTTTAAGACTGTCTTGTATGTACCTGTAAAGAACTCGGTTATGGGCACGCTCCGTTTTCCCTCCGGGCCTTCCATAAAAGCAATGGCATCGAGGACCAGGAGGGGTCCGGCTGTATCTGCGGAGGGCGCTGCGTTGCAGATATTTCCGCCGACTGTAGCAACGTTTCTGACCTGGACTGAACCCACCCGGGAGGCGCCGTCATAGAGGGCAGACAGTTCAGTCCTGACCAGTTCCGACTGTTCCAACATCCTGTGAGTTGTCAGGGCCCCGATATGATAATCCTTTCTTTTCTCAATATATCTGAGGTCTTTAAGCCCCCGTATGGAAACCAAGACCTCCGGGGCCTTTTTGGTGTTCCTGATTTTGACCATCACATCGGTCCCTCCGGCAATCAGGGTAGCCTTTGGGCCATGCTCTTTCAAAAGGCCGAGGACCTCTTCCAAATTATCAGGTCTCAGGTAATCATAATCAATCATCTCAATACCTCATTCTTAACAGTTGTCTCGGTTGTCAAACACCCTCTTGCTTTTCCTCTCCGATCTAGGCAGGGAACCGTATTCCACAAGCTCCACATCAGCGCTCACCATAATCTGTTTCTTGATTTCTCCGGCGATTTTCTTGGTTAGCACTGAGGCATTGCTCTGGTCAAAGTTTTGATCCTGCTCAACTTTTAGATTCATATAGTCCCGGCCATCTTCCTTCCTGTCTAAGATGATCTGGTATTCGCTTCCGATCCCTTCAACACCGGAAAGGACATGATCGACCTGGCCGGGATAGATATTTACCGCCCTGAAGATAATCATGTCATCGGAACGCCCTAAAATTCGATCGTGCCTCGGGAGAATGGAACCGCAGGGGCATTGCCCCGGTATAATCTTAGTGAGATCCCTGGTCCGGTAACGAATGAGGGGCACGCCTTCCTTCTCTAAGGTGGTCACGACCATCTCGCCTGTCTCCCCTTCTGGCACGGGCTCAAGCGTGTCCGGATCCAAGATCTCTAAGATATAATAATCAGCCCAGTAGTGTATCCCCGTATGATAGATACAATCCAGTCCCGTACCCGGGCCATAAAGCTCTGTCATGCCCGGTATATCGAACATATGTTCTACGCCCAACAGATCACGTATCCGGTTTTTCATTGCATCGCTGGATCGTTCAGACCCGAATATCATTTTCTTCAGGTTTGTTTTATCCCTGATGCCCCGCCTCTTGACCTCTTCCGCCATCAAGAGTCCCATGGAGGCAGTGCAACACATGACTGTGCTTTGAAAGTCCATCAGAAACTGGCACTGCATATCCAAGTTCCCGGGCCCTGCCGGAATGGCCATGGCCCCAAATGCCTCGCATCCCATCTGAAAACTAATCCCTGCCGTCCACACGCCATAGCCCACAGCGATCTGCACCCGGTCTTCGGCGCTTAATTGGGCCATTTCATAACAGCGGGCAAAAAATCTGGTCCAGTCATCAATATCTTTCTGGGTGTAGCAGAGCACCTTCCTCTTCCCCGTGGTCCCCGAGGATGCGTGAATGCGTACCACCCTGTCAAAGGGAACGGCTAATAGCGGAAAGGGGTAACCCTCCTGAAGATCGGTGGAGGTCGTAAACGGTAGGTGCTTCAGGTCATCAAGAGAATGGATATCCCCCGGTTTAACGCCTGCGTCGTCCATCTTTTTCTTATAAGCGGAAGAACCTTTGTAGGCATGCGCCACTGTCCATTTCAGCCTTTTTAACTGATGATCTCTCAGTTCTTCACCTGTCTTCATTTCAGGCATAAAGGTCTTTAGCATTTTTTGGCTCACCTCTTGTGATTGTTGATTGATGATTGTTGATTGAAAAACATCAAAAAAAAGGCGTTGCTTTGGCACTTGGGTCCCAATAAACAATCGCCAATCAACAATCCTACTGCGCCATATTCGGGATGATCAAAACGATATCGGGGAAAATAATTAAAATAATAATACAGACAATACAGGCCAGCAGAAAAAAACTCACACTCTTGAAAATAGTGCCGAGTTCTATTTCGGGGGCCAATGCCTTGACTACATATATGTTAACGCCTACGGGCGGGGTAATCGCGCCCATTGTTGTCACCATGGTCAAGATGATGGCATACCATATGGGATCGAAACCAAGGGCTATTCCCAATGGGAAAAATATAGGGATTGTCAGCACAAGAAACCCGAGGGAGTCGATAAAACAGCCACCAATTAGATAAATTATTAATATTAACGCTAAAACCACATAGGGAGAGACCGGGAGGGACGAAGCAATCTCTGCGATGATAAAGGGGAGCCTCGTTACCGCTAAGAAACGACCGAAGATTATGGCGCCAGTGACGAGAAAAAAAACCATACACGATATTTTTAGCGAATCTCTTATGGAGTCGATAAACCCCTTCCAGGACAGTCGACCTGCCCCCACTGTGACGAGGAGAGTGAAGAAAACGCCAACTGCTCCAGCCTCTGTTGGAGTGAATAGCCCGGCGTACAGCCCCCCTATTACTAACACGAATATGGCAATCGCTTCTATGACCCCTACAAGGGATATAAGCTTCTCTTTGAAACTCGTCTTTGGTCCTGCCGGACCATACTCAGGCTTGATCCTGCATAGGACAAAGATGGTGAGTACAAAAAGGATTCCGAGGAGAATGGCAGGCAGGATGCCTGCAAGAAAGAGCTTGATTATAGATTGCTCTGTTTGAAGGCCGATGACGATGAGGACAACACTTGGAGGCATCACCGTCCCTAATGTCCCGCCAGTCACTACGGTTCCGCTGCTTAATCTCGTATCATATCTATATTTGGTCATTTGCGGGAGGGCGACGGTACCCATGGTAGCGGCTGTAGCAGTGTTCGAACCACAGATGGCGGCAAAGAGTTCATCTGCGCCAATGGTGGCAATAGCCAACCCGCCCCGCCAGTGTCCAAACCACTTGTATGCCGCGTTATAAAGTCGTTCAGCAATACCCGAATTGAATGCAAGGTATCCCAAGAAGATGAAAAGGGGTATAACTGTCAGGCCGTATTTTGAGAAAGTGCCCCAGATATCTGCCCCCACCACGTTTATTGCCGCCTTGAATGAAACCACATACCAGAACCCGCAGAAGCCGACTATCCCCATAGCAAATCCCACGGGCATCCCCAAAAAGAATAGAACGGCTAAGAGGATGACTATCCCGATAATACCGATCAGGGTTGCACTCATTCTTCATCTCCCTCTTTTTTCATTAGAAGCTTCAACAAATCAATAAAGAAAACCAGAGAGAGCGCCGCGCACCCTAAGGCCACTCCGTAGGTGAAGGGATAGTAGATGATCTGCAGCGTTTCAGTAATCTCGCCTGTTTCCCACAGGGTAGTTGCATATTTTGAAATTTGCCAGGCAACCAAGGCAAAGAAAATCATACAGATGACATTGTTGATGACATTGAGAATCCCCTGGGCCTTTTTAGAGAAACGCAACACTACGATATCTACGGCAATATGACCGCGTCTCATCTGGGTGTAGCCTAAGGCAAAGGCCGTCAAAACAGCCCCAAAGTACCCCATGAGTTCGAAGGTGCCACTAACCGGGATCCAGACAAAACGGAGAAAGACGTTGGCACAGGTCAAGAAGATCATTGCTATCAGGAACAATCCAGCAATGCATATGAGAATCTGGTTTAAGTAATGGCTGATCCTGTCCAAAATCACCATGTTAACCCTCGGGGCTTAATTGAACAATGGATATCGATGAAGCCGCAAAAAGGCGCAAAAGTCACAAGAAATTGAATTGAGGAATCCCGGAACTGCTTCAGGATTGCGATTGAGGGCCAATCCCTAAATCCCTGAATTCCTCAATTTGCTCTCAATTCCGATGATTATTTACCTTCGTACATCCGGGCAATACCCATTATATCTTGAACAATCGCCTTTGCAGGCAGGCCCTTTGCTTCATTCGCCTTGATCCAGTTGGCAGTAATCGGTTCAAGCAGTTTATTCCACTTGGCCTTTTCCTTTTTGGGAAGCCGGAAGACCTTGACACCCTGCTTCTTCTTTGACCAGTACATGGCACTCTTAACGTGTTTGTCCATATAGGCGCCTGTCCAGGCCGACTGCTGGGTACCCAATTCATCAAAGACCTTTTGCACATCCTTTGGCAGGGCATTCCACTTGTCCATATTCATCACTACGGCAAAGGGATATACGGGTGTTTGTGTCATAGTGACATACTTGCAGAGCTCGGCAAACTTGAAATCCTTCATGACCTCAAGAGATGAGAACAAACCTTTTACAACACCCTTTTGCAGGGCCTCCGGGGTTTCCGGCATCGGCATACCCACACGGTTGGCGCCCCAGGCCTTGAGGATCTGTGCTGCGCCGCCTGATGCCCGAATAGGCACACCCTTCAGGTCTGCCAGGTTTTTTATGGGGATAGTGGACATGATATTCGATGGCGCAGTCGTAAACATGGTAAGGACTTTGACCTTGGCAAATCCTTTTGGTTTGTATTTCTTATAGAGATCCCAGAGTGTGAGGCTGGCTACTTCTGAATTGGGCAAACCAAGGGGAAGGGCGATCGCATTGGTGATCGTGAAACGCCCTGGCTGGTAGGCCATGCATATGCAACCGATATCGGCAGTCCCTGCAATAACACCATCCATCATACCTTTGGCCTTGAGGAGTGTCCCCCCGGGAAAGGTTTGAATGGCGACTTTTCCATTGGTCCGCTTTTCCACCACTTTTTTCCACTTTTCCATCTGAACACAGGGGAAAGTGGGGGCTGGGGGGAAGTTGGCATAGGTCAGTTTTATCGGACCTGCCATGGCAGTCGCCGGCACCCATGTAATTGTTAAGAGTGTTGCCAAAAATATTCCGGCCAAAACAAATCCTATCTTTTTTCTCATGATTCAGACCTCCTTTTTAGATGGACAACATGTTAACCATAATCCGAAGTTGACTCTACTTTCACCCCCTTTCGCAGCCGCTTACGGCTTGAAATTTGAAATTCTTTGTTTTCCTTCGTCACTACTTGATCCCGCTATAAGCGGGATTACTATTACACAGACAACTTAAATTGCCAATTTTACAGAAAGAACTTTCAGGACACGGCACTATTGCCTCGGTCCGTTCCCAATTTC
>Ga0307424_1001084_pt1 | contig 14430 bp, 8 predicted proteins | sample SalMarWE160320MG_FD_202157 | JGI IMG/M metagenome (GOLD analysis project Ga0307424, IMG submission 202157) | Salt marsh sediment microbial communities from the Plum Island Ecosystem LTER, Massachusetts, United States - WE1603-20 | ecosystem: Environmental > Aquatic > Marine > Intertidal zone >... | reverse complement strand
CCGGAGTCCCACCATGGGGAGCGGAAAGAACTGAAGGTAGTCCTCGTGAGGGTCGTATCCCGTGATGGCCGGGTCGGCGACCAGGGTCAGAATGGGATGGTACTGCTCCACCCCGGCCAGGAGCTGGAGGTGCATGAGAGGTCCCCGTCCGGCCAGCCGCCAGGCTCCCTCGAGCCGGATTCGGGTGGTCTCCAACGTGGACGTCACCGGGCGGTCCCGAGGGAAGACCCCGCCGTTGAAGGAAAACCCGGGGCCGGAATTGCCGTGGCCGGTGTTCCGGCTGTAGGAGGCGCCCAGCTCCACCGCGAAGCGCCCCAGGCGGCGCCGGATGGTGAGCCCGCCCCGGGCTCCGAGCGCGTTCAGACCGGGATGATGGTTGAGACCCAGGGTGGATCCGGGAACGTCCAGCTCCCGGACCCGGGCCTCGGGGTTGGTGGAGAGGAGCCCTCCCTCCAGGGTGAGCGACCAGGGCCCCGGGCTCGCGGCCATCGCCGGGACCGCGGTCCCGGCCAGGCACCCGGCGAAAACGAACCGTATCCACCATGTGATTTTCGACACGGACTCCTCACCGGGCCCCGGCCTTGACGTCTTGTATTACCCGGCCGGGGGGGGGCCGGATTCCTCGTAGACCACCGGGTTCTGCTGATAGAACTCGCGCAGTTCCCGGTAGAGTTCCGGGTGCCGCCGCCGGAGCGTCCCCGGCCGTCCGAAGAAGAACTCGGTGGCCACCGCGAAGAACTCGGCGGGGTTGGTGGCCCCGTAGGCGTCCAGGAGGGTGGGCCGGCCGAAGGCGCTGTCCCGCCGGAGGCGGTCGTATTCCTCGCCCAGGGTCCGGGCCCAGGTCAGGTACATGCTCCGCCGGGGCAGGAGCGGGGCGCCGTCCGAGACCCCGTCTTCCTGGTCCAGGACGTGGGCGAACTCGTGCAGCACCACGTTCCGACCGGCCTCCGGGTCGGCGCCCCCGTGATGGGCCCGGTCCCAGGCCACCACCACCACGCCCTGGGACCAGGCCTCGCCGAGCCGGCCCTCGGTTCCCTCCCGGACCACACCGTCCCCCAGCGACTCCCGGACCGGAGCGTGGTAGACCCCGGGGTAGACCAGGATCGTGGTGAGGCGGGGGTAGTAGTCGGACCGGCGGTGCAGCAGCAGCAAGGCCGCCTGGGCGGCGATGGTGACCCGGATCTCATCGGTCATGACCAGGCCGCCGGCGCCCTCGAAGTGCTTCTCGGCCACCAGAACCTGGACGTGGCCGTCCAGCTCCTCGCGATCCTCCGACGAGAGCCGCCTGTAGAGCGGGAAGTTCCGCTCCAGGATCTCCCGCCAGGCCTCGGGGAGCGGCGTGGCGCGCAGCCGGCGGCGGCGGCGGGCCCGGAACCACCCCCACACCGGACTAGGCTTCCCGTCGCACCAGGAGAACGAAGGAGTGGGCCCCGGCCTCCAGGGTCACCCCCGGCTCCAGCACCCGCTCCGCCTCCGGATTCGGGTCCGCGGTGTCCAGGATGACCTCCCATCCCGGCCCCCCGTCCGCCGGCGGCAGGGTATGGGTGATCGCCTCTCCCGCGTTCATGATGACCAGGAAGGTGTCGTCGGGCTGCGCTTCGCCCCGGGAGGTGAGGTGGTACTCTCCGGCCTCGCCGCTCACCAGGCAGCTCAACGACGTCCCCTCGTGGGCTCCCGGGGCGTTCCAGTCCTTCTCCTTCCCGTCGGGTTCCAGCCACACGATGTCCTTGACCCGGGTCCCGGGAATCCGCTTCCCGTGGAAGAACCGGCCCCGGTGGAAGACGATATGGTCCTCGCGAAGCCGCACCAGCTTCTGCACGAAGTCCCGGAGCGCCTCGCCCTCCTCCCCTACCGCTTCCCAGGGGATCCAGCTCAGGGCGTTGTCCTGGCAGTAGGCGTTGTTGTTTCCGTTCTGGCTCCGGGCGATCTCGTCCCCGGCCACGAGCATGGGCACCCCCTCGGAGAGGAGCAGGGTGGCCAGGAGGTTCCGCATCTGACGGGCGCGGACCGCGTTCACCTCGGGATCCTCGGTCGACCCCTCCGCCCCGTGGTTCGCGCTGTAGTTGGCGTCGGTGCCGTCCCGGTTCCCCTCGCCGTTGGCCTCGTTGTGCTTGCCGTCGTAGCTCACCAGGTCCTTCAGCGTGAAGCCGTCGTGGGCGGTCACGAAGTTGATGCTGGCCCAGGGACGACGGCCCTTCTTCTCGAACAGGTCGCTGGAGCCGGTGAGCCGCGAGGCCAGGTCCCCCAGCACCCCCCGCTCCCCCTTCCAGAACCGGCGCACGGTGTCGCGGTAGCGGTCGTTCCATTCGGCCCAGCCCGGAGGGAAGTTCCCCACCTGGTAACCCCCCTCCCCCACGTCCCAGGACTCGGCGATCAGCTTGATCTCGGAGAGGACCGGGTCCTGCCCCAGGGCGTCCAGGAAGCCCGAGTGGGTATCGAAGGCCCCGTCCCGCCCCCGGGCCAGGGTGGTGGCCAGGTCGAAGCGGAACCCGTCCACGTGCATCTCCTGCACCCAGTAGCGGAGCGAGTCCATGACCAGCTGCAGGACCCGGGGGTGGTCCAGGTTGAGCGCGTTGCCGCAGCCGGTGTAGTCGTGGTAACGGCGGGGGTCGCCTTCGGCCAGCCGGTAATAGGAGCGGTTGTCGATGCCGCGGAAGGAGAAGGTGGGGCCCATGCGGTTCCCCTCGGCGGTGTGGTTGTAGACCACGTCCAGGATCACCTCCAGCCCGGCGTCGTGCAGGTGCTGGACCATGGTCTTGAACCCGCCCAGGCCGGCCGCGGTCATGTAGCGCGGTTCGGGGGCGAAGAAGCCGATCGAGTTATAGCCCCAGTAGTTCCGCAGGCCCCGCTCCACCAGGAGCTGCTCGTCCACAAAGGTTTGGACGGGGAGCAGCTCCACCGCGGTCACCCCCAGGTCCACCAGATGCCGGATCACGTCCGGCGAGGCCAGGCCGGCGAAGGTCCCCCGGTGCTCGGACGGCACCCCGGGATGCAGCATGGTGTACCCCCGGACGTGCATTTCGTAGATCACGGTCTGGTGCCACGGGGTGCGGGGAGGCGCGTCCTGTCCCCAGGTGAAGGCCGCATCCACCACCTGGCCCTTGGGGACATAGGCCGCGTTGTCCCGGGTGTCGAAGGAGAGGTCCTCCTCGGGGTCCCCCACCTTGTAGCCGAAGTGGGCCGGGTTCCAGACGAAGCGGCCCCGGAAGGCCCGGGCGTAGGGATCGGCCAGGAGCTTGTGGGGATTGAACCGGTGGCCCTGGGCGGGGTCGTAGGGCCCGTAGACCCGGAAACCGTAGAGCTGTCCGGGACGCACGTCGGGCAGGTAACCGTGCCAGACCTCGTTGGTGTACTCCGGCAGGGCCACCCGGTGGATCTCGCGCTCGCCGGCGAGGTCGAAGAGGCAGAGTTCCACCTTCTCCGCGTTCTCGCTGAAGAGGGCGAAGTTGACTCCCTTCCCGTCCCAGGTCGCTCCCAGGGGGTAGGGCTCTCCGGGCCAGAGACGATAGGTGCGTGTGGGCATGAATCGGGTCTTTCTGTTGGTCGGAAGCGACGGACCGGGTCCCGGCGCGTCCGCCGGGTCCGGGAGAGTATGCAGCCGGGAGGACCGGTAGCTCAAGCCGTCCCGGGGAACTGTCCCGTGCCAGGATCGGAAATCCGCCCGATCCTCACGGAGGTGACCCGCATGCGAAGGACCCTGTACCTGGCCGGGATGGCCGTCTGCAGCCTCGTCGCCTGTTCTGAGGGCATCGGCCCCGACGGCTCGATCTACGTCGCGGACAACAGTTCCCGGGTGCAGAAATTCGCGCCGGACGGGACGTTCCTGACCTCCTGGGGTTTCGAGGACGACGACACTGGTCGCGGTCGGCCGATTCGGCGTCTACGTGGGCGATTACTTCCATGGCCTGTACCGTTTCACCGGAGACGGCACTCCTCTGGACACGTTGCACGTCACCCCGACCTGGGGCGGGCTGGCCGTGGACGGGGACGGCCTCCTCTACGTCTCGGGATTGAGAGGCCTGGAGAAACGGAGCCGGGGAGCGATCTACATCGTGGACAACCACCACAACCGCGTGGTCCGATTCGCCTATCCCTGACCCTCCCGCCGCTTGCGGATCGCCTCCAGCCGCTCGGCCAGGGTCTTCTCGAATCCCCGCGGGGTGGGCTCGTAGAAGACCTTCCCGCGGATCTCCTCGGGCAGGCATTCCTGGCCGCTCACCGCGCCCTCGGCGTCGTGGTCGTACCGGTAGTCCTTCCCGTAGCCCAGGTTCTTCATGAGACCGGTGGTCGCGTTCCGGAAGGCCATGGGCACAGGCAGGCTTCCCGTTTGCTCGATCACCGCCTGGGCCTTCTGCTCGGCCACGTACACCCGGTTGCTCTTGGGCGCCAGGGCCAGGTAGACCGCGGCCTGGATGAGGGCGGCCACGCCCTCGGGGACGCCCAGGAAGTGGACCGCCTGCTGGGCGGCCACCGCCTGGGGAAGCGCGGCCGGGTCGGCCAGCCCGATGTCCTCCACCGCCATCCGCACCAGCCGCCGGGCCACGTAGAGGGGATCCTCCCCCGCCGCCAGCATGCGCTTGGTCCAGTAGACCGCCCCCTGGGGATCGCTGGCCCGGACGCTCTTGTGGAGGGCGGAGATGAGGTTGTAGTGCTCCTCGCCGGACTTGTCGTAGCGCAGGGTGCCGGTCTGGAGCGCCTCCTTGGCGTGGGCGAGGGTGAGCTTGGTGAGCGGCCCGTCGCCTTCGGCCCGGGCGATCTCCACCGCGATCTCCAGGGTGTTCAAGAGCCGCCGGGCGTCGCCGTCGGCATGGGCCAGGAGCGCCTCCTTGAAGCCGCCTTCCAGCTGGGCGCCGGCTTCCCCCAGGCCGCGCTCGGGGTCGCGGAGCGCCCGGTCGAAGACCGTCTCCAGGGCGCCCGAGTCCAAGGACCGGAGCACCAGCACCCGGCAGCGCGAAAGGAGCGCGGCGTTGACCTCGAAGGAGGGGTTCTCGGTGGTGGCCCCGATCAGGATGAGGAGGCCGGACTCCACGTGGGGCAGGAGCACGTCCTGCTGGGCCTTGTTGAAGCGGTGGATCTCGTCCAGGAACAGCACGGTGCGGCGCTCTTGCTTGCGGTTCTGCCTGGCCCGCTCCACGGCCAGGCGGACCTCCTTGACCCCGGCGTTGACCGCGGACATGGGAAGGAAGGCGGCCTTCTGGTGCCGAGCCAGGAGCCGGGCCAGGGTGGTCTTCCCGGTCCCCGGCGGGCCCCAGAGGATGAGGCTGGGGAAGGTGTCCCCGGCCAGGATCCGGGGCAGGAGCTTGCCGGCGGCGGTCAGGTGCTCCTGGCCCACGACCTCGTCCAGGGCCCGGGGCCGCATGCGCTCGGCCAGGGGGGCGTTGGGGTCGGGGGCGGCGGTATCGCCCTGGGCGCCGGGGAAGAGTTCGAAGGACATGGGGGGATTGTAGCGGAGTTTCCGGCCGCGGGAAGGCCGCGTGAGTTGCCGCGCGGGGAGATCTCGTCTAGGCTGAGAGTATCCTCCCTGAAAGCCCCTCCGGGTGGCCCGGGCTCTTGAGTCGCCCATGATCCCCAGCCCACGATGTCGTTTTCCGCGCCTTCCGGGCCGCGTGTCTCTTGGACTCGCGGGCGCGCTGCTCCTCGTCTCCGTCGCGGGAACCGGCTCCCGGGGGCCTTCCGGGACGACGGACCCCGGGGCGCCGCCCGCGCTTCCCCCGACGCTCCTTTCCGTCCTTCCCACCGGTCCCACCGAGGTCCGGAACTCGGTCTCGGTGATCTTCACCCAGCCGATGGTCTCCCTGGGGAGTCCGGCCCCGACCCTCCGAGAGGGTGAGCGCTATTTCCGGATCCGCCCCCGCCCTGCGGGCTCCTTCCGCTGGACCGGAACCCGGACCCTGAGCTACATGGTTCCCGGGGGTCTCCCTCGAGCCACCGTGTTCCACGGCACCGTTCGCGCAGGAGCCAAGACCCTGGACGGCACCCCGATCGGGACCGGTTTCGAATGGACCTTCCACACCCCCGGCCCGCGGCTGGTGCAGTCCTATCCCACGAAACACGATTTCCACGTGCGGCCGGAGGACTGGTTCGTCTTCGCCTTCGACCAGCCGGTGGCTCCGCGGGAACTCGCCCGCCGGCTCACCCTGAACGGCGTCCGGCGCTGGATCGTCGAGATCCAGGAGGACGGGGATCTCGACGGGGCCCGGGTCGCTTTCCCGGGGTTTCCGCGAGGACAGGTGCTCCGGGCGCGGCCGGAGCCTCCCCTCGCCCTGGACCGCCCCTATCACCTCATCCTGGACGGCCGCCTCACCGGACGCCTGGGCGGGATCCCGATGGGAGAGGACGTCCAGGTGATCTTCCGCACCTACGGTCCCCTGCGCCTGCGCCGTTCGGGCGGGACCCATCTCGAGTTCACCAACCCGGTCGATCCCGAGAGCCTCATGGCCTCCATGAGCGTCGATCCCGGCCTGGAAGGACTGAACCTGGAGGGGCGCCCCCGGCAAGACTTCCACCTGCGAATCGACCCCGGCGATTCCGTCCGGGTCACCCTCTCCCCCCGGCTGCCGGACATCTTCGGGCAGCGGCTGGGAAGCCGAATCACGGCCCTACTCTATTCCCCGCTTCCGGGCCTCCCGTTCCGGTTCACCCCCGGGAGGGGATCGTTCCCCCTGGACGCGCCGCGCCGGGTCGTGTTCCATGCCCCCCCCGGCAAGGAGATCGTGGTTCGCGCCGTACGGCTGACCCCCCGGGAGGCCCACGTCGTTCCCTCGCAGACTCCGCCCTACCCCGTTCCCCCGCGCGCGATCAAACCGTTTGCCGAAACCTGGGACCTGGAGCGGACCTATCCCGAATCCGCCGCGGTCTGCGACACGCTGGATCTCTCCTCGCTTTTGCTCCCCGGCCGACCCGGCGTCGTGCTGCTCGAGGCCGAGGGCGATTTCCCGCGGATGGAACGCCGGCAGATCCGGAGCGTGATCACCTGGTCGGACCTCGACGTCCTGGCTCACATGTCGGAGCGGGGCGGGGTGGCCTGGGTCCTCCGGCGCTCGGACCGGGAGCCGGTTCCGGGAGCGCGGATCTCGATCCGGCGGGACCGGGACCGCGACAGGCCCCCGGACTGGTCCGCCCGCACCGGACCCGACGGCGTGGCCATGCTTCCGGTCCGGGGTCCGATCCTGGTCGAGGAGGGCAGGGACGGGGTGACGGTCCCCTGGTGGCCGTGGGTGGACTTTGGGCGCCGGGCCCGCCTGGCCGCCTCCGGTCGGATGCGGTTCGAGAAACACCGCGCCTTCCTCTTCGGGGACCGGTCGATCTACCGCCCCGGGGACACCCTGCGGGTCTGCGGCCTGGTTCGCCGGACCACCGTCCTGGGTCTGGATCTTCCGGAACTCTCCCGGGTCCACGCCCGCATCTGGACCCGGCCCGATCCGGTGGACACGCTCCTCGACGTGGACAGCATGGGAGGGTTCCACCTGGAGTGGAAGATCCCGGCCACGATCCCCACCGGGCCGCTCCGCATCACCATCCGCGAGACCACGGTATCCCACCGCCTGGCCGATCGCACGGTGTCCGTCGAGGCGTTCCGGGCCCCGGACTTCTCCGCCCGAATCGAGGCCGGCCCCGAGGATCTCTTCCCGGAAGGCACGGTGACCTCCCGCATCGGAGCCGCGTTCTACTTCGGGGCCCCGGTGGCCGGGGCCGGGGTGTCCTGGACCCTTCGCCCCGAGCCACGGGCCTACCTGGACCCCCTCTATCCGGAGTTCCGCTTCTGGGACCCCGGAATCCTCCACGGAAGCGGGCATCTTCCGCTGCATGAACGGGGAGTCCTCTCGCGGCAGGGAACCCTGGAGCTGGCGCGTCGGCTTCCCCCGGACCTGCCCCCCGTTTTCCAGGAACTCCAGATCGAAGCCGAGGTCCGGAGCCCCTCGGGCGACGTCGTGGCGGCCCGGGACACGGTGCGCTTTCATCCCGCCTCGATCGTGCCCGGCATTCATCTGCCCCGTTACTACCTCGCCCAGGGAGACACCGCCGTCGCGGAGATCGTGGCGGTGGATCCGGTGACCGGGGAAGCAATTCCGGGGAGGCGGCTCCGGGTCGAGTGGCGGCGCTTCCTGCGATGGGCCGGTGCATACGGAGTTCCGGGCTCCCCCGCCATCGAGGACTCCCTGGTCCAGGGCATGACCGTGGTCTCGGAGTCCGCTCCCCTGTCGATCCGGTGGAAGCCTCCGACCGCGGGCCGGTACTGGCTCCGGGTCCGGGCCGTCGACGACCGGGGACGGGCGGCCACCGCGGGAGGCCTGCTGGACGTGGCCGGCGCGACCCGGCGTCGGGTCTTCGACCGCAAGGAACAGGAAGACGAGGATCTCCACCTGGACGCGGCCGAGGGGCCCTGGTCCCCCGGGGACACCCTGCGGGTGTACCTGGAGGCGCCTCCCGGAGCGAAGCGGGCGCTGGTCACCGTGGAGCGGGAGACCGTTCTCGACGCCCGCATCCAGGATCTCGAGCCGGGAGCCAACGTGATCGCGGTTCCCGTGCGGGAGGCCTACCGGCCGAACGCGTACGTGGGGGTCACCCTACCCGCGCCACCGGTTCCCCGAAAGGATGCCGCCGAGCCGGTCCCGGTCGTGGAACTGCCTGCCGCGCGGGTCGGGTACCTGGCCTTCCAGGTCGAAACCGAGAGCCGGCATCTCCGGGTGCAGGCGGCAACCGACCGGCCCGCCTACGCCCCCGGGGACACCGTCCGGGTCACGGTCCGGGTCCGGACCCCGGACGGCCCTGCGCCCTCCTCGTGGGTCACGGTCTGTGCGGTGGACCGGGCGGTGCTGGCCCTGACGGCGCCCGAGCGGCCGGACCCGTTCCCGTTCTTCTACCGCTCCCGCGTGCTCGAGGTGGGCCTCTCCGACTCGCGAGCCGGGCCCAGGGAACACATGACGCGGACCCAGTCCTCGACCCGCCACCTCATGCAGGGACCGAGGGTGACCCGCTCGACCGGGTTTTCCTTCCCCCCCGTGCGCAAGAACTTCGCCGTTACGTGTCTGTGGGCCCCGGGACGCCGGACCGACGCGCAGGGCGTGGCCACCCTGACCTTCATCTGCCCGGACAACCTGACCGGGTTCCGGGTGACCGCGGTGGCCGCTGCCGGCCGGGACCGGTTCGGGACCGGAACGACGGGCTTCCGGGTCCGCCGTCCCCTGGCCGTTGTGCCCGCGCTGCCGCGGTTCCTGCGGGCCCAGGACCGCGTGGACCTGGCCGCGCTGGTGGTGAACGACTCCGGGGAGGAGGTGCGCGGGTCCCTCGAGATCTCGGCTCCGGGGATCCGGCTCCGCACCGGCTCGAGAGTGTCGGTTCGGCTCCGGCCCGGTCAGTCCAGACGCGTCGCCTTTCCCGCCCGGGTTCCGGACCGGACGGTGCTCGATACCTCGCGGGTCGTCTTCCGTCTCGCCGCGGACGGGTCCGGGGATGCGGTCGAGACTCCCCTCCCCGTGGTGCCGCTCCGGGTTCCCCGGGTCAGTACAACCGCCGGCCATACCCGGGCCGTGGGGCGGGAAGCCGTGTACCTGCCGGAGGCATCGATCCCCGGTACGGCGACCCTGGACGTGACCCTGGCCACCAGCGCCCTGGCCGGCGCCGACCAGGCCCTCGAATACGTTCGCCGGTATCCGTTCGGATGCCTGGAACAGGTCTCGAGCCGGCTCCTGGCGCTGATCTGTTTCAGGAACCTCCTGGCCGCCTTCCCCGACACCGCGGGATCGGCCGCGCGCGACGCGGAGATCCGGGAGACCATCCGTTCCCTGGATGCCTTCCACCGCGGCGTGGGCGAGTTCTCCTTCTGGCCGGACCAGAGCCGGCGCGCCTCGCCGTACCTGAACGGATACGTCCTCTTCGCCCTCCTGGCCGCCCGGCAGGCCGGTTTCGAGGTCGGGCTGTCGCTCGAGGCCGAAGGCCGTGATCTCCTGGCATGGATCGGCGGCCTGGGCGACGATCGCCGGGACGAGGTGATCGAGAAGGTCCCGGTGGGATGGCTCGTGTTCGTGGCCGGTGAACTCCGGCGCGGCGGCGTTCCGGTGCCGCCGTTCCCGGTGCTCTCCAAGGTCGCGTTGAGTCACGCGGACGGTCTATCCGAGGAGAGCCGCCTCTTCCTGGCCCTGGCGCTCCGGGACACCCCGGACGGCGGCCCCTTGCTGCGGCGAGAATCGGAATGGGTGCGGAACCTGATGATCCTGAGCGCTTCCACGGCCTACCTCCCCGCCTTCGGCAACCCCCGGATCAACCGGGCCTTCTGTTCCGCCGACCGGGCCACCGCCCTGGCGCTTCTCGTGACCGTGGCTGCCGCGGACGAGGAGATCGCGACACGGCTGGCCGTCGGCCTCCTGGACCGGCGCCGGGACGGCCATTGGAAGAACACCCAGGCCGATGCCCTCGCCCTCTGGGCCCTGGACCGGTACCGGGCAGCGTTCGAAAGCCGGCAGGCCAAGCTGCCGGTGGCGGTCCGCCTCCCCGGTCTCGCGGTGGACCTTGCCGAGACGCTCCCGGGCGGATACGGGCGAATCGCACATCGGTTGGACCTTGGCTCCCTGGCCCGCGGAGACACGACGCCGCTCCTCTTCGAGAACCGAGGATCGGGAACGCTGTTCTATTCCGGGGTGGTTCGCTGGGACGAGGATCCGCGCCTGGCGCCGCCCAGGGATAACGGCCTCTCCCTGGAGCGCCGGGTGGAGCCGCTGCCGGGACCGGCGGGCTCCGGGCCCACCGTGACCGTCGGCGATCTGCTGGTGGTGACCCTGGTGGTGGGGGTGCCGGAGGAGAGCCGTTACCTGGCCATCCGCGATCCCCTCCCCGCCGGCCTGGAGCCGGTGATCCAGACCCTCCAGGTCGAGTCCCGGGAAGCCGGCCGGACTTTCGCCGGGCTGCTGAGGGAGTTCGCTCCCTTGCCTGTCTCGCACCTCGACCTCCGAGACCGCGAGGTCCGGGTGTTCGCGGACTTCGCGGCCCCAGGCATCTACGAGTTCCGCTATCTGGCCCGCGCGCGGGCGGCGGGCACGTTTACCCAGCCTCCGGCCACCATCGAGGCCATGTATGCGCCGGAGCAGAACGGGGCTTCCGAGCCGGGGCGGGTGGTGATCGACGCGCGGGATTGAACCGCACATCTCCAGTGGCGGAGGGAGTGGGAGTGTCGCGCTCCCCGCTGCGCGGCTCGCACGACGTCCCCGGGGTTGGTTGCTTCCTCGCGCCCCGAGCCCTCCCGAACCTCTTGCCGACCCTGTGGCGGAGGGAGTGGGATTTGAACCCACGGAACCCGCAAGGGTTCATCGGTTTTCAAGACCGACGCCTTCAACCGCTCGGCCATCCCTCCGGCTATGGGGCAGAGGAGGTTAGCACGTTTGGGGGGGTATGCATGGCTAACTCAGAATGGGATCCATGAGACATCTCACGATCCCCCACCGGGGCGGTTCAGGCGACGCGGTTCTGTTCATCCGAACGCAGCGGCAACCTTCCGGTTCGCCGTGCTGCCCTGATTGGGTAATGGGCATGTGGGGTGTTTGACATGAATAGAATGTTCCTGTTTGCTGGATCTGCCCTGGGATTGCTAGCTCTTGCTTGCGACTCCGGTGAAATGCTTGACCCTCCGGTCTATTATCTTGGCGGCAGAGTAATCGCCGCCGACACCGGGTCACCCCTCGCCGCCGTTGAGATTCTCGTCGACTCCAGCTTGTACACGACAACAGACGACTCAGGAGGGTACTCGGTCGTGATGGGTCGTGGTGATGAGTTCACCAGGTTCTCCCTGTCCTTTGCCAAGGCTGGTTATGAGACCGTGGAGCTGGTCGTTCCCGATGACGTCTCCAGCGACTGGCCGCCGACTACCAGCAGGAAGGACATCTTGTTGACTCCGACACCGTGAACCGCCCCGGCTCTTCGGGACGTCTTGCGCCGATAGCCGTCACTGCCTCTTAGAAGCCATACAGACGAATGATCCAGGGTCGCCGCTCCCTGGACGGCGGCGAAGTCCTCCTTCGGGCCGAACTTCTGCGAGTTGTCATCGAGGATACCGGCGGTGGCCTGGCCCGAAACCAGGAGGGTCAGGGGAAGCATCAAGGCGGCGAGTCGCATGGGGTTCCTTCGATTCTCGCTCAGTCCGGCAGGGCACCTTCCCGATAGGGTTCGCGGTGTGAAGGATCCTGTCTCCCCGTACCCCTCGGGCACGCTTTCGATTCCACTGGCGCCCCCTCCATCTCAGGCCGCCCTTGAGTCCACCTCCGCGGGGGCGTAGGATATCGGTAGTCCCTGTTCCGGGCTTGCGGAGGTAGCGCCATGAAATCCGCCCTCCTTCTCCTCACGGCCATGCTGCTGGTCTCGTGCTCGGACACGAGCACCCAACCCGCCCGCCCTGCCGGGCACCTCGTGGTCTACGTCTTCTGGGACGGCGCCGGCCTGGCCGACCGCCAGATCAAGATCGTCGAGACGGGGGAGACGAAGTACACCGACGAGGATGGGCTGGCCGCGTTCGATCTGAAGCCGGGAACCTACGTGCTGCGCGCCTATGTGAACTCCGGTGGGCCCCCGCTCTATTACGATCAGCAGGTCGAAATCGCCCCCGGGGAAGAGACGCGGGTCGACATCGTCGACTGCCTGACCTGCGACTAGGCGGAAAAGTACACGTGTACGCCGCGGGACCCCGATAGGGGGGCCGACTCTACTGCCCCTTCCTCCACGCCTCCACCTGCGCCAGCGCCGTCCCGTCGTAGCAGAAGGAGACCACGCCGTCCTTCTCGCCGTCGGAGGCGATGCGGAAGGTGGCCGGATCGGCCACGTTCTCCGGGGTGAAGACGTCGAAACCCGTGCCCGGGCCGCCCGCGTAGACGAACAGGTAGTAGCCGGTCACCGTGCCGTTCCGGTCCCGCAGGGGGACATAGCTGTAGCCCCCCTCCCGGTACTCGCCCAGAGGGGTCGGGGTGAGGTCGGGGAACGCGTCCAGGTAGCCGGCGTCCACCAGGTCCTGGGGGGTCTCGGGGAAGACGCCGTCGTGGTCCTTGCCGTAGGCGGTCATGGCCCGGTCCAGCTCTCCCGTCATGTCGCGGTAGGAGCCGGTCTCTTCCCGGGCCGCCTTCATCTCGCCCGCGTGGGCCGCCATCTGCTTCAGCATCCGGTATTCCAGGTTCCAGAGCCGGCCCGGCTGGTGGACCTCCATGTGGATCTCCCCCGGACGGCTGGAGGTCATGAGCTCCACGGTGCCGATCGGCTCGTCGCCCAGGGAGGCCACCATGTCGGCCAGGGCCCGGTCCTCACCCGAGGGCGATCCCTTGGACTCGGCCACGCTCCCCATGAAGGCCAGGAGCCGGTCCACGTTCACTCGCACGTACTGCCGGCCCCGGGGGGCGCGGATCCCGCGCTGGCGGTGGGCCAGGAGGTCCTTCATCCCCTGGGGATCGGTGGTCACGACCACGAAGCCCGGTCCCAGGCCGTAGGCGACGCCCTGGTGGAGGGGATAGAACGTGAAGGCGCCGGCGATGTCCCCGTCCTGCCCGCGCATCTCCTCCACCGCCTCCTGCCCCATCATGCCGCCCAGCAGCTCGAAGGCGTGGTCGCGGAAGGCCTGCGAGTCCGGGGTGCCCAGGACCAGGGCCGCGTTGGGGAGGTGCGCGGGCTGGCCCGGCCGCAGCGGGAACAGGATGACGTCCAGCTCCCCTTCCAGGTAGGGGAAGAGATCCTCCTGCAGGTTCATCCCCATGAGGCTCAGGCTGCCGTCGGCATTCCGGGTGAGGCCGCGGGCCGCCCCCGGCAGCCCGGTGTCGGCCAGCAGCCCGGCCAACCGCTGGAACCCGGCGGCGAAGTTCTCCATGGAGATCACGGCCACCGTGCCCTCGGGGTCCAGGTACTTGCCGAAGGCGAAGTTCCCCGGCGGGGTTCCGGCCAGGGTGGGAATGATGCCGTCGGTGACCCCGGGTTCGAGGGTGATGGTGGCCCGCGTCTCCCCGCCGCGCATCGACTGGCTGGAATGGATCCGGGCCCGGTCCAGGGCGTCCAGGCCCAGGATCTGGACCAGGTTCCCCGCCTGTCCGGACCATGCCGGGTTCCCGGCCTGCTCCGACTCCAGGAAGACCGGGAGCAGATCGTCCACGATCATGCCCAGGTCCAACTCCAGGTCGGACTCGGACTGGAAGCGGATCACCGGATCCCCGGCCGCGTGGACCGGTCCCGGCATCAGGGCGACGATCCAGGCCGCGGCCAGGGTCGCGAGCAGAATGCGTGTCGTCTTCATGACCTTCCCCCCTCCTCTCTCAACCCCCTGTTCCCGGCTCCGGCGGCCGGCCGGCCGCGAGCTGCGATGCGGATGGGCGCCGCGAATCATCGCATACCGCCGGGGGGCGGACAAGACGAGGGGGAGCGCGATCCGCTCAGAGGTCCTTCCAGGCCACCGAGCCCATGGACTCCCGC